>ENA-OQHN01000159-OQHN01000159.1-human-gut-metagenome-genome-assembly--contig:-NODE-159-length-25521-cov-4.016500_pt1 | contig 25521 bp, 24 predicted proteins | sample MGYA00242564_ERZ504721 | MGnify/ENA primary metagenome ERZ504721 (study PRJEB26092, sample SAMD00036212) | human gut metagenome | host: Homo sapiens | study: EMG produced TPA metagenomics assembly of...
GGGGCATAAGAACGGCAACCGCTTCCCGATTCCGGAGTACCCGCCCGCCAACAGCTACGGCACCATGCAGGAACGGCTGATTACCAGCTACCTCGAAATGGCCTACGACAACGACGCGTGGTGTGCCCCCGTGGGCATGGCATGGCGCCGGGTGCGTGCCGAAAGGCCCGATTACGTGCTCTATGCGCAGGATTGTTTCCACCCCGGGCCGCTGGGCAGCTACCTGGCCGCGAACGTGATTTTCACCACGATCTACGGCAAGCCCTACCAGACCGCCTGCACGCTGGACTTCCCGGCCGAACAGGCCGAATACATCCAGCGTGTGGCGCAGCAGACCGTGCTGGAAAACCTCACGCTGCTGAATATAAAAAAGGGTAATCGGATTTGTACGGATTCATGCCCGCGCTTCGACAAGCGCGGGTTTTTTACGGATCTTGGACGCCCGCCGGCCTTGCCGCAGGCCGTTCCGCCGGACAGGATGCCTGCTCTCACCGCTCGCTCAGCTCCAGCCAGCGCATCGTCTTTTCGTCGATCGACGCGATCAGCTCCGCTATGCGCCGTGACTGCGCCGTGAGCTCCTCCACCGGGAGCGTCCCCGACGAGAGCGACGCCTCGAGTGCCGCTTTCTCGGCCTCGAGCGCCGGGATTTCCGTTTCGAGCGCTCCAGCTCCCTCTTTTCGTTGAACGAGAGCTTGCGCGGCACAGCCTCCGCCGCCTGTGTTTTCGCCGCCTGCGGTTTGGGGCGGGCCTGTGCGGCTTCGGCGCGGCGTGCCGCTTCGTATTCGCGCTTCCAGGCCACGTATTCCGAGTAGGTTCCCGCAAAATCCCTGATCTCGCCCCCGCCGCAGAAAACCAGCAGGTGGTCGGCGACCTTGTCCACGAAATAACGGTCGTGCGACACCACGATCACGCAGCCTCTGAACGCTTGCAGGTACTCTTCCAGTACGCCGAGCGTCACGATGTCCAGATCGTTCGTAGGCTCGTCGAGGATCAGGAAATTGGGACTCTGCATCAGGATCGTGCAGAGGTATAACCGCTTGCGTTCGCCGCCGCTGAGCCTTGCGACATAACTGTACTGCACCTCGGGCGGGAAGAGGAAATATTGCAGGAATTGCGATGCGCTCATCCGGCGTCCGTCGCCCAGGTGGATTTCGTGGGCGATGTCGGTTACGATGTCGATCACCCTCTTTCCCTCGTCGAAGTCCAGCCCTTGTTGGCTGTAATAGCCGAAGCGGACGCTCTCGCCCACTTCGATCGTGCCGCTGTCGGGCTGTATGATGCCGGTGAGCAGCTTCAGGAAGGTCGATTTGCCGCAGCCGTTGTCCCCGACGATACCCAGTTTGTCATACCGGGCGAAGTTGTAGTTGAAACGGTCGAGGATCACCAGATCCCCGAAACGCTTGCAGAGCTCTTTGGCTTCGAATATCTTGGTACCGATGCGCGTAGCCTGAACGTCGAGCTTCAGCGACGCCTGCGTGCGGGTGCTTTTCAGCCTGGCGTCCAGTTCGTGAAAGGAGTCGATGCGGGCTCGGGCTTTGGTCGCCCGCGCCTGGGGCTGGCGGCGCATCCACTCCAGCTCGCGGCGGTAGAGATTCAGGTCGCTCTCGCGCCGGGCTTCGGCGGCCTCGGCCCGCTCCTGCTTCTTCTCGACGTAGTAAGCGTAATTTCCTTTGTATAAGCAGACCGACCGTTGGTCCACCTCCAGGATGTCGCTGCACACCCGGTCGAGGAAATAGCGGTCGTGGGTGACCATCAGCAAGGCTGCCTTGTTTCGCGTGAGGTACTCTTCGAGCCATTCGGTCATGTCGGTATCCAGGTGGTTGGTCGGCTCGTCGAGGATCAGCAGGTCGGCTTCGCTGATCAGCACCGCTGCCAATGCCACACGTTTGAGCTGTCCGCCGGAAAGCTGGCCTATCTTTTTGTCGAAATCGTTGATCTTTAGTCGGGACAGAATCTCCTTGGCCCGCTGTTCGTAGTCCCAGGCAGCGAGGGCGTCCATACGGCTCATGGCCTCCTGCAACCCGTCCTGCGCAGGATCGGCGACGGCTTGTTCGTAGGCTGCGATGGCTCGCAAGGCCGGATTGTCGGAACGGAAACAGGCTTCCAGTACGGTTAGATCCGCAGCATATTCCGGGTTTTGTTCCAGATAAGCGATACGCAGGTCACGGCGGGGCGTGATCGTTCCGCTGTCGGCCGTATCTTTGCCTGCGAGAATATTCAGCAGGGTCGTTTTACCGGAACCGTTGCGCCCGATCAAAGCGATGCGCTGCCCCTCGCCGATCGTGAAAGAGATATTGTCGAAAAGCACCAGATCGCCGTACGACTTGGTCAGATTTTCGACTTGGAGGTAGTTGATCATTCTTTGTGCGTCGGTTTAGATGGACAGTTTCTCTTTGCTTTCATTCAGTAGGTTGCGGTATTCTGTCACGATGTCGTGCACGATTTCTGCCGCAGTTTGCTGCTCGCGGAAAAGCGAGGCCACCTGCCCTATTTCAAGCTCTCCGTTATCGAGGTCGCCTTCGAACATACCTTTTTTGGCGCGTCCTTTTCCGAGAAGCGTTTTCAGCTCTTCGGCCGTAGCTCCTCGGTTCTCGGCCTCTTCGACCTCGCGGAAGAAACCGCCCTTGACCAAGCGCGTGGGAGAAACTTTTTTGAGCATCAGCATCGTATCGCCCTCTTCCAGACTCAGGCAGCGGTTTTTGAAGTTTTCGTGTGCCGAGCTTTCTGCGGCGAATGCGAAGCGGGTTCCGATCTGCGCGCCTTCGGCCCCGAGGGTCATGGCTGCCAGCATCCGCGCCCGTAGCGATGCCTCCCGCAGCGATCAGCGGCAGCGAGGTGACACGTCGTACGGCCGGAATCAGGCATAAGGTGGTGGTCTCTTCGCGTCCGTTATGACCGCCGGCTTCGAAACCTTCGGCTACGATGGCATCGACTCCCGCCTCTTCGCATTTGCGGGCGAATTTCGAGGAGGAAACCACATGGACGACCGTGATGCCGTGCGATTTGAGAAAGCCTGTCCAGAGCTTCGGATTTCCGGCCGAAGTAAAGACGATCTTGACCCCTTCGTCCACTATCAGTTGCATGACTTCATCGAGTTGGGGGTACATCAGCGGTACGTTGATGCCGAACGGTTTGTCGGTCGCCTGCCGGCATTTGCGGATATGTTCCCGCAGTGTTTCGGGATGCATGGAGCCTGCTCCCAGCAGGCCCAGTCCGCCGGCGTTGCTTACGGCCGAGGCCAGCCGCCAGCCGCTGCACCACACCATGCCGCCCTGAACGATCGGGTATTCGATTCCGAAGAGAGTGTTGATTCGGTTCATAGTCGTCGTTTTATTAGATGTGACCAAAGATACGCAGATTTCGGCGTTTCTGCAACCCTGCTCCCGGTTCCAAAAAAGCGGACAGCCCGAAAGAGCCGTCCGCCGGATAATATGCTGCGGATGCGTCGCTTACATGCCGAAGGCGAACGCTCCGATCGAATCGTACACTACACTGGCGATACCCAACAACAGCACACCGGCAGTACAGAGCGCCAGGCTCAAACGGGTTCCCCGATCGCTGCGGAAGGTCGGGATGGGGTGTTCGCCGGGGGTGATGAACATGGCTTTGACCACCAGCAGGTAGTAGTAGAGCGAGATCACCGTGTTGAGCAGGGCGATGAAAACCAGCAGATGAAATCCCTCCTTGAAAGCGGCCGCGAAGATGAAGAACTTCGAGAAAAAGCCTGCGAAGGGCGGAATGCCTGCCAGCGAGAAGAGCGAGAGGGTCATCAGCACGGCCAGCTTGGGGTTGGTGCGGTAGAAACCGTTGTAGTCCTCGATGCAAACTTTCCCGTCCGTATGTTGTTCGACGGCCGAAACGATGCCGAAAATCGACAGGTTGGCTGCCATATAGACCAGGATGTAGTAAACCAGCGAAGTCATGCCCAGGGCCGAACCGCCGATCACGCCCAGCATGATGTAGCCCGCCTGCGAGATGGATGAGAAGGCCAGGAAGCGTTTGAGGTTCTGCTGGCGGATGGCGAAGAGGTTTGCCACCGTGATACTCAGGATGATGACTACGAACAAAATCGTTCGCCACTCCTGCACCATCGGTGCGAAAACCTTGATTAGAATGGTCATCAGCACGAAAGCGGCCGAGCCTTTCGATATGACCGAAAGATAGGAAGTGACGGTCGTGGGCGCTCCCTGGTAAGCGTCGGCCGTCCAGAGGTGGAACGGTACGAGCGAGAGCTTGAAGCCTAAACCGGAGAAGAAGAACACCAGCGCCATAATTTGAAGCGGCGAGCCGTCCAGACGAATGTCGTCGAAATAGAGCGTCCCGGCCGTGCCGTAGATGAATGAGATGCCGTAGAGCATCAGACCGCTCGAAAACAGGGCGCAGAGGATGTACTTGGCGCCCGCTTCGGCCGAGTTGTGGCGGTATTTGTCGAAAGCGATCAGACAGGCCATCGGGATCGATGCCAGCTCCATTCCGAGGAAGAACATCAGGAAGTTGCCCGCACTGATCATGAAGTACATGCCCAGCAGCGTGGAGAGGGTCAGCAGATAGAATTCTCCCCGTTTATGGGCGGTGTCCTCGCGCCGCAGCCATTCGTTCGATTGCAGGAAGACGATAAGCGTGCCGATAGCCAGCATGCTTTTGACGATGCTCTGCATCGGTTCGTACTGGTACATACCGCCGAACAGCTGCCCCGAGTCCGGTGTCGGAACGATATTGACGAGGATCTGTACCGTCAGGAGGACGCAGGCCAGAGGGTGGAAATATCTGCGGAGCCGCTCCGGAGCGAACAGGTCGAACAGGAAAAGCAGCGCGATCGTGACGATGAGCGTCAATTCGGGTCGCATGAAGTGGAATATTTCGCTGTAATTCATAGTCGGATTAGTTCATTAGCTGTGAGATGATCGTGGAAACGCTGCCGCTTACCATATCGCTGATCCAGAGTGGCATCGTACCCATGCCGGCGATAGCGGCGATCAGGCAGATGACCGTGAGTCGTTCGTCCCACGTGGCGTCGGTGAGTTTCAGGTGCGCCTCGTTGCGGCAGGTGCCGTAGAGGATGCGGCCGATGACGCGCAGGATATAGACCGCCGTAATCACGATCGATGTGCAGGCGATGATCGTCACGACGCGGTGGAACGTGTCGTTATTCATGAAAGCGCCGTTGAAGATCGTCATTTCGGCGACGAAACCGCTCAGACCCGGCAGTCCGAGGTTCGCCAGACCTGCGATTACGTACCCTACCGCCAGGAAGGGCATCACCTTCATCAGGCCGCTCAACTCGCGGATGTCGCGCGTGTGCGTGCGGCCGTAGATCATACCGATCAGGGCGAAGAAGAGGGCCGTCATCAGGCCGTGGCTCAACATCTGCAGAATGGCGCCCGTGCCGGCCGTAGTATTCATCATCAGGATAGCGAACAGGACCAGTCCGCAGTGCGATACCGAGGAGTAGGCGTTGATATATTTGAGGTCGGTCTGCACGCAGGCCGAGAAAGCGCCGTACACGACCGAAATCGTCGTGAGGATGATGAAAATCCAGCTCAATTCGTGCGCCGCTTCGGGCATCAGGTACATCGCCACGCGGAAGCAGCCGTAGCCGCCCAGCTTCATCAGCACGCCGGCGTGGAGCATCGACACGGCGGTCGGTGCCGATGCGTGACCGTCGGGGCTCCAGGTGTGGAACGGGAAGAGGGCGCCCAGCACGCCGAAGCCGACGAAGACCATCGGGAACCAGATGTACTGTTGCGAGAGGGGAATGTTGTGCAGCGCGGCGATCTCGTGCAGGTTCATCGTCTGCGCCCCGGCACCGAAGTAGATGCCCAGGATGCCGCAGAGCAGCAGGGCCGACCCGCCCATGAGCATCAGCGTCAGCTTCATGGCCGAATACTCCTTGCGGCCGCTGCCCCAGACGCCGATGAGCAGGTACATCGGGATCAGCGCCACTTCGTAGAACATGAACATCGAGAAGAGATCGACGGTGATGAAGAATCCGAAGACACCGACCGAGAGCAGGCAGAACCAGAGGAAGTAGGCTTTGACGTCGCTCTTCATCTGCCACGAGGCGAACGTGCCCGTGAAGACGATGATGGCCGACAGTAGCAGCATGGCTACCGAGATACCGTCCACGCCCACTGCGTAATGGATGTTGAGCGGAGCGTACCAGACGACGCTGTCCGTAAGGAGCATCGCGTCCGTAGCGCCTGCTTCCCGCAGGCCGAGGTAATGGAACACAAGATAAATCGCCAGCGCGAGCAGTGCCGAGGAGCCGGCGACCATGACGGCATGGATCTGCCGCGTATTTTTCGAAATCCACAGCCCCAGCATCATCACCAAGGGGATCAGCGGAAACAGAGAAAGTATATTCATAGCGTTCGGATTATCGGAGGATGAGTAACAAAAGGGTCAGGCCGAGCGTCCCGGCAAAGAACCAGATGCAGTAGCGCTGTACGCTGCCGCTCTGCATGAAGCGGATCCCCAGTGCGGCGCTCTGGGTTGTCCGGGCCAGCAGGTTCATGAAGCCGTCCACCACGTGACGGTCGAACCAGGCGATCGGACGCGAAATGCAGCCGAAGATGATCCGGTGCGTGACGAACTGATACGCCTCGTCGATGTAGAAGCGGTGGTAGGCCGCCTTGTGCAGGCCGCTGAAGGTCGTGGCGAGCCGGTCGGCGACGGGCTGTTTGGCCCGCAGGTACATCCAGGTCGCCAGGGCGATCGCAGCGATGGCGACGGTGAGGCTGATGGCCACTACCCCGCCGTCGAGGTGGATCGTATAGGCTTCTCCGTCGCTCGATATGAAATCGCCGAAGGGAATGAATCCCGCGACGCAGGTGATCACGGCCAGGACGACGAGAGGAACGGTCATCGTGGCCGGAGCTTCGTGCGGCGTGTGATGTGCATGCAGTTCCTTGTTCTCCTTGCCCCAGAAGATACCGTAGTAGAGCCGGAACATATAGAAGGCCGTCAGTCCTGCGATACCCGTCATCACCCAGCCCATCAGAGGACTGAATGCGAAGCAGGCGGTCAGGATCTCGTCCTTGGAGAAGAAACCGCTCAACGGCCAGATACCGGCGATGGCCAGACAGGCGACGAGGAAGGTGATGTGCGTGACGGGCATGTATTTGCGCATGCCGCCCATCGCCGACATCTCGTTGGAGTGTACCGCGTGGATGATGCAGCCGGCGCAGAGGAACAGCAGCGCCTTGAACATGGCGTGGGTGAAGAGGTGGAACATCGAAGCCATGTAACCCAGTCCGCCCGTGTGGGGATCGGATGAGGTGCAGACGCCCAGCGCCACGAGCATAAAACCGATCTGCGAGATCGTACTGAACGCGAGCACGCGCTTGATGTCGCTCTGTACGCAGGCTACGACCGCCGCATAGAGCGCGGTGAAAGCGCCGATGTAGGCAACCCAGTGAAGCACGTCCGGAGCATAGCCGATGTAGAGCGGGAACATGCGGGCGACCAGATAGACGCCCGCGACGACCATCGTCGCCGCATGAATCAGGGCCGATACGGGGGTCGGACCCTCCATGGCGTCCGGCAACCAGATATGGAGCGGGAACATGGCGCTCTTGCCCGCTCCGCCGATGAACATAAGTCCGAGGGCCAGCGGGATCATTGTCCCGGCGGCGGCCAGCAGTTGTGCGTCGGGCGTGAAGGAGAATGTCCCGGCATAATAGCCGTAGAAGAGGATGCCGATGAGGAAGCCCAGATCGGCGAAGCGGGTGACGATGAAGGCTTTCTTCGATGCCGCGATCGCTTCGGGCTTGGTGTAGTAGAAGCCGATCAGCAGGTAGGAGCTCACGCCCACCAGCTCCCAAAACAGATACATCTGGAAGATGTTGGTGGCGACCACCAGTCCCAGCATACTCATCGTGAAGAGCGACAGGAAGGCGTAATAACGCTGGAAGCCCCGCTCCCCTTTCATGTAGCCGAACGAATAGATATGGACCATGAGCGACACGGTCGAGATGACGACGAGCATCATCACCGAGATCGGATCGAGCAGGATGCCCATATCGATATGCAGCGTCTGGCTGATCGGGAGCCAAACGGCGTTGTAGGGCATCAGCGTCGGGAAAATGCCCTCCGCGTTACGCCCGGCGCCGAAATAGAGAATGGCCGTGAGGTAGCTCAACACGGTGACCGCACCCAGCACGACCGTACCGATGGCGCCCGCCGCTCCCGGTTTGAGTTTGGTGCCGGCCAGTCCGAGTACCAGGAAACTCAACAGCGGCAATACGAGAATTAGAATGGTAAAATCCATAGTCGATGCGTTTTAATCCGTTACCATTTGAGTTTCTTCAAATCTTTGACCTGGATGTGGCGCAGGTTGCGGTAGATGTTGATGATGATGGCGATAGCCACGGCCGTTTCCGCAGCGCTGATGCCGATGGCGAACAGGGCGAAGAAGAAGCCCTCCAACTGACCCGGAAACAGGAAACGGTTGAATACCACGAAATTGATATCTACCGAATTGAGGATCAGTTCCACCGAGATCAGCATCGCCAGCAGGTTGCGGCGCGTGACGAACCCGTAGATTCCCACGAACATCATGATCGTCGAAACGATCAGGTAATACTCCATGTGTATCATAGCAGTAATTTGTTTTGTACACTTTCCATCGACCGCATCGCTTTGCCGCAGCCTTCATGCACGACGTTTCGCTGTTTCCTCGCCCCCTGCCCGGCTCCTCCGCCGGAGGAGCCGTTATACGGTAAAATGGACGAATGCGGCCGGTCTCTCTTTTTTACTCTTTCTGGTACCTTTTTATTATCGTTTGCGGGCGATCAGGATACCGCCGACGATGCAGGCCAGCAGCAATAAACTGATGACTTCGAACGGCAGCAGGTAGCCCTGTTTTTCGGGACTCATCAACGCGAATCCGATCTCCCGGACGGCCAGTTCACCGTGCTCGAAGTGTTCCGGCAGGAACTGGTGGCGCAGGGTGACGAACAGGCAGATCGCCAGTCCTGCGAGGGTTGCCAGGATGCCCACGACGAATTTGTAGCCGCGCAGTTTTTCGGCCTTGTCTCCCTCGGAAGAGGTCAGCAGGATCGAAAAGACGTATAGAACCGTGATACCGCCCGCATAGATAAGCAGCTGGACGGCACCCAGGAACGAATAGTTGAGCTGGAAATAGATGCCTGCCGTGCCGAAGAGGACGAACAGCAGGAACGTCGCCGCACGCAGGATGCGTTTGGTGGTTACGGCCAGTACGGCGCTCGCCAGCGTGAAGACGGCCAGCACGGTAAAGACGATCAGGTCGAGTGTTATCTCCATGACGTTATTTGTTCAGGGTTTTTACTAATTTGTCGCGGGTATAGACCGCGTGTTCGAAAGCCGTGTCGAAACGGATCGCGTCGTGCGGACAGGCGTTCACGCACAGGTGGCAGAACATACAGGCTCCCAGGTCGTATTCGTATTTGACCAGACGACGCCGGGGCTTGCCCGTCTCTTCGTCCGTGACGGTTTCGGTGGTGATCTTTATCGTACCGTTCGGACAGGCTGCCTGGCAGAGTCCGCAGGCGACGCACTTGTTTTTGCCCTCGGCGTCGTGGGGCATCGTGAGCGTTCCGCAGAAGCGTTCGTTCATTTTGAGCGTCGCCCGGTTTTCGGGATACTGCTCCGTGATTTTCGGGGTGACGAACTCTTTGCCCGTTACCTTGAGCCCCGTGAGCAGGGTACGGATGCCGTGAAAGAGTCCTTGGATATAATTTGCCATACTTAGAAATGCAGTTTGAATACGACGATGACGACCATCAGCAGCAGATTGACCAGTCCGATCGGTACCAGGTATTTCCACTCCAGCGTCAGAATCTGGTCCACGCGCAGGCGCGGAAAGGTCCATTTGATCCACATCAGCAGCCAGATGACGAAGAGCGTCTTGCCGAAGAACCAGACGAAGCCCGGAATGTAGTCCATGACGGTATTGAAACCCTCCCAGCCGGAGATGTGCAACGGCATCCAGCCGCCGAGGAAGATCGTGGAGGCTACACCCGCGATGATGAACAGATTGACGAATTCGGCCACGTAGAACAGACCGAAATGCATACCCGAATACTCGGTGTGGTAACCAGCCGTCAGCTCCGATTCGGCTTCGGGAAGGTCGAACGGACCCCGGTTCACCTCGGCGTTGCCGGCGATCAGATAGATCACGAAAGCGATCATGGCCGGGATGTGCCCCTTGAAGATGAACCAGCCGTCGGCCTGTCGGGCGACGATCTCGGAGAACTGCATCGTATCGGTTAGTACGACGATCGTGAGGATCGAGAGTCCGATCGAAAGCTCGTATGAAATCATCTGTGCACCGCTTCGCATGGCGCCGATGAGCGAGTACTTGTTGTTGCTGCTCCACCCTGCCAGCAGGATGCCCACGATACCGATCGACGAGGCGGCCATCATGAAGAAGACGCCCACGTTGAAGTCCAAAATCTCCATACCCTTATTGAAAGGCAGGCAGGAGAACGCCAGTACCGAGGCGAGGATGACGATGTACGGTGCGAGGTTGTAGAGGAACTTGTCCGAGCGCCGGATCGTGATGATCTCCTTGGTGAGCATTTTGAATACGTCGGCGAAGACCTGGAGAGTACCCCAGGGCCCGACGCGCATGGGACCCAGACGGCATTGGAACGCAGCGCAGACCTTGCGTTCCATGAAGATCATCAGGATCGCCACCACTACGTACATCAACAGGATGCAGAGCCCGACGATCACGCATTCGATGAAAATCGCCAGTCCGAGCGGCATGAAAGAAGTGAGCAGTTCATGTACCCAACTTGTTACTATGCTGAAATCAAACATATTGATCTGTTTATCTGATCTGTTAATTTAACGGTCTATATCCGGAACCACGTAGTCGAGCGTACCTCCGATGGCAATCAGGTCGGCGATCTTCGCACCCCGCGTAATGGTGTCCATACACGAAACGAGCGGCAGGCCCGTCGAACGGAATTTCAGGCGGTACGGCGATTTGTCGCCCCGGCTTTCGAGATAGACGCCGAATTCTCCGCGGCTGCCTTCTACGGCTGCATAGTAACTTCCTTCGGGAACACGTATTACGGGTTTCATCTTAAGTTGATATTCACCCTCGGGGATATTGTCGATAAGCTGCTCGATGATGCGCAGGCTTTCCAGGATCTCCTCCATGCGGACCATATAGCGGGCGAAGCAGTCGCCCTCGGTGAAGAGTACCTCACGGAAATCCACTTTGCCGTACATGGCATAGGGATGCCGCTTGCGCACGTCGCAGGCCCAGCCCGATGCACGGCCCGTGCCGCCCGTAGCACCGAACGAAACGGCGTCTTCGCGCGTCAGCACGCCCGTGCCTTTGAGTCGTTGCTGGGCGATGACGTTGCCGGTGAAGATTTCGTGATACTCCTTCAGGACGGGACGCAGGTATTTGATCAGTTCTTTGACCTTTTTTACGAACTCCGGATGGATGTCCGCCTGTACGCCGCCGATGGTGTTGTAGGCCTGGATCAGGCGTCCGCCAGTGGTTTGTTCGAGGATGTCGAGCACCTTCTCGCGGTCGCGGAAACCGTAGAAGAAGGCCGTCAGCGCACCCATATCCATACAGAGACAGGAGAAGAAGAGCAGGTGCGAATCGATACGCTGCAATTCGTCCATGATGGTGCGGATGTACTGTACGCGTTCCGACACCTCCACGCCGAGTCCCTTCTCGATGCACATGCAGAGCGCATGGCGGTTCTGCGAAGCGCCGAGGTAATCCAGACGGTCGGTAAGAGCGAGCGTTTGGGGATAGGTCAGGCTTTCGCACAGCTTTTCGATGCCCCGGTGGATGTAGCCGCAGTGTACGTCGAGCTTTTTGATGATTTCGCCTTCGAGCGATACGCGGAAGCGGAGCACGCCGTGCGTGGCCGGGTGCTGAGGACCGATGTTGATGACGTACTCGTCCTCCTCGAAGAGCACGTTGCGGCGGCGGATGATGCTGCCGTCGGGCTGGAGCTCGTAGCTCGGCGAACTGTCGTGCGCCACTTCGTTGGTCATACGGAGCGGATTGGTTTCCCCGCTCTGGTCGTAGTCCTTGCGGAGCGGATACCCCACCCAGTCGTCGCGCAGGTAGAGGCGCCGCATGTCGGGATGGTTGATGAAGCCGATACCGAAGAAGTCGAACACTTCGCGCTCGTTCAACTCGGCCCCCTTCCAGATGTCGCTGACCGTCGGCAAACCGCATTGCTCGCGGCTCGGGGTGAGGACTTTCAGTACGACGTTTTCTCCCGTCGCGGTCGATTCGAGGTGATAGACGGCACCCAGCCCCTCTTCGCCCCAGTCCATACCCGTCAGGCTGCGCAGAAAATCGAAGCGCAGCGCCGGATCGTCGTGCAGATACCGGGCCAGATCGTGGAACTGTTCGACCGGGATGGTGAACATCCCGTCGCCGGCCTCCGTATAGACGGCTCCGGGTACTTTTGCCGTAATTATCTCTTGCAGGTTCATACGTTTTTCTTCTCTTCGGGTTCCACATTCAGTTCGGGACGCTCCGCTGTGAGGTCCTCGCGGAGTCGTTTTTCGTACTCCTTCTTGTCGATCTGCCGATTGACGTCGCCGAAGAATTTTTGTAGCTTGACTTTACGCTGCAGCTGCATCATACCGTAAAGCATCGCTTCAGGACGGGGCGGACAGCCGGGGATATAGACATCGACGGGCAGGATCTTGTCCACGCCGTTCACTACGTGATAGGATTTCTTGAACGGGCCGCCGCTTACGGCGCAGCTTCCCGTAGCGATCACATACTTGGGGTCGGCCATCTGGTCGTACAGACGGCGCAGCACCGGCGCCATCTTGTGCGTGATCGTGCCGGCGACCATGATGAAATCGGCCTGGCGCGGGCTGGCGCGGGCTACTTCAAACCCGAAGCGGGCAAAATCGTAGCGTGCGGCACCGACCGCCATAAATTCGATACCGCAACAGCTCGTGGCGAACGTAAGCGGCCAGAGGCTGTTGCTGCGGCCCCAGTTGATAACTTCGTCCAGGCAGCCCATGACGACGTTCGTGCCGTTGGCACGCAACTCCTCGATCATCTTCTCGAGGTATTCGTTGTCGGTGAAATCTTCGTATTTCATCGACTTGATTTTCGGTTTTCTTACTTCCATTCCAAGGCTCCTTTCCGCCAGGCGTAGGCCAGGCCAAACGTAAGTATCAACAGGAAGAACAGGGCGCTGACAAGGCCGAAGACGCCGATCTCCTGCACCACGACGGCCCACGCGAAGAGGAATACCGTTTCGACGTCGAACATCAGGAACAGGATCGCAAAGAGGTAGTACCCTACTTTGAACTGCATCCACGACTTGCCGCGCGTGGGAATGCCGCACTCGTACGCCTCGCCTTTCTGCGGGTTGTACGAACGGGGCGAGATCGCGCGGGCCACTCCCAGAGCGATCGCCACCAGTCCGATGGCGGTCAGGATTACGACCATTAGTAGTACGAAATACATATACTGTAAAGAGTTGTTTTTTCGGGCAAATTCGGTTAAACAAGAGTGGTGCGCCTCTTCGGTCGGAAGATGCGCATGGGAGCAATCGAAGCGGTCAAATCCGGATTTTGCCCAGCGAAAAGACGTAGTAATCCACCGCGTCGGGATGGGGATTCGCCGGACGATTGCTGCAAGGGAGCGGACTTTTTTCCGAAGGCCGGAGAGAAGGAGTCGCTGATGCGAGTTGTCTGCAGTTTATATGCAGCATCGGTGCGATGACCTCGCTTACGGTTTCGGACGCGATGAACGAATGGTGGAAATAGTGCAGGCCGCTCTTTTCCTGAGGCGGAACGTGCTGCGTCAGGCTGCCGACGGAATCGCCGCCGGAGGCGTATTGCACCGGAAGTTGCTGGCGGCAGAGCGTTCCTGTCGTCAGTACCAGCAAGGCGAATAAAAAGTATCCTATTTTTCCGGCCATTCCGATTCTTTTTTCCGGCCACAAAGATAACCTTTTTCCTGTTAGATGTTCTCTTTTGTCCGGCGGAAAAGTCTTGGATTGGATAATTTTGATCTCGAATTGACGAATTTCCCGTTCCTGTAACGCGTTACGGTGAATGGTCGAAAACGGGTGATATTCGGAAAAGCGGTTTCCTGAAGCTGCAGCTATGCAGCTTGGTCACTTTTCGAGGTTTTGTACGATGATGTACGGATATCGGATGCAAAGCCTGTTTTTGAAATTTCGGGATTACGGATAAAAATAGCGCTGCAAAGTCGGGTTGCAGCGCTATTTTTCGATTGAATGCAGGCGGTTACGACGCCGGATGTTCCGCCGACCGGTATTCGTTGGGGGTAAGGCCTGTGATTTTCTTGAACAGACGGGTGAAGTGCTGCGGATATTGGAAGCCGAGTTCGTAGGCGACCTGTCCGATCGTCTTGTTGGGTGCCAGAATCCGTTCCTTGGCCGTGGCGATCAACTTGAGTTGGATGTACTCCTGGGCCGATTTGCCGGTTTCCTTCTTGATCAGATCGCCGAAATAGTTCGGGGAAAGGCACAATTCTCCGGCGCACCATTTTACCGAAGGCAGCCCTTCGCGCTGGGCGCGATCCCCCGCAAAATAGTCGTCGAGCAGCCGTTCGAACCGGGCCAGAATGTCATGATTGACGTTCGAACGGGTGATGAACTGCCGCTCGTAGAAGCGCAGACAGTAGTCGAGCAGCATTTCGATGTTGATGGCGATGAGCCGTTTGCTGTGGCGGTCGATAGCGTGTTCCAGCTCCTGCCGGATCTTGAGGAAGCAGCCGACGACCATTTCGCGCTCTCGCTCCGAGAGGTGCAGCGCCTCGTTCACTTCGTACGAGAAGAATGAATATTCGCGGATGTTGCGTCCGAGCGACGTGCCGCGAATCAGGTCGGGATGGAAGACTAACGCCCATCCTTTCGGCTGATAGACTTCGCCGTTGTCTTCGATGCCGATAACCTGCCCCGGCGCCAGGCAGACCAGCGTCCCTTCCTGATAGTCGTAGCGCTGACGCCCGTAAAGCAGGTCGCCGCACTTCACTTCTTTCAGAAAGATGGCGTAGAAGCCGAAAATATGACGGACGTGCTTCATCGGATGCGCTTTCGAGAGATCGATCACGCTGACCAGCGGATGCAGGGTTTCGACACCCAGCAGGTCGTTGTATTCGAAGACGTTTTCGATATAGTGGATTCCCTTTTCCATAGTCGGTTCGTTTTTTTGCATGGAAGCGATGCTGTTTCAGGTTGCCGAGCGGAGTCTGCGGTTCTGTCGCTTGTTCGAAACGAAGAACGTGAACGGCAAAATCCGATTCTTCCGTGTTCGTCCGGGACGCATCCTTACTATTGCAAGGATAGTGAAAGGCAGGCGGCAAGCCAAATTTAACGTTCTGTTTTCCTCCTCCTTGCATAGCAGAGTTCACCAGTGTCCTCTGCGTATGCTTCGAGCGTCGGTCGTTCGAGCTTGTCCGAGCCGCATCTTCTCTTCTGCAAAGATAGTGAAAGCCGAGAAGAAAACGGGAGCTTGTTCACAGTTTTCCGAGGCGTGTCCTATCTTCTGCAAAGATAAGCGCTTTATTCGCTTCCCGGACGCTTCGTCCGGCAAAAACCGTAATTTTGGTAAGAAGCTCCGTAATCTGTGTCAGGGAACGATCGACCAGCCCCGAATTACGGGTGCGGAATCTGTAATTCGGGTAATTTCTCCGGTAATTTGTTTCCTCTTTTTTCGTGCGGAATATCCTATTTTTGCAAAAAACGAGGGAGGAAAATTCGAGTCCCGTCGTTCGAAAAAATCGGGATGTTCGAAAAAAATCCGCTTCGGGACGAAAATAAACAGTTAAATTTAATAGGTATGAAGACGAATTTGAATTACGACATGTTCGTTCCGACGCGAACGTTGTTCGGTGCTGGAACTCTGAACGAATTGCACGCCCAGCCGATGCCGGGCCGCAAGGCGTTGTTGGTTATTTCCAACGGACGTTCTACCCGGGCCAACAGTTATTTGTCACGCACGGAAGAGCAGCTTCGTATGGCCGGAGTGGAAACGGTATTGTTCGATCGCGTAGAGGCCAATCCGTTAAAATCGACCGTTATGGCGGGAGGTGCCATGGCTCGTGAAAACGGATGCGATATGATCGTCGCTCTGGGCGGCGGCAGCGTGATGGACGCTGCGAAGGCTATTGCGGTCGTTGCGTCCAACGGCGGAGATTATTGGGATTATATTCCTTGTGGAACGGGTAAGGGCAAGGCAGTTGCCGAGACGCCGCTGCCGATCGTGGCGATCACCACCACGGCCGGTACAGGTTCCGAAACCGATGCGGGATGCGTGATTACCAATGCCGAAACCCACGAAAAGACGGGCTTCGTACATCCGGGGCTGTTTCCGGTGCTCGCCGTCATCGATCCGGAGCTGATGCTTACCGTTCCGCCGAAATTCACGGCTTTCCAGGGGTTCGATGCGCTGTTTCATTCGACCGAGGCCTATATCTCCAATGCCGCCAATCTGATGAGCGACATGTACGTGCTCAACGCTATTGAGAATGTGGCCCGCTACCTGCCTCGTGCCGTGGCCGACGGCAGCGACCTCGAGGCCCGCACCCGTGTAGCGTGGGGCAATACCCTTTCGGGTTCGGTGATGTGCGTGGGGCGCTGCACGAGCGAACATTCGCTCGAACATGCGATGTCGGCCTACCACCAGGAGCTGCCGCACGGCGCCGGCCTGATTATGATTTCGAAAGCCTACTACGCCCATTTCATCGAACGGCACGTTTGCGACGAGCGTTTCGTGGCGATGGCCCGTGCGCTGGGCGTGGAAGATGCCCGGGAGCCGATGGATTTCATTCGGGCGCTCGAGGCTCTGCAGCGGGCGTGCGGTGTGGCGGATTTGCGGATGTCCGATTACGGTATTTCGCCCGACGAATTTCCGGCGATGGTCCGCAATGCCAGGGAAACGATGGGCTTCCTGTTTCCGTTCGACCGGGAGCCGCTTTCGGACGAGGAGTGCGAAGCCATTTACAGGGCGTCGTATCGGTAAGGGGTTGGTTCCGGATCGGGCCTCGGTCGGAAAATGCAGCCCGGGGTTCGTTGAGAGGGATGATTCACACGATCGAGATATTCACGAATAAAATTTAACGATTATGAGCAAAAAAGTATTGATCCTTTCGTCCAGTCCCCGCCGAGGCGGGAATTCGGACACGTTGTGCGACGAATTTCTGCGCGGAGCGCAGGAGGCCGGACACGAAGTCGAAAAGATTTTTCTGAAAGATAAAACCATTCACTATTGCACGGGCTGCGGCGTATGCAACGAAGGCAAGCCCTGTCCGCAGAAAGACGATGCGCCGGAGATCGTACGGAAAATGGTCGCGGCCGACGTGATCGTGCTGGCTACGCCGGTCTATTTCTACACCATGTCGGCCCAGATGAAGACGCTGATCGACCGCTGCTGCGCCGGATATCTGGAAATCCGCGACAAGGAGTTCTATTTTATCGTCGCGGCCGCCGAAACCAGCGTTGCGGCTATGGAACGTACGATCGACGGTTTTCGGGGATTCCTCGACTGTCTGGACAATCCGCAGGAGAAGGGTGTCGTCTATGGTGTCGGGGCCTGGCACAAGGGGGATATCCAAGGAAAACCGGCTATGAAACAAGCCTATGAAATGGGGCGTAACATTTAATCGTCCGGTCCGATGAAAGTACGGTTATCTATATTGGCGGCCTTCGTGACGATATTGTCGTTCGGTTGTTGCCAAGCACAAAGTACGAATGTTCTGAATATGAAAAACGAAACGATTTTTCCGCAGATCTTCCCGCAGGGCGATAGACTGCCCGAAGAATTCTCCCGCTATTTTACGGGGCAGGCTTATCTGGCTTCGATAAGTAACAACGAGGCATTGGGAACGCATATTTCGAATGTGACTTTCGAGCCGGGCTGCCGCAATAACTGGCACAGTCACACGGGCGGTCAGCTATTGCTGGTGACCGCCGGACGGGGGTATTATCAGGAAAAGGGAGAGCCTGCCCGTGAGTTGCGGCCGGGTGACGTGGTCGAGATTCCGGCCGATGTCGTCCACTGGCACGGAGCAGCTCCGGACAGTTGGTTTTCGCACCTCGCGGTCGAGTGCAATCCCGCTGCCAATGTGAATACATGGCTGGAACCGGTCGGCGATGCGGAGTATGAAGCGGCTACGGCGATGTCCGGGTGCCGGCCCGGACTTTCGGCCGCTGCCGTAAAAAACGCGGAGATGTGGTTTCCCGGCGAGGCGCCTGCATTTGTGAAGACGGACCCCGAACTGGCCGAAGTATTCGGTAATTTCGCTTTCGACGAAGTGCAGCGTTACGGGAAACTGGATGTCAAAACCCGTGTTCTGGTGACGATGGCCTCCTCCCTTGCGCAGCAGGCTGCCGCCACCTATGAAATGACGCTGCGGGCGGCATTGGCCAACGGGGTCGCACCCGTTGCGGTTCGGGAAGTACTCTATCAGGCCGTCCCTTATGTCGGTATGGCCAAAGTGGTCGATTATATTGCATTGACGAACGATTTTTTCCGGAAAAACGGTGTCGAACCGCCTTTGGAGCCGCAGGCCGTTACTACGCCCGAAACGAGAATGGAGAAGGGGTTGGCTCTGCAAAAGGAGATTTTCGGAGACGAAATCGAACGGATGTATGAAACCTCTCCGGCCAACCAACTGCATATTCAACGTGCGCTTTCCGGCAACTGTTTCGGCGACTATCAGACACGCACCGGATTGGATGTCCGAACGCGTGAACTGCTGACTTTTTCGATGCTCGTGTCGTTGGGCGGTTGCGAGCCGCAGGTCAAGGGACATATTCGAGGTAATGTGAATGTCGGCAACGACAAAGACGTGCTGCTGGCGGTTGTAACGCAGCTATTGCCCTATATCGGTTATCCCCGTACGCTCAATGCGATCGCCTGCCTGAACGAAGTGATTCCGGAACGAGGTTAGTTTCAATAATTGTGGTGATATGGAATATGTAAAATTAAACAACGGCGTCGAGATGCCCATTCTGGGTTACGGCGTCTATCAGGTGACTCCCGAGGAGTGCGAGCGTTGCGTTTCGGATGCCATTAAGATCGGCTACCGTTCGATCGATACGGCACAGGCTTACCACAATGAGGAAGGTGTAGGCCGTGCCGTCCGGAAGAGCGGGATTCCCCGCGAGGAGTTTTTCATCACGACCAAAGTGTGGATAACCAACGGCGGCTATGAAAAGGCGAAAGCGTCCATCGACGAGTCGCTGCGCAAGTTACAGACCTCGTATGTGGACCTGTTGCTTATTCACCAGCCTTTCAACGACTATTACGGCACTTATCGGGCGATGGAAGAGGCTTGTCGGGTCGGCAAGGCGAGGGCGATCGGAGTTTCGAACTTTTACCCCGACCGTTATGTCGATCTGGCTGCGTTCTGTGAAATAAAGCCGGCTGTCAATCAGATGGAAACTCATGTTTTCTGCCAGCAGGTCGTTTTGCAGGAGATCATGCGCAGGTACGGGACGCAGCTTATGTCGTGGGGCCCGTTCGCCGAGGGCCGCAACGGATTCTTTACGAACGGAACGCTTCGGACGATCGGGGAAAAGTATGGTAAAACCGTAGCCCAGACGGCGCTGCGTTTCCTGATTCAGCGCGGGATCGTCGTTATTCCGAAATCGACGCATGCGGAGCGTATGGCTGAAAATTTCGATGTATTCGATTTCGAATTATCCGCCGAGGATATGCACTCCATCGCGGTTCTCGATCGGAAGGAGAGCCTTTTCCTGTCGCATTACGATCCTGAAACGGTCGAATATCTGATCAATTACGAATGATCCGTTGCGGGATAGCGTGTACGAGAAATGCCGCTGCCCTGCCGTTCGTCCGAAAGGTCCCGAACGATATCCATTCGAGCCGGATGCTGTAAAAGGCACCCGGCTTTTGTTTTCCAGGGCTGGGCGGGGTTTATGTTGTCCGGTCAGCGTGTGGGGCCGAATCGTCGATGTCCACGGGCAACTGTCGCTGCACTGTTGCCCGGGCCTTCGTCGGACCGAACTTACGGCGGGCCGGATTCGAAGCGAACGATGCGGGGATTCGTATTCGTGTCCGGGAAACCGTCAGCGGAGTGCCCGTATTGCGTCGGCCGATACTCTTCCGTATGGTCTGTGTTCGTCCGAGTTATTCAGAAGAGTCAGGTCCGTTTTTGCCCCGTGACCGTGATCGAATAGATTCCCACATTTCCGGCCTTGTATTTTTGAATCGTGTCTGCATCCAGATATGCCTGGAGCACCTCGTCCGGAATGACGATTTTCTTGGTTCTTTCGATCTGTATGTCCGCGAAGCCGGCCTTGCGGATCTCGGTCAGGTAATCTTCCTGTTGGATGGCGCTTGCGATACAGCCGGCATACATCGCGGCATTGTCGGTAAATTCTTTCGGGAAGATTCCCTGTAATACCACATCGGAAACGCAGAAATGTCCGCCGGGTTTCAGAACTCGCCGGATCTCTTTGAAAATGCGGTCTTTCCTCGGTAGAAGGTTCAGAACGCAATTGCTGACCACGACATCTGCCGTGTCGTTTCGTACCGGCATGTTTTCGATGTCGCCTTCCCTGAATTCGACATTGTCGCAGCCCCGCTTCGCGGCATTGGCCCGGGCTTTGGCGAGCATTTGCGGGGAAAAGTCTATTCCGATGACTTTGCCGTCCGCGCCTGTTTCGGCTCGGGCTATGAAACAGTCGTTTCCTGCCCCTGATCCTAGGTCGATGACCGTATCGCCTGGTTTGATCCGGGCATATCGGGTGGGTAGTCCGCATCCTACCCCCAGATCCGCATCGGGTTCATAACCGTTCAGACGGGAGTAGTCTTCGCTCATGATGGTAAAAACGTTCTGCGAGGGTTGTGCCGGAGCCGTGCCGCAGCAGCATCCGCATTTCAGACTGTCGCTGTTCAAAGCGAGTTCGTCGTAACGCCGCTTGACCAGCTCTTTGAGTTCATCTTCCTTTTTCATAATCTTTTTAGAAAAAATATATTATCCAATAATAGATACCCACAGCGATAAACAGCATCCCGACGGTGCGTGCGAGCCACTTTCGGATTATCTGCATTCGTCCGTAGAAGATGCCCACTCCTGCCGCGCCGTAAGCCAGTATCCAGGCTGCGATGACCACCGGCATACCGGTCGCAATAGCAAATACGACAGGCAGAAACCAGCCGCCCGGTTCGGCTGCCGCCATCGGGATCAACATTCCGAAGTAGAAAACCCCGCTCGAGGGGCAGAATGCCAGCGAAAAGAGAATACCTAACAGCAATGCACCCCAGCTTCCGTGACGGCCGATCTTCTCGCAATGGCCCGAAAATCCGAATTTCGGCAGGTTCAACCTGTGGCCGAAAAGCATGAACAGCCCGATCAGAATAAGTGCCGGAGCGACGATCGCATCGCCGTATTTGCCGATGATTTTTTGCAGGGCGTAGGTGTTCGCCCCTTCGCGCAGCAAGGGAATGAATGCCAGCCCGATCCCCGCATACGTGAGAATTCGCCCGGCAGTGTAGAGCAATCCGTTGCAGAAAACACGGTGTTTGTCGTCGATATCCTTGCCGATGAATCCGACGGCGGCGATGTTCGTCGCCAGCGGACAGGGGCTGATTGCGGTGAGCAAACCCAGAAGGAATGCCGTAACGATCGGTGTCGTGCCGCTCTCGAGCAGTCGTTGAATCCATTCCATAAGATTATTTTGACATTCGGGTTATTGCATCGTTAAGCCGGGCCTTGAATGTGGCGGGCTGGTCTTTGGCATAGCTGAATCCCATGCGGGTCAGATTTTCCACCCGGCCGTTTCGGTCGAGGATCAGCGCCGACCACCCGGCTTGGTATCGGTCGGCCAAGGCTTCGTTCTCGGCGATGTCGATGATCCGAAGGACCACTTTTTCGCTTCCGATACTGTCGATGACCTCCCGGGTCAGCCGTTCGATGGCGGTGCAGGTGGCACAACGCTGTTTCCCGTGGAAATAGAGAACCTGTACGCAGTCGTCGGCGACAGCTTCAACCGTTACGCGGTGCCGGGAGCCGCCGCATGCGTACAACAGCGCTGCGGCGAGGAGAAGAGTGGCCGCTTTCATCGGTTCAATAACTCTTTGACCTCTGCGAGTGAAAGCTTGCGTCCGGCCGAAACCACCCTGCCGTCCACGACCAATCCGGGCAGTGTCATTATACCGTAAGAGAGGATTTCTGCAATATCTTCTTCCTTAACTATTGCGGCCGAAATACCCAATTCGGCTATGGCCTGCGTTACCGTTTCGTAGAGTGTCCGACATCCGGCACACCCCGTTCCCAATACTTTGATCTCCATATCTGTTTCTATTATTAAATGTAGTTCGACGAATTGCGAACATTTTTCCTAAAAAAAAGCGGTTTCAACCGCAACAGGAATTTTTCTTCCCGCATTCGCAGAAAAAATCCGCGAACGATTCACGGGCTTTCGCCCAATTTTCCCGGTTGATGCAATAACGTACTTTCGGAGCTTCGATTTCTCCCTGGATCAATCCGGCGGCTTTCAACTCTTTGAGGTGTTGCGATACGGTGGCTTTGGCGATGGGCAGCACTTCGTGTATGTCTCCGAAAAAACAGCTCTCCTGTCCGGCGAGGAACCGCAGAATCGCCATGCGTGCCGGGTGCCCCATCGCTTTGGCGAAACGGGCCAGCTGTTCCTCTTGTTCGGTATAGGCTTTTGGGGACATATTTTCGGATCTTGTGTTCGCAAATATACGAACAATATTCGAATATGCAAATAATTTTTTCATTTTTGAAGAATCCGTTATTTTTGCACAAACATCAGATGATGTGATGATAGAGAGTACGGATACGACGATTCGAAAAAGATCGTTGGCCGAAGAGATGGCCGTCCGGTTGCAGGAGCAGATCGCGCAGGGACGGTTCGAGGTCGGCGGGAAGTTGCCGACCGAATCCGAATTGATGAAAATTTTCGGGGTCGGCCGTTCGACGGTGCGCGAAGCCGTGAAGATCTTGGCCAACATGGGGTTGCTGAAAGTGCAGCAGGGGGGCCGGGACGTTCGTCGAAAGCCGGACGGCACGGAACGAGTCGATGGAGCGGTGCATGCAACGTGCCGACATCGGCGATCTGGAGGAGGTCCGGCGGATTCTGGAGGTCGCCATTGTCGAACGGGCCGCGCAGCGACGTACGCAGGCGGATATCGAAAAGATCGGGACACACCTCGCCCGGCGCGGTGCGGCCGCCGCAGCCGGACGATTGAACGACTGTATCGCGGCCGATGTCGATTTCCACGTGGCTCTGTCCGAGGCTACGCATAACGAAATATTGCACGAACTCTATCGTGCGGCCTCCGTGCATTTGCAGAAACGACTCGAACACATTTATACGGATACCGGTTGTCTGCTCGCCTCCCAATCCACGCATGAACGGCTGTTGCGGAATGTCGTCGCCCAAGAGCCTCGGAAAGCGTTGGAAACGATCGCTGTCATCCTGCAAGAACCGTAACCTATGAATACCGCAGCCAAATCCGTACGATCATACCGCTCCCTGACGAGCCGGACGGTTTACCCTATTTTGTTGATGGTCAGTATCACCCATCTGTTGAACGATATGATGCAGTCGGTGATCCCGGCGGTTTATCCGCTTCTCAAGGAGAAGTTCGATTTTACGTTCGCCCAGATCGGCCTCATTACATTGGTCTTTCAACTCACTTCGTCGCTGTTGCAGCCGGTGGCCGGTCTGCTCGCCGACCGTCATCCCCGCCCCTACTCGCTGGCCGGCGGTATGTGTTTCACGCTGGCCGGGCTGCTGGTGCTTGCCTTCGCGCCGGGTTTTGTCTGGATTCTGATTGCGGTGGGGCTGATCGGCTGCGGTTCGTCGGTGTTCCATCCCGAATCCTCGCGGGTGGCGCAACTTGCCTCGGCGGCCGTAAGGGACTGGCACAGTCGATCTTCCAGGTCGGCGGAAATGCCGGAAGCGCTATGGGGCCCCTGTTGGCCGCGTTGATCGTCATTCCGTTCGGACAGTCGTCGATCGGTTGGTTCGCTCTGACGGCATTGCTGGCGATTTTATCCTCGTAAGGATCGGCGACTGGTACAAACGCCGGCTGGCGATCGCGGTTCGCAGGCCCGACGCTGCGGAAACGGCTTTCGCGCACAGCCTGCCGCGGCGGAAAATCCACACGGCCCTCGTCATTCTGGGCATTCTGGTCTTTTCGAAGTATTTCTACATCGCTTCGATGACGAGTTACTTTACGTTTTTCCTGATGGACAAGTTCGCCGTATCGGTGCAAGGTGCGCAATATTGTCTTTTCGCTTTTCTTGCGGCTTCGGCTGCGGGTACGTTCATCGGAGGACCGCTGGGCGACCGCATCGGACGCAAATATGTGATTTGGGGTTCGATTCTGGGGGCTGCGCCTTTTACCCTGCTGCTACCCTACGTCGGTTTGGCTGCGACCGTCGTGCTGTCCGTAGTGATCGGGCTGGTCATTTCGTCGGCCTTTTCCGCCATTCTGGTTTATGCCACCGATCTGATGCCCGGCAAGGTGGGGATGATCGCCGGAGTCTTTTTCGGCCTGATGTTCGGGCTGGGCGGTCTCGGTTCGGCGTTTTTCGGCTGGCTGGCGGACCGGACGAGTATCGAGTTTATTTTTCAGGTCAGCACGCTGTTGCCCCTGTTGGGTGTTATCACCGGTTTTTTGCCGAATATAGAGTCGAAAAGCGGAAAATAGGATTTTCCGTGCATGTTCTCTTGCTCTTGTTCGGCGCAGGAAGGGGCTGAACGTGGGTGCAAGCTGAAAATCGGTCGCGTCGGCCGTGTTTTCTGCTGCGGATCGCGGGAACTTCGGTCGATATATTTACTACCGCTTCGACTGTTCTGCCGCAAGTGTTAGGGTTCGGGATGGATATGTAAACTCATCTCTATTGTCTTTGCGAAAAATATTGGAGTCCGATCATATTGGTCGGATTCTTTGCTATGACCGTTTCTGGTCCCGATGTAATGTATAACCTGTAATCGGGTCTTTTGTTGCGGCTCCGTGTTCGAGGGTGTTACAGCCCCGCTCCGGCCGTTGTTGTCGTAGCTCCGGATATGCGCGGGGTATACTCCGCGTCGAATTGTTATGGCGGAGGCGGGAATCTGTTCTTACGTCGTACCCTCTCTTTTTTGGCCGCTTTTCTCTTTCTCTCCGGTAACATGTCTGTCTGTTTTTTTTGCGGGGTTGGCCGCAGGTGAAGAAGTACATTATATATAAATAGTGATTTTGTATTGCCTTTTTTTGATGAAATATTATTTTATTAACAGATGGTAGAATAATCGGTGTCGGGGCAGAATCTAATTAAATTCTTTAAATAAGAAACTTTGATTGCATATCCAACATTTTGAGCATCGGGAACACCCGCATTTGTGATGCCAACTAAATTGCCGTTTTTATCAAACAATGGGCCGCCACTATTGCCAGGCTGTATGGGAACAGAAATTTGATAAGTTACAACATCGCCTTGATAGCCTGTTTTTGAACTTATAATGCCATCCGTAACTTTTATTTCTTCTCCTAATATATCTGACATGGGAT
>ENA-OQHN01000162-OQHN01000162.1-human-gut-metagenome-genome-assembly--contig:-NODE-162-length-25416-cov-5.389102_pt1 | contig 25416 bp, 25 predicted proteins | sample MGYA00242564_ERZ504721 | MGnify/ENA primary metagenome ERZ504721 (study PRJEB26092, sample SAMD00036212) | human gut metagenome | host: Homo sapiens | study: EMG produced TPA metagenomics assembly of...
TTTTTGTTATCTGCACCGCATTGCTATGCATCTGTTTTTGCTTCTCCGGCAATAGACCGCAAATCCTCATCAGGAACTATGATGAAGCGCACCGGCAAGTTTGCCGCCCCCGGCGGCATAAACCGAATGTTCATATCCGTTCCAGCCTTAAAGGTATCGACGTACTGCATGCTGTACGCGTCCTCCTTGCCAATGCTGAGAGCATGGGGAGGAAGCTCGACGATTTTCCGTACCTCGTCCGTTTTTTCCCTGATTATACGTGACTTCCATTACGCCGGCATATTCGCCGCCCTGGGGATTAAAGTACAAATGCAGGTCTCCCTTCCCCTTCGTGCGCAGTCCGATACGATATTCAACGCCGTAATTTCCCACGTTGACAGACAGGCGATTGTCCATGACGTCCCGCCCCACTAAATACCGGTCGTCTTCGCCTCCTACTTTAATATAAGACGGGCCGTCTTCCGGGGCATAGGAAAACAGAGCATCCCATTCCCGGTCTTTTCCCGTAAACGTGCCGCGCAGCTTAACGGAATCGCTGGGCAGGTATATCTGCTTCTGTACGAACGCAATGGGGTCTTCTTCCGACGGCACCATGATTGTCGACACATACATGGGCGACGGAAGCTCTACGTCGACAATGCCGGAAAAGAGCTGTCCCCGCCAAATGACGACGTGGTCCAGCCGTTCGCCCAGCAGCGCATACCCATGGGCCGGGACGCTCACCGTATGGATTGTCTCGTCGCCTTCATAATACATCGTCGACAATGTTTTCCCGACGCTGTAAATAGACGAGCTGGGCCGGGCGTACTGGCATCCTTTGACGACGGCGTCGACAGGCTCGTCCGCCGGGTTATAGGCCATGACGACGACATTGCACGTCTGCCAGCTCTGGTTCATGTGATAAAAATAGACCCGGCAGTCGCCGCTTACCTTGTCGCCGTATAAAATCCCCGGCCGCTCCGGATATTCCGGGCTGTCGGAAAAAATCAGCGTCCCCGTGTCGACGGGGTCTTTCATTGCAATATGCTTCATGGGAAAGCGCACGACTTTCCCCATCACCGCCGGATCGGCCGGGTCGGCCGCGCCTGCAGAACCCCACAAGGCACCGGCCATCAGCAGTCCCGTCGCGACGGCTCGATATAGTTTCTTTACGTTCATCCTATCTCTCATTCCTCAATTTGCTTTGCCATATCGGAAATCTTTCGAAACCGGTGGGCAAGGCCTGATTTCGTCAAGCCCGACAACGTCGCCAGCTCACTCATGGACGCTTCGGGATGACTCATGCGCAGCTCCGCCGCTTCCTGCAGCTTAGGCGTCAGGCGCAGGTACAAGCCCGAAGCCTGAAGCTTTTCGATATCTCTGCGCTGGCGTATGGCCGCATCGACGGTTTTCTGCAAATTTGCCGTTTCGCAGTTGACGACGCGGTTGACGTTGTTGCGCATTTCCTTGACGATACGGACGCTTTCAAACTTCATATAGGCCTGGTCAGCCCCAATGAGCTGCAAAAAGGCTGACACGCCGTTTCCCTCTTTTATATACACGAGATAATCGCCCTTGCGGTCCGTCATCTTGGCCGGCAGGTGAAACCGGCACATAATTTTAAGCAGCTTCTGGGCAAAGGATTCGTTTCCTGTCAAAAGCTCCAGATGGTAATCTCCCTTAGGCTGGTTGACGGAGCCTCCGCCCATGAAAGCGCCCCGCAGAAAGGCCCGCTGGCAGGCTGGATTTTTCAAATCAATAGCGGAAAATTCCTTGTCTTTCGGGAACAGCGACAGCTGCTGCAGCGTTTTCGTGCTGGCAAAGGACGGCGGAACGCGCAGTATATAATAATTTTTTTTGCGCAGCCGAAGGCCCTGGCGCACGCGCACTTCCGGACGAATGGCAAAGGATTCCATCCACATCTTCAGGGCCTTCCGGGCTACGGCGTTGTTCGACGTGCTGAATTCGATGCCCACATGCCCGCGGGAGCCAAGCATCAGGGACCCGCCCATGCACAGCAGAGCCGCCAATTCGGCATAGCGGCAGGCGGCGTTTTCCGGCTTGCAGTGAGCAATCTCATTTTTAACCTGTTCAGCAAAGGACATAGGGTATGCCTCCTCTAGCGGCGTCTTAAATTGCGCTTCAACTCATACCGCTTCAAATAATAGTGGAGCAGCTCCGGCGACAGGTCGGTCCGCAAGGCGTTGATCAAATCGAAGAGAACATTCGCCAGTTTTTTCGGATCGTGGGTTCCGCCTTTTTCAGCGTTTACCAAATCGGCGGACAGCAGCGTCGCACCCAAGTCTCCGACGCGCCGCTTGTCTATGACGACGGGCTGGGAGCCTGCGTCGGCATACCGCTGCAGCACAGCCGTGTCGATATCGCCGCTGTTGGCGATGACGAAATCAACGATTTCCTGGCCGGCATGCTGGTTGATGGCCTTGACGTGATCCGACACGGTGTAGCCGTCCGTTTCCCCGGGCTGGGTCATGACGTTGCAGATATAAATCTTCTTGGCTTTGCTGGCCCGCACGGCCGCCGCTATATCGGGGACGCACAGATTCGGCATAATGCTGGTATACAGGCTTCCCGGCCCCAGCACGATGACGTCGGCTTCCTGAATCGCCTCGATGGCTGACTGAATCGCCTTAGGCTGTTCAGGCGTCGTAAACACCCGTTTGATTTTGCCGTGGGCGTGGGGAATCTGCGATTCGCCGCAAATGACCCGGCCGTCGGTCATCTCCGCGTTCAGCTGTATTTTTTCCGCCGACGCAGGAATGACCTTGCCGCGGACCTTCAAAACCTTGCTCGTCGCATCCATAGCCTCCTCTACGTCGCCGAGAACTTCGATCAAGGCGGCGATAAATAAATTGCCGAAGCTGTGGCCCGTCAAATTGCCGGAGCCGCCGAAGCGATGGGCAAAGAGCTTTTCCATCAGCCCTTCCTTATCGGCCAGGGCGACCAGGCAGTTCCGCAAATCGCCAGGAGCGATGATATCCAAATCCTGCCGTATGCGGCCTGTAGAGCCGCCGTCGTCGGCTACGGTAACGACGGCCGTCAGATTATACGTCTTGGTCTTCAGCCCTCGCAGCATGACCGACAGCCCCGTGCCGCCGCCGATGACAACGACCTTCGGCCCCTTAGCCAGCTGCAGATTAGACAAGATTAAATCACTGATGTTTTCCGACTCATGGGCATGACGACGCCCAGCATCGTCCGGATAAGCCGGCGCGTCGCCCATCCCATGAGGAAAAGGCCCGACACGATGACGAGGATGCCGATCGTCGCCAGCACCGTATAGTTGTAATGGCCGGTCATTTCGTACAGCAGGCGGAACATCCACTCTTCAACCTGCCCCAGCCATTGGTAGTTAAAGGTCAGGACCAGGCCGAAGCTGGTCGCCATCATTCCCAAGCCGAAAAGAAACAGCCATCGCTTGATATGCAGTCCCGGATGCAGCCATTTAAAAAAGCGCATACTCCGACACCTCCATTACATTCCTTCGTAGCCCGGCGCGTCTTCTTCTACGTCGTTTTTATACAGATCCCGATGCTCGATGGATACGTCTACGCCCGTTTCTTTCAAGTGCTTGTACAAGGCCTCGGCCATGCAGACGCTGCGGTGCATGCCGCCGGTGCAGCCGACGGCGATGACCAGCTGGCTCTTTCCCTCCCGTTCGTAGTTGGGCAGCAGGAAATCGATCATGTCAAACCATTTTTCCTTGAAGGTCGCCGATATGGGAAAGCTTTCTACGTACTCGCGAACGGCAGGAACGCGGCCTGATTTATTTCGATATTCTTCGATGTAAAAGGGATTAGGCAAAAAACGGACGTCTTCGACAATGTCGGCATCGATGGGCATGCCGTGCTTAAATCCGAAGGATACGACCGTAACGTTCATGCCCTTCCGTCCCTCGCTGATGGCGTATTTCTTCACCAGCAGCTCTTTAAGCTGCTTCGGCTTCAAATTTGTCGTATCGATGATGAAATCGGCGTGCTTCCGCAGCGATTCCAGACGCTTCCGTTCTTCTGCAATCCCCTGGCTCAGCCGGCTGTGCGGCGCCAGCGGGTGCAGACGGCGCGTTTCCTTATAGCGGCGCACGAGGGTCTGGTCCGACGCTTCGATAAATACGATTTCATACGAAACGCCCTGGGCTTTCAATTCTTTCAGCGACTGGCTCATAGCGTCGAAAAATTCTCCGCCCCGTATATCGGCGATGAGGGCCACGTGACGAACCCGTTCGCCGCCCTTCATGCATAATTCGGCAAACTTAGGAATGAGGACGGGAGGAATATTATCGATGCAGAAATAGCCCATATCTTCCAATGCCTGTACCGCCTGGCTTTTACCGGCGCCAGACATGCCGGTTACGATAATCAGATGGAATTGGTCCATAAGAGCCTCCTTATCTATAAAACGAACTTCTCAATCACCTTGGCGACGCCGTCGCCGTCGTTGCCGGCCGTGACGTAATCCACGACGTCCTTTACAGCCGACGAGGCGTTGTCCATGGCGACGGCAAAGCCCGCCTCTTTCAGCATATCGACGTCGTTCGGCGAATCGCCGACGGCCATAATCTGTTCGACAGGCACCTGGAACAGCTCGCCCAGGCGATGCAGGCCAATACCCTTATTCACGCCCTTCGGCATGATTTCCAAAAACGTCGGATCGGAAAACAAAATAGTAAACCGGCCCGGCATCGCCTCTTCGATAATCTCCCTGCGCCGTACCAGCTCTTCGTGCTTGCCGCGGCTCAGCAGTTTATTGGGTGCGCCCTGGGGAGTATAAAAATCGTCGCCGCAGACGACAGCCCGGCAATGGGTAATGCGCTCGTAGTCCTGAATCCATTCTTCATATTCGGCTACGCGCAGCACGTCGTCAATGTAGGTCTGCATCTGCCAGCCCATCCGTTTCGTCAGGGCCAGCAGTTCCGCCGCATCCTCCACATCAATGGCCTGTTCAAACAGCTTCCGTTTCGATTCGACCGTCTGTATCAGCCCGCCGGCATAGAGCATCATCGGAATATCTCCCAAGCCCAGCAGCTTGCCATAGGGGCTGGCCGTCGCATACATGCGGCCTGTAGCGATGGCCACAACGACGCCGCGCGAGCAGGCTTCCTGAATCGCGCCGAGAGTCCGCGGCGATACGGCAGAGTCGCTGCGCAGCAGCGTGCCGTCCAAATCGAGGGCAATCATGCGTATAGTTGATTTCGGAGCATTCATTGTGCGTCTCCTTTCTTCCATTCGAAGGGCTGACCGCCTGTCGACGGCGCCATCTGGGACGGATATACGCCGGACAGAGCCAAATCGTCGGCAAAGGCTTCGGCCAGCCGGTCTATTTTCTTCTGCTGTTCTTCCGTCGCCTGACTCCGGTTACGCAGGGCCGCTTCTACCATGGGCACCATTTCAAACCGGGTCAGGGGATAGGACGGCGAAAATTTCGACAGGTCAGCGTCGGTCAGGCCGTCCTTCGTCAATCGTATACGTACTGATATTCCCAGGAATTTCGTTCCATCGCGTCAAAGGGATTGGGCGCGTAGGGATTATAGGCCCCTGCGCCGCCGGTCAGCAGCACGGCGGCGGCCATGAGCAGCAAGGCAAATCGTTTCATCCTTCCATACCTCCATAAAATAAATATACTCCCTGCCGGGTCTAACTGCGTCGTCATACCTGAAAGAGAGCATATTCGTTCCTATTATTCTTCTGCTTTTGCGTCTTCCGCAGGCGGTTCTTCCACCGGCTTAACCGCTGCGTCGGCATCTTTTTTGCTGTCTAAGGCCATATCGTCCAACAGCCGCAGCTGGCTGGTCAAAATAGCCCGGCATTTTTCACGGAACGCCCGGGTCTGGGCGACTACCTTGTCTAATTCCTGCTGAGAGGCCTGCAGGCTCATCGTCGTTTCGTTCAGCATCTGCTTTTTCTTATTCGACGCTTCCTGCAGGATGAGCTCCGCTTCCTTGCGGGCCGTGATCTTGACGTTTTCCGCCGTCTGCTGGGCGAGCATCAGGGTGCTGTTCATCGTCGATTCCATCTTTTCATACTGCGTCAGCTTGTCCTGCAGCTTGTCACACCGTTCTTTCAGCTCGCAATATTCGCGATAGACCTTTTCATAGTCGGCGGCAATGCTTTCCATAAAAGCGTCTACGTCTTCTTCACTATAACCGCGGAACCCCCGTTTGAATTCTTTATTATGAATATCCATTGGTGTCAGCATGACAAAAATCCTCCTTGAATCAGATCTACTACAACCCAATATGCCTTACATATACCGCTTCAGCAGCACGCCGATGCGCCCCTTGCGGGACGTCCCCGTAATCTGCGCCAGTTCCATACGGCCCTTGCCGCGCAGGGAGATGACGTCGCCTTCCTGCACGTCCTGAGACGGCCCCTTTGCCGGCTGCCAGTTTACCTGTACGCGGTCGCCTTTAATCGCTTCGGCCGCCTTCGTGCGGGAAATCCCAAATCCCGACGACGCGACGGCGTCCAGCCGCAGGGACGCGACAGTCGTCTTGATTTCCTTTACTTTTTCCTGCCGCGGCGCAATATCGCTCAGCGGCATTTCTTCGACCGTTACGGACACCATGGCCACCTTGGTGAAGTTCTGCTTCAGGTACTGCAGCAGCGCCGTATCAGCCAGAAGGATTGCGCCGTCGTCCTGCATGATAATGTCGCCGAACCGTTCGCGGCCGATGCCCAGCCCCATGAGGGAGCCCAGCACGTCGCGATGGCTGAGAAGGCGGTAGCGGGAATCCCATTTAACCCGGCAGGCCGTCAGGTTAAAGTCCACCGGGCCGTCGTAATCGGCGCTGACAAAAGCCAGCTTTACCCGTTCCGCGCCCTGATAGCCGCCGAAGGTACGCAGCACCAGCGCCGGCGCATGCGCCTGAATCGTTTCGCCGATCTGCACCGCGCCGGGCGAAACGAACTCGCTGACGGCATAGGGACGGCCCTTAGCTGCGCTGTCGGCCAAATCAATCAGCCTGGCCGCCAGTTCCCCATTATCCGTGCCTTGGTAATACCGAATAATTCTATCTCTGTTTTTCACAAAAATCCCTCGTTATGTCTTACTTCTGCGGCGTGTCGTCGCCGTTATTCCAGGCCAGCTGCGCCGCGCTGAAATCGCCGTAGTCGTGCTTGCTTCTGTCAACGGTCACGTTGCTCGGGACGCACAGGAAAATATCCTTGCCGACCTTCTGGATGTTGCCGTCGAGAGCGTACGTCGCGCCGCTGATGAAGTCTACGACGCGCTTCGACACGTCGGGAGCCGTCGATTCAAAGTTGATGACCACGGGCTTGCGTTCCCGCAGGAAATCGGCGATGCTCTGCGAATCGTCAAAGGTTTCCGGTTCGACGATCATCATTTTCAGGGGCTGCGCCGGCTGTGCGCCATATCCTAAGGCAGGACGATGGGGCGCAGCGACAGAGCGGCGGTTCTGCCGTTCTTCCACAACGTCTTCTTCGTCTTCGAATTCATCCGTTTCGAAATCGTCTTCGTCGTTTACTCCGCTAATAGAATTCGTAACCTTATTCCAAACATCTTTCAATCCCATGTCATATCCTCCTTAGTAATTACGAGCGCCGAAGATAGCCGTCCCTACGCGGACTACGTTCGCGCCTTCTTCAATTGCTATTTCAAAATCATGGGTCATGCCCATAGACAGATACTGAACCTGGCCTTCAGGGAATTTCAGCTTCATATCGTCGTACAGCGCGCGAGCGATGCGAAAGATGGGACGAACGTCCTCTACCTGCTCAAAATTCGGCGCGATGCACATCAGCCCCCGTACGCAGACGTTGGGAAGTTCTCCGGCTAATCGGCACAGGGCGGGAAAATCTTCCACTTCCATGCCGAACTTCGTTTCTTCCCGGGCTACGTTGACCTGCAGCAAAATATCCTGAACCTTGCCGATTTTTCCGGCTTCCTTGTCGACGGCCCGCAGCAAATGCTCCGAGTCGACGGAATGAATCAAATCAAAGTGTTCGACGGCATGCTTGGCCTTATTGGTCTGCAAGTGGCCGATCAGATGCCACGTCAATCCGTTATCGGGAAATTCCTTCTGTTTCTGCAGAGCTTCCTGCACGCGGTTTTCACCTACGTCGGTAATACCGGCTGCGGCCGCTTCTTCCATGAATTCGACCGGGTGGTTCTTCGTCACGGCGACCAGCGTAATCGCATCGGTCCTCCCGACGCGGGCGGCGGCTGCGGAAATCCGCTGCCGTACGGCTTCAATATTATCCTTAATCAAGCGTAATCCCTCCGTAGCGCCCATAGTTTCAGTAGGGTACATGACTTACTTCATAAAACATTACACTGTTTCTATTATATATATTTAACGCTGCAAATGCTAGTAATTTTTATAAAAAATTCTCACTCCGTCCATTCGCCTTCGTTAACCGCCTCCAAAGCCCTTAAAGAACGGCGAAGGCCGCCATGCGGCCCGTGCGGCCGAAGTCCCGCCGGTAGGAAAAAAATCGTTCTTCCTTTTCGTATACGCATGAAGAAGAAATATCTATATGCCCGGGCAGAAGTCCCGCTCCTGTCAGCAGCATCTGCGCAGCCTGCTTCAAATCGATCGTCCGCCGGTCTCCGCGGCCGATGCAGCAGGCATAGGCAGGCCCCAGGCGTTCTACGGCCTGAGCAAAGCCTTCGCTGATTTCGACATGGTCCGCGCCGGCGCAGGGGCCGACGTAGGCGTACAGGTCGGTAGGAACAGAACCGTATACCAGCTCCATGGCCAGGACCATTTTCGCAGGCAGCCTCGTCGTCGTCTCCTGCAGACCGGCCCGTCCGACAGCACAGGCATGACGGGCCGGATCGAACAGAATGACCGGAGCGCTGTCTGCAGTAAAAACAGCCAAGGGCAATCCGGCGCAGTTTGTCATCAAGGCATCTGTATGAGCCAGCTCCGTATGGACACTGCCGGCGCCGCATCCGGCTTCGGCAGGGCCGACGGCAACGATATGTCCTTCTCCGGTCTGGCGGCACGTCGTCAGCTTCGTCAGATCCATGCCGACAGCCTGGCACAAACGGCGGCGGTTTTCCAGCACATGCAGCGCAGCATCCCCGGTCTGAAACGACAGGTTCAGCGATTCATAGGCCCCCCGGCTCACGCCGCCGCCGCGGCCCGTCGCGCCGTGACGCAGGCCAGCCTGCCGCAGCAGGCAGCTCTGTTCCCAGCCGAGGCCCTTGCGGCTAATCCATTCCGTCGCCATCGCCGCCTCCGCATACATGACACCGCCGGCAGCCGTCAAAGCACGGTATGGTAAACGCGCCCTGGCGGGCCAGCTCCAGCTCTTTCACCAGGTAGTTCTTGTCCAATCCCATATCCAGCACGCTCCACGGCAATACGGCGTCGACAGGCCGTTCCGTATACAGGAAATCCTGTACGTCGAAGCGAAGCTCTTTCACGGCTCGTTTCCATCCCTTTACGCCGCCGTATTGATGGGCCAGGGCCAGCAATTGGCCGACTCTCCGGTCGCCGCGGGCCAGCACGCCCTGAATGTAGCACTGCCGCAGCGGCTCGGCCAATATTTCGATTTGCTTATCCTTGTCCAAGGCCTTTTTTATGTAGGACAGCCGTTTTTCGACGGTCTTTTGGTCAGTCATGGCCATCCACTGGAAGGGCGTGCACGGTTTTGGAATAAAAGGATTGATACTCAGGGTAATCTTTCCCTTATTGCCAATAGAAGCCATATGAGCCTGCACGCGCCTGGTCATCGTCACAATGCCCTCGATGTCCTCGTCTGTTTCCATAGGAAGTCCGATCATGATATACATGCGGACGTGGCGGATGCCGGCAGCCGTCGCCAAGTCGATGGAATGGAGCAGGTGCTCTTCCGTAATTCCTTTATTGATAATGTCGCGCATGTGAGTGCTCCCCGCTTCCGGCGCCAAGGTAATCGTCTTTTGGCCGCTTTCGGCCAGACCCTTAACGATAGCCGGCGTAATCGAATCGGCCCGTAGGGAGGCGCAGGAAAATGCCATCCCCTGGCTACGGATAAATTCGACGAGCTCATCGATATAGGGATAGTCCGATATAGCCGCGCCCATGAGGCCGATTTTCTTGCCCAGGCGTTTGCCCCTCAGCACGGCTTCCTTCACGTATTCCAACGGCCGCACGCGTGGCCGCCGGTAGCAGTAGCCGGCCATGCAGAACCGGCAGTGCCGGCCGCAGCCGCGGGCAATCTCAATGAGATACATAGCCCCGAATTCCGTATGGGGTGTCGCCACGACCGTTTCTCCCGGCCCGGTAAGCTCCCGCCACTGCCGCCGTACCGACGGCGGCGCGCCGTCTTCCGGGACGATGGCCTGCAAACGGCCGTCCTCGTCGTATTCATGACGATACAAGGAAGGCACGTATACGCCGGGGACCTTCGCCAGCCGCCGCAGCAGCGCCTGCCGGCTTTCTCCGGCCTCACGGCCCGCCGTATAGGGCGTCTAAAAATGGAATGAATCAGTCCTTTCGCCTTCGCCGATCAGACAGACGTCGACAAAGGGCGACAAGGGCTCCGGATTAAAAAACGCTACAGGACCGCCCATGACGACGAGAGGATCCCCTTCCTCCCGATCCGCAGCCAGCACAGGCACGCGGCCCTGTTCCAATATGGCCGGAATATTAAAATAATCCATTTCAAAGCTGACGGACAAACCGATGATTTCAAAATCGCAGAGAGGCCGGCCGTTTTCCAGAGTCAGCAAAGGAGAACGCTCTTTGGCGTACAGGGCGGCCAATTCTTTATCGGGAAGGAAGGCACGCTCGCACAGCCAGTCGGCCCGTTCATTCACCTCGCGATAAATGATCTGCATCCCCAGGTTGCTCATGGCGACTTCATACGTATTGGGATAGCAAAGGGCCATAGCCCGCCGCGTGCCGAAGGGATACTTGTAATATCCCGTCTCGTCGGCCAGGTATTCAGCTAATTTCCGTTCAATCTGCCAGCTCATGACATGCTCCTTTCTCTCATCGCCGTCATCCTCTCGTACCGCGGTTATGGATATAATTCGGCAGCAGCTTCGGCGACGGCACCCCATTTTTCACGTGGGCCGCCTCCCGCTCTTCTTCAAAGCGCCGTACGTGATCTACTGTCAGCGCCCCCAAAGAAGCCGTCCGGCTGTACGCCGCCGCTTCCCTGCCGGCAATGCGCCCGAAAACGATGATGTCAAGGAGGCTGTTGCCCATCAGCCGGTTCGTCCCATGAATGCCGCCGACGTCTTCCCCTGCCGCATACAGGCCGGGAAGTTTCGTCGCGCTGCGCTCGTCAATGCAGATACCGCCGTTTTGATAATGAAGGGTAGGATATACTAAAATAGGCTGCCTGCGAATATCGATGCCGAACCGCTCGTACATGTGAATCATCGCCGGCAGACGCCGTTCCATCGTTCCTTCGCCGTGAAGCATATCTACCATCGGCGTATCAAGCCACAGCGCAGGGCCGTGAAGGGCATGGACGCCTTTATGGCGGGCCAGGCATTCGCGGATAATCGACGCCGCTACGACGTCGCGCGTTTCCAGCGGATGCAGGAAGGCTTCGCCGTCCTTGTTGACCAGCATCGCTCCGAGGGAGCGAACCTTTTCCGTCACCAGGGCGCCGTAAATCTGCGGCGGATAGGCGGCTCCCGTCGGATGATACTGTATCGCGTCGGCGTATACCAGAGGCACGCCGGCCCGATAGGCCAGCACCAGCCCGTCTGCCGTCGAGCCGTAGTGATTGGACGTAGGAAAGCCCTGATAATGCAGCCTCCCTGCACCTCCCGTGGCAATGATGACGCTTTTTGCCCGTACGACATGATATTCCTGCGTATCGAAATCATACAATACGGCTCCGGCCGCTTTTCCTTCTTCATCTAAAATGAGCTCCACAGCCGGCGAATATTCCAGGACTTCCACACCTTCATCGCGCACCTCGTCGCGGAGGACCCGCATGATTTCGGCTCCCGTATAATCGCCGCAGGCATGCATCCGCTTGCGCGATGTGCCGCCGCCATGGGTCGTAACCATCGTACCGTCGTCGTATTTATCAAACATGACGCCCAGGCCGCCTAGCCACTGAATCGCCGCGGGCCCCTGCATGACGAGGCATTTCAGCAGTTCCGGCACATTCTTGAAATGGCCGCCGCCCAGGGCGTCCAAATAGTGGATAGCCGGCGAATCGTTTTCCTTATCGGCTGCCTGAATGCCGCCTTCGGCCATCCCCGTGTTGGCGTCGCCGAGACGCAGCTTCGTCGCCAGCAAGACGGACGCGCCGTGCTGCCGCGCTTCAATAGCCGCCGCGGCTCCGGCTCCCCCGCCTCCGATGATAAGGACGTCCGTATCGTGCTCGATATGGTTCAAATCAAAGTCCGCGCCGAGAAGGCGGCTCCTTCCTTCCAGAACCGCCGCCAGCTCGCGAGGCACCTTATCGCCTTTATTGGGGCCGACCATCAAAATAGAAAAATCCTTATGGCTGTAATCAGGATGATAATTCCGCAGCAGCTCCTGCTTTTCCTGGGCCGTATACCGGCGCAGCTCCGCATACAGGCGCTCGTTCCGCGTAGCGTCTACGCAGGCCTGCGACACCAGCATTTCATCTGTATATTTCATGAGGCCGCCTACCTTTCCACATCCCGTGCTTCATACAGCCGGTGAATTTCTTTATCAGACAAATGCATAAGACGTTCCAATTCCTCATCGTACAGCCCGGCCTCAATGTCCTGGACCCTTTTATCCAGGTGGGCGCTTTTTTTCGCGATATACCGGCCCGTCAGGCGGCGGACCATGAGGCTGACTGCGCTGTGGCTGATCTTCACCGGACAGCGGGAGGCACAGATATCGCAGGCGACGCAGCGGAACGACTCTTCAGCGCAGCCCTCGTAATCGCCGCGCTGGGCCAGGGCGATGTATTTCATAACGTTGATGCCTTGAGGACAGCTCTTCGTACAGGCATTGCAATGAATGCAGTTATAGATTTCCGGGTAAAATTGCCCTACGACGTTGCCGGCCAAGGGCAGGTTGTTGATGTCGTAATCCTTTTTATTGATGGGAAAGGATTCCAAGCGGCCGACGCACATGCCCTCTTCTACCTTCGTCTGGCAAGCCAGGGCAGAATACAGCTTTGTCTCCCCCTGAATGCGGTACACGACGGCACAGGCCCCGCAGAACCCGCTGCGGCAGCCGCAGCCCCGCACGAGGCGGAAGCCGGCGTACTCCATAGCCCGCATGATCGTCAAATCTTCCGGCACAGTGCATCGTTTTCCCAATATATACAGGGTAACCATATGATTCTTTGCAGTCATGTGTTCTCCTTTTCTTGTTTCCGGCCGCCGCTTTTCGGATGATATGGGCACCGCCGGCCTAAACACTGATTATTATTGACATAGTACGTACATTCTATCGATTTCGGCATCTCCATCGTCACGCCCAGCTTCTCCCGGCAAAAGGAGACGGCCTGGCAAATTGCCGTGAAGGAATCACGTTTGCAGCACCGCGGCCCTCCTATGGCCCCGATAGCCGCCAGCGCCCGGGAGGTCATCGTATTGGCCAGGCCCCACGCTTCCTGCGACAAAGGCGTCGCCCCGGTAACGACGGAAACAAAAATTCCCGCGCTGACGGCCGCACCGCAGGCGCCCCAAAAACCGCATGCCCCGCCGGGCACTTCACGGCCGCGCCGTACAATTTCCGCCATAGCCTCATCAAAGGACACGGCACCGCCGGAATGATAATACGCCGTAAGCAGCGCCGCTCCGACGAGCACGTGGTGCTCATTTCCATGCATGTGCACATAAGGCTGATCCATAAGCGCTTTAGCGACTGCCACGGGATCTTTTTCTTCAGACCTGAGGCAATACGCTTCTATCCAGGCAATGGCGTCCTTTCCGTGGCAATCGTCACAAATATAATGCCCGCCTTCACAGGAAACGCGGCTGAAAAAACGCCGACGGCATACAACGCACTCTACGGGCTGCTCCGTCGTCTTGTATACGAGGGGACGGCCGCAGATCAAACATTCTTCCATTCTCTATCCTCCTTAAGATGAGTCTCATTATACCATATTCCAGGACCTATAACCAAAACGCCAAGCACGGAATGCATGCTTGGCGTTTTTTCCTGCCTGTTCAGCAGTGATATATTCTATTAGGCTAATACTTCCAGGAGGCAGTCGCCGCTGATAATAGCCTGGCCCTTCGTGACGTAGATTTCGCCGATGGTGCCGTCGATAGGAGACGTAATGGTCGTTTCCATCTTCATGGCTTCCGTTACGACGAGGTCGTCGCCCTTCTTGACCTTCTGACCCGGCGATACGAGGACGTTGACGACGGAGCCGGACAAGGTAGCGCCGATATCGCCTACCTTAGACGGGTCGGCTTTGCGTCTCGTCACGGTCTTCATGTCGACGCTCTTATCCTGTACCTGGATTTCGCGTTCGATGCCATTGAACATAAACGTAATGGTACGCATGCCGCTTTCGTCAGGATCGCTGATGTTGATCATCGTGATGACCAAATCCTTTCCCTTTTCGATTTCAACGTGGATTTCTTCATTTTTCTTCATGCCGAAGAAGAAGGTCGGCGTATCCAATACGCTTACGTCGCCGTACAGCTTGACGTTTTCATTGTAATCCTTGAATACCTTTTCGTACTGGCAGTATGCGTTGATATCTTCGTCTTCATGCTTGTAGCCCGCGCCGGCCAGCTTTTTGCGGACGGCTTCGAAGTCTACGGGAGCCAGGCTCTTGCCCGGACGTTCCGTCAAAGGCTTGCGGCCCTTCAGGATGATGGACTGCAGCTTTTCAGGGAAGCCCTGATAAGGAATGCCCAGACGGCCTTCGAAGAATTCTACAACAGACTGCGGGAAGTTGAGGATATCGCCCTTTTCGTAGATATCCTGTTCCGTCAGGTCGTTCTGTACCATGAACAGCGTCATGTCGCCGACAACTTTAGACGACGGCGTTACCTTGACGATATCGCCGAACATCATGTTGACGTCGTGATACATCTTCTTGATGTCGTTCCATTTTTCACCGAGGCCGACGGCTTTCGCCTGCTGACGGAGGTTGGAGAACTGTCCGCCAGGCATTTCATGCTGGTATACTTCCGTGTTGGGGAACGGTTCGGCCTTGTCTACGCCCTTGTAGTACGGACGTACCGTCGCCCAGTAGCGGGACATTTCTTCCATAGCGTCGATGTCCAAATCGGGCTGGCGGTCGGTGCCGCTCAGCGCATAGTACAGCGTGTTCATGCTCGGCTGGCTCGTGCCGCCGGCAAAGGACGAGTAGGCTGCGTCGACGATATCGACGTTGGCAGCCACGGCGCGGCTCAATGTCGCGACGCCGTTGCCCGAGCCGTCGTGCGTATGGAGGTGGATCGGCAGGTCGACTGTTTCTTTCAGAGCCGAAACGAGGCGGTATGCCGCTTCCGGCTTGAGCAGACCGGCCATATCCTTGATGGCGATGATGTTGGCGCCGGCGTTCTGCAGTTCCTTTGCCATATTCAGGTAGTACGCCAAATCGTATTTCGTACGGGAGCTGTCGAGAATATCGCCGGTGTAGCACAAAGCGACTTCAGCGATCTTGCCCGTTTCGCGGACGGCCTGAATGGTGCCGTACATGTTGTCCAGACTGTTGAGGCTGTCGAAAATACGGAATACGTCGATACCATTCTTAGCCGACAATTCGACGAAGTTTTTGACGACGTTATCCGGATAGCTTGTATAGCCTACGGCGTTTGCACCGCGGATAAGCATCTGAAGCAAAATGTTCGGCGCTTTTTCACGCATCTGGCGGAGGCGTTCCCACGGATCTTCATAGAGGAAGCGATAGGCAACGTCGAAGGTCGCGCCGCCCCAGCACTCGTAGGAGAAGAACTGCGGCAGCTTCTTGGATGCCGTTTCGAGGACGCGGAGCATATCGATGGTGCGGACGCGGGTAGCCATCAGGGACTGGTGGGCGTCACGCATCGTCGTATCCGTAACCAAAACTTTTTTCTGGTCGAGAATCCACTTGGAGAACTTTTCCGGCCCCATGGAATCGAAAATCTGCTTCGTGCCGGCCGGATACTCACCTGCTACAGCTGTCGGCATTTCCAATCGTTCGAATTCCGGTTTTTCCTGATGACCAGTGCCAGCATAGCCGTTAATCGTCGTTTCACCGATGTATTTCAGCAGCTTCGTGCCGCGGTCCTGTACGACGGGCAGGTTAAACAATTCCGGATGGTTGTCAATGAAGTTGACATTATACGAACCGTCTACGAATTCCGGCGATTTCAGCACGTTGATGAGGAAGCCGATGTTCGTCTTAACGCCGCGGATACGGAATTCTTTCAGCGTACGCAGCATTTTCTGCACAGCCCCTTCATGGGTCAGCGCATATGTCGTAGCCTTAACGAGAAGGGAATCATAATACGGCGTAATAATCGCGCCGGTATACGCATTGCCGCTGTCGAGACGGACGCCGAAGCCGCCGCCGCTGCGGTATACCATAATTTGCCCGAATCCGGCATAAAGTTGTTCATCGGGTCTTCTGTCGTAATACGGCACTGGATGGCGTTGCCCTGGCAATGAATCGATTCCTGGGACGGAATGGCAATTTCCTTGCTGTCCAGCGCATAGCCTTCGGCCACTTTTATCTGGGTCTGTACAATATCGATACCCGTAATCATTTCCGTGACAGTATGTTCTACCTGTACGCGGGGGTTAACTTCGATAAAGTAGAATTTTTCATCAGGCGTAACGAGGAATTCGACCGTGCCGGCATTGACATAGTTGACGTTCTTCATAAGCTTGATCGCCGCGGCGCAGATGTCATGGCGAAGCTTTTCCGACAAGGAGAAGGCCGGAGCGATTTCGACTACCTTCTGGTGACGGCGCTGGATAGAGCAGTCACGTTCAAACAAGTGAATGACATTGCCGTATTCATCGCCCATAATCTGAACTTCGATGTGCTTCGGGTTAACGATGCATTTTTCCAAATAAATTTCGTCGTTGCCGAATGCCAATTTAGCTTCTGACTTTGCCCGGTCATAAGCTTCGCGCAAATCAACCATGCGGTTGACCATGCGCATGCCGCGGCCGCCGCCGCCGTTGACGGCTTTGAGCATGATGGGGAAGCCTTCTTCGCGGGCGAATTTTTCGACTTCTTCATAATTCATAACCGGGCCGTCGCTGCCGGGAATATACTGGATGCCCGCTTTTTTAGCCTGAATACGGGCGTTGATTTTATCGCCGAACATGATGAGATGTTCGACCTTAGGCCCAATGAAAATAATGCCTTCTTCTTCGCAGCGCTTCGCCAAATCAGCGTTTTCGGACAAGAAGCCGTACCCCGGATGGATAGCGTCTACGTCGTGTTCATGGGCAATGCGGATAATATCTTCAATATCTAAATATGCATCTACCGGTTTCTTACCTTCCCCAACCAGATAGGATTCGTCTGCACGGAAACGGTGCAGCGACAGCGAATCTTCCTTGGAGTAAATAGCTACGGTGCGGATTCCCAATTCATTACAAGCCCGGAATACGCGGATAGCAATTTCCCCACGGTTGGCAACTAAAACCGAACGAATTTTTCTCATGAAAATACCCTCCTGAGTAATGATTTACAATACATAACAATGAATAATAGGTATATTACCCTTTCTTTTCACTGTAGTTTTAATTATAACAAAATAGGAAAACATTACAAGAGAAGGAATCGTTATATACGGAATAAATACTGTATACAAAATAAGAACTGCTGAGTTATCCCCGAATCCTTCCGAAAATGATAAAAAGCCCGCCGCACATTGCTGCGCGGCAGGCAGGGAGAGGCATTACCGATGCTGAATCGCTTCAACAACGGCCGGTAATTCTGTAATATCCTGGATAACGTAGTCTGCGCCGGCTCCTTCAAATACGGCCCGCACATCCTGACGCTTCCGCGTTTTTTCTTCTTCGCTCAAGGCGTTGAACTGGTCCTCGTTCATCCCCATGACGGAACTGCCGTCGATAATGCCGACGGACCAGACGCCGGCGGCCTTGCCTTCTGTAATATCCGACACGGTATCGCCGACCTTGACGACGCAGCGCACATCCGACAGGCCCAGCTTCATCATGTTTTTAAAGATCATATAGGGATAGGGGCGTCCCTTGCCGTCCGTCGAATCAGGGGAAAACCAGCAGTCCGGCTCATAGCCCTGGTCCGCTGCAGCTTTGACGACGATGTCCATCATGACATCCGTATATCCCGTCGTCGAGCCGATAGCCAGCCCCATAGCCCGAAGCTTGGCTACTGTCTCGATGACGCCGGGCTTCACTTTCGAATAGCTGACGAGGGTCGATAACAGCTCCGGTTCAAAATGGCTGTACACTTTTTCTACGTCTTCTTCCGCCCAAGCGCTGCCGTTTGCTGCTTTCCATGCCGCGCCGATACGTTCCATGGAAAGCATGGTGCGGATATGGTCGCGTTTGAGCATTCCCATGGGCTTTCTCGTTTCTTCTTCCGTAACGGTTACGCCGTTGGCGGCAAAGCTGTCCATAAAGGCCCGGACAGGAGCCATGCAGCCGAAGTCGACTGTCGTGCCGGCCCAGTCAAAGATAATTCCTTCTATTTTCATCGTCTTACTTCAATCCCTTCATATAATCTGTGAAAATCTGCAAGATTTTCTGTACGTCTTCGTCGTAAATTTCGCCGATATTGCCGAGGCGGAACGTATCCTGAGCCGTCAGCTTGCCCGGATAGATGACGTATCCCCGTTCTTTCAGGAAAGCGTACATATCCTGGAAGTCGAAGGACATGGTTTCCGGATACAGGAAGGTCGTAATGATCGGCCCCTGCACGTCTTTATTGATATACGCCGTAAAGCCCAGGGCTTCCATCCCTTCGCGAAGGGCAGCGTTCGTGCGGGCGTACCGTTCGTGACGGGCCGCAATGCCGCCTTCAGCGCGCAGTTCTTCCAGCGCCTTATGGAAGGCTGCGACGACGTGTGTCGGCGACGTGAAGCGCCATTTGCCGCCGTCCTGTTCCATCGTTTCCCACTGGGCGTATACGTCTAGGGACAAGCTGCGGGCCGTGCCCTTCGTTTCCTTCAAGTCGGCTTCCTTCGCGATGATGAAGGAGAAGCCCGGCACGCCCTGGACGCACTTGTTGGCGCTGCTGATGAGGTACGTAATCCCCAGAGCCGGCACGTCGATATCGACGCCGCCGAAGCTGCTCATGGCGTCGACGATAAATTTCTTGCCGTACTTCTTCGCCACTTCACCGACGGCGGCAATATCGTTGAGAATACCCGTCGTCGTCTCGCTGTGAACCATAGAAATATGGGTAATGGCCGGGTCGGCTTTCAAGGCTTCCTCAATGGCGTCAGCCTTGGGAATCGCGTCGTACGCCGTTTCAACGACGGCGTAGGGAAGGCGGTGATAGCGGCAGATTTCCGCCATGCGCTTGCTGTACGCGCCGTTGACGGCAATGAGAAGCTTGTCCGTATCCTTGATGACGCTGGACAAGACGGCTTCTACGCCGAAGGTGCCGCTGCCCTGCATGAGTACTGTCGTGTAGCCTGCTTCCGCATGGGCCAGGCGGAGGAGCTCCGCCCGGATTTCCTGGGTCATGCGCTTATAGTCGTCGTCCCAGGTGCACAAGTCGACGAGCATTTCTTCTTTTACCGTTTCCGTCGTCGTAAGCGGCCCCGGAGTGAGCAATTTATATTTGTTTCTGTCCATGATTCGTTACCTGCTTTCTCTTTAATTATCCTTTAATGAGCTGCTGATGCTTTTTCAAGAGGTCTACGGTCAGCGCTTCCTTGTACTGCTTCGGATAGGCCGGCTCGAAGGTCTTGTCTACGGTTTCGCCTTCATACAGGGCCATGGGGTAGAATTTGAGCAGTTCCTGACGGCTGTTCTTGATGATGCATTCGGCCATTTTCATAGCCAGCTCTTTCTTCTTGCTGTCGGCCTTATTGATAACGGCTACGCCTTCGGTGAGGAAGAAGTTGCCTTCCGTCGGGTCGACGACTTTAATGGGCAGGCCCTTCTGTTCTTCCATCAGGCCCTGATGACGGAGGCCAAAGCCGACGGCCACTTCGCCGGCCTTCACTTTCTTGAGGGGGCCGGAACCGGATTTTTCCATGTGCGGGCCGGCGTTGGCTTCAAGCTGCTTCAAAATAGCTGCGCCTTCCTGTTCGCCGTAAGCGTCGAAGACGGCCTGCGCCAGCAGCCAGGACGTAGACGAGCCCATGATATCGGGCAGGGAAATCTTATCTTTATATACGGGGTTGGTCAAATCTTTAATGGATTTCGGCATGGGCAGGTTTTCCTTCTGCAGCACTTCCGTATTGACGAAGATAGCGCCGAACTGGCCTGTCGTCGGCTTGTAATACGACGGCGTTTCCTGCAGGGTCTTAGCGTCGAAGGTCAAGTCGGCGAACATCTTGTTTTCCTTCTGAGCCGAATCGATATAATAGGTGCTCATGGTAATCAGGTCGGCTTCGATATTCGTGCCTTCGGCCATGAGCTTGCCGCCTAATTCGGACGTGCCGAAGGCCTGCAGGACGTACTTCCCTTCAAATCCATTGTTGTCCAGGGCATGCTTGAAGGCGTCCTGCGCTTCCGGGTCGGCGTTGGTATAGATGACGACCTGTTCGTCTGCCGACGCGCTGTCGCCGCTGCTGCCGCAGCCGGCAAATCCGGCGGCCATGGTGACGGCCAAACATCCGGCGATTAAATACTTGTACCATTTTTTCATGATGCAAATCCTCCTCGTAGTAACTGATACATATTTGTGATTTTTATATGCGTTCCGGCAAATCTTCCAGGCCGACCTTCCGCCGCTTCGCCTCTTTGCCGAAAATGCTTTGGAATTTCAGCTTGACATGGAGCACGATATCGTCATGGCTTGACAGATAATCGAAGATAACCTTGACGACGATATTCGTCAGGAAAATGAGCAGGGACAAGACGAATACTTCGTCATATTTTTCAAAATACTGGGCCTGGGTAATCTTCGTCGTCATGACCATCGTGCGGGCGCCGGTGACGAAGATGATGGCGCTGATCGTAACCATGGCCTGAATGAAGATATAGCTGAGCATCTGGAACACCGTAGACATCGTGTTGGGGATAATAACCCGGAAAATCGTCTTCAGCCACGAATCGCCCATCAGGGCCCCCGTCGTTTCCCAGGACATGTTGATCTTAGACAGGGAGGCCTGAATCATGAGATACGGCGTCGTAAATTCGCGGACCGAATTCAGCAGGATAATGATGATGAAGGTGTTCTGAATCGGCGAGCCCGTAAAGGCAAACAAGAAGGCTACGCCGAGGACCATACCGGGAACGGTATTCGTCACCATGGCGCAGGCATCCATGAGCATCTTGCAAACGCCGGGAAGCTGGGAGCGGGCGTTGACCAGGGCGGCCATGTAGGCCAGGACCGTGCCGATGACGGCCGTGGCGGCGGCTACCATGACGGAGTTCGTATATACCGTTTCAATGGACCGGTCGCTCAAAATGCGCTGCAGCGTTTCCGTCGTAAAGACGACCTGATAGGGCCAGCTCTTGATAAAGGGCACGATGAACATGATGGCGAAAATAGCGAAGATCGCAGCGATCACGACGACGTACACGGCGGCGAAGAAACCATCGCGTACCTTATCGTCGGCCAATTCAAAGGTGCTGATCTTGTTGTAGCGGAAGTTGAAGCGTTCTGTAAACCGCAGGAGCCACACGGCGACGATAGACGGAATCAGCATGATGACGGCAATAGCAGAGCCGGACTGGAAATCAGGCACGGCGCCCATCATGACCATGTACAGCTGCGTCGCCACGACGGTGTACTGTCCTCCGATAGAAGCAGGAATACCAAAATCCGTAAAGGACAAGAAGAAGGACAAAATGAAAGCCGCGGCAATCGTCCCGATCATGGGCCGTACGCTCGTGATGTAAAACGTGCGCAGCGGGCTATCGCCCATGAGCTGCGATACGATGATGAAGTGCTTGTCTACGTATTTAAAGGCGTTGTACAGCAGGACAAAGGCCGGCGGCAGCGTGTAAATGACGTAGGAAATGAGCAAGCCCCAAAAGCCGTAAATCGAAAAGAGCTGATGCCCGAACATCTGGGTAATCAAGCCCTGCTTGCCCAGAGAATAGATGACGGCGAACCCGTAAGTCAGCGTCGGCAGAAACATGGGAAGAATAATGAGAATCTGCACGACAGATTTAAATTTCTCGGGAAGCTTTGTATAATGAAGGCCATAGGCCAATACAAAGGCCAGCACGACGGTGATGAAGGCCTCCAGTCCCGATACGGCGAAGCTGTTGCGCAGGGAAAGCAAAAATTCCTCATTGTTCAGCACGGCCAGATAATTTTCCAGTCCGACGCCGCCGGAAGCCTGCAAAAAGGACTTGCTCAGCAAGATAGCCAGGGGACAGCAAACGGCGCCTAAAAAGACGACGCATATAAGCCCGAATATAAACTTCAACTCTATTCGTTCTTTTTCCATGACCTTCTCCTTTACTGCGCCTGCTGCGCCGCAGCCATCGCGCCGGGTTCAAACAGCTTGTAAATGTTGTCGCGCTTGATTTGCAGCTGCGACAAGATAAACTTTTTGATGAAATCGTCCTTCGGAGCATGGATAATGTTGTCCGGCGTATCGAACTGGGCGATTTTGCCGCCGTTCAAAATAAGCACCCGATGAGACAAGGTAAGGGCCTCTTCCGGGTCGTGGGTTACGATAATCGTCGTCAGATGATACTGCTTGGCAATGGTGCGGATGCGTTCTTTAATGGATTCCTTAATAACGCCGTCCAGCGCGCTGAGCGGTTCGTCGAGCAGGAGAATCTTCGGCTTCATGACCAACGTCCTGGCTAACGCGACGCGCTGCTTCTGGCCGCCCGAAAGCTGGCCGATGCGCTTATTGACGTGGTCCTGCAAGTCGAGAAGGCGGATGAGGTCCGCCACTTCGTCCTTCGTAGCGATGCCCGGCTTATTGCGCAGTCCGTATATAATATTCTGATAGGCCGTCAGGTTGGGGAACAACGCATAATCCTGAAATACGATGTTGAACCCCCGCTTCTGCATGGGAACGCGGCTTAAATCTTCGCCGTTATAAATAATCTGACCGCCGCTGAGCGGCGTAATTCCCAAAATGACGTTCAGCAGCGTCGTCTTGCCGCCGCCGGACGGGCCTAAGATAGAAATAATTTCGCCGTCTTCTACGGTCAGGGAAATATCGTTAAGAATCACTTTTTCATCATACTTTTTAACAATATGCCTTAACTCCAGCATAGGGATGTCCTCCTTTTTCAACACTCTTGTTGCAGTATACGTCCCCTTTGCAAAAATTATATTTATATATCGTAATTTTTTAGGTAAAATATGGAAAATAAAAGCAAATAACGTTAATTTATTGCTCCATAACTACAGCCTATAAAATGCATAAAAAAGACCGTCCAGTCTTTATAGTGCACTGAACGGCCTTTCACATTATATTTCTGTTCGCTTCATGCTGCAATATTCTGCAAATATTATGTTATTTTCTCAAAATAAACCGCACCAACAGGATGCTCGCTTCATACAATACAATCATCGGCACGGCGATCATAACCTGCGTAAACACGTCCGTCGTCGGCGACACGACAGCGGCGAAGATAAAGGCGACGACGATGAGAACGCGCCGCTTAGATTTCAAAAAGGCCGACGTAATCAAACCCATCTTCGCCAGGAAAAACAAGACGAGGGGCAGCTCGAAGACGACGCCGAAGGGCAGCATGAAGGCAATAAAAAAGGACAGGTACGAGCTGAGTGAAAACATAGGCTGCAGCGACGCCGTAGCAAATCCCATAAAAAACAGCACGGCCGCCGGAAATACGGCGTAATACGAAAAGGCCAGGCCGGCATAAAACAGCAGCACCGCCGTTGGAATAAGCCAGAACACGGCGGCCCGCTCGGAAGGCATCAGAGCCGGACGGACGAAGCCCCATAGTTCATAGCAAATAATCGGCAGCGTCACCAACACGCCCGTACACACGGCTACCTGAATATACGAGAAAAAGACTTCTGCCGGATTGAGAAAATACAGCTTGCCTGCCGGAGCCGATATGACGTCGATGATTTCCTCCACAAAATTATAAGAAACGCCGCTGGCAACGGCTACCGCTGCCAGGCAGATAATCAGGCGGCTGCGAAATTCCTGCAAATGTCCGCTCAGCGGCATTTCTCCATCCTGGCACTCCTTAACGGGAGCGCTATCGCCGTCAGTCGTCGCTGCGCTCCGCGCAGCCGCGATTTCCTCTTCCGCCTTATCGGGCTTTGTCTCCATAGCTTCCTCCTATGTGCTTCACGTCGTTTATATCCTTTTGAATAGCTTCTTTTACTTCCTGTATGTCCCCGGCATGGATGTCGTCGGCAACGTCATGCATAGCCTTTCGAAATTCCCGCAGGCCCTTCCCGAAGGCTCTCGCGACTTCCGGAAGTTTGCCCGGGCCGAAGACAAACAGCGCGACGACGGCTACGACGATCATCTCGCCCATTCCGATGTTAAACATAGCTCCAATCCTTTCTTTTTACGAAAACAGGCGCCTGATTTGCTCAAGCACCTGTTGAATCCGTACCTATATAATTAGAGATAATGAACCCGGGACGGGTCGTAACGGTCTTCTTTCAGCCGTTCGTTGCCGCTTTCTTTCGGATAGCCGAAGGACACGATAGCAAAGGGCGTAAAGCCTTCGGGAACGCCTACAGCGCGGCGGACGATGACTTCTCTCGATTTATACGGCGAAACGCCGATCCACACAGCGCCTAATTCAAGATGAACAGCTTCTAATAAAATATTTTCCACACAAGCGCTCAGGTCAAGGTTTACGAAAGCCGGGAAACGCTGGTTCGTGTCACGGCTGCAAACAACGATAGCCGCAGGCGCATTTGCCGCGCAGCCGGCGTAGGGGCTGCAGCGGGACAAATCCTGAATCACCCGTTTATCACGAACGACGTAAAATTCCCAAGGCTGTTGGTTTCCCATGGAAGGGGCGGCCATGCCGGCGCGCAGCAAGAGTTCTATCTTTTCATCTTCAACCATAGTCGGCAAAAATTTTCGAACGCTGCGTCTGGTAAAGATTTCATTCATACTAATCTACTCCCTCCTGAGTACTAAAATAAAAGTACTATATTGGTTTATTATACCATACATAGTAAAAAATAAGAATAGAAAATGGGCTGTAAAAAATTCTTACGCGCCCTGTAAAGAGGACGTAAAATAGAAAGGGCGCCGTCCGAAGCCCTGACGGCGCGCCGTATATCCTTACGTATATCGTTAAACGTATATACCATAATCCAAACAGACAATCTCTTGCCCGGAAATAAAAAAAAAGGTTCTTTGTCAAATGTTGGGGTATATGCTCTTGTTACAGCATTTTGTAGCTTCCCGTTCCCAATCATTGGTTAGGCTATATATAAAATTCGGTTCTTAAACCGGCTATATCTTCGAATCCCAAAG
>ENA-OQHN01000163-OQHN01000163.1-human-gut-metagenome-genome-assembly--contig:-NODE-163-length-25391-cov-4.115698_pt1 | contig 25391 bp, 22 predicted proteins | sample MGYA00242564_ERZ504721 | MGnify/ENA primary metagenome ERZ504721 (study PRJEB26092, sample SAMD00036212) | human gut metagenome | host: Homo sapiens | study: EMG produced TPA metagenomics assembly of...
ACTGCACCCGGAGCACGTCGCGCACCGCCCAAAACTCGTAATAATACGAGAGGAAGGCGCTGACGAGCGGAACAGGTATGACACTATGATTCGTACTCCACTGCAACAAAACCTTATGGTCCAAATGAAGTCCGGCGATCCGGAAATCTTTGCGGGCGTACACGCTCGTCACGCTGACGGTTCCGTTGTCCTGCGTTATCTGGCTGTCGGCGCCGTAATAAATCTTATCGGTGACAATGCCTTGCCACACACCGACCTCGAACGCATAATCGGGGACACGGAAAGCAACTTCGAAACGAGTTTCATTCTCCTTGCGCAAAGGAGTCAACCACACGTAGTGGTTAGAGAATAGATTCTCCTGCCAGTAATCCGGCGAACGCGTTTCCATACGGAAACGCCCTTCGAGAATCAGGGGACGTTTGCGGATATATCCCGTCAGGGTCAGGTTGGCCCCGAACGAAACGTCACCGCCGCGATATCCCGACGGGTAGAACTTGGCGTCAGCTCCCCAATCGACATATTTCTTGATCTTTCCTTCGACCGATCCATACACGAAGTAACTGCTTTTACCCACCTTGTCGTACTTACCGTTCAGGTAGGAATCCAGCCTGAACTGCGAATAGGTGTGCAGGTCGAGTCCTACACCTCCGTTCACCGTACCGACCACACCGTTGCGATCCCAGGGCTGCGCCTGAATGAACACCCGGTTGGAAATCACCCGCTCATAGATCGAGTCGCGCGTCTGCGTGGGATTGATGAACCAGTTCTTGTAATATTCGAGTCCATCCTGCGGCACAAAATTACCATCTGCATCTCGCTCGTAACGGTCGTCGGTATAGGTTCCCCGAATATCCTTATAAACCTTGCTCCAGGAGTTGTATTCGAACGAATGACCGATGAATACGGCAGGCAGATTGGCGATCGAAAAGTCGCTTTCGGTAACCGGCAGCAACGGAATACCGTACGACTGTTCGACAAAGAACGCATTGTTGCGGTAGGTATTGGTGGCTTCCGAAGAGGTCAGTTTCATCGGCACGCCCGACGGCATTTCGAAGGTCGTATCCCGAATCGCCCATTCACCCACCACGCCGCCGTTCTCACGCGTCTCGATGTGGTTGTTGATGAATCCGGCATGCACCGAATAACGCTTTCCCGTATGCGAAACGGCGACCGAAAGGTTGTGGTTCTTGGTACGGGACCACTCGTAAAGGCCCTTGGTGCCGCGCGACCGATAATTGACGTTGAAGCCGGTAGTCGGCGAAATATTATGCCCCAGCGTCAGGCTGAAATTCTCCTCCCGGAACTTCTTCTGTCCAGACTCAAGGTACATGAAGTGAAAATACGGCCGTTTGAGGTTGTAGAAGGGGACGTTTTCCATGCGATAGGTATAGACATCGAACCCTTCGGCAAAAGAGAAGTTGCGGTATTGAGGCCGTTCGAAGTAGTTGTACGGTAACGAAGCCTGTCCCAACGCACCCACGGCAGCATGGCCGACGCCTTCCTTATAAAACGGGTAGTCGATGCGGAAAGTGGCGAGCGTGGTATCGAGCGGATTGATATGCACCTGGTTGTAGTCCCGCGAGATCGTCCACGAAAAGTTGGGCAGCGCACGGATCGAATCGTTGAAAAAATAGGATTCGAGAGGCTTTCGAATCCGCTTTTTCTTGGTCGAATCGGTCGGCATGGCGGGTTGTTCCTCGCCGTTCTGCGTCTGGAACGGGTTGCTGCCGAGCATATTGTTCGGATTATTCGGGTCGTTCGGATTCTGATTGTTCTGGTTTCGCAGGATCGCGCTGGCGTCGAATTGAGCGGATGCCTCCAACGTCGGAAAGGCCAGCAGCCCTCCCCACAGCAAAATCCACAGAATTTTTTTCAACACCTTCGGAAACATCGGAATACGTACGCGCAAATCGCGGCAAAGATAGTAAAAAATCAGGCTTTCGGTGCTTTATCGGGATTTCCCGAGCGCATGCAGAGCCAGCGAACCGCCGACACGACGATATATAGAACGATAATTACCGGGATAGCGTATGTACGAAGTATAATTATCAACACGATACTCGCCAGCAGAAAGAGGTACCTCACCTCGTTTCCACGCCAGCCGAAGCCGTGGAACTTGAGAGCGAACATGCGGATCGGAGAAACGAGGAGCAGGGAGGTCAGTACGGCGATCAGCAACACCCCGTCCGAAGAAAGAGCGACCGCCCCTTGCTGCCACAACATGCCGAGCGAAGCGCAGAGAAGCGATCCGGCAGGCGTCGGAAGTCCGCAGAATTCGACCGTCTGCGTTTCGTCGATGTTGAACTTGGCCAGACGCAGCGCGGAAAACGCCGTCAGGACGAACACGCCATACCCCAGCTCCCAGGCCGCCGGCAGACAGCAAGGTTCGGTTTGCAGGCAAACCTGCCAGAGCACTGCGGCAGGAGCCAGTCCCGAGGTAATGACATCCGCCAACGAATCGAGCTGCACCCCGATCGCCGAAGACGAATGCAACAGACGGGCCACGAAACCATCGAAAAAATCGAACACGATTCCTGCGACTATCAGCCAGAAAGCAAGTGTCAAATCATTGTACATCAGTGCTGCCACGACGGCAAACGACCCGCAGAGCAGATTCATGAGGGTCAATAAATTCGGTATCGTGAAAAGTCGTATCCGCATTTGTAAAAGAATTAGTCCACCTATTAGTAGGCAAATATAGGAAAAATCTATCGGTTACACGCACACGACCGTCGTAAAATGCACATCGAAAAAATTGCCGAAGCTATTTTCACCCTCAACATCCATATTTTTCAGAAAAAAGTTAACTTTGGAATCCTGTTTGTTGCTTTTTCGGCAAACAGCTTCTAAACACACACGACCGATGAAAGTTGGACTTTTCATTCCCTGTTACATCAACGCGCTCTATCCCGAGGTGGGCGAAGCCTCTTACAAGCTACTCACACAGTTGGGTGTAGAGGTGGATTATCCCCTCGATCAGACCTGTTGCGGCCAGCCGATGGCCAACGCAGGCTACGAGCGCGACGCCAAGGCCCTGGCCGAGCGGATGGAAGCGCTGTTCGCCAAATACGACTACGTGGTGGGGCCTTCGGCCAGTTGCGTGGTCTTCGTCAAGGAGGGATACCCCCGCCTGCTGAACGACTACCGCGAACATGCCTGCATCGACTCCCGCATCTGGGAGATCTGCGAATTCGTACACGACGTCGTAAAACCGACCTCGCTCCCGGCCCGTTTTCCGCACAAAGTGAGCATCCACAACTCCTGCCACGGATTACGCAAGCTCGGGCTCGGTTCGCCGAGCGAGCTGAACCTGCCCTATCATTCGAAACTGCGCGACCTGCTCACGATGGTCGAAGGCATCGAAATCGCCGAACCCTCGCGCATCGACGAGTGCTGCGGCTTCGGCGGTATGTTTTCCGTCGAGGAGAACGCTGTTTCGACCTGCATGGGACGCGACAAAGTACGCGACCACCTCTCCACGGGCGCCGAATACATCACCGGCGCCGACAGTTCGTGCCTGATGCACATGCAGGGCATCATCGACCACGACAAACTCCCGATCCGCACCCTGCACATCGTACAAATCCTCACCTCGACACTATGAGCAGCCACTCCAAAGCCGCAGCGAAATTCATCGCCGACGCACCGCGCACCGCCTGGCACGACAAAGCCCTATTCGCCGTACGCGCCAAGCGCGACAGAATGATGCACGAAGTTCCCGAATGGGAGGCGTTGCGGGAAGCTTCGTCACAGATCAAACGCCACACGCTGAGCCACCTGGCCCATTACCTCGAAGAGTTCGAACGCAACGCCACCGCCAACGGCATCGTCGTCCACTGGGCTGCGGATGCCGACGAGATGAACCGCACGGTCTGGGAGCTCATATCGGCTCACGGCGGCAAGAACCTCATCAAGAGCAAGTCGATGCTGTCGGAGGAGTGCGGACTGACGCCCTATCTGCTCCAGCGCGGCGTCGATGCCGTCGAAAGCGACCTGGGGGAGCGCATCATGCAGTTGCTGCACGAGCCGCCCAGCCACATCGTGCTGCCCGCGATCGCCGTCCGCCGTGAAGAGGTCGGCGCCCTCTTCGAAAAAGTGTGGCATACCGAACCCGGCAACAGCGACCCGACCTACCTCACGCACCAGGCCCGGATTCACCTGCGCTCCAAATTCCTCGGTGCCGACATCGCCATGACGGGCGTCAATTTCGCCGTGGCGGAAGCCGGGGCGTTCGCCGTCTGCACCAACGAGGGCAACGCCGACCTCGGCACTTCGTTCCCCGACCTGCACATCGCCATCATGGGGCTCGAAAAGGTGATCCCCGACTACCGGGCGCTCGCCGTCTTCACCCGCCTGCTGGCCCGCTCGGCCACCGGACAGCCCGTAACGGCCTACACCTCGCTCTACCGACGTCCCGCACCGGGCAAACAGATCCACGTCATCATCGTCGATAACGGCCGTACGGAGTCCCTGGCCAACGCCGCGCACCGCAACATGCTCAAATGCCTGCGCTGCGGCGCCTGCATGAACACCTGTCCCGTTTACCGGCGATCGGGCGGTTACTCCTACTCGTATTTCATCCCGGGACCGCTGGGTATCAACCTGGGTATGCTCCGTTCGCCCGAACGGTACGGCGGCAATGTTTCGGGCTGCTCGCTCTGTTACTCCTGCTCGGACGTATGCCCGGCCAAGATCGACCTCGGAGAACAGATCTACGCGTGGCGGCAGGAGATGGGCGAAAAGAACCTGATCGACTGGCACAAAAAGTTCATGGTCAAAGGCATGGACTTCGCCATGGGCGGTCCGGGCCGTTTTTACGCGGCTGTCGGAGCGGCCCGCATCGCGGAATACCTGCCCCGCTTCGTACTCAACAACAAGTTGAACCCCTGGTATGCTTACGGGCGCGACATGCCCCACTTCGCCCGAAGCACCTTCAACGCCCGGTGGAAAGCGGGCAAAGTCAAATCCGAAAAACCGACCGAACGATGAACAGCAAAGAAATAATACTGAACCGCATCGCCGGAGCCGCCATGCCTCCGGTCGATTACCCCCGCTTTCGACTTCACTCCGCTGCGGCTTCGAAGATCGCACGGCCGCCTTCGCCGAAGCCGTGAAAGCGGCCGGCGGGCAGGTCGTCGCGGCAGACGGGAACCCCCCTTACAGAGTTGATCCGCCAATACTATCCCGACGCCAAAACCATCGCCTCCGTCCTGCCCGAAGCACACGCCACGATCGACCCCGACACGGTGGACGACGCCCGGAAGCTGATCGATATCGACCTGGGCGTAATCGACGGTTGTTTCGGTGTGGCGGAAAACGGCGCGGTATGGATCCGGCAGGACATCCGCCACAAAGCCCTCTATTTCGGTGCCACGGCCCTGATGATCCTCATCCCGCGCGATGCGCTGGTCGATACGATGCACGAGGCTCTCGCCCGACCGGAATTGGACGACTTCGAATACGGATGCTTCATGTCCGGACCGTCGAAAACCGCAGATATCGAACAGGCCCTGGTCTTCGGGGCGCACGGTCCGATGTCGGTCACCGTCGTACTGCGGTAAACCGCATCTCTCGACTCCACATCCACTATCCGGCACTTTTTCCCAAGTGCCGGATAGTTCGTTGTACGATTCGTCCGTATCATCCGTAAAATTTCCCTGGCCGACAAATATCCGCATTTCAAAAACATACCGAACAATATTTAATTTTCATCCGAGAATAATTTTAGCTATCTTTGTCTAATGGATCGATCCGGCGATGCCGGCCGTAAATTCCGAAATCATTCAAAAACAAACCGCAGCAACAACTCATCATGGACAAACATACCTATTGCGTCATCATGGCCGGCGGCATCGGCAGCCGCTTCTGGCCCAAAAGCCGCCAATCCAAGCCCAAGCAATTCCTCGACATCCTCGGCACCGGCAAGTCGTTTATACGCATGACGTACGAGCGTTTCGAAAAACTGGCTCCGGCTGAAAATTTCCTGGTCGTGACCAACGCCCGCTACAAAGACCTCGTGCTGGAACAAATCCCGGAACTCGGGCCGGAACAGGTACTCTGCGAACCCGTCGGACGCAACACGGCTCCCTGCATCTGTTATGCAGCCTACGGACTGCAGAAGCGCGATCCGGGAGCGAAGATGATCGTCACCCCGGCGGATCACCTGATCCTCAACGAGGAGGATTTCCGCGCCATCATCGGCGAATGCCTCGACTTCATCGACGACCGGGCGGCTCTGATGACCGTCGGCATCAAGCCCACCCGTCCGGAAACGGGCTACGGCTATATCCAGGTATCAGACGACCGGACCATCAGCAAGGTCAAGTGTTTCACCGAAAAACCCAACCTGGAGCTGGCGCAGACGTTCCTGCAATGCGGCGAATTTCTCTGGAACTCCGGCATCTTCGTCTGGAAAGTCGGCGACATCATCGAAGCGGTGCGCACCTACCTGCCCGAGCACCACGCCCTCTTCTCGGACATCCAGCCGGTATTGGGCACTTCAGAAGAAGCGGAAGCCATCGCCCGAGTATTCTCCGAATGCCGCTCCATCTCGATCGACTACGGCGTGATGGAGAAGGCGAACAACGTCTATGTACGCCGCGGAGAGTTCGGCTGGAGCGACGTGGGGACCTGGGGCTCGCTCTACCAGCACGCCCGCAAGGACCGTTACGCCAACGCCAAACCCGAGAAGGGATGTTATACGGACGAAAATACCCGCAGTTGCATCGTCTCCCTCCCGGAAGGCAAAGTAGCCGTCATCAACGGCCTGAAGGAGTACATCGTGGTGGATACGGAGGACGTGCTGCTGATCTGTCCGCGCAGCGAGGAACAGAACATCAAGAAGTTCATCGACGAAGTGAAATACAACGAAGGCGACAAACATATTTAAGGGCCACAACATTTCCGCTCCGACGCGGGATTCCGGAGCCGCCGGGATTTCCGAAAAGGTAAATGCCCCTCGCCGGGTTTCCCATCGACAAGCGTTCCGCTCTTCTTTTGGACAAGGAAAACATGACCAAATATTCGATTTCCCCGATGTCATCCCTGTATGAACTGTATCTGCGCCACCCGCGCATTTCGACGGACTCCCGCCGCATCGAGCCCGATTCCGTATTCTTCGCGCTCCGGGGGGCGTCGTTCGACGGCAACCGCTTCGCAGCCGACGCCCTCGAAAAGGGGGCGGCATACGCCGTCGTGGACGATCCCTCGCTCCCGAACACCCGCCCCGACAAGGCAGACCGTCTGATCGTCGTGGACGACGCGCTGCAAACCTTGCAAGCCCTCGCCCGGGAACACCGCCGGGAGTTGGGGCTGCCGATCCTCGCCATCACGGGCAGCAACGGCAAAACCACCACGAAGGAGCTGGTCAGCCGCGTACTGGCCGAGAAATACGAGTCTATGCCACCCGGGGCAACCTGAACAACCACATCGGCGTACCGCTGACCCTGTTGGCAATGACCCGCGACGTGGAGTTCGGCATCGTGGAGATGGGTGCGAGCGCGTGCGGGGAGATCGCCCTGCTCTGCTCGATCGCGGAACCCAACTACGGCATCGTCACCAACATCGGACGAGCCCACCTGGAAGGCTTCGGCGGCCCGGAGGGTGTCCGGCGCGGGAAAGGCGAGCTGTACGACTGGCTCGCCCGGACCGGAGGGCGCGTTTTCGTTCCTGCCAACGACCCGGTCCTGATGTCCATGGCGGCCGAACGCGAAACGCTGGCTGCGGAGTGTTACCCGACCACGCTGGCCGACGGCGTGGAGCACCACCTCGAAGGGGACTACAACCGCTTCAATGTCGCTGCGGCGGTCGCCGTCGGGCGTTATTTCGGCGTGGACGACGAACGCATCCGCTATGCCGTAGGCTCCTATCGGCCCGACAACCACCGCTCACAAAAAATACGCACCGGGCAGAATACCCTGATTCTCGACTGTTACAACGCCAATCCCTCGAGCATGCAGGCATCGCTCGTCAACTTCCGGCAGGAACCGCTCGAAGGCTGCACCCGGAAGATACTGATCCTCGGCGATATGCTGGAACTGGGCGACTGGTCGGATGCGGAACACCGCCATATCATCTCCCTCGCCGCCGAAATTCCCGATGCCCGTATCTTGCTGGTCGGACCGCATTTCGCGAAGGCTTACCGCAGCCTGGAATCCCGACCCGCCGACACGACTCTCTACCCGTCGCAGGAAGTACTGGCCGCAGAGCTCCGGAAACATCCCGTATCGCAGGCCCTGATCCTGGTCAAAGGATCGCACAGCATCGGACTGGAGAGGCTCGCCGATCTCCTGTAACGATTCGATTAACAAACACAGCGACCATGAAAACATTCAGATACCTCATCGCCGGACTGCTGTTGCTTGCGGCGCTTCCCTCCCAGTCCAAAGAGGAGGAAATCTCGGTTTCCCGTTCCTGGGGCAAACTCTCCGGAACGCTGACCGTACCCGACGAAGGAAGCGACGCAGCGGTGCTGATCATCGCCGGCTCGGGACCGACCGACCGCAACGGCAACAGCGGCTCGGGCCTAATAACCAACACCTACTACATGCTCGCCCGTGCGCTCGAAAAAGAGGGAATCGCCTCGCTCCGCTACGACAAACAGGGCATCGGAGGCAGCCGTTACCAAGATCCGGAACTTTACAAACAGGAAGACCGGCTGCGCCTGGCCGACTACATCGCCGACGCCGAAGCCCTGACGGATTACCTCAAGGAGCGCGGCTTCCGAAAAATCATCCTTGCCGGGCACAGCGAAGGTTCGCTCGTCGCATTGGTCGCAGCGACCGAATCGCCCGACGTCGCGGCCGTCATCTCGCTGGCGGGAGCCGGCTATCCGATCGACGAAATCCTGCAACTCCAGCTCACCCGCGAACTGATCTCCTACAATCCCGGACTCATCCTCAACGTGCAGTCTATCCTCTCCCGGCTCAAACAAGGGAAAACGACCGAAGATATTCCCGCGATTTTACAAGGTATCTTCCGACCTTCCGCACAGCCTTACCTGATCTCGTGGATGCAATACGATCCGCGCGAAGTGATCCGGCAGGTAAAACAGCCGGTCCTGATCGTCAATGGCGACAACGACATCCAGATATCCGCCGACAACGCCGAAGCTTTGGCCCAAGCCCGGCCCGACGCCGACAAGGTCATCATCGAAGGGATGACCCACCTGCTGAAACAGAGCGAAGTGACCGATCCTCAACGGCAAAAAACGACTATTTATATGGATGCTGCCGCGCCTGTTTCCGAAAAGTTAGTGACGGTCATGGCGGATTTCATCCGCCGGATATGACCTTCTGTCGGCACGGCGAAACGTCGGCCCCGCCCCGGGGATTCCGCGCCATCGCATGCCGCCCGGGGGATAATCATCTTTTCGACGACCGGGACCGAAAAATGCCCCGGCAATACGAATTGCCGCATTTTTAGGAGCCATTGCGTTTGATTTTCTGAAAGAAAAACCTACTTTTGTAAGTTGCCTCGGAATTTTAACGAAAACCTACATACGCAATGGAACAAACCAAACCCTCTCAATCTCTGCCCGACAACGCGTACCGCGAACTCAAACCGGGCGAAGAGTACGTCCCGATGATGCCGGCCGACGCCAAGCCGAAGGAGGTCACACCCTATTCGGTCACGATGGGCCTGCTGATGGCCGTTCTCTTCTCCGCCGCCGCAGCCTATCTGGGCCTGCGCATCGGCCAGGTATTCGAAGCGGCCATCCCGATCGCCATCATCGCCGTAGGCGTCGGAAACATGCTGGGCAAAAAAAACATGCTGGGACAGAACGTCATCATACAGTCGATCGGCGCCTCGTCGGGCATCATCGTCGCCGGAGCGATCTTCACCCTGCCGGCGCTCTACATCCTCGGTTTGGAAACCGCATTCTACAAAGTATTCCTCTCGTCGGTACTGGGCGGTATCCTGGGCATCGTGCTGCTCATCCCCTTCCGCAAATATTTCGTCAAGGAGATGCACGGCAAGTACCCCTTCCCGGAGGCGACGGCCACGACCGAAGTGCTCGTATCGGGCGAAAAAGGCGGCAATCAGGCCAAGCTGCTGGCCGTAGCCGGACTGGTGGGCGGTCTGTACGACTTCGCAGCGAGTACCTTCGGCCTCTGGACGGAAGAGATCTCGACCCGCATGACGGCTTGGGGCACCCTCTGCGCCGATAAGTTCAAAACCCTGCTCAAAGTCAATACGAGTGCTGCGGTGCTCGGCCTGGGTTACATCATCGGACTGAAATATTCGGCCATCATCGCCGCCGGTTCGTTCCTGATCTGGCTGCTCGTCGTTCCGGTGGTCGGTTCGACCGCCACGGGCGCAGGCATGTCCCCCGAAGAGCTGTACCAGACCTTCGGTCGTCCGCTGGGTATCGGCGGAATCGCCATGGCCGGGCTTATCGGCATCATCCGTCAGAGCGGCATCATCAAACAGGCGATGGGGCTCGCCGTCAGCGAGTTTTCGGGCAAGAAAAAAGCCGAAACGAACGTACCGCGCACCCAGCGCGACCTGACCATGCGCACGATTCTCACTACGTTGATCGCGGCGCTCGCCACCACCTTCTTCTTTTTCCAGTTCGGCATTCTGGGCAACTGGGGGCAGACGGCCGTGGCGCTGCTAATCGTCTTCGTCATCTCGTTCCTTTTCACGACGGTCGCAGCCAACGCCATCGCCATCGTCGGCAGCAACCCCGTTTCGGGTATGACCCTCATGACGCTGATCCTCGCGTCGCTGGTACTCGTAAGCATCGGCCTGAACGGTACGGCCGGCATGACCGCCGCACTGATCATCGGCGGCGTGGTCTGCACGGCCCTCTCGACCGCCGGCGGCTTCATCACCGACCTGAAGATCGGCTACTGGATCGGCACCACGCCGAAAAAACAGGAGAGCTGGAAATTCCTCGGCGTCTTCGTTTCGGCCGCTACCGTCGCAGGCGTGATGATTATTCTGAACAAAACCTACGGCTTCGGCCCCGGCAGCCCGCTGGAAGCTCCGCAGGCCAATGCCATGGCCGCCGTGATCCAACCCCTGATGCAGGGCGGAACGGCTCCCTGGGTACTCTATTTCTGCGGCGCAGTCCTCGCGCTGGTACTCACCGGCATCGGTATTCCGGCCCTTCCATTCGCACTGGGCATGTTCCTGCCCCTGCAGCTCAATCTTCCGCTGCTGATCGGCGGTCTGATCGCCTGGTTCGTATCGACCCGATCGAAAGATCAGGCGCTCAACAAGGCACGTATGAGCCAGGGTACGCTCATCGCGTCGGGCTTCATCGCAGGCGGCGCCCTGATGGGCGTAGTGGGAGCGATCCTGAAATTCGCCGACGTGGACTGGAAACTCACGCAGTGGAACAGTTCGAACGCAGCCTCGTGGGTAGGTCTGGGCATGTATCTGGCGCTTATCATCTATTTCGCCGTACATTCGCTCCGCGCTAAAAAGGAAGAATAAAAAATCAACGATATATACTATGGAACTCAAAGACAGATTTCTGAAATACGTTTCGTTCGACACCCAGAGCGACGAGTCGAGCGAAACTTTCCCCTCGACCGCGAAACAGCGGGTGCTGCTCGATTATCTGGCCGAAGAGATGAAGGCCCTGGGCCTCACCGAGGTCACGGTGGACAAGTACGGCTACGCCATGGGTACGATCCCCGCGACGCCCGGCTGCGAAAAAGCCCCCGTCATCGGATTCATCGCCCACGTGGACACCGCACCCGATATGAGCGGCGCCGACGTGAAACCGCACGTCATAGAGAATTACGACGGCAAGGACATCCGGCTGAACGCCGGCGTGACGATGAAAGTCGCGGACTTTCCGGAGCTGAGCTTCTTCAAGGGACATACGCTGATCCACACGGACGGCACGACGCTGCTGGGCGCCGACGACAAGGCGGGCGTGGCGGAGATCATGACCGCTGCGGAATATCTGCTCGCACATCCGGAGCTCCGGCACGGTAAGATCCGCATCGGCTTCACCCCCGACGAAGAGATCGGCCGGGGCGTGGACTTCTTCGACGTCAAGGCCTTCGGCGCCGACTTCGCCTACACGATGGACGGCGGCTTCGAGGGGGAACTCGAATACGAGAACTTCAACGCCGCGAGCGCCAAGATCGAGATCCAGGGCCGCAACGTCCACCCGGGCTACGCCAAAGACAAGATGATCAACGCCATTCAGGTAGCATGCGAGCTGAACGCCCTACTGCCGGCCTGGGAGCGACCCGAACACACCGAAGGCTACGACGGCTTCTACCACTGTATCGCCCTCAACGGTACGGTCGATCAGGCGCAGATCAGCTACATCGTCCGCGACCACGACAGCGCCCGTTTCGAAGCCCGCAAGAACTACATGCAGGAGTGCGTCGATCTGCTCGTCCGCAAATACGGCGAAGGGGTGCTGACCCTCACGCTCAAGGATTCGTACTACAACATGCGCAAGATGGTCGAACCGCACCCGCAGGTGATCGACAAGGCGATCGAGGCGATGAAAATGGCGGGGGTCGAACCGCTCGTGAAGCCCATCCGAGGCGGCACGGACGGCGCACGGCTCTCCTTCATGGGACTCCCCTGCCCCAACATCTTCACCGGCGGCATGAATTTCCACGGCCGTTACGAATATTGCTCGCTGACGACCATGCACAAAGCCATGCAGGTAATCCTGAACCTGGCCCAGCTCTGGACAAAATAAAAATATTGCACAACAAGCGTTTTCGACAGGCGGACACGAAGCCGAATCCGTTCGGACCATGCCGAGCGAAAAAAACGCAAAAAAACAAACCGAGAGTTTTTCCGATACCCGGACCGTACGAAGATGTTCGATACGCTTCGGGACAGAAAACGAAAAAAATAAACCGGCAAAAATCGTATGAACAGATTTGGTTTTCTGAAAGTAGCGGCGGCAGTTCCCCATGTACGGATCGCCGATTGCGACTATAACGCCCAACATATCACCGAATTGATCCGCAAGGGCGCCGACCGGGGAGCGAGCATCATCCTCTTCCCGGAACTCTGCATCACCTCCTATACCTGCGGCGATCTGATCCAGCAACCCGCCTTGCTCCATGCGGCGGAACAGGCCTTGGGCTATATCCTCGCCCAGACCCGCGAACTGCCCATCGTCGCCATCGTCGGTATGCCCGTCACTTACGGCAATGCCCTCTACAACTGCGCGGTAGTTTTCGCTCAGGGACGTATTCACGGCGTGGTCCCCAAGACATATATTCCCAATTACTCGGAATTTTACGAGGCCCGCTGCTTCATGTCGGGCGAAGAGATCGGCCTGGCCACGATCCGGATGTGCGGCCAGGATACCGACTTCGGCCGCAACATGCTTTTCAACATCGGAGGCGTGAAGTTCGGCGTGGAAATCTGCGAGGATATGTGGGTTCCGGCCGCCCCGTCGCTGCATCAGGCAGTGGACGGCGCCCAGATACTTTTCAACCTCTCGGCATCGCCCGAAGTGCTGGGCAAGCACAACTACCTGCTCACGCTGGTCAAATCGCAATCGGCCCGGACCCAGTCGGCCTACATCTACTGTTCAGCCGGCTACGGAGAATCTTCGACCGACCTGGTATTCGGCGGCAACGGCCTGATCGTCGAGAGCGGCCGGATGCTGCGGCGCACCGAACGGTTTTCGACCGAGGAACAGTTGATCGTCGCGGACATAGACACCGAAAAGCTCCTCAACTCGCGCCGCCGTACCACGACTTTCGCGCCGCACCGTCCCGCCGAGCGCATCATCGTCGAAATTCCCCTGCCGGAAAACCCCGCGAACGTCACCCTCGACCGGGAGTTCAGTTCCCATCCTTTCGTGCCGCAAACGCCCGAAGAGATGGACGAATCGGGTCGTGAAATCATCAACATTCAGACGATGGGGCTGGCCCAGCGCCTGCAGCATACCGATTGCAAAAAGGTCGTCATCGGGGTTTCCGGCGGCTTGGACTCCACACTGGCCCTGCTGATCGCCGTGCGGACTTTCGATCGCCTCGGGCTCGACCGCAAAGGCATCATCGGCGTCACAATGCCCGGATTCGGCACCAGCAACCGCACCTACCGCAACTCGATCGCCCTGATGCGCTGCCTGGGCATCACTTCCCGCGAAATTTCCATCCGCAAAGCCTGCGAACAACACTTCGCCGATATCGGACTCAACCCCGAAGAACAATCTTCCGCCTACGAAAACGCCCAGGCCCGGGAGCGGACACAAATCCTGATGGACATCGCCAACATGGAGCACGGCATGGTCCTCGGCACGGGCGACCTGAGCGAACTGGCACTGGGCTGGGCGACCTACAACGGCGACCAGATGTCGATGTACGGTCTGAACGCCTCGCTGCCCAAAACCCTGATCCAGGTGCTTCTGCGATGGATGGCCCAGGTATGTCAGGACGATGCGATCCGCGAGATCCTGCTCGACGTGGTCGCCACGCCGATCAGCCCCGAGCTGCTGCCGTCCGGCGAAGAAGGAGGAATCGCCCAGCACACCGAGAAGCTGGTAGGACCCTACGAGTTGCACGACTTTTTCCTCTACCACTTCATCCAGAACGGTTACTCCCCCGCCAAGATTCTCTTCGCTGCGGAAAAAGCGTTCGACGGACGCTACGACCGGGCGACGATCCTGCGCTGGATGCGGGTATTCTTCCAGCGATTCTTCTCGCAGCAGTTCAAACGCTCGGCCATGCCCGACGGTCCGAAAGTAGGCATCATCTCCCTCTCGCCGCGCGGCGACTGGCGTATGCCTTCGGACGCTACGGCAAGCCTGTGGTTGCGGGAAATCGATCTTCTGATTCAGGAAAAATAAAAACCATTCGGTATGAAACGTACATTATGTCTGTCCGCCCTGTTCGTCGTATGCGCGACAATCGCTGTTTCGGGACAATCGATGAATGAAAAACTCCAGCAACTTTTAGGAGGTAGTCACTCCGCGAAACAGGAAGAGGCCACACCGCCGACCTATCCGTCGGAAGAAGCGCTCCTCGGAGTCTGGACCTACCAGGCTCCCAGCATCGAATACAAGGGCGACGATATGTTCGCCTCGATCGCCGTAGCCGGATTGCAAGACCAGTTGGCGACCCATTACGTCAAGGCAGGCCTCGTGCCGGGACAGGGGACCGTTTCCTTCAAAAAACGCAACCGGCTCCACGCCTCTATGGGCGGACATGAGATCGACGGGACGTATAGCTACGATCCCGCCACCGGAACAGCCGCCATCACGCTGATCCAAGACGGGAAACAAGCCACCTTTCAAGGCTATCTCTCCCTGCGCGGCGAGGTGCTGACGCTCCAGTTCGATGCAGGCGATGCGCTCGAAGCCGTGCGGCACTCCTCTCCGGAATACGCTGCGAACGAGAAAATGCAGCAAATCGCCTCCGTCATGCAAAATTATCCCGGCATCATGCTGGGCGGACAGTTGAAAAAATAGCAACCCGTAATATTAAAACGGGGCTGTGTCGAAATGAAAATTTCAGGCACAACCCCTGAATAAGGAATGTCAGAATGGATGCAAGACAAGGCATTTGCGGGTAAGAGCGACAGGAATTTACTATCGTAAATGACTTTGCCGCATCCCGATAATAAAACAGCAGTGTGTCATAAAGACACACTGCCTTATTTTTCATAGATATTACCAGTTGAACAAACCGACGCCTGCGGCGACGATAAAACCAGTTGCGAATCCCACCGCCACTTGCGACAGCGTATGATACCCCAGTTTCAGCCGGGCGGAGCCGAGCGCACCGGCAGCGAGCAGGGCTGCGATAAACGCAGCGAAGAGTCCCCCGCCGCTGGCGATATTGATCAGAACGATAAAAGCCACGGCAGCACCCAACGCCGTCATATGCAGGCTGATCTTCCAATAAAAGCTGACAAAAAGACACACGGCGACACAACAGGCTCCCGCAAACATAAAACGGCTCAACATCTGCGCCGAAGGAATCCTCGCAATGGCGACGGCGCACAACGTATAGCAGGCGATCATAGCGAGCAGCGGGATGAAGCGTTCCTTGCGGTCGCTCAAATCCGCATCGCCGATCTTACGATACGACTTGAGCAGTGCGATCACCAAAACCGGAATGATCGTCGTAAAAAGCAGCGTCACCCAAATAAGGTATATCTTGACCTTGAGCGGATAAAGCGAATAGACCGTACCGGCCAGCAATAGCAGCGACACCATATAGAGCGGCACCAGGAACGGATGCAGCACAACGGAAACAGCCTTCGACAAACGCAAATACATCTTCTACGCGATTAAATCTGTTTACGGAGCCGTGCCACCGGAATACTCAACATCTCCCGATACTTGGCCACCGTACGACGTGCGATGCGGTACCCCTTCGAATTGAGGATATCCATCAATGTTTCATCGGTCAGAGGCTTGCGTTTATCCTCCTCGTCGATGCACTGCTGGAGGATATTCTTGATTTCATAGCTCGACACTTCCTCGCCGCTGTCGGTCTGCATCGCCTCCGAGAAGAGCGACTTGAGCAGAATGATGCCGAACTGGGTCTGTACATATTTGCTGTTCACCACGCGCGAAATGGTCGATACGTCCAACCCCGTGCGATCGGCGATATCCTTGAGGATCATCGGCCGCAACTTACTTTTGTTACCGTCCTTGAAATATTCCTGCTGGTAATCGAGAATCTCCTGCATCGTCCGCATCAGCGTATCGTGCCGCTGCTTGATCGCCGAAATGAACCACTTGGCCGAATCGATCTTGCTCTTGACGAACTGAATCGCCTCGCGGTCCTTCTCCTTGACCCGACCGTCGGAATCCACCATGCCCCGCATCATTTCGATATAACGATGATTGATTCTCGCTTCGGGAAGATTACCCGAATTGAGCGTCAGGTCGAAATGCCCTTCGTGGTAATCGAGGATGAAATCCGGCGTCACGTAAGGCGTCGTATCGGCCCCGCCTTCGGAGTAAAGGTTGCCCGGTTTGGGTGAAAGGCGGGTAATCTCTTCGATCGCCTCGCGGAATTCGTCCTCGGAAACCTGAAGCCGGGCCATCAGTTTTTCGTAATGCTTTTTGACAAACTCGTCGAAATAGCACTCCACGATCTTGCGGGCCAGCCGGCGGGAGCGGGTATTAAGATTCTCCTGATCCAATTGCAACAATAAACACTCCTGCAGGTTGCGGGCACCTACACCGGTCGGTTCGAGTTCGTGGATAATCGACAGCAATCGTTCCAAGTGCTCGACCGAAACATCTACGCCCTGCGTGAAGGCGATGTCGTCGGCGATAGCCTCCAAACTCCGGCGCAGATAGCCGTCCTCCTCGATACTGCCGACCAGATAAACGGCCAGACGCATATCCTGCTCCGAGAGATTGCGGTATCCCAACTGTTCGACCAGGTACTCCTGCAACGAACGTCCGCCCGCAAGGGGGGCCTGGCGCGGTTTGTCGTCTTTCGAATAATTGTTGATACGGCTCTTATAGGAAGGAGTTTCGTCTTCCCGGAGGTATTCCTCCACCGAAATCTGCTGCGGCTGCTCGTCCTCCGGAGTATGATCGTCTTCCTCCAACACGATGTTCTCCTCGATCTCCTGCTTGATCCGCTGCTCGAGCTGCATGGTCGGCAACTCCAACAATTTGATCATCTGAATCTGCTGGGGTGATAATTTCTGTTGCAGGGACAATACCTGCTTTTGATTGATCATGCTCATACTTGTCTCCTCCCAATTATTAACTTCGAAATTAGTAATCGGCTTCTTCTTTTGGCAAAATAAAATATTGCAGTTCGTGATAAAAGTATTATCAGGAACGGCTGAAAACGGGTTAATAGATAAATGGTCCGGATTTAATTAAAATTCCGCATTCTTGGGCGTACGGGGGAAGGGAATCACATCGCGGATGTTACCCATACCCGTCACGAAGAGCAGCAGGCGCTCGAACCCGAGTCCGAAACCGGAATGAGGAGCCGATCCCCAACGACGGGTGTCGAGATACCACCAGAGTTCTTTCTCGTTCATACCCAGTTCGTGTACACGGGCCGAAAGTTTTTCGTAGTCGGCCTCGCGCTCCGAACCGCCGATAATCTCGCCGATCTTCGGGAACAGCACGTCCATCGCACGGACGGTCTTTCCATCCTCGTTCTGCTTCATGTAGAAAGCCTTGATCTGCTTCGGATAGTTGATAAGGATCACCGGACGCTTGAAGTGCTCCTCGACCAGATAGCGTTCGTGTTCCGACTGCAAGTCGCACCCCCAGTCGCAGGGGAATTCGAACTTGCGGCCCGAAGCCTTGAGAATCTCCACGCCCTCGGTATAATCCAGCCGCTTGAATTCGTGGTTCAACACGAAGTTGAGCCGCTCGATCAAACCGTTGTCCCACATCTTGTTCATGAACTCCAGATCCTCGCGGCAGTTCTCCAACGCGTAGCGGATCAGGTATTTCAGGAAATCCTCGGCCAGCTCCATGTTGTCCTCCAGCTCGTAAAAGGCCATTTCCGGCTCGATCATCCAGAACTCGGAGAGGTGGCGCGGCGTATTGGAGTTTTCGGCACGGAACGTCGGGCCGAAAGTATAGATCTGCCCCAGCGACAAAGCTCCCAACTCGCCTTCGAGCTGGCCGGACACGGTCAGGCTGCACGGACGGCCGAAAAAGTCCTGCGAATAGTCCACGGCCCCCTCTTCGGTTTTGGGCAGGTTGTTCAGATCGAGCGTCGTCACCTGGAACATCGCCCCGGCGCCTTCGCAGTCCGAAGCGGTGATCAGCGGCGTATGCAGGTAATAGAAACCTTTGTCGTTAAAATATTTATGTATCGCATAGGCCATCGCGTGACGGATGCGAAAAATCGCACCGAACGTGTTGGTACGGGGACGCAGATAAGCGATGTCGCGCAGGAATTCGAGCGAATGTCCCTTCTTCTGCAAAGGATAGGTTTCGGGATCCGCCGTACCGTATATCTCGATCTTCTCGGCCTGCACCTCGACGCCCTGTCCCGCACCGCACGAAGCGACCAGGCGTCCGTCCACACGCAGACAGGCTCCGGTAGTCACCTTACGGAGCAGCTCCTCGTCGAATTTCGCCAGATCGACCACAACCTGCATATTCGCCACACACGATCCGTCGTTCAGGGCGATGAAAGCCACGTTCTTATTTCCACGTTTGGTTCTGACCCAACCTTTCACAACGACCTCGGCGTCCGTCGCCGGCGACTGCAGCAATTCTGCGATTCTCAAGCTTTTCATACGTTCGGTAATTTCTTCTTGTTTTTACTCATTCTTAAAGATAGACAAAGATAGGATATATTTGTGATTTGTCAAAAAAAAATGTACCTTTGTCAATCGCATTATAGTACAATTCCGCCATGAAACGAATTTTTCCTCGCAATCGCCGTCCTGTGTTACACCGGGGCCGTTTACGGACAAGACGGGGGACGCATCCACCGTTCCGAATTCGTCCCGTTCGACACCCGCGAAGACGCCGATGCGCTCAACCGGAAAAACACCGACAAATACCTGGTTTTCGCCCCCGGACTTCTGAACGACGGGGAAGAGGTGCTCGGAATCGGGAATGTGGTCAATCTTCCGAACGGTTGGTTCGACTCGTTCATCTACCTCCATCTCGAAAACACGGGCACGGCCTACACGCTCCGCGTCAATGACCGCACCGTAGCCGTGGTCGAAGACCCTTTCGCTCCGGCCGACTTCGACCTTACCCCCTACGTCAAACAGGGCGATAACCTCATTTTACTGGAACTGCACGAAAGTAATACGCCCGAATTGCAAAAAAGGTTTCACTCCGACCCCGGTAAAACCGTTTACCAACAGTTATCTTTTCGCCCAGGAGAAACGCAGCATACGCGATTTCAACGTAGCGCTGATCCCCGATTCGACCCGCAAATTCGGCGTGCTCGACCTGGAGGTGATCGTGCAGAACGGCTACAACTACGAGGAACCGATCACCGTCGGGTTCGACATTTACGCCCCCAAACGGCAAGCTGCTCGATTTCAGCGTAAACGACATAACCGTTCCCGGACGCTCGCTCGACACGGTACGCTTCTCGCCCTACATTTATCACACCTACGAAAATAGCTGGGGAGCCAAAGGCGCCGCCCCGCTATACCGGGTCATGCTCTACACCAAACGCAAGGGAGTCTTCAAGGAGTACATCCCCTCAAAGTAGGATTCGGAAAGACGGAGATGAAAGACGGGAAGATTACCCGTTTCGACAAACCTGTCACTATCGTTTCCGAAAGATACAACGCGGCAGCGGACGCCGCTGCCACGCGCAAAAGAACTGCTGGCGCTCAAGAAAAAAGGGAATCAATACCATCTGGCCCAATGCGCCTCAACCCTACTGGTTCTACAATCTGTGCGACGAACTGGGCCTCTTCGTGATCGATCAGGCCAATATCAACGCTCCGGAAAAGCGCGACGACCGCACCACAGGCGGCACACCGAGCAACGATCCGCGTCTTGCGGACGAATACCTCGAACGCGTGCGGAACATGTACTACCGCTCCCGCAACCACACCTGCATCATCGGATTCGCTCTGGGCGGAGAGTCGGGCAACGGATATAATATGTACAAAGCCTATCAGTGGCTCAAGTCCGTGGAACCTTCGCGTCCCGTAATCTGCATCGATGCCGACGGAGAGTGGAATACGGACCTGGAAATAGTCCCCTGAAAACCGTAACGTACCCCGGCCGCACATTCGGCCGGAAACCGTCATGCCTGTTGGCGAATCGCCGGACGCAGAAACAACCTCTCGCCGTTCCGCCGCCAAAAGCCGCCGGCAGGACGACCATAAACCAACCAACGTGAACATCGAACTGATCGTAATCGGAAAAACGGACTCCAAGGAGATCGAATCGCTGCTGGCCATGTATGCCCGGCGAATCAATTTCTATTGCCGTTTCGCCGTCACAGTCCTGCCCGACGTAAAAAACACCAAGAACCTCTCGGCCAAACAGCAGCGCACGACCGAGGGCGCCAGCCTCCTGCGTCAGTTCGGCGACGGGGATTACGTGGTGCTGCTCGACGAACGGGGCGACGAATACCGTTCGATCGACTTCGCCTACTGGCTGCAAAAACGCATGGCGAGCGGCATCCGGCGGCTGGTCATGGTCATCGGCGGCCCCTACGGATTCTCCGACGAGGTATATGCACGGGCCGATACCAAACTGTCGCTCTCGAAGATGACCTTCTCGCACCAGATCGTGCGAGCCATCTTCGCCGAACAGATATATCGGGCTTTCACCATCCTGAACAACGAACCCTACCACCACGAATGAGCTGTCCCCCGACAAAACCGGCCATCGCCGTCATTACGCCCAACATCCTGATCGGGTTGGGCCTGCGGACGATTCTCGAAAAGGTAGGTCCTCCGGGAGAGATCGCCGTGTTCGACAGCTTCACCGAATTCATCGCTTCCGGACCGGAACGCTATTTCCACTATTTCGCCGCCATGCAGGTTTTCATGCGCCACCGCACCTTCTTCCTGGAAAACAGTCACAAGACGATCCTGCTGGGCAAAGGGTATTCGGCCCAGTTCGCCCGAATGCGCCAGATCGATATCTTCGGCGGCGAAGAACGGCTGGTACACGATCTGCTGTGCCTGCGCAGCGAAGCGCCTCGACCCGACCATGCCCTTCCCCGGCAGCACGGCACTCCGGCCGCCAACCTGCTCTCCGTACGCGAAACGGAAGTGCTGACGCTCATCGCTCAGGGTTTGCTGAACAAACAGATCGCCGACCGGCTGCAAATCGGGCTCACGACCGTCATCTCCCACCGCCGCAACATCATGCAGAAGCTCGGCGTACAGTCCGTCGCCGCACTCGTCATCTGCGCGGTCAGCATGGGCTACGTGGACGAAAGCGACATCCGCACTCCTCATAAATGAGGGTTGCAAAAACGATCGGAATATCGTTCCTTTGTCCTCGAACAATCGCGGTAAAAGCGAACGCGGCGCTCCGGCGAAATCGGAGAAAACCGACGGACTCTACGGTCTGCGCCGATTTTTGCCGTTCGAAACGATCCGATGATCCGCCAGGCGATCCATATCATCTTTCTGTCGGCGTGCATACTCCTGCACGCCATGAGCGTATGTGCCGCCCCTGCGTTGCCGGAAGACTCCACTCCGGTACTGGCGGACTCCGTTATCCAGGTGGAAGACATCCAGGTCACGGCCATCAAACAGGGCCTCAACCTGCGCAACCAACCCGTAACGGCTTCCGTAATCGGACGCACGGATCTGGAACGGCGGCACGTCGCAGCCCTGAAAGAGGTTTCGCAGGTGGTTCCTAACTTCCACACCCCGGACTACGGCTCGCGCATGACCTCTTCGATCTACATCCGGGGACTGGGCGCCCGCATCGACCAACCGGTGATGGGGCTCAACATCGACAACATCCCCTACCTGAACAAGGACGCCTACGACTTCGATTTGACGGACATCGAGCGGATCGAAGTGCTGCGCGGCCCCCAGAGCACGCTGTTCGGACGCAACACGATGGGCGGCGTAATAAACGTCTATACCCTGTCGCCCTTCACCTTCGAAGGAGTGCGGCTGGGCATGGAGTACGGCAGCGGCAACACGCAGAAATACCGGATTTCGACCTACTACAAAACCAGCGAACGGGTCGGCTTCTCGGTCGGAGCCTACTATTCCAAGACCGACGGCTTCTTCAAGAACCTCTATACCGGTGAAAAATGCGACTGGGAGAGAAGCGGCGGCGGCCGGTTCAAGGTACAGTACCGCAACCTGCACGGACTTCGTATCGACAACACCTTCTCGTTCGTCAAGCTGGAACAGGGCGGCTACCCTTACGCCTATGCCGAAACCGGCCAGATCGCTTACAACGACCCGAGCGATTACCGCCGCACGAACTTCAACGACGGACTGACGATCCGCTACGAAGGAGAGAAATTCTCCGTAGCGAGCATCACCAGCTATCAGTACCTCGACGACCGGATGAACCTCGACCAGGATTTCCTGCCGCTCTCCTATTTTACACTGACACAGGCCCGCCGGGAGCACGCCGTGACCGAAGACCTCGTGTTCGCTCCCCCGACGACAAAGCCTACCGCTGGCTCCTCGGTGCCTTCGGCTTCTACCGCCATACCACCATGCACGCACCGGTGCTCTTCAAGGAGGACGGCATCCGCAACCTGATCCTCGATCGTTTCGAACCGCAGGGGATTCACGCCGAATGGGGCGAAGATACGTTCCTGCTCGACAGCCGCTTCCGCACGCCCGACTACGGAGCGGCCCTCTACCACGAATCCACCTACGACGCCGGCCGATGGCGCTTCACGGCAGGCCTGCGCGTTGATTTCGAGGCTTCGAAGCTCCACTACCGAAGCTATGCCGAAGCCACCTACACGACCCAAACACCCGACGGCACGAGCTATCCCCATGCTATTCTGGTCGATCAGCCGGGTACGCTCAAACAATCCTTCACGGAGATACTTCCCAAAATATCGGTGCTCTACCGGATGGGCAGCTCACGGCGTAACACGCTCTACGCCACCGTCAGCAAAGGCTACAAGGCCGGCGGATTCAATACCCAGATGTTCTCGGATGTCCTGCAGCAGCAAGTGATGAAACAGATGGGATTCGGCTCGCTCTACGACGTGGCCGACGTGGTGACCTACAAACCCGAGAAAAGCTGGAACTACGAGGTGGGTGCCCACCTCTCGACCCCTTCGCACAAGGTGCAGGCCGATCTGGCGCTCTTCTACATCGACTGCCGCGACCAGCAGCTCACGGTCTTCCCCGAGGACAGGTCACGGGCCGTCTGATGACTAACGCCGGCCGCACGCGCAGCTTCGGCGGCGAAGCGTCGCTGCTGGCTACCCTCTGGCGAAACCTCGACCTGCAAGTCGCCTACGGCTACACCCGCGCCACGTTCGTCAAATTCGATACGGGCAAAGCCGACTACGCTGGCAACTTCATCCCCTACGCCCCGCAGCACACGCTCTACGCCGGAGCGTCCTATACGCTCCGCACGGGCTGGAACTGGCTCGAATACGTCATCTTCCGAGTGGCTGCCAACGGTGCGGGCCGAATCTACTGGAACGAAGCGAACACCTTCTCGCAACCCTTCTACGCCCTGCTGGAAGCCTCGATTCGCTTCGAACACCGCCACTGGGCCGTCGATGTCTGGGGACGCAACCTGACCGACACCCGCTACGATACATTCTATTTCATGTCGATCGGCAACTCGTTCCTGCAGCGGGGCCGGCCACGCACTTTCGGCGTTTCATTGAGCATCACCCTATAAAATTCCATACTATGAAAAAATTCTTCACGTTTCTCCTCCCCTTCTCCCTGCTCGCCTCGGCTGCTTTGAGCAGTTGCTCGGATGGCTGCACCGGCGATCCCGATCCTACCCCGGAACTCCCCGACGGGTATACGTATGCCACGGAAAACACCTCGATCAACGACGGAACCGTCACGGCCAACATGCTTTTCTTCGGCACCTCGACCGTCACGACGGTCGCCTCGGGCGCCACGTTCACCGACGGGAAAGCTCTCTTCGAACTGGTTGCCGACGGCGAAGGCAAGGTGCGAATCCTGATGCACGAAACCCGCTTCGCCGCCGAAATGCCCGCCCTCGAAATGGAAGTACCGGGTATTTCCTACACAGGCGAGGAAAAAACCATTGACTTGAGCGCCGCCTCGGTCACACCGGAAATCAAGGGCACGCCCTTCGCCAAATACGTAATCACCAACCTCACGGGCGAGGCCGCAAGGACCGAGCTGACGGTTACCTTCACCTGCGCCGGCGCTTTCGATGTAAGCTATCAGGGACGCCTGATTATCGAAAAATAAAATTGTTTCAAAAATTTCGGGCGAAACTCTCAGAAATAATCTTACTATGCTTGATTTGGGCATGGCTCGTATCATCGCTGAATGTATGGATAAATATTATTCAGGTCAAGGAAGTGAAGTTTCAGTCGCAACCCAGAAAGTTGCGCAAGATGATCCCTTACACATCAATAGTCCGGAAGGACAGCCAATGTATGCGTACAAAATCAAGCAGTTCCTTTTAGCTTTCGCTCTCGGCATGACAGTGTCTTCTCCGTGGGATGGTTGTTTCAATGCCAATGGAGGTTATATTGTCGTAAAAAAGACGGTGATGTCATTGGTTGCATCCATTTTTAAGGAGGGAAAAAGAGTGTTGAATTTACGTGATTATCAGTATTTTGTTTGTTTGTCAAAATCTATAATCAGTTAGTTTCAGCACAAAAAATGCGGATAATGGACGTTGTTTCGTTACTAAATCATTACCCGTGAAAGAGTAATATTTAACATATATGAGAGATGCTATTGCACCGTTTGTCACCGATTTGCGTATCAAGGTCTAACTCGTTGATTTTAACTTTGCAAACAAAAAAAACCGAGTATGGCAAGAAGTACATTCAAAAGTGCTGTTCTACGTGAAC
>ENA-OQHN01000166-OQHN01000166.1-human-gut-metagenome-genome-assembly--contig:-NODE-166-length-25232-cov-6.752639_pt1 | contig 25232 bp, 24 predicted proteins | sample MGYA00242564_ERZ504721 | MGnify/ENA primary metagenome ERZ504721 (study PRJEB26092, sample SAMD00036212) | human gut metagenome | host: Homo sapiens | study: EMG produced TPA metagenomics assembly of...
GTTATGCAGGCACTCAAACTTACACGACCTCAAAAATTGACCCTGTCTACCTTTTTCTGCTCAAAAAAGGAACAGGAAGGGAAACCGTATAACGTAGCTAAAATGGCCGGAGTCAACAAGTTTCTCCGCATCTACTACGCGAGAGCGATGGAAACACTCAAGCAACAGTAACCACTGACTCTATTATATAGCTTTTTCAAAAATCCACAACTGCTGATGGGTTCAATTTAATGCGCCCATTTTTTCCCAAAAGAAAATCGGAAAATCTATAAAAAAACTCTTGACAAATACATTAGCAAGATTTATCAAATAAGAATTTCCGTCAATTTTTCTCTTGATGCGGCTCGCTTCTAAGAGTAGGAACGAACTGTTCTGTTGCCGGAGCCGGACCATTCGGGTCGGTCTCCGGCAGTAATTTTTGTTATCGCATATTAAAAAACAGCCGGAACGACTTTCTGCTGCGCTACATCGATGATGCCGTATGTATTCAGTCTGAGTTTGGGGAATGACCGGAAGGCTGACGAAGGCGAGGGTCATAAAGATGCCGATATCTTCCCGCCCTGACACATGTGCCTTGAGGGCATCGTTCAGCGCCTGCATTTTCGCCGCAACGCTCTCTGCGCTTTCGGTGCTCATCAATCCGGCCACCGGAAGCGCAAGTTCTGCCACGACCTGTCCATCTGCCACAAACGCAAGTCCGCCTTTGTTTTTCCGCACAGTGTTGCCGGCCAGCATCATATCGGTATCGTTGTCCCCTGCCACAATCAGGTTATGGGAATCATGTGCGATGCTCGATGCAACGGCTCCGCATTTCAGGCTGAAGTTTCCTAAAAAGCCAATGCCCACATGGCCGGAGTGATGATGCCGCTCAAAAACGGCCAGTTTTACGATGTTGCGTTCCGGGTCCACACCGGGAGCTTTGCCCGGATGCCGTTGGAACGGGATGATTTTTTCCTCCGTAAGCAGCTCGCCCCGGTTCAGGCAGATGACACGCTCCTGCTCCCCGCTTTCCCGAAGTTCCAGGTCCTGCAGTGTGATCTCATCCAGATCAAAGGAATCCATAACGTGGGAAAATCTCACACGGTCGATGTCAAGCGGTGCGGGTTTCAGCGTTTTTCCGTGCTCGGCCACCAGCGTGCCATTCTTGTAAACTTGTTCGACCGTAAAGGATTCCAGATCAGAAACCACAACCAGATCTGCCCGGTACCCCGGTGCTACGGCACCGTGCTGCTTGAACCCAAAATACTGTGCCGGGACCAGCGTTGCCATTTTGACGGCCACTGCTGGGTCTGCGCCCAGCCGGATCGCTTTACGGATGTTGGAATCGATGTGTCCGCTGTCCAGCAGGTCACCGGGGTGCTTATCATCCGTCACCAGCATACAGCGGCTGCAATAAGGCTCCCGGAACAGCGACATCAGGGCCTCCATATTTTTGGCAGCCGTTCCTTCCCGGATCATGATGTATTGTCCGCGCCGGAGTTTTTCCATAGCTTCCTCGATGTCGGAGCACTCGTGATCGGACTGAACGCCTGCCGCAATATAAGCATTCAGGTCCTTATCGCTCAAGAGCGGTGCGTGTCCATCCACGATCTTTCCCGCTTCGGTGCAGTCGCGGATCTTCTGCAGGATCTTCGGGTCACAGCGCACCGTCCCATAGGCATTCATCAGCTCCGCAAGCCCCAGCACGCGGGGATCGCCGTAGTAAGGCCGGAGCTGTTCTGCGTTCAGCACCGCACCGGATTCATCCAGATCCGTGGCCGGAACACAGGAGGGCAGCATGAAATAAACCGAAAGGGTCAGATTTTTTGTCGTTTCCAGCATAAAATCCAAGCCTTCCAGCCCCGCAACGTTCGAGATCTCGTGTGGGTCTGTGACCACCGCAGTGGTACCGTGGGGCAGCACTGCCTGCTCGAAGGCCGGACCACAGAGCATTGAGCTTTCGATGTGGATATGCCCATCGATCAGGCCCGGGCAGACATATTTGCCGTGCAGATCAACTTCTTTCCGGCCATGATACGTGCCCACGCCCACGATCGAATTTCCGCTGATGGCAATATCAGCGGTGTCGATCTCATCGGTAAACACATTGACGATTCTGGCATTTTTCAAAACCAGATCGGCCAGAGCATCTCCTCTGCCTGCCGAGATCCGGCGTTTCAACTCATCAGACTGCATAGAAACATCTCCTCTCTCTGAAGTTCAATTTTCTCACCTGTGGATTGGTTCTGCCACTATTCTACCACGCTCTGCCGCTGCGGAAAAGATGCCAAGAACAAAACGGCCCCGGAGGGCTTGTTGCAGCTCTCCGGGGCCACTTTATGTGCGTGTGTGACTTGGCGCAGACCGTCAGCACTCCACTGCCACCTTGATCACGCCGTCCCGTTTCTTTTCAAACAGCTCGTAGCCCTCTGCGATCCGGCGCAGGGGGTAGGTGTGGGTGATGAGCGGTTCGGTATCGATCTTGCCTTCTGCGATGAGACGCAGCGTTTCTTCACAATCGCAGCCGTCCACGCCGCCGGTCTTGAAGGTGAGGTTTTTGCCGTACATTTCCGGCAGCGGCAGGGTCTGTGCCTTATCGTACAGTGCCACCACCGTCACAATGGCGTTGGGCCGTGCACACTCCCATGCCAGCCGGAAGGTGGAGTCTGCCCCTGCCACCTCCAGCACCACATCGGGCCCCGCCGTGGTCGCTGTGGGCACGCACAAAGGCGGCGCAGTCCTCCGGCTGCACGGTGAGCACCTGCGGGTAGTGCCGACGGATGAACTGCAGGCGGCTTGCGTCCTTTTCACAGACGATGATGCGCTTGGGGCTGTGCAGCATGACGCACAGCAGCGTGCAGATGCCGGTCGGCCCTGCACCGAGGATCAGCACGGTATCCTCGGGGGTGATTTCCGAGATGCGTGCCGCCCAAAAGCCGGTGGCCAGCACATCGCCCACCAGCAGCGCCTGCCGATCGGTAACGCCGTCCGGAATCTTGTTCAGTCCCTGATCCGCAAAGGGCACCCGGACATACTCGGCCTGTCCGCCGTCGATGCGGCAGCCCAGCGCCCAGCCGCCGTTTTGATCGGTGCAGTTGTTCACAAAGCCTTTTTTGCAGAAAAAGCACTCTCCGCAGAAGGTCTCCACGTTCACCGTCACCCGGTCGCCGGGCTTCACATTGGTCACCGCACTGCCCACTTCTTCTACGATGCCCACCATCTCGTGCCCTACCGTGATGCCGGGCACCGCCCGGGGCACGCTGCCGTGCTTGATGTGCAGATCGCTGGAGCAGATACTGGCAAGGGTCACCTTTACAATGGCGTCCCGCTCGTGCTGCAGCACCGGCTTTGGTTTTTCCATCAGGGCAAACGTTCCCTCTGAAACATAGGTATAGGTCAGCATGCTTTTTACCTCCATGCGCTTTGATCTTTCCGAACGGAGTATACCGCAAAAGTCAGCCGCTGTCCCGGCTCACAGGATATAGTGAGGTACCTCCATAAATTCTGAGTTGCTGTTCTCAGTATACCATGGTTTTCCCTTGCGGAAAAGATAGCGAAACAAAAATGCCCCCGGAGAGCTTGTTGCGGCTCTCCGGGGGCATCTTATGTACGTTGTGCCTTGGCGCACACGGTCGGCATTTACTCGATCTCGATCAGGTTCGGGTTCTCAGGCAAAGCCTTCGTCTGCTGAGGAGCAGGCAGCTCGACGTGCAGGACGCCATCCTCGAACTTTGCGTGGATGTCCTCCTTCTTCACATCGCCCACGTAGAAACTGCGCGCGCAGGTGCCGGAGAAGGATTCGCGCCGCAGATAGCGGCCCTTCTTATCCTTTTCGTCGTTGCTGTGGCTGCGCACTGCCTGAATGGTCAGGTAGCCGTCGTTCAGATCCATCTGAACGTCTTCCTTCTTGCAGCCCGGCAGGTCAACCGCTACTTCGTAGCCGTTGTCCGTCTGTTTGACATCGGTCTTCATCATGTTTGCACCGCGCTTACCAAAGGTATCACGAGCCTCACGGTTCATCATACGTTCCAGTGCAGCGTCATTCCAGAACGGATCGAAGAAATCATCGAACAGGTTTTCATGGAAAACAGTCGGCATAAGCATAAATCATTCCTCCAATCCCGGCGTTCGGGTCGGGGCAAAAAATCTGAAGCGTCCATTCAGAAAGGCTTTCCGGGGAGCCTAGCGGCTCTCCTTTTGCCCTTCCTCCTGAGCACGCCACTGTTATAGCACCGTTAATTAGCACTGTCAATAGAAGAGTGCTAAAATTCACAAAAGAATAATACTTTTATAAAATCCTATGCAATCTTTTCAAAATTCAGTCGCATCATCGTGTTTTTATCATTTCTGCCGGTACATCGGCGTAGACAGATATTTCATGCCGTTGTCCGGGACGATGACCACGATGTTCTTTCCCTGATTCTCCGGTCTGCGGCCCACCTGCACCGCTGCGTGCAAAGCCGCTGCTGCCGATGTGCCCAGAAACAGTCCTTCCGCCCGCAGCACCTCATGGGCCGTTTCGTAGGCTTCCTCGGTGCGGACATTGATGCACGCATCGCTCCAGTCTGGCCGCAGATAGTCGGAAAGTGCGCTTTCCGGCACATCATACGCCGGCAAAACGCCATCTATGCTCTGCGCATAATCGTAGTTGAGGGAACCAAACGAAAGGATTTTCATGGTATATCTTTTTTACTCATTCTCTGAATCACCGCACCCAGCCATCGGCACAGGGTATCGCCTGCCTGATTTGCGATCTCCAGCACGCGGGCGTGGCTATGCTTGACCGTCTGGATGCCGGTGGCCATGTTAGTGATGCAGCTGACGGCCAGTACCTTCATGCCCATGTAGTTGCAGACCATGGTTTCCGGCACGGTGCTCATGCCCACGGCATCGGCTCCCATCCCCGCAAAGGCGCGAATTTCAGCCGCCGTTTCATAGCAAGGGCCCATAAAGCCCATGTAAACGCCCTCCTTGTAGGCAATGCCCAGTTCATCGGCAGTCTGCTTGGCAAGGTTCCGCAGTTCCAGACTGTAAGATTCGGTCATGTCCGGGAAGCGGGGGCCGAAGCGCTCATCGTTGGGGCCAATGAGGGGGTTCGTGCCCATCATGTTGATGAAGTCGGTAATGAGCATCAGGGTGCCCGGCGCAAACTCCCGGTTGATGCCGCCGCAGGCGTTGGTCAACACCACCTTTTCCACGCCCAACAGCTTGAACACATAGAACGGGTAGCAGACTTCCTTCATGGAGTAGCCCTCATAGAAATGGAAGCGGCCTTCCATGGCGTAGACTTCCGTGTCCCCCAGCTTGCCAGCCAACAATGCGCCTTTGTGTCCTGCCACCGTGGATACCGGGAAGTTGGGGATATCCTTGTAGGACAGTTCTTCCGTGTCCGTAAAGTCCGCGGTCAGCTTGCCAAGGCCGGAGCCCAGCACCACCGCGATCTTCGGGCGCTTTTTCGTGTGCGTCTTGATATATTCCGCACTTTCCAGTGCCTTTTCATAAAGATGTTCCATACCGTTCTCTCCTTTTCCCAAAAAATTCGATATACTCTCTGGGTTCAGTATATCGGATTTTTCAGGCCGATGCAAGACGCCCTTCATCGAGTCTTATTAAAAACCAAGGAGCAGATACTTCACATCACGAGTGTGTTGTATCTGCTCCTTGGTTCTCCGAATGTCTTATCTCTGGCCGATGTTCCACCGAAACAGCTCATATGCTTCCCGGATATCCTCCGGCAGACGTTTCAAAGTCTCGTCCCGCAGTTCCTGCGGCATCCCGTAAAAGGCTTCGGCAATGCCGCCGGTGATGCAGGCAAGGGTGTCGCTGTCGCCGCCCAGAGAGACCGCATTGCGAAGTGCATCCTCAAAACTGACGCTTTCCAGAAAAGCGATGATTGCTTCCGGCACAGTTTCCTGACAGGTCTCCACATGATAATAGGTCGGGCGAATTTCATCGCAGGTGCGGTTCAGGTCATAGCCGAAGGTCTGCTCCACATATTGTTTGATTTCCGGCTTGCTGTGGCCGGTACGGGCCAGAAAAATCACTGCCGCCGTGGCCTGCGCGCCTTTGATGCCCTCCGGGTGGTTGTGGGTAACTTCGGCGGTCACTTTTGCCATTTCCAGCGTTTTGTCCAGCGTATCGAACAGCCAGCCCGCTGCCGACACCCGCATAGCCGAGCCGTTACCAAAACTGCCATAGGGATTCGGATTTTCTGCGTGCAGCCACCGGCGGAACATCCCGCCGTAACCGGCATGGGGATATTCACGGCCCCAGAACCGCATTTCATGCTGCACTGCACAAAATGTTCTCTCCGGCAGACCCTTTCCGTCAATCAGACCAACTGCCACCGCAGCGGTCATGACGGTATCATCGGTGAAGTGCGATTTCTCGCTCAGCAGCGGAAAATCCTTGTGCTTGTAATTGTTGTGGTCAAATTCATAGGGACTGCCCACGATATCGCCCAAAATCGCTCCCAACATAAAACGCCCTCCGTTCTTGTGGTGTTCCGTCTTTCTGACAAGAGGATACCACAAACCGGAGGGCAAAAGGTCAACGGGCAGGCGACAAATCACGCACCCAGCTGTTCCTGATCGTATTCAAACAATAGCGTATTGACCTGATTGATGTTATAGATTTTGTGTTCCAGACAGTACCGCACGATCCAATCCCGCTTGGAGCCATCGGAGAAGGCATAGCCTGCGCTTTTAAGCAGGTCGATGGTCTCATCCTCCGACAGATGCAGCCCCACCGCAAAGGCAAGCACGGTCTTCTTTTTGGGGTTGTAGTCCCGGTTACACTGAATTTTGGAAAAATGCTGCCGGGAGATGTTGGACTGCTTGTACACGGTGGAGTCTTTCAGCCCCCGCTCGTCAATGAGCCGCAGCAGCCGGGTGGTGAAGCTCTCGCCCAGATTGTCCATCAGGTTTTCCAGACTGCGGGCTGCCATGGGGGTGGCAGGCGGAGGCGGTGCAGCCGCAAAGACCGGCGGCGCGCACTCTTGCGCAGGATACTCCCGGTCGGCAGCGCAGCATCTTCCCAGCGTCCACGTATTCTCTGCGCCGACGGTCAAACTGGTAGCTTTCATCGTTCTGGGCTACATAATGGTCGTCGATGTACTCCTCTACCGAGGCGAACAGCTTGCGGCTCACAGCCAGCGAGCGCCGGTCGTAAGCACCAGATACACGGTCAGGTCGTGCTCCATGACGTACTGCGTGATGGTATCCACTGCAATGCGGAAAGCCTGCTCCTTGGGGGTAGCCGTAGTTTCCGCTGGACAGCAGCGGAAAAGCCACGCTCTCGCAGTGGTATTCTGCGGCTAATTCCAGTGCAGAATGGTACGCACCGGCCAATTGTTTTGCTTCGCCAAAAAATCCGCCGTGCCATGCCGGGCAGACCGCATGAAAGATATACTTTGCGGGCAGTCCGAATGCCGGGGTGCACACCGCCCTGCCCAAATCGCAGTGCCCGATGGCTTCACAGGCGGCGGTCAGCTCCCGCTCCCCTGCCGCCTGATAGATGGCACGGCTGGTGCCGCTGCCCTGCAAAAGGTTCCGGTTGGCGGGGTTGACGATGGCATCCGCTGCCACCTTGGTGATGTCGTTGCGGATCATCAAAAAAGGCATGGTGGTTCCTCCCTTACACGGTTTTCTTCATCCTATCACATCCGATGGGGCGGTGCAAGGGCTGCGCTTATTTTGCTGTCCATACAACCATTATAACGGTGTCATGCTTCCTTTCCACGGAAAAGCGTCTACACGCAAAACAGGCTCCTGCAAGCGTTTAACCACTGGCAGGAGCCCGTTTATTTCTTACAGCTTCGTCATCCACAGACCATGCAGGTTGCAGTAAGCGTAGACCGCCACCGGCTTTTCGCTGCCCAGCTCAAATACCGCCTTGGGTGCCTGCCCGGGGGCGAGGTAGCGGAGCTGTCCGCCGTTTTCCGTCTCCACAAAGAGCCACTGGATGTGGTGCACATCCACCATGGGATGCTCCACTGCACCCACCGTAACCGTGAGGGTGCTGCCGGAAAGCTCTGCCACCGGCAGATGCTTTTCGCCGCTGGCTTCCACGGTGTTGGGGAGCAGTTCCTTCATCTTTTCGCCGCAGCAGACCAGCGGGACGCCTGCGTTGTGGATGGTGGTGACCAGGTTGCCACAGTGCTCACAGATATAAAACTTTGCTTTCATATTCAATTCCTCCATCGGAATGTTGTTGGTGTTTCCTGTGACTATATGATAACATTTCCTAGTTATGCTTTCTGTGACCGGGTCACGTAAGACAGCCTTGTGCTATGGAAATGCCCTCAGTTCCCCATGCCGAGGAGCACCAGCACGACCACCACCGCAATGGCGATGAGGCAGCCGCAGCCGCTGCCATCTCCCCCGCCACCGCCGCCATTGTTGTGGTTCCCACCGCCACCGCCGCCGGACGAGCCGCCGAAGTTGCGGTTGAAAGCCGTCATGTACTGGGCATAGCCCGTGTCACCTTTGCCGAAATAGCCGTAATCACCGTTTGCCATTGTGTTTTCCTCCATCCGAAGTGTGTTTTGCTTCTTCTGAGGTCATTTTACTGAAAGAGCTGTCCCATAAACATCTCTTTCAGCATTTCTTGTCATCTCATTCTTCCCGGATTCCCAGATATGCGTCAATTTCCATGATGCCTTCCCCGCTGACCTCCACCAGATCTTCAAAGGGCACCACGGTGTCGCCCACCTGCAAGGTGCGGAACACCGGGTCGATGCGGTCTGCTTTTCCGGTCAGTGTGATGTAGTTGCCCACCGCGGGAACCTCCGGGTGGGCAGTATCCTCTTTGAAATACCGCGCTGTGATGGTCATGCCCTTGGTGACCTGCATCAGCCGATCGGCCAGAGCCGACATTTCTTCCTCGGTCAGAATGCGCTTGGTCACGCGCTCGGTGCGCTGCTTTTCTGCGGCAAGCTGCTCATCATAATACTGCTTCTATTTATCCTTTGGCAATCTCCAGATAAACGCTAAAATGGAGCATCTACTGCACATCCTAACTTAATATGCACTGAATAAAAGAAAAAGCCTTATATTTCAATCCATAGAGGCCAATCTGTGGTATAATTGGAGCAAGAGAACTGGAAAAAATCCAGCAAAAACCTTGTACCTGGAGGGCAGCTATGTATCGTTACAGCAATGGCCAGATCAGCTTGGCGGATTAATCGAGTATCTAATGCAGCAGGAGACCATCCTCCGGAAATGTGAGGCAGTGCTGGATCTACCGTCCGTGTATGAGAAAATGGTGCAGTTGTGCAGCAAAGAAGATAGTCGTCCGCCCCTCGCCCCAGCGTTCATCGTAAAGTACCTGCTGGTGAGTTTCCTGTACAGCAAACCATCGAACCGGCAGATCGGGCAGCGCACCCCTTCACCTCAAAGCTAACGAAGCTAATGAACTGCACGCTGCCACCAGCCTTCAGTACCTCCATCACAACTGCGACGTGGACGTTCAGTGCCGCCTCCCTGTCCTTTCTTCGTCAGGCCAGGCTTTTTTCCGCAATAGTGGCGACGAATTCGTTCTTGCTGTTTTTCGTTTGAAAGAGCCTTATGACCTGGGCGCTCTCCGGTCGTGGGTGGCGTAGTAGGCTCGCTTATTTTCGTACATGCAATAGTCGGCCTTGTCCAGCAGCGTTTGCATGATGCAGTCTTCATAATCGGCGGAGATCGCCCAACCGTAGGCGTAGCTGAGAGGAAGCTGATTGCCGTCACGGTTTGCAGCGTCGACTTCCCTGCGCAGACTGTCCAGTATGCCTTCCACCTCCTGCCGGTCCGTATGGTAAATGACCGCCATAAATTCGTCGCCGCCGTATCTGCCCACGAAATGCTTTTCCGGGATCACCCGGCGTAAAAGCCGGGCAAAGCTCAGGATCAGTTGGTCACCAGCCGAATGACCCCTCGTATCGTTGACGGTTTTCAGATTGTTCAGGTCAAATATGACGCAGGCCGTAGGCTCCCGGAGAATTTCCCTGTTGTTGAGAAGCTCCTCGCAGGAGCCTTTGTTGGGCAGGCCGGTATGGATGTCGATGTATGCCTTCTGCTCCAGCAGTTGGTTTTTCCGGGCCATTTTCAGTGCCATGGCGGTCTGGAGCATGATCAGGATCACCAGGCACAGCATATCCAGTGCCGAGAGGATCTCAATAGTGCGGATCTTCATGGCGATCTTTTCTGAATAGTGTTCCGCGGCAGACACCGTTTCGTCCGCCATTTCAAAATAGGTCTCGCTCATGGCAACGATTTGGGTGTTCTCATATCCACGCTGTCTGGCCGCCGCGACCTCCGCCTTGAGCCGCTCCCAGTAGGCACGCTGGCTGTCCAGCCTTTCCTGATAGGCCGCGTCCTTGAGCTTTACCAATTCGTAGTGCCCTTCTCCGGATGTCAGATCGCTTAAGATATCGTCTAAATACGCGATCAACTCATCGTTTCGGGTGCCTGTGATCTCCAGCTTTACCGCCCGCTGCGTGTCTCCGCGCACCAGCCCGGCATAATTGATGACGCGGGCCGTGCCCTTCAGGTTGCCGATCTCGACCATCATCAGAGCGACAAGGATCACCAAAATCAGCACAAGGCAGCTTTGCAGGATGCTGATGAGATTTTTGCGATCTATTTTTACATTTCCTTTTATCATAACGACCTCGATCACGGAACGACCATGATATTCTTTATTGCGAATCAGTCTTGATGAATACTTTACTCTGTAACGCACATCATGTCAATAACAATGGAAATTTTTCTACTGTCTCCCAAGAATGATCGGCATAAATAAAATGAAAAGCACGCACTTTATTGCTTGTTTCGGTTGGATGGCTTAGGCTTGTCAGGGATCGCCTCATCCGCCTTGGATGGGCGACCCCTGCGAGCCCCAACCAATTTCTCCGCTTTCTGGTTTTCAGGCATAGTCTTTTCTGCTTTCGGCGGACTGCCACGGCACAGCTTTTTCGGCTTCTATAATTGTAAGGAACATGGCTTTTCGCTGAATGGAAAGCGAAGCTGACCCGGGCTGGGGCGGTCTGTAATAAAGCGATATTTTTTTTGAAACTATCTTGACAAAATTTATCAAGATTGATATTATGGTATTAACAAGCAAGCGAAAAGAGGATGTGGAGCATGATCATCACCAAAGAGACGGACTACGCGCTGCGCATTTTGCGGGTGCTGCTGGACGGGGAGAAGCATTCGGTGGCCGAGATGTCGGAAACGGAATTGATCCCCAATCAGTTTGCCTACCAGATTCTGCGCAAGCTCTCCGCCGGCAATTTGGTGCGGGTGAGCCGCGGCGCTCTCGGCGGCTGCGAGCTGTCCTGCGATCTGGACGCGACCTCCCTCTACGATCTCATGGGGGTCGTGGGGGAGCGGGGCATCCTGTGCGCCTGCATGGAGCCGGGATATGAATGCCGCTGGCAGGACAAGCATGGGCGGTGCGCCATCCACTGTCAGCTGGCGGCCTTGCAGCAAAAGCAGGACGAGGCGTTCCGTGCCGTGAGCCTGCGCAGGCTGCTGACCGGCGGATCCGATCCCCAAGATACAAGCAAGCTGTAAAATTTTAAGAGGAGGTACCCATATGCTGTTTCAAACCACGGCGGCGCACGAAGAGCTGCGCGCGAAGATCCGGAGTTTTGCGGAGGAGGAGATCAAGCCCCTCGCATTTTTAATGGATCAGAACAATGAGTTTCCCGAGGAGGCTGTCAAGAAGCTGGGTAAGCTGGGCTGGATGGGCATTCCCTACCCCAAGGAGTACGGCGGTGCCGGTCTTGATGCCCTGAGCTACGCCATCGCGGTGGAGGAGCTGGCCCGTGTGGACGGCGGCGCGGGCGTAATCCTCTCCGCCCACGTCTCCCTCGGCTCATGGCCCATTTTCGCCTATGGCACCGAGGAGCAGAAGAAGAAATATCTGGTTCCGCTGGCCAAGGGCGAGAAGATCGGCGCCTTCGGCCTCACGGAGTCCAACGCCGGATCCGACGCCGGCGGCACGGAGACCACGGCGCTGGATAAGGGGGACTACTACCTCCTCAACGGCGGCAAGATCTTCATTACCAATGCCCCTAAGGCGGACACCTATGTGGTTTTCGCCGTCACCACGCCGGACATCGGCACCCGGGGCATCTCCGCTTTCATCGTGGAGAAGGGCTGGAAGGGCTTTGAGTTCGGCGACCACTATGACAAGATGGGCATTCGCTCCTCCTCCACGGCGGAGCTGATCTTCAACGACGTGAAGGTTCCCAAGGAAAACCTATTGGGCAAGGAGGGCGAGGGCTTCAAGATTGCCATGTCCACGCTGGACGGCGGACGCATCGGCATCGCCGCGCAGGCGCTGGGCATCGCCCAAGGCGCGTTTGAGCACGCGTTGAGCTATTCCAAGGAGCGCGTCCAGTTCGGCAAGCCCATCGCGGCCCAGCAGAGCATCGCCTTCAAGCTGGCGGATATGGCCACCAAGCTGCGCTGCGCCCGGTTCCTCATCTACTCCGCGGCGGAGCTGAAGGAGCAGCACGCGCCTTACGGCATGGAGTCCGCCATGGCGAAGATGTACGCCTCGGACATCGCGCTGGAGGTCACCAACGATGCCTTGCAGATCCACGGCGGCAGTGGCTTCCTCAAGGGCATGGAGGTGGAACGGGCCTACCGCGACGCCAAGATCACCACCATCTACGAGGGCACTAACGAGATCCAGCGGGTGGTCATCGCCTCTCATCTGGTGGGCAGGCTGGGCAAGAGCTCCGGCGGCGAGAGCCGTTCGGCGGCCAAGAAACCCGCGCCCATCACCGGCATTCGCAAAAAGACCATCTTCCGGGAAGGGGATGCTGCCCAGCAGGTGGCCGACCTTGTAGCGGCGCTGAAGAAGGATGGTCACGACTTCTCCGTGGGCATCCCTATGGATACGCCCATCCCGCAGGCGGAGCGGGTGGTCTCCGCGGGCAAGGGCATCGGGGAGAAAAAGAACATGAAACTGGTAGAGTCGCTGGCCAAGGCTGCCGGCGCGGCCATCGGTTCTTCCCGCCCTGTGGCGGAGACTCTCAAATATCTGCCGCTGAACCGCTATGTGGGTATGTCCGGTCAGAAGTTCACCGGCAATCTGTACATCGCCTGTGGCATCTCCGGCGCATCCCAGCACCTTAAGGGCATCAAGGACGCCTCCACCATCGTGGCCATCAATAAGAACGGTAACGCGCCTATCTTCAAGAACTGCGACTACGGCATCGTGGGCGATGTGGAGGAGATCCTGCCCCTGCTCACTGCTGCGCTGGATAGCGGCGAAAAGCTGCCCGCGCCGCCTATGGTAAAGATGAAGCGGCCCACACCGCCGAAGCCCGCCCCCATCGGCGACCGCTACGTCTGCAGCGGCTGCGGCTACGAGTATGTGCCGGAGTTGGGCGACGAGGACGGCGAGATCGCGCCGGGTACGCTCTTTGAGCAGCTTCCCGCCGAGTGGGTGTGCCCGGAGTGCGCGGAGACGAAGGATCAATTTGTAAAGGCTTGAGCCGTGAAGGAGGTAAGATAAGATGTATTGCGTGCGTAAAGTAACAAACGACCTCTACTGGGTGGGCGCCAACGACCATCGCCTGGCCCTGTTTGAAAACTGCTTTCCCATTCCCCGGGGCGTAAGCTACAACGCTTACTGCCTGCTGGATGAAAAGACGGTGCTCTTTGACACGGTGGACTGGTCTGCCTGCCGCCAGCTTTTGGAAAATCTGGCGTATGTGCTGGATGGCCGCGAGCTGGACTACCTGCTGGTCAACCATCTGGAGCCGGATCACGCCGCCTGCATCGAGGAGATCCTGCTGCGCCATCCTAAGGTGAAGCTGATCTCCAACGAGAAGGCATTCATGCTCATGCGGCAGTTCGGCTTCCATGTGGACGGACATGAGTGCATCGAGGTGAAGGAGGGCGACACCTTCTCCTTTGGCAAGCACACCGTCACCTTTGTGGGCGCGCCTATGGTTCACTGGCCGGAGGCCATGGTGACCCTCGACGTCACCGACGGCGTCCTCTTTTCCGCCGACGCCTTCGGCACCTTCGGCGCGCTGGACGGTAAGCTGTTCGCCGACGAGGTGGACTTCGAGCGGGACTGGCTGGACGACGCCCGCCGCTATCTCACCAACATCGTGGGCAAGTACGGCCCCCACATCCAGCTCCTGCTGAAAAAGGCCGGCGGCGTTTTGGATCAGATCCAGTACATCTGCCCGCTCCACGGCCCCGTGTGGCGCAAGGATCTGGGCTGGTTCATCGAAAAGTACGACACATGGAGCCGCTATGCCCCTGAGACCCAGGGCGTGCTCATCGTCTACGCCTCCATGTACGGCAACACGGAGAACGCGGCGCAGGCGCTGGCGGCGTCGCTCTGCGATAAGGGCATGAGCAAGGTGGCGATGTACGATGTGTCCTCCACTCATGTCTCCCAGCTGATCTCCGAGGCGTTTAAGTACAGTCACATTGTCCTGGCCTCTGTGACCTACAATCTCGGCATCTACCCCGCCATGCATGACTTCCTCATGGATATGAAGGCACTGAATCTGCAAAACCGCACCTTTGCCATCATTGAAAACGGCTCATGGGCGGTGAAGTCCGGTGACCTCATGCAGAAATTTGTCAACGATGAGCTTAAGAACATGACGGTGCTCAACGAGCGGCTCAGCCTCGCCTCGTCCATGGGCACGGACAAGCGCACTGAGCTGGAAGCACTGGCGGACGCCATTCTGGAATCTATGAAGTAACTGGCAGGAAAGCCAAAACCAAGACAACAGACAACAAACAGCCCCGCCGTGTCGGCTGCAGAAAAACCGGCTTTCAAAAATAGAGCGGGCAAGCGTGATACTGCGCTTGCCCGCTCTTTGCCCAAAAGGACATGAAAAGTGACCGGAGAAGATGAGAGGATCGAAATGGAGATCAGAAAACGAAACGGGAAGTCTGTTCCTTTTCAACAGGAGAAAATTTTCAACGCCATGAAAAAAGCGTTTGATGGACAGGGAAGGGAGATTGGGGGCGGAGAACTGGAGGAGATCCTCGCCGCCGTTCTCAACAATCTCTCCGTCACAGTACCGCTCACCGTGGAACGTGTGCAGGACGAGGTGGAGCGGACGCTCATGGAGCGCGGACACTATGAGGTGGCCAAGGCGTACATCCTCTATCGCGAAAAGCGGTCTGCGCTGCGCCGCGTCCGGCATACCATCGCGCAGACGGTGGGGGATAACTCGCTTGACGAGGTGCTGCGCCGTATCCAGATGGATTTTACCGAGGAAATCTACTCCCTCGCGGCGCTTCAAATGAAGTTTGAGAGCTTCTGTCGCCCGGGCATGACGGAGGATGAGAGGGCTGAGGCACTGACCAAGGCAGCGGTAGAGCTGACTACGGCAGAGGCACCCAAGTGGGAGTTCATCGCGGCGCGGCTTCTGAACCACTCCTTTCGCTGTCGCAACGCACAGGAATGGGAGGGGCGCGGCGTCGGCGACCTCTATGGCAGGCTTCGCTATCTGACGGATAAGGGACTCTACGGTGACTATATTCTTGCCCACTATACCCACGAGGAGATCGCTATGGCGGAGGACTTTCTCTGCCCGGAACGGGACGAGTTGTTCACCTACTCCGGCCTTGACCTGCTGCTCAAACGCTATGTGATCCAGTCACGCAGCCGCGTGCCGCTGGAAACACCGCAGGAGATGTTTTTGGGTATCGCGCTGCATCTTGCTATGAACGAAGGCTCTGACCGCATGGGGTGGGTAAAACGCTTTTACGATATGCTCAGCCGTATGGAGGTCACGATGGCGACACCTACCATGTCCAACGCACGAAAGCCCTACCATCAGCTTTCAAGCTGCTTTGTGGACACTGTGCCGGACAGTCTGGACGGCATCTACCGCTCGCTGGACAACTTCGCAAAGGTCTCTAAATTTGGCGGTGGAATGGGGATGTACTTCGGTAAGGTGCGCGCTGCAGGCAGCACCATCCGCGGCTTTCAAGGGGCGGCGGGCGGTGTTATCCGCTGGATCCGGTTGGTCAACGACACCGCCGTGGCGGTGGATCAGTTGGGGATGCGGCAGGGCGCTGCGGCGGTTTACTTAGACGCATGGCACCGGGATCTGCCTGAATTCCTTCAACTGCGCACCAACAACGGCGACGACCGCATGAAGGCGCATGATGTGTTTCCCGCCGTGTGCTATCCGGATCTCTTCTGGCGACTGGCGGAGGAGAACATAGACGCGCCGTGGCATCTCATGTGTCCGCATGAGATCCTCACGGTCAAGGGCTACGCACTGGAGGATTACTGGGGTACGGAATGGGAGAAGCGGTATCTGGACTGCGTCAATGACCCGCGCATCGAAAAGCGCAGCGTCACCGTCAAGGACATCGTGCGGCTGGTGCTTCGCTCGGCAGTGGAGACCGGCACGCCCTTCGCCTTCAACCGCGACAGCGTAAATCGTATGAACCCAAACGGCCACACGGGAATGATCTATTGCTCCAATCTCTGCACGGAGATCGCACAGAACATGGCGCCCATCGAGCATATCAGCACTGAGGTGCACACGGAGAACGGCGACACAGTGGTGGTGACGGCCACACTCCCCGGTGAGTTTGTGGTCTGCAACCTGGCGAGTCTGTCTCTCGGTAATCTGGCGGTGGAGGACGAGGCCTATATGGAACGCACGGTGGAAACGGCCATCCGCGCACTGGATAATGTGATCGACCTCAACTTCTACCCGTTGGAATACGCGCGGCTTACCAATCAGAAGTACCGCAGCATCGGCCTGGGCGTCAGCGGCTACCACCACATGCTGGCAAAGCGCGGCATCCGATGGGAGAGCGATGAGCACCTTGCCTTCACCGATGCGGTATTCGAGCATATCAACTACGCCGCCGTCAAGGCGGACACAGCACTGGCACGGGAAAAGGGCCGCTATGCGCTCTTTGAGGGCAGCGACTGGCAGACAGGCGCGTATTTTGAAAAGCGAGGTTATACCTCAGAAAAGTGGCGGGCGCTTGCGGAAACGGTGGCGGTGCAGGGAATGCGCAACGCCTATCTGCTGGCTGTCGCACCCACTTCCAGCACATCCATCCTCTCCGGCACGTCGGCGGGCATCGATCCAATTATGAAGAAATTCTTTTTAGAGGAAAAAAAGGGCAGCATGCTGCCCCGCGTTGCTCCGGAGCTTTCTATGGATACATGGTGGTACTATAAGGCGGCGCATCTGATCGACCAAAGCTGGTCGGTACGCGCCGCGGGCTTTCGCCAGAGACATATTGACCAGGCGCAGAGCATGAATCTCTATATCACCAACGACTATTCCATGCGTCAGGTGCTCAGACTGTATTTGGAGGCGTGGAGGGCCGGCGTCAAGACCATTTATTATGTCCGCAGCAAGGCCCTTGAGGTCGAGGCCTGTGAAAGCTGCTCGTCATAAGGAGGATAGCATGATGGAACTGAAGAAAAAGCCCCTCTTTAACCCGGAGGGCGACCCTGATGTGCGCCTGCGGCGCATGATCGGCGGCAATACCACCAACCTCAACGACTTCAACAATATGAAGTACGCTTGGGTCAGCGACTGGTACCGGCAGGCCATGAACAACTTTTGGATCCCTGAGGAGATCAATCTCTCGCAGGATGTGAAGGACTATCCCCGCCTGCTGTCAGCCGAGCGCAGCGCCTACGATAAAATTCTGAGTTTTCTTGTCTTTTTGGATTCCATTCAGACAGCGAACCTGCCTAATATCGGCGCCTACATTACAGCCAACGAGGTCAATCTCTGCCTGTCCATTCAGGCGTTTCAGGAGTGTGTCCACTCACAGAGCTACAGCTATATGCTCGACACCATCTGTTCCCCCGTGGAGCGCAATGACATCCTCTACCAATGGAAAACGGACGAGCATCTGCTGCGCCGCAACACCTTCATTGGGGACTGCTACAACGAGTTTCAGGAGCGGAAGGACGCTCCCACGCTGCTGCGCGTGATGATGGCGAACTATATTTTGGAGGGCATCTATTTTTATAGCGGCTTTATGTTCTTCTACAATCTCTCCCGAAACGGGAAGATGCCCGGCTCGGCGCAGGAGATCCGCTATATAAACCGCGACGAGAACACGCACTTGTGGCTGTTCCGCAATATCATCACGGAGCTGCAAAAGGAGCAGCCGGAGTTGTTCACCGCCGAGAGCGTACAAGCGCTGCGCGAGATGATGCGTGAGGGCGTGGAGCAGGAGATCGCATGGGGGCATTATGTGATCGGCGACGACATCCCGGGGTTGAACCGGCAGATGATTAGCGATTACATCCGCTATCTCGGGAATCTTCGCTGGACGAGCCTTGGCTATCCGGCATTGTATCCGGGCTTTGAGAGCGAACCGGAGAGCATGGAATGGGTCAGCCAGTACGCTGACGCCAATATGGTCAAGACCGATTTCTTTGAGGCACGCAGTACCGCCTACGCCAAGAGCACCGCACTGATAGACGATTTATAAGAAAACCAAAGACATCAGAATAGGAGGTATTTTTTATATGGATATCCGAACGGTAACAGATGCCATCCGCTATGTAGGGGTGGATGATAACACATTGGCACTCTTTGAAAACCAGTACCCCGTCCAGCCTATGGGAGTGAGCTACAACTCCTATGTCATTCTGGACGAGAAAATCGCCGTGATGGACAGCGTGGACGCACGGGCGGCGGAGGAATGGCTTTCCAATGTAGCGCAGGTGTTGGGGGGGCGCAACCCCGATTATCTTGTGGTCACACACATGGAGCCGGATCATTCCGGCAGCCTCATGCGGATAGCGCAAGAGTACCCGGAGATGAAGATCGTGGGAAACGCGAAAACATTTACCCTGATCAAGCAGTTCTTTGGCACGGGTGCATTGTCGGAAGACCGTATGCTGGAGGTTGGCGAGGGCAGCACGATCTCTCTGGGCTCACACCGGCTGCGCTTCCTGCTGGCACCGATGGTACACTGGCCGGAGGTGATGACGGCGTATGAGGAAACGGAAAAAATCCTGTTCTCGGCGGATGCCTTCGGACGCTTTGGCTCACTGGAACGGACTGCCCGTGCCCCCTGGGTGCCGCAGGCCCGACGGTATTATTACAATATTATCGGGAAATATGGCGCACAGGTGCAGGCTCTGCTGAAAAAGACCTCCGCGCTGGAGATCCAAACGATCTGCCCGCTCCATGGTCCCGTGCTTACAGAAGGGCTGGAGGAGTGTCTGCGGCTCTATGATCTCTGGTCACAATGGGAACCAGAAGAATCGGAGAGCATACTGATTGCCCACGCATCCATCCATGGAAATACTGCCCATGCGGCGAAGACCCTCAAGGGTAAATTAGAGAAAAAAGGCGTGCAGGTCAGCATATGTGATCTCACTGTGACAGATCTTTCCTACGCTGTTGCCAGTGCGTTCTACTGCGGGAAACTGGTGTTGGCCTGCTCCACTTATGACGGAGGACTGTTCCCGCCCATGAAGGCCTTTTTGGATCATTTACAGACAAAGGGATTCCGAAACCGCCGGATCGGCCTCATGGAAAACGGCTCATGGGCCCCTGCTGCCGCGCGGCTGATGCGCGCCGAGTTGGAAAAGATGAAGGAACTCCGACTGTGTGAAACGGAGGTATCGCTGCGCGGCGCACTGAACCAAACCAGCGAAGCGCAGATGGACGCTCTTGTGGCGGAGCTCTGCGCGGAATAAGCTGCAACAAACCGCAGCTATTCTCGTACAGATGATGGTCTTACTCATCTGCTTTATGTCCCAAGGGCAGAGTACCGTCATCTCAGGTTGAGGTCACGATGTGGTGTGGGGCGAGAACGGAGTCTTGAGAATACCCAAACAAAAGAAAGGAGCTGACAGATATGGCAGCTATGAATATGAATCAGGAGCAGTTTGAGCAGGCGACCCGGGGCGAAAAGCCCGTTTTGGTGGATTTCTGGGCGCCCTGGTGCGGCTATTGCCGGAGGATCGGCCCTGCGTATGAGAAGATCGGAGAGGAATACGCGGACAGCCTCGTTGTCAGCAAGATCAATATTGACGAGGAGCCGCGGCTGGCGGGGGCCGAGGGGATTGAGGTCATCCCAACTCTGGTGCTGTACCGGAACGGAAAGGCCGTGGATTCCATCACCGCGCCCGGCTCAAAGGCAGAGATCGACCGCTTCATTCAGGAAGCCTTGGCGAAATAACGGAGGGTTCAGATATGAACAACAATCATGTTTATGATATGCTCGTGGTGGGCGGCGGCCCGGGCGGCTACACCGCCGCCCTGTACGCGGCCCGGTCGGGGCTGGACACCGTCGTGCTGGAAAAGCTGTCTGCTGGCGGGCAGATGGCCCTGACCGAGCAGATCGACAACTACCCCGGCTTTGAGAACGGGATCGACGGCTTCTCTCTGGCGGAGAAGATGCAAAAGCAGGCGGAGCGTTTTGGGGCACGCAGCGAATACGCGGAAGTTCTCCGCATGGATCTGACGGCGGTTCCCAAGCTCGTGGAGACCAGCGAGGGGATCTTCCGGGGGAAAACCGTGGTGCTGGCCACCGGCGCAGACCCCAGAACGCTGGGAGTTGCCGGAGAGACGGAGCTGTTGGGCCGGGGCGTGGCCTACTGTGCCGCCTGCGATGGGATGTTTTACAAGGACAAAACGGTGGTCGTGGTGGGCGGCGGCAATTCCGCCGCGGCAGATGCCCTCCTTCTCAGCCGCGTGGCGAAAAAGGTGATCCTCGTCCACCGCAGAGACACCCTGCGGGCCACCAAGATCTATCACGAGCCACTGGAACAGGCCGAAAATGTGGAATTCCGCTGGAACAGCACCGTTTCCGCGCTGCTTTCCGGGGACAGGCTGACCGGCGTACGCCTGCGGGACACCGTCACCGGTGAGGAAAGCGTGGTGGACTGCGACGGCGTATTTGTCAGCGTGGGTCGACAGCCCGCCACGGCGCTGGCGGTGGGTCAACTGGCGCTGGACGGCGGCGGCTATATCGTGGCCGGAGAGACCACGGAAACCAGTATTCCCGGCGTTTACGCCGTGGGCGACGTGCGGACGAAGCCCCTCCGTCAGGTGGTCACCGCCTTGGCGGACGGCGCGGTGGCAGTCCACATGGCGGAGAAATATATCGCGGAAAACCGATAAGGAAGGTAGATTGAAAAAGCCATGTTTAAGGTCAGGCCGGATACGACCGCAGTGGGGATGCCGACATATCTGCAAGGAAAACTGCCAGAGTGATGGCAGATAAGATCACCCATGTAAGATCGGGAGATATGTTGTCTCTCCATATCCAGTCCACGCAACAGTGAGCAACTGAACACAAAACACAGCCACAGATGTACTCTGCGGCTGTGCTTTTATGCATAGTACTTACGGAAAGGATTCAATGAGCAGATTTCTGTGATACGGATTTTGGATTCTCGCAGAGAGGAATTTCGATTGAGTAAAGCATATGAGCAGAAAATTGACGTGGTAAATGTCATTACTGCTCCAGAAATTGAAATGCTGATTATTCATGCAGAAGGAGCATATGATCAGTTTAAGCGTTCTGGAAAAAAACAAGCGAATTTTGTAAAAGAAATCTTCGGATGCATGATGTGAAGTCGTATGAGATAGAATCGTCTTCGATGCCTCGTTGGGAAACCAACGAGGTATTTTTTTTGCCCCAATCCGACTGCATAGGACACTGAAAAAATCAAAACAAACCATATGTAGTCCTGCAAGGACAACCAAAGTGCGCCTACGAGGCCAACGCGAAACCGGAGGATTCTTGTTAAACTTACTTTGTAAGGACGAAAGTCCGGATGTCCCTTGAAAACTGAATACTCATTCTTCAGGTACATTCCTGTTTGGTCGAGCCTTCGACTGCACGCCATGAAGCCCATCGGGGCGATAGCGGTTTCGCAGAAGCAAATGCCGGATTGCAACCGGCGGCGGTGTTAAAGCCAGACAGGGACAATGATACTTCCGTAATTCGCGGTCCGGCCATAAGGAAGGCGGGATGGTTAAATTCCAATGGAGCAGTGAAGCACACTGCCGCCTGTGAGAAATCCTACATCTCTGGGGTGATAAGAAAAAGTACAGAGAAACCATATTTTCAGAAAGCACTGCTGGGTGCTGTATCAGCATGATACCTGGCAGGCTTTATCCATATCAGTGTATGGAGATTGGAGACAACAGCAAATGAAAGAAAACTGGGTTTATCGGCGAGGTGATTTATATCTCGCTAATCTCGGTGTTCCGGTTGGATCAAAGCAGGGCGGTGTTCGTCCTGTTGTGGTTCTTCAGAATGATGTCGGCAATTATTATGCGCCGACGATCACGATTGCTCCGCTGACATCGAAGATTGAGAAGAAGCGAAAGCAGCCAACGCATTTCTTCCTCTGTAAAGCAAAGGGACTGGCAAAATCTTCTATGGTATTGGCAGAACAGCTCGACACCTGCGACAAGGTATGCGTGATCCGCTATCTTGGGCGGGTAAGTAAGGGGCAGATGCGTGGGATTGATGAATCCACAATAATGAAAGCATCAAGAGGGACGGCAGGTTTCCTTATATGCAAGAACGAGAGAGGAACTGTACCAGAAACCTGTCTGTCAGCGTTAGTGATAAGTTGTTGTGAATACTTCCTTATCAGCGTAAAATCAAGGGATACAGCGATTTTTTTCTTCTAACAACTGTCAAAGACAGGATTATATAATAAAACAAACCGCCAGAAATCAAAATCGATCTCCAGCGGTTCCTGCATTCATATGATTCATTTTAAGCCGATCAGCGCACCCCAAACTTAGTTCCTCTGCGGATGGTACCATTGCTGTTCCACTCGGTATAAACGTATGGGCCGCCGTCAGTTGTGCCGTTTTCAGTAAACTCATGGTTTACGCCGTTGTAATTGCGTACACCTGTCTGCATTTTACAGCTGTTGTTGTCAAAGTAATATACATTTCCATTGATTTTCATGATGCCGCCCTGAAGCTCGCCGGTATCGGCTGCATAATACCAGGTACCGTCTCTCTGGATCCATCCGGTACGCATCAACTGATCGTTGCCGAAAAAGAACCAGTGGTTTTTGTACTGTACCCAGTTATTAGTGCAGTAGGCTCCGTCGCCCCACTGGTATTTTACACCATCTTTTGTTCCTACAAAACCTGCTGCAAAAAGATGTCATGGCGCTGCCTGCTGCAAGGGCAAGAGACAGAGTTACAATAGCGAAACGCTTCTTCATAAAATTCATTCCTCCTGTTTCTTATGATTACAATCTCCGATTTCACATCGGGACTGAGGATTAATTCCTTATACCAAGAGTTTATACCCTGGAGTAACTCCAAGGTCAATGCATGTAAGCCTTTTGTAAGCTTTTGTAAGGAAAATGAAATAGGAGAAAATGTAAGGCTTCTAAATCCAGCCGCCGTCCAAACCGATTACCTGTCCGGTAAGATAGGAGTCTTTATAGCTGAGATGGTACACCAGGTCAGCTACCTCTTCTGCCCGTCCCAGGCGGCCGGCCGGGATTTCTTCTACCAGGGAAATCAGCTCCTCTTCTTCCAGCCACTGGTTCATCTCTGTGTCAATGGCTCCGCAGGCTACGGCATTGACTTGGATACCGCTGGGGGCCAGCTCCTTGGCGAGCGCCTTTGTAAATGCGTTGACTCCACCTTTTGTAGCTGAGTAGGCGGTTTCGCAGGAAGCCCCTGCAAGACCCCATACAGAAGAAATGTTTACTATTTTACCCTGTTTTTGACGGACCATATAAGGAATTGCCAGTTTACAGCAGTTAAAGACAGAGGTCAGATTGACATGGAGCATTTTTTCCCAGTCCTCTGTACTCATATCCTGAAGGAGACCGATATAGGCGATACCGGCATTGTTGATCAGAATGTCTGCTCCTCCAAACTGTTTTTTTACCTGTTCAAACCATTCTTCACAGCATTTCATATCGCCCATATCTCCCATATAGGCCAGACAGGGCACCTGATAGCTCTGGATTTCCTTTTGCGTCTGCAAAAGACGTTCTTTGCTGTGCACACAGCTTATGGCTACATTATATCCCTTTTTTGCAAATTTGACTGCGATTGCTTTCCCGATGCCACGGGATGCTCCGGTGACCAGTACTGTTTTTCTTGCCATACGCAAAACCATCCTTTCCAAATCTTACCCTATTATATCATATTTTGGCAGGGAAAACCATGTATCCCGTTTTAGTTTCCAATGGGATAACGCCATTTTAACATCATCAGATGCGTGTACAGGAATTGTAAGAAATTTTTCTGTAACAGATTTGTAATTTGTGTTATAATAATAGGTGATATGTAAAAAATGTCCAACCGTAGACTAATTAAAAAGATAAGGAATAGAAAATATGACTCAACCATACGATCTGATCATCATTGGTTCCGGCCCCGCAGGGCTGGCAGCAGCTGTATACGCACAGAGAGCACGGCTGAACACCTTGATTTTGGAAAAAGCCATGGTAAGCGGCGGACAGGTGCTTACTACCTATGAAGTAGATAATTATCCCGGCCTTCCCGGAATCGGCGGCTACGATCTGGGACTGAAATTCAGAGAGCACGCAGACCGCCTGGGAGCTCTGTTTAAGGAGGACGAGGTGATTTCCGTAGAGGACGGCCCGGTTAAAAGGGTAGTCTGCTCTGGCGGCACCTATGAGGCGAGAGCAGTGATCCTGGCTACGGGAGCCATTCACAGAAAACTTGGGATTCCCGGAGAGGAAGAGCTTGGAGGAGCAGGCGTATCTTACTGCGCGACCTGTGACGGGGCCTTTTTCCGCAATAAGGTAACAGCCGTTATCGGCGGAGGCGATGTGGCAGTGGAGGACGCTATTTTTCTGGCGCGTATGTGCAGCAAGGTATATCTCATTCACAGAAGAAATGAACTCAGAGCAGCAAAGAGCCTTCAGGAAAGTTTGTTTGCGCAGGAAAATGTAGAGCTCCTCTGGGATACGGTAGCCGATTCCATTGAGGGAGAAGGCTCTGTAGAACGTCTGAAGATAACGAATGTAAAGACAGGAGAGAAAAGCGAGCTTGCCCTTCAGGGCGTGTTTATTGCCGTGGGTATTTCACCGGAAAGCAGTGCTTTTGAAGGACTGGTGGACATGGATCACGGTTATATTAAGGCGGGAGAGGACGGAGTTACGTCTGTTCCCGGCATTTTCGCAGCAGGAGATGTGAGAACCAAACTGTTAAGGCAGATCGTCACAGCTGCAGCAGACGGAGCAAACGCGGTGACCAGTGCAGAGCGCTATCTTACGGCGCACTAGGAGGATGTATTCAAGAT
>ENA-OQHN01000172-OQHN01000172.1-human-gut-metagenome-genome-assembly--contig:-NODE-172-length-24970-cov-3.556575_pt1 | contig 24970 bp, 23 predicted proteins | sample MGYA00242564_ERZ504721 | MGnify/ENA primary metagenome ERZ504721 (study PRJEB26092, sample SAMD00036212) | human gut metagenome | host: Homo sapiens | study: EMG produced TPA metagenomics assembly of...
CGTTAGAGCCGCGCTTGCCGCGACGTCACGCGGTGTGAAAACAGCGAGATCACTGTTGCACATGGTGCACACGCCGCCCGTTGTGATGTGCTCGGGCAGCACGCCTGCACCTAATAAGAACGCACGGTTGCACGCCCAAAGATCAACGTGGAATTTGCCGTTGCCGTCGTCCGTGACGAATTTGTCGCTGTCCGGCAGCGCGAGGAATTCCTCCGCACACGGGGCGTCCACCTCAAAGCACTCTTTTGCAATGGACGGACCGATGGCCGCGAGCAAATCCTCGGGGCGGGTATCAAATTCCTCCTGCATTTTCTCTACGGTAGCTTTTGCCATGCCGTTCACCGTGCCGCGCCAACCGGCGTGCGAAAGTCCGATAGCATGATGAATGGGGTCGTAGAAGTAAAGCGGCACACAGTCCGCCGCGTAAATGAGCAGCGGCAGATTCGGCTCATCCGTCACAAGGCCGTCCACGCTTTCCATGTCCTTCGGCTTCCAAATACCCGTGCCGGCGTTTTTCATCGTGACACGGCGCACGTTCGTGTGGTGATCCTGCGCACCCGCCGTAATGTTCTCTACAGGAATATTCGCCGCTTGAGCGATGAGACGGAAATTTTCTTTTACATTTTCGTCGCTGTCGCCGCGGTTGAAGCCGAGGTTCATAGCAGCAAACTCTTCTTCACTCACGCCGCCGATGCGCGTGGAGAAGCAGTGCGTAAGGTACGGGATATTCTCCCACGCCTTAAACGTCAGCAGTCCCACACCGTTTTCCTTGATTGTCAGACGCATATCGGCGATATTTGCGTTTTCGGCGCGGCGCGGTTTTTCGATTTTCGGCAGCGGAATGGATTTTCGACTCACGATAATACCCTCATACTTCTGCTTCACGCGCAGCTGACCGCAGAATTCATAGCCGCACTTTTCGCACTTAAATATGCTGCGCAGGCTCTTGTTTTTCACAGTCCATTTGCCGCGGCGCTTTGCTTCGCCGCCGCATTTTTCGCACGTGAAATGCAGATGCTCTTTTTCGATCAACGGGCTGTTCACGTCGCAGATATACGTCGTTTTAAACGTGATGCGTCTGTAAAACTCCGGGTCCTTGCAGTCCTGAATGAACGGGCGGAACGTATCCTTTGTATAAATGCGCTCCAGCACCATGGCGGACAGCACGCTGTCGTCGAGCGCGCGGTGGTGGTCGAGCGCACCGTCATCAATGGAAAGCAGCTCTGCCGCTTTGGAAAGCCCAAGCTGCTCCTTGCCGTCCTCGTCAAGGCGCTTTTCCACGTACTGCTGTAAATCGACATAGCGCTGCAAAAACGGAACGGTCTCCCGCCGCCGAAATAGCGGCAGTTTTCAATCAGCGCCAGAATGTCCGACGTGCCCCACGTGGCAATCACGCAGTCGCCCGCCCATTTTTTGAAGCGGCTCATCACCTGCATGTACGGGCGTGCGTCCAAAAGATTCGCATCCGTAATGTTGGTGAGGTCCGAGATAACCGCGCTGATCTTTTTTGTCACCTGCGGTTTGACAAAGCAGGAAAACCGGTCTGTGATATTCAGTTGTGCATCGAGCTTGACCGCGCCGAACTCGATAATCTCATTGATAAAGCCGTGGAGACGGCGGCTGTACGCACCGTTCCACTCCAGATCCAAAATAACGATATTCATTGGCTCTCCGTGTGTCTTTTCCGTTGGTCAAGTTTATGAATTACTTCTTTTTCGCAGCCTGCTTCATGCGCAGCTCTTTGCTCAGCACCATTTTGCGCATGCGGATGCTCTTCGGTGTGATCTCCACAAGCTCGTCGTCCGCGATAAACTCGAGGGACTGCTCCAGAGAGAGCACGGTGTGCGGGGTCAGCTTCAGTGCGTCGTCGGAGCCGGAAGCACGGGTGTTTGTCGCGTGCTTCTTCTTGCAGACGTTGATGACGATGTCGTCGCCCTTCGGGTTGCTGCCGACAATCATGCCCTCGTAAACCGGTACGCCCGGCCCGATAAACAGGCGGCCTCTGTCCTGTGCGTAGAACAGGCCGTAAGCCGTGGACTCGCCGGTCTCGTGTACAACGAGAGAACCGGTGCTGCGCTGCTGAATGTCTCCCTTATACGGCTCGTAGCAATCGAACACGTGGTTCATGATGCCGTTGCCGTTCGTGTCCGTAAGGAACTCGGAGCGGTAGCCCATGATGCCGCGGGACGGGATCTTGAATTCGAGGTGCGTGGTGCCGCTGTCGCGGGTACCCATGTTGAGCAGCTCTGCCTTTCTGGTGCCAAGCTTTTCCATGACCGCGCCGACGTAGTTATCCGGAACTTCAATCATCAAAAGTTCCATCGGCTCCAGCTTCTTGCCGTTTTCTTCCTTGAAAATAACACTCGGGCGGGAGACCTGAAATTCGTAGTTCTGGCGGCGCATCTGCTCGATAAGAATGGAGAGGTGCAGCTCGCCGCGGCCGGATACCTTAAACGTATCGGCGGAATCGGTCTCTTCCACGCGCATAGCAACGTTCGTTTCAACCTCCTTAAACAGGCGGTCGCGCAGGTTGCGGGAGGTGACATACTTGCCCTCGCGGCCCGCAAACGGGGAATTGTTGACCATGAACATCATAGAAACGGTCGGCTCGTCGATCTTGACGAACGGCAGCGGCTCCACGTGCTCCGGGTCGCAGGCGGTCTCACCGATGTTGAGGTCTGCCATGCCGGAAACGGCCACGATGTCGCCGAGCTCTGCGCTCTCTGCGTCCACGCGCTTGAGGCCCTCAAACTGGTAGAGCTTCGTAATGCGCGCGTTGCGCTTTTCGTCGCTTGTGCTGCTGCAGATGGTAACGGTCTGGCCGACCTTTACGGAGCCGCGCTCCACACGGCCGATACCGATACGACCGACGTACTCATCATAGTCAATGTTGGAGAACAGCACCTGCGTCGGGCCGTCAAGGTCACCCTCCGGCGCGGAACATCGTTTATAATGGCTTCAAACAGCGGCTTCATGTCCGTGCCCTTTTCGTCCGGCTGGTTCATGGCGTAGCCGTCACGTGCGGAAGCGTAGACCACCGGGAAATCGAGCTGGTCTTCGTCTGCACCGAGCTCAATGAAGAGGTCAAGCACTTCGTCCACGACTTCAAGCGGACGTGCGCCCGGACGGTCGACCTTATTGACGACAACGACCGGCTTTTTGCCAAGACCAAGCGCCTTCTTTAAAACGAAGCGCGTCTGCGGCATACATCCCTCAAACGCATCGACAAGCAGCAGAACGCCGTCTACCATCATCAGAATACGTTCCACCTCACCGCCGAAATCGGCATGGCCCGGGGTATCAACAATATTGATTTTGATGTCATTGTACATGACAGCTGTGTTTTGGAGAGGATCGTAATGCCGCGCTCACGCTCCAAATCACCGGAGTCCATGACGCGCTCGGTTACGGCTTCGTTGCTGCGGAAAACGCCGCTCTGGCGCAGAAGCTGGTCCACAAGGGTGGTCTTGCCGTGATCAACGTGTGCAATAATGGCTACGTTGCGCAAATTTTCTCTTTTTCCCATCTTTATCAATCCCTTTCTTTATCGTTCTTAACTTCAAACTGCTTCAAAAAATTCAAAACCGGCCGCGCCGTTTTGCATGCGCGGGATACGGCAAAAAACGGATTAAAAACTCGGTTTGCTCGCTAACCGAAATATTATACCACTTTTCGCGCGTTTTGTGAATATGTTCCGCCTTGGCGAAACCGCTGAAATATTGGGTTTTTGCGTTTTTTCTTTTGTCCTGCTTTCCTTGACGGCGGGCTTTGTTCGTGCTATTCTTGTATTGATTTTGAAACAGAGGAGTGCAAAACCTTGAAGAGGATCTTGAATTTCGGCTCACTCAATACAGACTATGTTTATAAGGTCGACCACATTTTGCAGGGCGGTGAGACCATTCAAAGCGAAAGCCGCACCGTGTTCCCGGGCGGCAAGGGGTTAAACCAGTCCATTGCGCTTGTGCGGGCGGGGCTTTCCGTCTGCCACGCGGGACTCATCGGCACGGACGGCGAGCACCTGCGCGATTTATTGAACCAAAACGGCGTGGATACCTCCCTCATCGAAACGCGCGATATGCCGGGCGGGCACACCGTCATTCAGGTCAGCCGAGAGGCGCAGAACGCCATTCTGCTTTTCGGCGGCTCCAACGGGGCTGTGGATGAAGCATATGCCGACCGCGTGCTTGCGCAATTCGGCGCAGGCGACATTCTTCTGCTGCAAAACGAGATCAGCGCGCTGCCGTATATTCTCGAAAAAGCCCATGCGCGCGGCATGGAGATCTGGCTCAATCCGTCCCCGATGAACGAAAACGTTTTAAAGTGCAATCTGTCGCTCGTTTCCGTGTTCGTTTTGAACGAAGTGGAGGGCGAACAGCTGACCGGCACAAAGATTCCCACCGCTATTTTGGATAAGCTCCTTCAAAAATACCCGCACGCCGCCGCAGTCTTAACGCTCGGCAGTAAAGGCGCGTGGTACGCCAAAGAAGATAAGCGCGCGTTTGCCCCGGCGGAGCTTGTCCGTGCGGTCGATACCACCGCGGCCGGCGATACGTTCACGGGCTATTTCATGCGCGGTATGCTGGATGGGCTTTCGCCGAAAAAATCGCTGACCCTCGCGGCAAAAGCCGCTGCCATTGCGGTCTCGCGCCCCGGTGCCGCACCGTCTATTCCCCTATATGCAGAAGTTACGAACGAAAGGAACTGAAAATATGAGTGATTTCAGAGTTGCAGTACGCAGAACAAACGAGTGGGACGGCCCGTCCATGCTCAAAATTTACACACCCTACGTCGAAAAGACGCACTACACGCCTGACACCGAAGTGCCGACGCTCGCCGAGTACGTGCAGCGCATCGACACCTATACATACGGCCGTATGTGGATTCTGACGGAGATCAACAACCAGACGGCGGGATTCTGCTTTTTGACCGACCGCGATATTCCGAAAGACGACCTGTTCTCCGCCGACGCACAGCTGTACGTCTCCGAAAAATGTCTGCACAGCGGCGTGGGCACGTCTTTATACAGCCTGATGCTGGACATCATGCACTATGCAAATTACCGCCGCGTTACAGCGCACATCAATCTGCCGAACGATGCCGCCGTGGCATTCCACAAAAAGATGGGTTTTCACGAGGTCTCCGAAACGGACGGTGTTCTTTTAATGGAGCGCGCCATTGAACCGGAAGACCCGAACGCAAAGCGCTTCACGAAAGCTTACCTCATTTTAGCGCAGGACTACGAGGCCGCGCGTGAGCACGCCGCCACATTTGTTAAAGAAGGTACGGTGGTATAATGGGCCCCTACGAATACGAAGTGGCGAGCATCGACGGCGACTACGCTGTTTTGCGCCGAACGGACAATGACACGCACGATGAAATTCTGGTCGCTCGCGCGCTTTTGCCGGAGGAGATCGACATCGGCACCGCGCTGCACTACGAAATGTTCACCTATTCCATCGTTTAACATTTAATTATTGGCAAAAATAGCCAAATATTTTTCCCGTTGATTTGGGTAAACCGTTCATTGAACTCGCGTTGCTTTCTTGGTACAATGATACTTGTAAACTAACACGCAGCGAAGAGGTTCTACAAACGCGGTTTACCCTTATTTTCTACGGAACGGTTTACCTTAATCTTACTTTTTTAAGGAGTTGTTGTATCATGTCCAAACCGTCCGGTGCCATCGACATGACGCAGGGCAAACCGATCAACCTGATGCTTCGTTTTGCGCTGCCCATGATGATCGGCAGTATTTTCCAGTCGCTTTATTCCATGGTGGACTCCGCCGTGCTCGGCCGCTTCGTCGGCTCGCACGCGCTGGCCGCCATCGGCGCCACCACGTCCACAACGGGCCTCATCCTGCTGCTTGCAACCGGCGTGACGAGTGCCATTTCCATCGTGCTTTCGCAATACGTCGGCGCAAACAACACCGACCGCGTGCGCAAGGGAATTGTCGCCTCCGGGTGGATCACCCTTTTGCTCGGCGTTGTTCTGGGTCTCATCAGCGTTTTCGCCGCGCGGCCGCTCATGCAGCTTTTAAAAACGCCGGAAGACGTCATCGACATGTCTGTTTTATACATTCAGATTGTCTGCGGCTGCGGCATCGCACAGTTTGCGTATAACGCCGCGGCATCTATCCTGCGCGCACTCGGCGACAGTAAAACACCGCTGTATTTCCTCATTCTGTGCTCCATTTTGAATGTTATCCTCGACCTCATCAGCGTCATCGGTCTCAACATGGGCGTTGCGGGCGTCGCCGTTGCAACGGTCGGCTCGCAGGCCATCTCCGCCGCCATCTGCATCCTCGTCATGTTCCGCAAATACCCCGATCTGATGCCGAAGCGCCACACCCTGCGCCCGGATATGCCCGTCAGCCTTAAAATATTCGGCATGGGTGCGCAAATGGCTCTGCAAAGCCTGTTTCTTTCCGTCGGCATGATGGTCATTACGCGCGTCATCAACAGCTACGGCTCCAACGTCGTCGCGGCGTTCACCGTCGGCAGCAACGTGCAGAACCTCGCCGTGATGCTGTTCAGCAATTTCTCGTTCGGCTTTTCCGTCTATGTCGGGCAGAACTTCGGCGCGAAAAACGCAGAGCGCATCAAGCTTGGCGTGCGGCAAATCTTCCTTCTTGTCGGCGGTCTGAGCATTTTTGCAGGTGCGCTGACACTCATTTTTTCTGAGCTGCTCGTCTCGCTGTACGTCAAGCCGAACGAGACCGAAGTCATCGCGTATTCGCTCGAATTCATCCGCATTCAGGCGTGGTTCTTCCCGTTCCTCGGATGGATCTGGCTTTATAACAGCACCGTCAAGGGCATGGGCAAAATCAACATTTCCATGGTCTCCTCCGTTGTGGAGCTGTGCAGCAAGATCGGTCTCTCGTTGCTTCTGCCCATCTGGATCGGCACCACAGGCATTTGGTTTGCCGCGCCGATCGGCTACATTCTGGGCATCATCCCGCTGCTCATTTACTATTACAGCGGCCGCTGGAAAAAGCTGCTCACCGTCCCTGCCGCAGAACCCGCAAAGGCGTAAAACACAACAAAATGTCAAAAGTCCGAAGCACCTAAACCGTGTTTCGGACTTTTTATTCTACCTCAAAATTTCACCCCAGCATCACGTCCAAAAGCATCATAAGCGCAAAGCCTGTCACAATGCCCATTGTCGCCGTATACGGCTGTGCTTTCTGGTTGCGCTGACATTCGGGGATAAGCTCGTGCACCGCGACTAAGATCATCGCGCCCGCCGCAAAGGACAGCGCAAACGGCAAAACGGCTTCCACGTACACGGCAAGTAAAGCGCCCAAAACGCCCGCGATCGGCTCCACAAAGCCGGAAGCCTGCCCGATGAAAAAGCTCTTCCTTCTGGAGCACCCCTCACGGCGCAAAGGCAGCGAGACCGCCGCGCCTTCGGGGAAATTCTGCAAACCGATGCCCACGGCCACCGTCACGGCACCCATCAGCGCTTCCGGCGTATAGCCGCCGTTTTTCAGCGCACCGAACGCCACGCCTACGGCGAGCCCCTCAGGGATGTTGTGCAGCGTGATGGAAAGTACCAACAAAATGATGCGGTTCAGCCGTGCGCTTTTCTCGCCCTGCGCCAAAGCGGAGCGCCGCTGCGCGTAGGTCACGCATTTATCGGAGCCCCACATGAACAACGCACCGCAGAGAAACCCGAGTGTCGCCACCAAATACGCAGGCATATTTCCCGCCGCCTCCGCGCGCTCGATGGCCGGCTGCAAAAGCGACCAAAAGCTCGCCGCGATCATCACCCCGGCGGCAAAACCGAGCATCAAATTGAGAATTTTGGGGTTCGGCGATTTAAACAGCACCACCGTGGCAGCACCAAGCGCCGTGACGAGCCATGTCCCCAGCGTCGCCAACAACGCATAAAATACAATATCATTCATTTTCAGCCCTCCTGACTTTATTATATGGAGAGGGAAAAAATGGGTGAAAAAAGCACGCGGTTTTTAAAACCGCGTGCTTGCCGTATTAAATTGATCGGATAATCTTCCACGCTTCTGTCAGTCGCTCCAAGCTCCACGCGGCGTTCGCGGGGCTTGTGCTCGGTAAAACCACTTCCGGCAGGTCGATCTCTTTCGCCAGATAGTTTTGATACAGTTTGTGCGCCATCTGACCATTCGTGAACACATGGGCGATGTTCGCTGTCGATAAAATCACGGAAAGATCATTTGGTACGACGTTTTTGATGCTCGCGTCAGCCGAGCCCGTTACGTCGCACGAGGCAATGACGTCCCACAAGGCAACTTTATGCTTTAGCAAAAGCGCCTTCTTTTTCAGGGATATCCCCCGGCACCGGTTCATCGAAAACCGCGCTCAAGACGCGCCAAAAGCGGTTTTGCGGGTGCCCGTAGAAAAACGCCGCTTTTCTCGACTGCACAGACGGAAACGAGCCCAAAACGAGCACGCGGCTGTTTTCGTCGAACACCGGCGGAATTTCGTGCTGCACCATCAGTGTACCTTCTCGGCAAAAATCCTTCTTGCGCTGATCGTAGGCCGCCATGTTTTCCGCTTCAAACGCAAGCTTCACATCGCCCGCGCCCATCAGGTTCAAAAATGTACTTTGTAAACGGCGGATTCAAAAACCAAGATCGGCCCCACAAGGTATGTGCCGAAGAAGTTGTTTACGCGGATACCCTCGTATTTCGCCTTTATATTGAGCCCCACACCTTTGTTTTTCACGAACAAGCCGTGCGATTCATCCGGCGTGTAGGCCATCGTGAACTGCGTCTTAAAGCCCATGATGACATTGCCGTCAAATTCGCCCTCAAAGTCGCTGTTGTGGCGGTGCATCATGTTGCGCTTTGCGTACAAACGGTAAAGCCCAAGGCACTCTACGCGGCTTGCCGTCCTCGTTTTCAAATGTAATCGCCGAAGATTTCGAGCGCATTGCCCGTGAAAAGGAACACCGTGCCGTCGTCAATGGCTTTTGAATTTTCTCCTTCAGCGGCATCAACTTGCGGATGACCTGCTCCTGCATACGCTCCGTCATGGGACCCATATACACAAGGTTCATTTTTCTTCGGTAAAGCGCACATCGTCGCTGAATTTCGTGCGGATAAACTCCGCTTCCGGCAGCGTTTTTCAAGGTAGACCATGTTGTACGCGTCGCCGAACAGGTTGCAGAATTCCGGGAAAAGAACTTCTATTTCATTCGTCTCGCCCTCCTTCTCGCGTTCGATCATCTTATCGCGAATGTCATTTGCCAAACGAATGGTGTATACGTCGTACAGAATAAAGACTGTGTCCGCTTCTTTCGAGACCGCCGCAGGCGTATCGCTTTCATCGCGCATGTGCACGATCTTCTCCGCCGGCACACCGGCCAGAAGCGTGCGCACATACGTATCGTGGTGGCGCGCACCGGCAATGACGACCTGCACGATGCTCGGGTCATTTAAAAACTCAAAATCGGTGTCGTAGAACCACGCGGTGTTCTCCACGGTGTGGCGCGCATCGAAGTAGTCGTCGAGAAACATCACAACGGACTTTTTGCCCGGCGCGTTACGGATATTTTCAAACGCACGGGAGCACGCAATGGGGTTCTGCCCCTTTGCAAGGTGCAGAATGTACTTTCTGCCGTTCACTTCTTTTTCAGAGTAACGCGTCTCGCTGATGCCCATTTTCTCCATAGAATTGCGGATTTTTTCTTCGGAAAGGCCGAATTCACGCAGCGTCGCAATGGCGGCAAGGGCGTTATAAATATTGATGTTCGTACTGTTCAAAAGCGGGTATTCCGATTTTTTTTCCGCCCACCGTCACGTTCATTTTCATGTCTTTCGTATCGATGTCCGTTGCAAGGTAGTCGATGTCCGGCGAGCGGTAGCCGCAGGCTTCGCAGTGCACACGGCCGATATGATGGTAGCGCACAATGTCGTGCACAAGCGGACCGTGGCATTTTGGGCAGGCAGGCACATCATTTACGATATTGTCGCATTCCTTTTTGTCCGTGTCAAGGTGGTCGATGCCGAAATATACGCGGTCGTTTTCGGGCTTAATGGAACTGCAAAGCGGGTCGTCGCCGTTCAAAACGAGCTTTGTGTTCTTTGGAATTTCCTTATTCAGAATGTCGAGGATAAACTCCGCGTGCGCGTTGCGCTTATAAGAATCACGGAAAATATTCGTGCACAGCACAATGTCCGGCTGCATGTAGGGGTAAATGTTCGGCGCAGAGCGCTCATCAAGCTCAAACACCGCAAGGTCACACTTCGGCTTGCCGAAAAAGTGACTGTTCGCAATGAGCGTAGATGCCACGCCGGTCGCGACATTCGTGCCGGAGCGGTTGCACATGAACTCGATGCCGTTATCCTCCAAAACATCCTCGATCATGTTCGAGACAGTCGTTTTGCCGTTCGTGCCCGTAATGCCGATGATCTTCTTCGGTTTCGGCATGCGCCCGATAAAATCCGGGCACAGAATAATGGCCCAAGAGCCCGGCATGGACGTGCCCTTTCGCCCGATGAGCTTTAAAACCAGCGCCGTACCGCGGGCAAACATCAGCGCAAAATAAAAGCGTAAATTTCGTTTCATTTTCTTCATTCCTTAAATTTGAATTTTCCGTTTATCGATACGCATGATTATACTACTTTTAGACGTGAACTGCAAGATGAACTGCAAGATAACGCCGTTTTGAATTGTTTCGGCTCTGAAATTGCGAATATTTAGGAATTTTTCATAATCACGGATTGATTTTTCACAAAAAAGACTGTATGATAAAGAAAAGCAATCCATTAATTTAGGAGGAGTTCACCATGAAAACTTTACCCGTAGCGGTACAGGTTTATTCTGTCCGCGATGACGCTGAGCGCGATTTTAAGGGCACCATGCAGAAAATCAAGGACATGGGCTATGACGGCGTTGAGCTTGCAGGCCTTTATGGCATGAAGCCGGCGGAAGTCAAGGCGATTTTGGAAGAAGTGGGCCTCGTTCCGCTTTCCGCACACGTTCCGTTCCAGGAGCTCGAAGCCGACATCGAAGGCACGGTCGCACAGTATAAGGAGATCGGCATGCAGTACATTGCCATCCCGTATCTGATGGAAGAAGATCGTCCGGGCACCGAGAAGTTCCTCAAGAACATTGAGACCTTCAAGAAGATCGGCGAAGCCTGCAAGAAAGTCGGCATCACGCTGCTTTACCACAACCACGATTTCGAGTTTGTAAAGATGCCGAACGGTCAGTATGCACTCGATTATATCTATACCGAGATTCCCGCTGACCTGCTCCAGACCGAGCTTGATATCTGCTGGGTCAAGGTCGCCGGCGAAGAGCCGGTCGATTACATCAAGAAGTACGCCGGCCGCGCACCGGTCGTCCACCTCAAGGACTTCTACAAGGAAGGTAAGCCGGCCAACATGTACGAGCTCATCGGCATTGAGACCGAGAAGAAGAAAGAAACCGGCAAGTTCGAGTTCCGTCCGGTCGGCCACGGCATGCAGAACATTCCGCCGGTGCTCGATGCAGCACTGGAAGCCGGCTCCAAGTGGGTCGTTGTCGAGCAGGATCAGTCTTATGACACCCCCGCTCTCGAAGCCGTGAAGATGAGCCGCGATTACCTCAAGGGCCTCGGCTGGTAATTTTGCTCTAAGTAAGACATAAGAATACATATTTTCAAGGCGTACTTTCTCTCCGAAAGTGCGCCTTCATTATATTCGCCTGTCGGCGAATGCTATAGTCCTTCGGACAATAAAAAGAAAAACGGCTCCCGGCGCATGAAAGCACCGTGGAGCCGCGTATGTATAAGCGAGATATTATGCGCCCTTCTTTTCCTCTTCGTCTTCCGGCGGAAGCACGGATGCGCAGTGCGGGCATTTCGTCGCGCCGATCTTCACGTCATCCATCAGGCAGTATGGGCAGGTTTTCGTGGTAGGAGCCGTTTGTTTTCCCCTCAAAATTTCCGATATTGCTGCGGTTTTCGACAGTTTTTTCTTGCAGAAGTATTGTTGAAAACCGTGAAATATGCTATACTGTTTTATACTTTTCCGAGATATACATAGGACGCTCGATGGTTTAAGGAGATGCACGCATGGCATATAAGATCTGGCTTTTTCTGTGGTACTTTGTGCTTGCTTCCTTCTGCGGCTGGGTCGCAGAGGTGGGGTACATCGGCATGGTATACCGAAAATTCAAAAACCCCGGCATGCTGAACGGCCCGTACTGCCCGCAGTACGGCCTGATGATTGCGCTGCCGTGGGCGGCATTGACGGCGCTGCATTGGCAGACGTCGTTTGTTGCCACGCTGTTTTTCTGCCTGATTTCAAGCTTTCTTGTGGAATTCACGTTCGCGTGGCTGCTGCGCAAAACAACGCACATCCGCCTGCGTGATTACTCCAAATTCAAGTGGAATATCAAGGGCTACGTTTCCGTGCCCGTCGCCACCGTGCGCGGCGTGTGCTTCTCGTTCATTGTGGTGTTCATCGTGCCGGTACTCACGTCACTTCTGCACTACGTCAACCGCACCGTCGGCTGGGTCATCCTCTATGCCGTCCTCGGCATCATGCTGCTCGACATCATCATCACGTCCATCACCGTGCAGCGCTTGAATCACCAGTTTAAACGCTTATCCGAACTCGGAGACCGCGTGCGCGAGGCGAGAAACGCCCTCGGCAATGCCGTCACCGGCGGCGCCATCGGCGCAGCGGAGGCCATCGATGACCTCGACCTGCAAAAGAAGCTTCAGGAAGCACAGAAGACCGCCGACGAAAACTACACAGCACTCCTCAACAAATCGAACTTCTTAAAGCGCCGCTTCATGAGCGCCTCGCCGGATATGACGAACGAGCAGTACGAAAAGGAATTAAAAGCGTACCGCATCACGACGGAAGAGCGCAAAAAGCGCTCCGCCGAACGCTGGAAGCGCAACCGCTATGAATATGAAGCTACATTCGAAAACCCGGAAGACCGCCCGTTTGCGTTCGGCATGAACTTCACAAAACTCTTCTGGATCTTCTTCATCGGCTGCCTTGCCGGTTTTGTGCTTGAAGAATGCTGGGCGTTCTTCATCGCGCACCAGATTGAGTTGCGTGTAGGCCTTGTGTACGGCCCATTCCAACCCATTTACGGCGGCGGCGCAGCCATCATCACGCTGTGCCTGTATAAGCTCTACAAGCAGGACGACATCGTCATTTTTGTTGCCAGCGGCATCATCGGTGCGGCGTTCGAGTATCTGTGCAGTTGGGGACAGGAGATGCTGTTCGGCACCGTTTCGTGGGATTACAGCGGCACACCGTTCAACATTGACGGCCGCACAAACTTGATGTTCGCGCTCATCTGGGGCACGCTCGGCCTTATCTGGATCAAAGAAATTTACCCCGCCATGTCGCGCATGATCGAAAAAATCCCGAAGCGCCCGGGCGCTATCCTCACCATTTTGCTCGTTGCGTTCATGCTGTTTGACGGGCTCATCTCCTGCGCCGCGCTGACCCGCGCCAACGAGCGCGCCGAGGGCATCCCCGCCACAAGCTCGTTCCAAATGTTCCTCGATAAGCACTTGGATGACAACTACCTCGCACTCGTCTACCCGAACATGCAGAAGGTCAACGAAGACGGCACGAAAAGCGAACCGCTGAAAGACACGGTAAAGAACACGTAAACGCAATCCGTCCATACTGCGGCAAAGAAATTTGAAGCTGTTTCATCACGAATTAAAAGAATCCACCGTATCGCTTTCACACATACGGTGGATTCCTTATTTTATCGTATTATTTTCGATTCAGCGTACGCTTTCTACAAACGTTCTGAACGCTTTTCTGCCCTCTGCCGTGCATTTGTAGACGCCTGCGTTCTCCAGCACCTTTACAAACACCTTTCCCACTTCCTGCTGCAAGATGTGCTCGGCATTCGCTTCGTTCATTTCCGGGTGGTCGCGCTTCACCTGCGCTGCCCACTCCGCGTGCTTTGCGATGCTCTCCACGCTTGAAACATCGCCGTTTTTCAGCATCACGTCTTTCAGGGTCTTCAGCTCGTCTTTCAGTCTGGACGGCAAAACCGCGAGGCCCATAACTTCAATGAGGCCGATGTTCTCTTTCTTGATGTGATGATATTCGTCGTGCGGGTGGTATACGCCGAGCGGATACTTTTCCGTCGTAATATTGTTGCGCAGCGCAAGGTCAAGCTCGTATACGCCGTCCACACAGCGCGCAATCGGCGTGATGGTGTTGTGCGGCTCGCCGTCCGTCTCCGCAAAAATGAACGCATCCTCGTCCGTGTAGCTTCTCCACGCTTTCAATACATGGTCGGCCGCGTCAATCAGGCGATCCGGGTTTTTATGGCGCAAACGCAAAACAGATACCGGCCAGTTCAAAATGCCCGCTTCCACATCTTCAAAGCCGTGCAGCGTGCAGTGCTCCTCCATGTTCGCGCGCGCCATCGCGAACGTATAGTGGCCGCCCTGGTAGTGGTCGTGTGTCAAAATGGAACCGCCAACGATGGGCAAATCGGCATTAGAGCCGAGGAAATAGTGCGGAAACTGCTCCACAAAATCAAACAGCTTGCGGAACGTGCTCTTGTCAATCTGCATCGGCACATGCTCGCCGCAGAACACAATGCAGTGCTCATTGTAGTACACATACGGAGAATACTGCAAAAACCAATCCGCATGGTTCACCGTGATCGGGATTGCGCGGTGGTTCTGTCTTGCCGGGTGGTTCATGCGGCCCGCATAACCGATATTCTCCTTGCACAGCATACAGGCAGGATAACCAGAAGCCTTCATTTTCTTTGCCGCAGCAATAGCCTTCGGATCTTTTTCCGGCTTTGAAAGGTTGATGGTAATATCAATCGCACCGAAACGCGGGTCGTTATACACCCACTTTAAATCGCGCGCCACACGGTCGCGGCGGATATAATTGCAGTCGCCGCAAAGCTTATAGAACCAGTCCGTCGCCTTTTCCGGGGATTCCTTGTAAAGTGCACGAAACGTGCGGTTCACATCGGACGGGCGCGGTGTCAAAAGGCCCATCAGTTTCGTGTCAAATAAATCGCGGGACGTCGCACCGTCCTCGATGATGCCGCGCTTTACGGCTTCGTCGCAAAGACCGTCCAGCAAAAGTGCCAGGTTTTCGCTCTGCTCCGCTTCCTCATCCGCGTAATCCTCTTCACAAAGCGCCTCCAATAAACGGTTGCGCGTGTAAATCGTGTCTTCCGCTTCGATGAGCCCCGTGCGCACGCCGTATTCGACAAGCGCCTTGATTTTTCCGAAAAGCATACTTTTTACCCCGTATAGCTAAAAATTCAGAAGGAGAGCGTAAAAATCAGCGCATCCTCTCTTGGTTCTGTATAAAAATTGCGGCGCACACCCGCTTCCGTAAAGCCGAGCGAACGGTACATCGCAATGGCCGGCAGGTTTGATGTCCGCACCTCCAGCGTGATGAAAACGCCGCCGTTTTCCCGCGCTTTTTCGATCAGCGCCGCCATGAGCGTTCTGCCCACATCGTGGCCGCGAAACTCCGGGAACACCGCAATATTATCCACATAGCTTTCGCCGAGCACCGTGTGCATGCCGCCGTAGCCGAGCACCTCATCTTGCTGCATCGCCACCAAAAAGCACGCGGCAGGATTATCAATCTCCTCCGTCAGGCTTTTTTCGCTCCACGGTTCCGAAAAGCAAAGCTTTTCAAGCTCCGCAAGGCGCGAAACGTGCTCCGCCGTCATCGAAACAATCTGCATAAACGCTCCTTAAAAACCGAGATGCTGCTCAAACGTCTGCAATTCCTCGCAGATCTTGTCGCGGCACTTGCGGTAGGTATTTAGGTCCCCGCCGTAGGGATCGTCAATGTAATGCGGCACGTAAATCTTCTCCGCCGGCACACCCGCCTGCATCAAAATGTACGCATGGGTTTTCGACATCGTGAAATAAACGTCCCACACATCGATTTCTTCCGGCGTAAAGCGGCGCGCAATGTGACCGCTAATGTCCACGCCGATCTCTTTGCAGACCAGCACCGCATTTTCACTGGGGTGCTGCCCGTCCAGCGCGGAAAGGCCGGCGCTTTGGCACATGATATTCTCAAAGCCGCGCTGCTCCATTTCGTGGCGGAAAATGCCCTCCGCCATTGGGCTTCTGCACGTGTTTCCGGTGCAGACAAACAAAATTTTCATCTTTATTATAAACCTCGAATACTTCTATAATCGGTCGTATTTCGTCTTCCAAAATGAAAACGCTCCCGAACGACCGCTACCTATCATAGCACAGTTCGGGAGAGAATTCTACTAAGTATTCTTTAATTTTCAATGAATGACAACAAAACAACAATAATAAACAACATTGTGCCGCACAAAGCTGCTGAAAGGCGCACCCGCCTACTTCTTCCTGTAAACCAGAAAGTCAAATTTAATCTCGGTCTCGAGCACATCGAGCGCGCGCAGACGCTCTCCGCCCTCTACGTCCGTCTTCCAGTAGTACGGCGTCATGGAGAACAGCGCTTCAATGTTCTCCTGCCCGTTCACCGTGATAAACTTTTGCACACACGCACGGCCGAGGTATTCAAACCCGTCGTAAGCCGTGTCGTGCTCTTCGTTCTCATACGGCTCTTTGTATAAAACCTCTTTCATGCCGTACAGATGCCGCGCACCCGGCACCGCAAGGATCATTACGCCGCCCGGCTTCAGCACCCTAAAAAACTCCTCCGGCACAATAGGCGCAAAAACGTCCGTCAGCACATCTACACTGTTTTCCGCACACGGCAGGTGAAATAAACTCGCCACCGCGAAATCGATGCCCTTATATTTGCCCGCAGCCGCTTTTACCGCGAATTTCGAGATGTCTACGCCGGAAACCGAACCGTTTTTCGCTTTGGCTTTTTCATATAAAGCCGAAGTGTAAAAGCCCTCACCGCAGCCTGCGTCCAAAACAACGCCGTTCTCGGGCAGGTATTTGTCCGTCAGCTCCGCCAGTTTGTCACGGAACGCATCGTAGTAGCCGCCGCTCAAAAACACGCGGCGCGCGTCCACCATCTGCTTTGTGTCGCCGGGAATCTTCGCGTGCATCTGCTTTACGGGCAGAAGATGCACATACCCCTGGCGCGCAATATCATAAGAATGTCCGTTTGCGCAGCGCAGCGCGCGGTCTTCTCTTTCCAACGCGCTGCCGCATGCGGGACAGCAAAATATCATCATAAACCCTTAGCCCTTCGCCTGATACCAGCTCTTACCGCTTCCGGCCTCTGCCAGCATCGGCACGCTCAGCTGCACCGCGTTTGCCATTTCTTCTTCCAGAGTTTTCTTCACCGTGTCGCTTTCCGCTTCCGGACACTCCACAATGAGTTCGTCGTGCACCTGCAAAATCAGCTTTGCATCGAGCTTTTCGGCTTTCAAACGGTTGCGCACATGCACCATCGCAATCTTGATGATGTCCGCCGCCGTGCCCTGAATCGGCATGTTGCGCGCCACACGTTCACCGAACGCACGCATGTTGAAATTGGAGCTTGCAAGCTCCGGCAGATAGCGTCTGCGGCCGAACAGCGTCTCCACATAGCCGTTTTTCTTCGCTTCCTCCACCACGCGCTCCATATAGTCTGCAACGCCCTTATAATTGCGCAGGTAATCGTGAATGTAGTCCTCGGCCTCGCGGCGGGAAACACCGATGTCCTTTGAAAGCGAGAACGCACCGATGCCGTACACAATGCCGAAATTGACCGCTTTCGCGCGGCTGCGCATCTGCGGGGTCACAAGGTCTTCGGGCATATCGAACACACGCGCCGCCGTCATGGTGTGGATGTCGCGCCCAAGTCGGAAGTCCTCCTGCATCTGCGTGTCGTTTGCCACGTGCGCCAATACGCGCAGTTCAATCTGTGAATAGTCGGCGTCCACAAGCACATTTCCCTCTTTTGCGATGAAGAACCGGCGGAATTCACGCCCAAGCGGCGTGCGCACCGGGATGTTCTGCAAATTCGGCTCAGTCGAGGAAATACGCCCCGTGCGCGTTTCGGTCTGGTTGAAGCTCGAGTGAATGCGCCCGTCCGCCGTGATGGCTTTCAGTAAGCCCTCGCAGTACGTGGAACGCAGCTTCGTCAGCGTACGGTAGCGCAAAACCTTATCAACTGCCGGATGCACGCCGCGCAGACCTTCCAGCACATCTGCGTTTGTGGAGTATCCCTTTTTCGTCTTTTTGCCGTGCGGCAGTCCGAGCTTTACGAACAGCGCTTCGCCCAGCTGCACCGGGGAGTTGATGTTGAATTCGTACCCCACGTCTTCATAAATTTCTTTCTGCAGTGCGTCCACCTGCTCAGAAAGCACCTCGCCGTAGGTTTTTATGGCCTCGCGGTCAACAAGGAAGCCGCTTTCCTCCATCTCGCCCAAAACCAAAGCAAGCGGAATTTCAATGTTCTCCAATAATTCGTGCTGGCCGTTTTCGTCGATGCCCTTTTGCAGCGCCGCACAAACAGCGGGCAGCACAGCCGCCGCCTGCACGTTCGCGTCCTCATATGCGGGCACGGCAATGCCGTATTCCGCCGCCAAACGCAGCACACCGTAATCGGAACCCGAGGGGTTCAAAAGATACGCCGCAAGCTCCGTGTCCATCACGGCGTTTTCAAGGGAAGTCCTCAAATGCAGCGCCGTGCGGTGCAGCTTTTTCAGCGCAAACGTGTACTTTTTCGTCACCTTACTGCCGAGGAACGCCTTCAAAAACGCGTCGTCCGCATCCACGACCGCAATCGCCGGCTTGCCCGCGTCGAATTTACCGGTGAACACAAGCTGCTTTAATTCATCGTTTTCAAACACCGGCACAAAGTACGCCGCCCCCTCGTCCTCACACTGGCCGAGCACCGCTGCGCCGTCTTTATACTCCTTCACGGGCAGCAAAGCCGCTTCTTCGGCCTGTGCGCTGTTCGCCGTCGGCGCCGCGCCGGGAGTCAGGTGCAGGCGTTCCATCAGCTTAAAGAGCTCTAAACGCGTCATGATCTGCGCCGCAGCTGCGGGGTCGCCCTCGCCGGGAATATAATGCGCAAGCTCCGTATCGATCGGCGCATTGCGGCGGATGGTGCCGAGGTCGTAGCTCAAAAACGCGTTGTCTTTGGAATTGATCAGCTTCGTTCTCATGCCGGGCTTGATGTCCAGCTCATCTAAATTGTCGTAAATATACTGCAAAGAGCCGAACTTGCGGATCAGCTCGCCCGCACCCTTTTCGCCGATGCCCGCAACGCCCGGAATATTATCCGAGGTATCGCCCTGAATGGCCTTGATGTCGATGAGCTGCTTCGGTTCCACGCCGTACGTCTCTTTGATATACGCCTCATCACACAGCGTCACGGCAGACTGACCGAATTTCGTCGTTGCAAGGCGCACTGGTCGGTTTCGCGAGACAAGCTGCAGGCTGTCCCGGTCGCCGGTCGCAATCATGCACGTATTGTCCGTGTTTTCGCACGTTTCCGCAAACGTGCCGAGAATATCGTCTGCTTCCCAGCCCTCGCACGTCACGATTTTATAGCCGAGGTCGCCGAGCAGTTCCTTTAAGACCGGCATCTGCGCCGCAAGCTCCGGCGGCATGCCCTTGCGCTGCGCCTTATAACCCGCATAGGCCTTGTGGCGGAATGTCGGCGCTTTCATATCGAACGCGATGGCCACCGCGTCCGGCTCCGTTTCGTCCTTCACTTTTCCAGAATATTCAAAAACCCGACAAATACCGTTTGTAAACTCGCCGCTTTTCGTTGTCAGCAGCTTAATGCCGTAAAACGCGCGGTTTAAAAATGCTGTTGCCGTCCAGTACCAAAAGCTTCACGCTGATCTTCCTTTCCGTTACGGGTCAAAAGACACGTCTTTGTTTTCTATATACACTTTCTCGAGCAATTTATCGAGGTCGCTGAGCGTTTCCAGCTCGCCCGCCATGCGCCGGAATTCCGCCGCACCGCGCAGACCGTGCATGTACCACGCCACATGCTTTCTCGCTTCGCGCATGCCGCGCCCCTCTCCCTTTGCGGCGCACAGCGCATCCATATGCTTTTTAATGACCACAATGCGCTCCGCAAGCGTCGGCGGCGGCATAATGCGCAGACCGCTGCTGAAATAGCCGTTGATCTCCCTGAAGATCCATGGATTGCCGAGCGCCCCGCGCCCGATCATCACCATGTCGCACCCGGTTTCGTTCATCATGCGCACGGCGTCCTGCACGCATTTTACGTCGCCGTTGCCGATGACGGGCACCTTCACGGCTTCCTTCACCTGACGGATAATATCCCAGTCCGCCGGCGGCTCATACATCTGTGTGCGCGTTCTGCCGTGCACGCAAATGGCGTCCACGCCCGCGTCTTCGCAATATTTTGCGACCTCCACCGCGTTCACGCTGTTTTCGTCCCAGCCCTTACGAATTTTCACCGTCACGGGCAGGTCGACCGCATTTTTCACGGCACGGACAATGTCCCCACACAGCGGCGGCTTTTTCATGAGGGCGCTGCCGCAGTTATTGCCCGCAATTTTCGGCACAGGGCAACCCATATTGATATCAATAACATCCGGCCCGGCCGCTGCGGCGCGCTTTGCGGCAGATGCAAAGATGAGCGGGTCGTCGCCGAACATCTGGATGGCGACGGGATGTTCCTTTTCGCCAAGCGTGATGAGCTCCTGCGTTTTTTTATAGTTATACTGCAGCGCCCTCGTCGAGACCATTTCCGTCACACAGTACGCTGCGCCGAACGAGCAGCAAAGCTCGCGAAACGGCCGATCGGTCGCGCCCGCCATCGGCGCCAGCGCCGCCACACCGTTTAAAGTCAGATTTCCGATTTTCATTTTTATATCCTTCTGATTTTTCTGTATTTTTAATTTTACTTATATTATAATACCGAACTGCCCCGCACATTTCAATAAAAATTCCTTAAAAATTAGAATTTGCCTTTAATCTACCCTTTATTTGTGTTATACTGAGCTTAAATATAGATGCGGGGAATCTCTCTTTTAAAAAGGCGTTACACGCCTTTCGGGAGACCCCCTAATTGGGTCTCCCGCGCAAAAACAGTCCACCGGACTGTTTGATAGCAATGCGAAGCATTGGTTTCTCCCAGTCCTGATTTTTGGGAGGCAAAAAGATTTCGTCGTCTGCGGACGACGACTCTGGGCTTCACCCCGAGACCCCACGACCGAACCGCAGGTTCGGTTTGACCTTCATTTGAAAAAAGGTCGATCAAAAACTTTTAACCACGCTTACAAGAAACCTCATTCTAAATTCACATACAGGAGGACATTCACTTGGATACCTCAAAATCTTATGTGCGCGATGGTCGCATCCAGCAAAAGCCGCGCGGCAATTATTTCCTCTTCTCCTTCCTTTTCGGCCTCGCTCTGGCCTTTGTCATCTTTGTGCCGTTCATGATCGTAGACGGCGGCCGCTTTCTGTTCTACGGCGATTTCAATGTGCAGCAGGTGCCGTTCTACCGCATCGCGCACGATGCCATTCGTTCCGGCAACATCGGCTGGAATCATTTAACAGACCTCGGCGTCAATTTCATCGGTTCCTATTCGTTCTACCTGCTCGGCAGCCCGTTCTTCTGGCTCACCATTCCGTTCCCGGGCGAGTGGCTGCAATACCTCATGGGCCCGCTGTTCATCTTAAAGTTCGGCTGCGCCTCCCTCTCCGGCTACATTTATCTGCACCGCTATGCAAAGAACCCCAACACGGCGCTCTTAGCGTCTCTCTTATACGCGTTCTCGGGATACTCGATCTACAATATTTTCTTCAATCATTTCCACGAAGCCATCATCGTATTCCCTTTGCTCTTAGCCGCGCTCGATGAATACATGTACACAAAGCGCCGCGGCATTTTTGCGCTCATGGTCGCCGCCGCGTGCATCGTGAATTATTATTTCTTCGTCGGCATGGTGACATTCACGGTCATCTACTTCTTTGTGCGTCTGCTCTCCGGCAGCTGGCACATCACGGTCAAAGATTTCCTCCTGCTCGCACTCGAAGCCGTGCTCGGCCTCGGCATCGCGTGCATTCTGCTTGTGCCAAGCGTTCTGTGCATCATTCAAAACTACCGCGTTTCCAATCCCATCAGCGGTTGGAGCGCCCTGCTTTATGACCGAAACCAGCGCTACATTCACATTTTGCAGTGTCTCTTCTTCCCGCCGGATCTTCCCGCACGCCCGAACTTCACCCCGGATTCCGAATCCAAATGGGCGTCCCTCGGCGCGTGGCTGCCCATGTTCAGCATGACCGGCGTCATCGGCTGGATGCAGCTGAAGCGCCGCCACTGGCTGAAAAAGATGCTCTACGTCCTGTTCTTCATGGCATTCATTCCCGGTCTCAACGCTTTGTTCCAGCTCATGAACGCGTCGTATTACGCACGCTGGTTCTATATGCTCACGCTCATGATGGCCGCCGCCACCATGATGGCGCTCGAAAACCCGCGTGTTGATTGGCGCCGCTCCTTAAAGTGGACAACGCTCATCACGCTCGCCATGACGCTCGTCATCGGCCTCATGCCCACACTCACCAAAACGGACGGCGAGATTACCGATGTCACGTTCGGTCTCGAAAAATACCCCACGCGCTTCTGGACATACGCCGCCATTGCGCTCCTCTCACTTGCACTTGTCGGCTTTGTTCTTGCATTTTATAACCGCGGCTCCCGCCCGTTCTACCGCGCTGCGTCCGTCTGCCTCAGCATCACCATCGTGCTGTATTCTGTTTTCTTCATCGCGCTCGGCAAAACACAGTCGGATTACACTTATGACCACATCATCCCCTACGCCTTAAACGGCGGCGCGGATGTCGCCATAGACGACCTGCGCGATGACAACGTCCGCACAGATTTCTACGAAAGCCTCGATAACTCCGCCATGTTCTGGGAGGTACAGTCCATTCAGGCGTTCCACAGCATCGTCCCCGGCTCGCTCATGGAGTTCTACGATTCCATCGGCGTGCAGCGCGATGTCGCTTCCCGCCCGGATACCACCCACTACGGCCTGCGTGGACTGACAAGCGTCAAGTATCTTTTTGACGACGATCACGATACCGAGTATTTCGCCGGCGAAGACTACGCCGACCCCGCTATGCCGGGCTGGATGTACTACGGCAACACAAACGGCTTCGACATTTGGGAAAACGAATATTACATTCCCATGGGCTTCACGTACGACAGCTACGTCACCGAAAAGGATTACGAAAACACAAGCGAAAGCTACCGCGAGCTTTTGATGCTCAAGGGCATTGTCCTCACCGATAAGCAGGTTTCAAAATGGGGCGATATGCTTTCTCCGCTCGATACAAGCAAACTCTCCTACACCAAAGAAACCTACAAAACAGATTGCGAAAACCGCGCAAAGCTCACCTGCGATACCTTTGAATATACAAATACCGGCTTTAACGCCACCATCTCAGCAAGCCGCGACGTGCCCGTGTTCTTCAGCATCCCGTACGAAGACGGCTGGTCGGCCTACGTCAACGGCGAAAAGGTCGATATCGAAAAGGTGAACGTCGGCTTCATGGCCATCCGCGTCAACGCCGGCACCAATGTCAAGATCGAGTTCAAATACCGCACGCCCGGCCTGTTCCTCGGCGTAGCAATCACCGTCGTGTGCGTGCTTCTGCTCGCACTGTATATGGTACTCATGCGCACGATCTTCAAAGAAGTCCCCGTGCCGCTCGCCCGCCACAATATGGTGCTGCGCCCGCTCTCCCACTATGCAAAAAAGCACGGCGCGCATTTTGAAAACAGCGGACTTATTCACGTAAAACCGCGCAGTCAAACCGACCGCGCTTTGGAAAAGAAAGAAGGTTTTGATAATGACGACTGAACGTAATATTCCGGTCTTGTATCTCGTCATTCCTTGCTACAACGAGGAAGCCGTACTGCCGGAGACCACCAAGCGTCTGACCGAAAAATGCACACCATGATCCGCGCCGAGCAGGTCGATCCGAAAGCCGCATTCTCTATGTCGATGACGGCAGCAAGGATAAAACCTGGGCGATTATCTCCGAATACGCCGAAGCTATTCCCTATGTGGACGGCGTAAAGCTCGCGCACAACCGCGGCCACCAAAACGCTCTGCTCGCCGGCCTCATGACCGCCATGCCGCTGTGCGACTGCGCCATCAGCATGGATGCCGATCTGCAGGATGACATCAACGTCATCGACCGCTTCGTCGAAAAATATATGGAGGGCTGCGACGTCGTCTACGGCGTGCGCAACAAGCGCGAGACCGATACGTTCTTCAAGCGCACCACCGCAGAAGGCTTTTATAAATTCATGAAGATTCTCGGCGTAGACGTCGTCTTCAATCATGCCGATTACCGTCTGATGAGCCGTCGCGCGCTCGAGGGCCTTTCCGAGTATAAGGAAGTCAACCTGTTTCTGCGCGGTATCGTGCCGCTCATCGGCTTTAAAAGCGACTATGTCTATTATGACCGCGCCGAGCGTTTCGCGGGCGAATCCAAATACCCCTTAAAAAAGATGATCTCCTTCGCGCTCGACGGCATCACGTCGTTCAGTGTAAAGCCCTTAAAGCTCATCTCCAACCTCGGCATTCTCATCTCCGTTCTCAGCATCTTCGGCCTCCTGTACGCGCTCATCTCGCACCTGTGCGGCGTCACCGTCGCGGGCTGGACAGCCATCGTCGCGTCCATCTGGCTGCTCGGCGGTCTGCAAATGCTCTGCCTCGGCGTCGTCGGCGGCTACATCGGCAAAATTTACAGCGAAGTCAAGCAGCGCCCCCGCTTTCTCATCGAAACCCACCTCAAAGCCGAACCGGAAGAAAAAGTCTTGGACGAACACTGATACGCTAACCAAACCGGATCCCGAATTGTCTCAGCAGTTCGGGATTTCTTTTCCCGCTGCTCACGACATGTTGAGTTTAAGAGGTACATTTTATGAAAAAAATTCGCTTTCGGAGCTTCCAAATTTTTCCTCGGCTCCGTTTTTGGCTGCGTTTTTGTATTGCTCCTGTTTTTTACGCAATGTACATACGCCAAAAAGCAAACATTTCTTCTCTCAAATATCGCTCTGCTTCTGTTCGGCATCGCC
>ENA-OQHN01000173-OQHN01000173.1-human-gut-metagenome-genome-assembly--contig:-NODE-173-length-24778-cov-6.307209_pt1 | contig 24778 bp, 22 predicted proteins | sample MGYA00242564_ERZ504721 | MGnify/ENA primary metagenome ERZ504721 (study PRJEB26092, sample SAMD00036212) | human gut metagenome | host: Homo sapiens | study: EMG produced TPA metagenomics assembly of...
TTCCGCAGATGGTTGGATAATCATTGTCTCCATCGATGTAGAATTCATCTCACCTTCTCCGTACCAGTAGCGTTCGAGGCTGGTCAGTGCAAGATAAGTTCCAACGTACTGGCCTTTCCCTTTGATGTTGTCGAGGACAACGTAGTCTTTTGCCTTTTCCGTGATACGCTGACGACGCCACTGGGCATGGAAATAGGCAGCATCTTCCGGAACCGTTGTCAGGCAATAGTCGATCTGATAAAAGAAGGCCGGAATCGGCTCATCACACTGATTTTCAATGGTAATACGGGCGTTTTACGGAACGGCATCGGGAAATAGCTGTTGAAACCACGGGTCGGATTGACAGCAATCGGGACTGAGTTTACCTGGTAGGAAACACCGAAGCCGCAGCAGAAGAAATCGCCAAGCGGGGCATTCAACGGATGGGAATTCTTCATCGTCCCAGTACATGCGCAGAACAAGATCCCGCAGAACATAACGGTTACGTTCACTGGTACGGTCTGTGACGGTGATCCAGATGTGCTGAATGATGCCTTCTCCCTGGATCTCACCAAGTGTTACGGTCTCTCCTGCTTCTATTTTCGGGATACACGGGGAACCTTTTCTGGACGGACCAAGATCGCTGGATGCCATGCCGCCTTTTCCTTTTTCTCCATTCCGGTTTTCCCAGTTAATAGAACGGGACTGTCCGCTTTTCAGCTGGAAAATGTTTTGTAAACCACAATCAAACATCATATATTCCTCCTTTTGTTTTCTTTTGTTTTTCTCTCTTGGAAGCTTTTGATTTCTGCTTTTTTGTGTGTCTGCCTTTCCTACCCTGCCGTCATTTTTCCATTTTTCCGGAATTTTGTTTCTTTCATCCTTTTGCCGGAAAGACTGCTTTAAAACAGATGCCATCTCGTGTCCGCTCTGCGGTGATTTTTCCCTTATGTGCCTTTACAATTGCAGCAGCCACGGAAAGGCCGATTCCATAGCCGCCGCTTTCCCCTGGCCCGCGACGCATCCGCACGGTAGAAGCGGCCAAAGAGGCGGTTGAGATCACCTTCCGGCAGGGTATCGCAGGTATTCTGCACCGAAAATTCTGCTTTTTTGCCGTTTTTTCGCCAGAAAATGTGGATTTTTCCACCCTCCGGAGTGTATTTTAACGGCGTTATCCACAAGAAGAGAAACGAGCTGGTGGATTCTTGCGGCATCCCCTTCCATATGGAGTTCTTCTGCAATATCGCTCTGCAGCGCGATCCTGCCCGGAGGGCTTTTTGAATTTACAGAAAAATTCAAAAACATCCGGCCGGCACTTTTGCATGGGTGCTCGCAGCCGGATGTTCGGTTTGCATTCATTTTCTTTTTTTCTCTGCCCGTCTCCGCAGCAGCTCTTTTGCGCCTGCGTACAACAGAAAATATACCGTCAGAATCATGACAACTACAATCCTGTTATCTTTCAGGCTGAAAAAAGAGGTCACATTGACTGCCGCCAGAAACAGCAGCAGTGACACACTGAGATCAATTTTTTCTTTTCTGTCGGCCAGCACCATTCCTGCGGCCGCCAGAACCAGAAGAACGGCAATTCTTGCAATCAGATTTGCCATTTTGACGCCTCCTTACTGTTTCCGGAAGGTAATTTCCCGGTTTTATCATCCATACCATCGACGATGGCAAGAGATTCCAGATGAATGCCGCGGTCACGCAGCAGTTTTCCTCCGATCTGGAACCCTTTTTCGATGACAACGCCTGCTCCTACGAGCTCTGCACCGGAATCCTGTACCAGGGTTGCCAGTCCTTCCAGCGCTTTTCCGTTTGCCAGGAAATCATCGATCAGGAGAACTTTGTCTCCTTTTCCCAGAAATTCTTTGGAAACAATGATATCATAAACTCTTCCATGGGTGAAAGATTCTACTTTTGTGGTATAAACATCGCCGGCGATATTTTTGGTCTGTGTTTTCTTTGCAAACACAACCGGAACATTAAAAATTTCAGCCACAACACAGGCAATTCCGATTCCAGATGCCTCGATGGTCAGGATTTTCGTGATCTCCTCTCCCGCAAAACGACGCTGAAACTCTTTTCCGATTTCCCGGAACAGATTGACGTCCATCTGATGATTTAAAAAGCTGTCCACCTTCAGGACATTTCCCTCGCGTACTTTTCCGTCTTTGCGGATTCTGTCTTCCAATAACTGCATTTTTTTGAAGCCTCCCGAATTTTTATTATACCCATTGTACTTACTTCTCACTGGAAATGCAAGTCCAAATCCATCAAATTTCGCACTGTCTCAAATTTTATTCATGGCAGCCGCCGGTGTCTCTGCAGCAGAGATCCTCTTTCCGGTCCAGATCCTTTAATTCCCACGCGGCTTCGACCCGGAACGGAATTACCGATTCCCAGTGCCGTTTCAGCACCTTTTTCCCGCCGCGGTCACCGGAAAGTTCTTTTAGTTCTGAAAAATAAGGTTTTGAGAACCACGCCGGATTGCCGCTCTCGCCGCCGCAGAAAACGCAGCCAAGTGGAGCCTTCTGCATCTCCATGGATTCCAGAAAGCGCTCCGCCGTCTCTTCCTTCAGGTACGGCTGATCCGCCGCAAAACACGCACAGGCATCGGCATTTTGCTTCTCCGCCGCCTCGATTCCCGCGCGGATTGTATAGGAAATTCCTTTTTCGCTGTCCGGCGAAAACATCGTCTGCAGACGCCCGGCTTTTACCAGCGGCGCAAGCTCCTCCAGAATCCTTTCATACTGCGTCACAACCAGCAGTTCCCAGTTCTCATGCCTTCCGGCAATTTGGGCCAGCCGGTCCAGCAGATGGCGGTACACCGCCTTTCCATCCAGCGGATAGAGCAGCTTATTTTCCCCGAACCGTCTGCTGTTCCCGGCTGCCAGATAAAGTATCGTTACTCGCATTCTTTTTCCGCAATTCCCATTGCAATCTGCTCGCTCGTGATCGGCAGTTCGCGGAACCACAGACCCGTCGCATTGTAGATTGCATGTGCCAGCGCCGGAGCCGGTGTGTTGATGACGATCTCGCCGATCGATTTTGCACCGAACGGACCGGTCGGCTCGTAGCTGCTCCGAAACTCGACGCGCAGCTTGCCCATATCGAGGCGGGTCGGCACTTTATACTGCATAAACGAATTATTGATCATCTGACCCTTGTCCGTGTACTGGATATTTTCAAACAGCGTCATGCCGATGCCCTGCACCAGACCGCCCTCGACCTGTACGCGCGCAAGGTTCGGGTTGATGACGGTTCCGCAGTCGACAACGGCGGCATAATCGAGAATCCTGACCTCGCCGGTCTCTTTATCCAGCTCGATCTCGACCGCACCAGCCATATAAGGCGGCGGCGATACCGGAGAGCAGTTGCTTTCCGTCGCTTCCAGCGCGATGCCGTTATTGCACATGGCCGCTGTTGCGATTTCTTCCATCGTCATGCTGCTTCCGCTCTTTTCATGCACGACGCCGGTACCGGTAAATTCTGTCTCATCTTCCGGCACGTTCATCCGCTCTGCCGCCAGGGCACAGATTCGTTTCCGAAGCGTCATGCAGGCTTTTTCCACCGCTTTTCCGGTAATATACGTCGTACTCGATGCATAGGAACCGGAGTCATACGGGGACGTATCGGTATCTGCGCCGACAACGGTAATGTCATCCACATCACACTCCAGACACTCTGCCGCCATCTGGGACAGAATCGTATCGCAGCCGGTTCCCATATCGGCCGCTGCGATCAGCATCGTATAGCCGCCGTCGTCGTTGACTTTGATCGTTGCCGATCCGACATCGAGATTGGAAATACAGGAGCCCTGCATCGCCATTGCAATGCCGACGCTGCGCACCTTTCCATTTCCCATATCACGGCACGGATATTTCTCATCCCAGCCGATCATCTCTTTCGCACGCTCCACGCACTGGTCAAGCGCACAGCTGTTTGCCGTTTCGCCATAGTAAGCCGGCATGAACTGTCCCTCACGGACCATGTTCTGCTCCCGGATCCGGATCGGATCGATGCCAAGACGCGCTGCCATCTCACTGACAGCAGATTCTACGGCAAAGATACCCTGCGTCGCACCGTATCCGCGGTAAGCACCGGCTGACATTACGTTGGAATACACAACATCATACGCAAACCGGTAAGCCTCAAGAGATCCATACATCGGAATCGATTTGTGGCCGGAAAGGCCGACCGTTGTCGGTCCATGCTCGCCGTATGCACCCGTGTTGGAAAGTGTATACAGATCGATCGCACGGATTCTTCCGTCCTTCATCGCACCGAGGCGGATCGTTACTTCCATCTCATGGCGCGGTGTGGATGCTGTCTGGGACTCTTCTCTCGTAAAGATCATTTTCGACGGTTTTCCGGTTTTCCAGGTTACAAACGCCGGGAAAATTTCGGCAACCACCGTCTGCTTCGCTCCGAATCCGCCGCCGATTCTCGGCTTGGAAACACGGATCTTCGATTTCGGAATGCCGAGTGCATTGGACAGAATGCGGCGCGCATGGTAAACGATCTGGGTCGAGCTCAGCACATTCAGCCGTCCGTAGGTATCCATAAAGCAGTATGTCCGGAACGTCTCCATCATCGCCTGCTGGGCTGCGCGTACATGATACGTATGCTCTACAACCTCATCGCACTCTGCGAGCACGGCTTCCACATCTCCGTTGTGATCTTCCGCACTTGCACAGAGATTTCTCTGATTGTCCGCACCGACCGGACAGAGCGATTTCCAGCTTTCCTCCGGATGCACCAGCAGTTCATTATCCTTGGACTGATGAAAATCCAGAATGGCCGGAAGCACTTCGTACTCTACTTTCAGGAGCTTCCGCGCACGGTCCACGCATTTTTCATCTTTTCCGGCAATAATCGCCACCGGATCTCCCACGTAGCGCACATGCTGATCGAGGATCAGACGGTCATACGGGCTTGGTTCCGGGTAGGTCTGTCCTGCCATTGTAAAACGCTGTTTCGGCACATCCTCCCAGGTATAAATCGCCTCAATGCCCGGAACACGCTCTGCTGCCGTCTTTTTCACGGATTTTACGATTGCATTGGCATGCGGACTCCGCAGTACCTTGACAATCAGACAATCCTTCGGCGCCAGATCATCTACATAAACCGGCTTTCCGGTTACCAGCGCGAGGGCATCCTTTTTGATCACCGGCTTATTCACACTGCAGAGCTGATCGGTTCTTCCCGACCAGTCCGGTTCATAGATATGATTTTCTCTGCTCATGACGCACCTCCCTGCTGCTTTTTCCAGGCAAGGAAATTCAAAATTCCCCGAAGCTGTCCTTCATATCCGGAACAGCGGCAGAGATTTCCCGCCAGATATTCTTTAATTTCTTCCTCACTCGGATCCGGATTTTCCCGGAACAGCGCAATCGCATTCATAATCATCCCCGGATTGCAGAACCCGCACTGCTCGGCGCCCTGTCCGGCAATAAAGGAACCAAATTCTTCTGCTTCCTCCTGCAGGCCTTCCAGCGTATCCACCTTACATCCATTCGCCCGCGCCGCAAGCACCGAACACGACAGCACCGGTTTTCCCTCCAGAAAAACCGTACACAGCCCGCAGTTCGACGTCTCACAGCCGCGCTTCACACTGTAGCATCCCTGGCTTCTCACAAAATCGATCAGGAGCATGTCTGCATCAATTTCCGCTTCCGTCTTCTTTCCATTTAAGATCATCGAAATCTTCATCACTGCTCCTCCTTCTTCTGAATTTCTTCCATACATCTGCGCAGCAGCACCCGTCCCAGATGGTGACGATACTCTGCACTTCCGCGCATATTACTGCCATACGTAAACTGATCAGAAATCTCCGAAGCCGCCGCCTTCAGCTCCTCCGCAGATGCCTTTCCAGCCGCCAGCTTTTCCGCCAGCTCCGCCGGAAGCTCTACACGTGCCGCCTTCGCCGGTCTTGCCCCAAGCACCGCACATCCTTTTCCGTCTTCCACCCGCACCGCACACGTCAGCACCGGGAAATCCGTTCTGGAATTTCGATGACTCTGATAAACCGTAACACCCTCATGCTTCTTCACAATCAGCCTTACCAGCACATCCCTGTCTCTCTTTGAACAGGCAAACTCCGCCAGCGGCATCCGTCCCGCATGAACCAGCTCCACCTCCGTATCCAGCGCCAGAAACAGCGTCAGCACATCCGAAAATCCAAATCTGCCGAAAATACTGCCTCCCACCGTAGCCAGATTCCGGAACTGCACCCCGACAATACTCCGCACACTCTCCCGTGCCGCACCGTCGGTATAAGCATTCAGCCCATCATGCTCCTCCATCTGCCGCAGCGTCACCATACATCCAATCGAAAACTCCTCCTCGGACTCTTCAATCTGATCCAGTCCCAGCCCGGACAAATCAATCGCCGTCTGCACCTGCCTCTGCCCCATCTTCGTCCAGAGCATCCCGCCCAGGATACAGGCGCTTCTCTTCTGATTCAGCTCATACGCCTCCTCCAGCGACCCCACCCGGACATAATCCTTAATCTTAATCATACTTACCCTATATCCTCCATTTTTACTCAATATAGAAGCCCATATATTTGATATTATACCCGACCTGCTCCCCCCTTTCAACTTTTTTCTATTTTTTTCAAAAAAACCCTTGCATTTTCCCTCCACATCCAGTATAATCATTCAATGTCGGAAGTCATTCTGACACAAAACAAAATACATGGACGGATTCCCGAGTGGCCAAAGGGGACAGACTGTAAATCTGCTGCAAATTGCTTCGATGGTTCGAATCCATCTCCGTCCATATGCCGCAGTGGCGGAACTGGCAGACGCCCGGGACTTAAAATCCCGTGGGTAGTGATACCCGTACCGGTTCGATCCCGGTTTGCGGCACGATTAAGAGCTCTGATTCATACGAATCGGAGCTCTTTTTCCATTTCTATTTTTCAACCTTCCGCCCCCACTACCAGCCTCGCCGCCGCATCACGCAAGACCGAACGGGCGGCGGCGAGGCGTCCGTCACTCCTCGCATCTATGCAGTACCACTCCCGATAACGGCAGCAAATCCATCTCCAGTATGCCCGCCGGTGCCTCGATTTCTTTCTCCTCCGAAGAAAATCCCACCGCATCCGTCGCAAACACCTGCGTCAGCTTCGCCACCGAACTCCGGTTAATCCCGGTAAGCCACACCGGAATCTCCACATGCACCCTCTCATTCCGGTTATTAATCACCACAATCACCTGCTCCTCCTGATTAAACCGTCCATAAGAAAGCACATTATAATCATGGTGCAAAAATTTCAGCGATCCCATCGCCAGCACCGGAAATCTCCGATGCACCGCAATCATTTCTTTATAGAATCGGATCAGCTCCTGATCCTCCTGTCCCCAGGGATACGTCCTCCGGTTATCCGGATCCGTAAACCCAACCTGGCCGGCCTCATCCCCATAATACAGCGTCGGCGCCCCCGGCCACGTCATCTGAATCACAACCGCCTCGCGCAGCACCGCCTTATTCGTATTCTCCGCAGCCGCATACGGCCCAACATTCGCCACACGCCCCACACGATGATTCGTTCTCGTGAGGAACCGCGAATGATCATGATTATCCAGCTCATTCATCGCCGTATACAGCGAAGGCGCATAAAACGCCGGCATATGATACGTCATCGCCCCGATAAAACTCTCACTGTTTCCGAGAAGCCCCTGGTTAAACTCATCACTGTGCTTCTCCATACCCGTGAGGAACCAGGAAACCGGCTCCATAAACGCATCATAGTTCATCACCGTATCCCACTCGTCGCCCTGCAGCCAGCTCATCGCATCGCCGTAGTGCTCCGCCAGAATAATCGCCTCCGGATTCGCCTCCTTCACAACGCGCCGGAACTCCTTCCAGAACTTGTGGTTAAACTCCGGGCTGTGTCCTAAGTCAGCGGCCACATCCAGCCGCCAGCCGTCCGCATTAAACGGCGGAGAAACCCACTTCGCGCCGATGCGCATAATATCCTCCATCAGCTTCTCCGAACCCTCGTAGTTCAGCTTCGGCAGCGTATCATGGCCCCACCAGCCGTCATAAAACTCATTGTACGGCCAGTTATGCTCATTATAAAACTTAAAAAACGTGTGATACGGACTGTCCTGCGCCACATACGCGCCCGGCTCATAGCCCTTTCCGGCCTCGTAAATCCGCTCGCGGTCCAGCCACTTGTTAAACGAACCACAGTGGTTGAAAACGCCGTCCAGAATCACCTTCATGCCGCGCTTGTGCGCCTCCTCCACCAGGTGGATAAACAGTTCATTGCTCGCCTCCAGGTTCGCCCTGTTCGTCACACGGTCAATATACCGCGTTGCCCGCGTATTGTCCTTGTCGCCCGGCCAGAGCAGATCGCCTTCGTCGGAGACAATCTTTCCGAAATGCGGATCAATATAGTCATAATCCTGAATATCATACTTATGGTTCGACGGCGAAACAAACACCGGATTCAGATAAATGACCTGCACACCGAGATCCTGCAGATAATCCATCTTGTCAATGACGCCCTGCAGATCGCCGCCGTAGAAATTGCGGACATCCATCTGCTCCGGGAAGCGGTTCCAGTCATCCACCTTGTTGACCTGCTCACCGATATAGCTGTACTCTCCCGTCAGCACATCGTTGGACGGATCTCCGTTGCAGAAGCGGTCCACAAAAATCTGATACATGACAGCGCCCTTCGCCCAGTCCGGCGTATGGAAGCCCGGGATAATGCCGAAAGAGTACATCTCCTGCAGCTCTCTTGTGACACCGAGCTTGTTGTAATAACAGACCACGCGGCCTGCCTGAATCTCAAAAAAATAGCGGATCGGCTCATTTCCGACCGGAATCTCGATCTCGTAATAATCAAAACCGTTCCGGACCAAACCGACCTGCATCTGTGCACGGGTGGAACCGCTGATGAAATAAACCGCATCTACATTATTTTTCAGGGTACGGAACCGGATCTTCACCGTATCGCCCGGGTTCGGCTCAAACGGAATCTGATACTGCGGGGATTCATCGCTGTAGAGCGCATGCTTGTTGAACATCGCCCGCATCTGTGACATATACTGCTGCATTCTTGTTTATCCATGAACTAACGCCTCTGTCTTTCTCAATCATTCATTCCTTATATTTACCCACACCGCCATGTAATACAACCTTTTTCTGAACACATGTAACGATTGTGTTTATTGGATTTTTATATAGTAAAAGAGCCAGCGGGGTACGCTGGCTCTTTTGGAGAAGGTATTTCTCTTATGGGGTGTAGCAAAAACTATATAATGTATTGGGGGGTTTTTACAGTTATTATAGTACCATACGTCCCTCGAAAAGTCTGCACAAATCGCGATTTTTTTCATTTGATTCTTATTCAAAATAACGATGAATTTTTCCGGCGTTTCGGATTTTCTGTTTTAATTTGCACAAACGCCCGTAAAATCGCAGAAAAAAAACCTGCAAAAAACTTTTTTGTTCTCTGCAGGTTTTCTATTGCAAATAAAAAGATATCAGATTTCTCCAGAAACTTCCGGTGCTGTTCCTGTCATCTGTGCTTCCTGCTCAAAAATGGCTTCGAATTCAGCACGGCTCAGCTTCTCTTTTTCCATCAGCTGCTTTGCACACTCATGCAGCACATAGGAATGCTCCAGAATAATCTGTTTCGCCTGATCGTGGCATTTCTCGATCATCTGGCGGACTTCCTCGTCGATGGCTGCGGCTACATTCTCGCTGTAGCTCTTCGTATGGCCCCAGTCGCGGCCGATGAAGACCTCATCCGAGTCGGAATCGTAAGCGACAAGACCAAGGTTCTCAGACATACCGTACTTCGTAATCATGGAACGCGCGGTAGCCGTCGCCTGTTTGATATCCTGGGATGCGCCCGTTGTGATATCGTCGAAGATCAGCTCCTCTGCCACACGGCCGCCGAGGCATACGGTGATGTACTGCATCATTTTGCCTCTCGTCTGGAACATATCATCGTTCTCCGGCTGCGGCATCGTGTAGCCCGCTGCACCAGGACCTGTCGGGATAATAGAGATCGTATAGACCGCCTCCATATCCGGCAGCATATGGAACAGGATCGCATGGCCTGTCTCATGGTATGCGGTGATCCGTTTTTCTTTATCCGAAATGACTTTACTGCGCTTCTCCGCACCGATGCCCACTTTGATGAAAGCAGACTTGATATCGGACTGGCGCACAAATCTTCTGCGGTCCTTTGCCGCCATAATCGCTGCCTCGTTCAGCAGGTTCTCCAGCTCTGCGCCGGTGAAGCCTGCGGTCGTCTGCGCGATCTGTTTCAGATCCACATCCTCGGCCAGCGGTTTGTTCTTTGCATGGACTTTCAGGATTTCCTCACGGCCCATGACATCCGGCGGTCCTACAACCACGCGGCGGTCAAAACGTCCCGGACGGAGAATCGCCGGATCCAGGATATCGACACGGTTCGTCGCTGCCATCACGATGATGCCCTCATTGACGCCGAAACCATCCATCTCAACGAGAAGCTGGTTTAATGTCTGCTCTCTCTCATCGTGGCCGCCGCCCATGCCGGTGCCTCTTCGTCTTGCCACGGCGTCGATCTCATCGATGAAGATGATGCACGGCGCATGTTTTTTTCCTTCCTCAAACAGGTCGCGGACACGGGAAGCGCCGACGCCGACGAACATTTCCACGAAATCCGATCCGGAAATGCTGAAGAACGGCACGCCTGCCTCTCCTGCAACAGCTTTCGCCAGAAGGGTTTTACCGGTTCCAGGAGGGCCCACAAGAAGAACTCCTTTCGGGATTCTCGCGCCGACCTGTGTATATTTCTCCGGTGCTTTCAGGAAATCGACCACCTCAACAAGGTCTTCTTTTTCCTCTTTTAAGCCCGCAACATCGCGGAACAGGACTTTTTTGTCTTTGTCGGTGGACATATGGGCGTTGCTTTTTCCAAAATTCATCATTTTGTTTCCGCCGCCTCCACCGCCGCCCATGGAGCGGTTCATCATCGACATGCCAAAAAGAAGGATCATACCGAGCAGCAGGGCCGGCAGGACGGATGTCATGAAAATGCTGTCTCTCTGGACATTCTGCACGGTGTACGTTACATCAGCATCCTCCAGAAGGCTGATAGCTGCGTTTACGTCGGTCACATTGACCGTATAACTGTCACCGCCCTGCTCCTGTACCACGACGGAGCCGGTCGGCACTTCTTTGTTCTGGACAATCTGCGCGGATGTCACTTTGCCGTCTTTTACGGCGGTTTCAAATTTCTGCTGACTTGGGCTGCTGCCTGCGCTGAATTTTTTCCGGTGATGTAGAACATGGCAAGCACGATAATCACCATAAACGCCGCGTAGAGTCCAAATCCACTGCGCTGTCTGTTCATATTTTCTTTTTACTCCTCGTCTTCGTGAAACTCCACTACTCCGATGTATGGAAGATTCCGATATTTCTGTGCGTAATCCAGACCGTAGCCTACGACGAACTCGTCCGGGATATTAAAGCAGGTATAATCTACTTTGACATCGCACACTCTGCGCTCCGGCTTGTCGAGCAGAGTACACAGGTGTACGGATTTCGGATTTCTCTTTTTCAGGATGTCGATCAGATAGTAAAGCGTTCTTCCGGAATCGATGATATCCTCCACGATCAGAACGTCTTTTCCTTCCAGCGGCTGATCCAGGTCTTTTACAATACGGACAACTCCGCTGGACTTGGTGTCATCGCCGTAACTTGATACGGACATAAAGTCAAGGCTTACCGGCACTGTGATGCGTTTTGCCAGCTCGCACATAAAGAATACGCCGCCTTTTAAAACGCAGATCAGGTGCACTTCTTTTCCTGCGTAATCGCGGTTGATCTGGTCTGCTACTTCTTTAATTCGTCTGTCTACTTCTTCTTCGCTTAATAATACTCTGATTGTCTCTTTCATCTGTTTTCCTCCTTACCAACGCCAATCTGTATCTGCAGAACTGCTTTCGTGTCTTCCCCGACACGGCCGCTCTCTCCTCTGCGATACCCCACGACCCACCAGATCTCCGGTCCGTCGGCGAGCAGCAGAATGGAATCCCGCTCCTCTTTCGGTATCTTGGCATCAATCATATAATCTTTTAGTTTCTTTTTCCCGCCTTTTGCGGTTACTCTCAGATAATCTCCGCTTCTTCTCGTGCGGAGGACAAGACCGTCTTTTATTTTATCACAGTCAAAGCATTTCGTATACTTTTTTTCTTCAATTCTTTCGGGAAAAACCGATGTTTTTTTCACAATCGTGACTGGATTTTCTGCAAATGCGAGACTTTTTTCCTCTTCCCACCCGGCCGGAACCGGAATTGGAACTTCTTCGCCGCTTTTCCTTTTCCGTTCTTCTTTTAAATGCACTCCCTGCTTTTCCAGGCGGAGCGTCTCGTATCCGCGCACGGCGGTGATTCCATACGGCAGGCAGACACTTTTTCCGACCTGCTTTTCAAAAAGTTCCCGCACAGATTCCAGATGCTCCCTGGTAAGATCCTTCCGTTTTCCCGCCAGCTGTTCCAGAACGCGCCGGATCACGTAGCGCTGCAGAAGAGGCGCTTCGCTGCTCACCGCATCACGCAGCACAACCGCATTTTTCTCTGCGGATGCATACCGCTCCATCAGCTGATCCGTCTGCTGCTCCAGATATTCCTCCGTTTCCAGCAGGTCCAGCGATGTCTGTGCCATATGCGCGGCGGCTCGCGGATTGACCTCTTCGGTCAGATACGGCAGCACATGGTGGCGGATTCCGTTCCTCGTGTAAGCATCCTCTGCATTCGTGCTGTCCTCACACCAGGAACACTTCCGGCTTTCCAGTTCCTGCCGGATCTCTTTTCGTCCGACGCAGAGAAGCGGACGGATCACATTCCCCCGCACGGGGCGTAAGGAGGCAAGTCCGGCCAGCGACGTTCCCCGTGCCAGGTGATGCAGCATCGTCTCCGCAACGTCATCCTGGTGATGGGCGAGCGCAATTTTCACTGCCCTCTGCTCCTTTGCGCACGCTGCAAAAACTTCCTGCCGCGCCGCGCGTCCAGCCTCCTCCGTCGAGAGATGCTTTTCTTTTGCGATCTTCTCCACGGGACAGGAATAGAGATAGAACGGAACATCATATTCCCGGCACAGATTTTCTGCAAATGCCGCATCCCGCCCGGCTTCCGCGCCGCGCAGGTTATGGTTGACGTGGACAGCCAGCAGCGAAAAGCCAAGCGGCTCCTGCAGTTCCCGCAGCAGATGAAACAGGCAGACGGAATCCGCGCCGCCGGAGAGGCCGAGCAGCACGCGTTCGCCTGCCGTTACCATATGATACTGTTCCATAAAGGCTCTTACTTTCTCTCGCATCCTTCGTTTTTACTCCTATTTTTTCCAGATTCTGGCGACCAGAACCGTCATATCATCCCGTGCGCGGCAGCCGCCGAGGCGCAGCACGCGTTCCAAAAGCTCCCGGGCAAATTCCCGCGGCTCGCTGTTTTTCACTTCGAGAAGAAGCTGCTTCATCTGCTCCGTCCTGTCCCCGGGCAGCGCGTCCAGCACTCCGTCCGTCATCATCACAAGGTAATCACCGTCGTACAGCTTTTTCGTTGTGGTATCAAAATCCGTCTGGGAAACGAGACCTGCGGCAAGACTGGTTGACTCCACAACCTCCACCCACGTATCCCGCCTAAGGAACGTCGGCGATGCACCTCCTTTCAAAAAGCTGCAGACGCCTGTGTAGAGATTAATCGAAGCAACATCAAACGTGGAAAACATCCCTTCCTTTGGCTGCAGCAGAAGCATCGAATTGATCATCCGTGCCGCCATGATCCGCGGGAATCCGGCGCGCAGGAACTGTTCAAACAGCTCCACCACCGTCTCGCTCTCCCTGTTTGCCTCGATCCCGGAACCCATGCCGTCCGACAGGCAGAGGACAAACTGGCCGTTTTCGCAGAGCACACTGTAATTGTCCCCGGAGATACTCTCCTGCTCCTTGGTGATGCGTCCCACACCGTAGAGAACCTGGAATTTCACATCCTCCTGAAACAGCACCGTCTGGTATTCTCCGCTTAAGACCTGTGCCCCGTCGCGTACCGCAACCATCGGGATTCCGCACAGGGAACCGATCAGTTCCGCCGTCTGGCGAAGCGTGATCCGGCAGTGACGGCCCGCTTTGACCGTCATATAGATCTGTAAATGCTCTTTCGGCCGCTCCTGGAGCCAGATTTTCTGGACGAAAGCCCCGTTTTTCTTCATCTGGCGGCAGATTTTTTCCGAGAGCTCGTCCGGCAGACTGTTGAGGCTGTACAGATCACACGCGGCGCGGTCCATAATCCCGGCGACTTCACTTAACTGTTCTGCCACCACGCGGCGGCTCTCCGCCACACGCCCCGACCAGAGCGCCGTCTGGCGTTCCTGCTGGTAGCGGTTCCAGAACAGTTCCAGAAAGCGGGAGCCGTTCAGGCAGGAGGCGTTCCATTCGCCTTTTGCACGGCTGATCTCGTCCTCATCCCCGTCGGCGATTGTCTGAAGAAGTTCCTGGCACCGCTCGCGCGTCAGGTTTCCGTACTGCTCCCAGCACCACGACGCCTTCGCACAGCGGCTGCAGACTTCCTGCTGTTCTTTTTCCAGAATCTTGTCCACCCGGCCCGTCTCCGGCATCACACTTTTTGACGGCATCTGGTAAAAGCTCTCTGCCAGAACGCGGAACGAATCGGCGTAGTGCTCCATCTGCAGTTTCTGCGGATGATTGTCATAGACGGCCGCTTCCCGGCGGCTTCTTCTGGCTTCCAAAAAAATTTTAGCCATGTCCCCTGCTGACAGCAATGCGCCGATCAGGAACATGGCAATGATCCACTCCGGCATGTTCCGCTCCTCCTCTCTTTGTTCTGGACTTCAAAGGGGACTGCGAAATCATGCCCTTTCTTTATCTGTTTTGTTTATTTCGACTGGGATTCTTTAAATAAAATCTCATTATCCTTTACCATGCCAAGTTTTTCTCTTGCCGTTTTTTCTATGTACTCATCGGTCTGCATGTATTCTTTCAAGGCGGTAATATCATCGGTGCGCTGCTTCTCCTCTTCAATCTGGCTGTCCAGACTGGAAAGACGGGATGCATTTGCATTGACCTTCTGCTGAAGGCTGATTCCCTTTTACGGTAAGGACTGCAAACCAGGCATGCACAGGACTATGGTAATTGAGAACTCTGTTGTACGGCTCTTCTTTCTGACTTTTTTCCTCGGCCAGAATTCTTTTCTTCCCTTTCTTTCATTCTTTTCTTTACCCTTGCTTTCTATTTTCCAACCATCTGCAGCCAAACTATCTTGTTGTTTTTCGTCCGCAGACTTGTTTCTTTGTTCTTACATGTGTAGTTACATCTTACCGTTCTTCCCATGAAATTCAACCTTTTTCTCCGTTTTTTCATACTTTTTACCAGCCATTTTCCTGGAAAAGCGAGGATTCGCCCTGCTTTTTTGATTCCCTTTGCCAGAAGTTCCGGAAGAAAGCGTCCAAACGATGCGTGGTACAATGCAGCGCCCCCAAGGATGCCGCCAAACAGATACCCACGGAGAATGCCGCTGTTCTCTCCGTAAATCCGTACAAACAGATACAGCGCTGCCGCAATCCAGTAGCAGAGGTCCTCTGCAGATACCGCCGCATGGCTGTGGCGGATCAGTTTCCGCGCTGTCTTGATCAGATCGTACCAGAACCCCAGGACTGCCCCCTGCCAGATGGAACAGGCGAGCAGAATCAGCTCCCGGGTGACATACGCACTCATTTTTACCGGAACAGCCGCGCAAGCGCAGACCCCTTCTTCTGCTGCGGCCCATGTTCCGTATAGACCAGGCTGTCGATGCTGCCTTCGATATCCGCCTCTCCCTTTTCCAGCTCCAGGCGGCCCACATGCAGCTCTTTTCCGCGGATGGTAAGAACACCGCAGACGGTCACGAGCAGAACTTCGTTCTCATCAAAGCTTTTCACATCCTGCACGCCGCCAAGAGAAAGTGTTTTCCGCTGTTCCAGCAAAAGGCGGTGCACCTGTTCGTTCATCTCCCCCATGCAAAAAACCTCCATACAATGGTCTATACACCCATTATATGAAGGTTTTCTCTTTTTATTCGCTGCACATGAATCCTGCCGCACTTCTTATAAGTAGCGGTAAAGCTCCTGTGCTTCTTCTTTTTTCACGGTTTCCTGCACATTCAGCACTTCTACCCTGACGGATTTACTTCCGAACTGAATTTCCAGTACATCTCCTGCCTTGACCTGTGCGGATGCTTTTGCCGGTCTGTCATTGACGAGGACACGGCCTGCATCACAGGCTTCATTGGCTACGGTACGCCGCTTGATCAGTCTTGATACTTTTAAAAATTTATCTAAGCGCATAGATTTTTACTTAGTTCATCATGTCCTTTAAAGCTTTTCCTGCTTTGAATTTCGGAGTTTTGGAAGCTTTGATTTCCATGGTCTCGCCAGTCTGCGGATTTCTTCCTTCTCTTGCTGCTCTTTCGGATACTTCGAAGGTACCAAAGCCTACCAGCTGAACTTTCTCACCTTTCTTTAATTCTTCAGATACTACATCGATAAATGCTTTTAAAGCAGCCTCTGCATCTTTTTTGGATAAATTTGTCTGCTCAGCCATAGCTGCAACTAATTCTGTTTTGTTCATGAGTTTTACTCCTCCTGTATCTTACATTTGTTTTTTACATGGTACGCGGGCCCGCTGATACACACGACCTGCCCTGCCGGCTGTTTTTCTTCCGGATGATCAGTCTGTTACGTTGACCGGCTTTTTCGCGTAGCTGTATATATTTATATACTAATGCGTCTCTCTTGTCAAGAAAAAAGTCCCCCATACCAGCGGTTTTATGGCGATTTCTGCCAAAAACAGACTCTTTTCCACCGCACGGTTAAAAGAAGGATCCCTTAACAAACCGCAGCCAGTCTGCCTGCTGCGCATTGAGTGTTTTTAGTTTCTCCGTATTCCGCCCGGATATCCACGATTTTCTGCTTCCGTAGTAGCGGTTTGCCAGTTTCCAGTATTTCCACGGATAGGAAAGATAGAGGCGGAGTGTCTCGATTTCCCCCTCATCGAGCGGCCGTCTGGCGCTGTAGGCGTTTAAGATCCGTTCTGCCGCGCGCTCGCTCCAGCCGTGTTTTTCCAGAATTTTCCGCATAAAATAGCCAAGATCTGCCACCTGGAGATCGAAGTTCCACTTGTCGAAATTGACCGCCGTTTCGCCTCTGCCGTTTTCCAGCAGAATATTGTGCTGGCTGAATTCCCCGTGGCAGACGGCGCCTTCTTCGTCCGCCCGCTGCCGCAGTTTTTCATAGGAAGAAGCTTTCATTTCCGCGGCCGCCCGCTCTCCCTGTTCCAGATACGGACCGGCGCTTGCCAGCAGCAGTTTTTCGAACTCATTTTTCTTCTTTTTTGTCTGCAAATACTTTCGGATCTTTCGAATTTCCACATTGTGGCGGATGCACTCCTCCACGAGGGATTCCCTCCGGTATTCCATTTTCACCGGCAGATGAGCTGCCGTATGTAGCCGCGCCAGCGCGTCCGAGGCGCGGATAAGATCCTCACTGTTTCCCGTCTCACATTCCCGGCCCGGGTACCAGTTCCGCACAATGTACGTTCCTCCGTCGTCCCCGCGCGTTGCAAGCGCTCCCTCTTCGTTCCGCAGAATCTGATCGCACCGCAGGAGCCCCGACTCCGTGATGCGGCACTGTAGAAGATACCGCTGCTCCAGTTTTTCCGCCGCCGTCCCGAACTCGCTGATCAGCTTATCCCCCTGTTCGGTGTGGCACAATAAAGCGCCCCGCACCCGCATTGTACCGGAAGCCGTAAGACCGTAATGGGACAGCACACTCAATCCATAATCATACAAGAGCCTGACTCCTTTCCCTGTTGTGATCGTTTTTGGGGTCACGATTCAATGTATGCGTATCCGCCCTGTGCCATGCATACTGGTTTCTGTTTTTTCTTTCATCTCAAAAGCAATGTTAAAAGTATTTTCTTTTTCTCTTATTTTATTGTTTTTAATTTCACCGCATGGTAAAATATTCCAAACTTGACAGGGTGAAAAACACCTGTTATGGGGTTCTCTAAAATCATTTTATTTTAAGGAGGGTTTTTATGATTTTCTTACCACAGCCATCTTCCCTTTCCTACGGAGAGGGCACCTTTACAATTCACTATGACAGCCGCATTTTTCTCGATTCCGAGAGCCCGGCTGAGCTTTTTTCTGCAGCACAGCTTCTGCAGCAGGAGATTGAGACACAGACGGGATTCCGTCCTGCCATCTGCCGCCGTCATCAGCCGGTGGGATCACACCTGATCTATCTGACTGCCTCTCCGGAATTATCCCGTGAGGCTTATACCCTCGCTGTCACACCGGAAAACATCACGATCTGCGGATCTCTGGAAAGCGGCGTTCTCTACGGCGTGCAGACACTCCGTCAGATGATCCGCCAGGCAGGTGCTGTTCTTCCAACCATCCTGATCTCCGACAAACCGGCCATGGAAAACCGCGGCTTCTACCACGATGCGACCCGCGGACGTGTTCCGACGCTTTCCTATCTGAAACAGCTTGCCGACACCTTGAGCTTCTATAAAATCAATCAGCTTCAGCTCTACATCGAGCACAGCTATCTCTTCGACGATCTGACCGAGATGTGGCGCGACGATACACCGCTCACTGCAGAGGACATCCTCGAGCTGGACCGCTACTGCAGGGGACTTGGCATTGATCTCGTTCCGTCGCTTGCAAGCTTCGGCCATCTGTACAAGCTGCTCTGCACGAAATCGTATGCACATCTGTGCGAACTGGAAGGCTCTGCTTCGGCTCCGTTCTCCTTCTATGACCGCCAGGCGCACCATACGCTCGATATCACAAACCCGGAGAGCCTCTCCCTTGCCAAACACATTCTTTCCGAATATATGCAGCTCTTCTCCTCGAAGTATTTCAATCTCTGCGCGGATGAAACGTTTGACCTTGGAAAAGGGGCTTCCCGCGCACTCGCCGAGGAAAAGGGAACCACCGTCATCTACACCGAGTTTGTGACAGAGCTTGCCAACTATATCACTGAATCCGGCCGCACGCCGATGTTCTGGAGTGATGTCATCAGCCAGGAGCCGGAAGTTTATCATCTCCTGCCGAAGAACCTGATCTGCCTCCACTGGGATTATGCGTCAAATGTTTCATCGGAGCGTCTGACCCGCCTTGCCAATTCCGGTGCCGAGCATCTGTATGTATGCCCGGGCGTACAGGGATGGAACCAGCTCATCAACAAGTATCATGAGGCGTATGAAAACATTTCCAGAATGGCGCGCTACGGCCACGAATGCCATGCGATGGGACTTCTGAACACTGACTGGGGCGATTACGGCCACATCAATCACCCGGACTTCTCCCGCATCGGCATGATCTACGGCGCGGCGTTCTCCTGGAATGCAGACATTCTGCCGGAGGAGGAAATCAACCGCCAGATTTCCGTGCTGGAATTTGGTGATGCTTCCGGAAAACTCGTTTCCGTGCTCGATCTTCTCTGCCATCAGGATGCGTATCCGTGGCGCACTGCCGTTATGGTACAGGAAGCACTCGAACTGCATCAGGACAAAGAAGAGGCTGCCGAACTGCTCCGCTCCTGCGCGGAAGGCGATGCGGATGCAGCAAATGCTTCGATCGACGCGCTCTGCGCCGTTCTGTACGAGAAAGCCGGCACCGTCCGCCCGGAGAACCGTCCGATGATCTATGCGTACCTGCTCGCCGCAGACGGCCTGAAAGTGCTGAACCGCCTGCTGCCGTTCCTGCGCGCTTCCCTTCTTTCCGAGGGCACTCTGCCGGAGAAAGAAGACTGTTTTGCGCTCGCCGGAGATCTCGAACGGTGGCTGCACAGCTATAAAGAGCTGTGGCGCACCGTCTCCAAGGAGAGCGAACTGTACCGCATTGCCCATGTGTTCTGCTGGTATGCGGATCTGCTGCGTGATCTGAACGCATAAAACCAGCAAAAAACAAAAGAGAGCCGGGGACGGATTGTTCTGTCCCCGGCTCTCTTGTTTGCCGTTTTGGCTTTACAGCAGTGTTTTTACGTACTCTGTCAGGTATTCTTTTGTATTCTTCGCCGGATCTTTCATCACTTCTTCCAGCGCCGCGTTCAGGCATTCGCCGATTTTCGGGCCTTTTGGGACACTGAGTTCCATCAGATCTTTGCCGGAAACGGCCAGCGTTTTCAACGTAAAGCAGTCGCCGTTATCGAGAATTTCTCTGACGCACTCCCTTACCTTCCCGATCCGTTCCAGGGTTTCCTCCCGCTGGTACAGGCTTTTGGCCATCGTATCGGCTTCCTGCACGATCATCAGTTTTCCGAACAGCTCCGGGCCGAGTTTGTTCAGAATACGGCGGATCACCGGTTTCTCCGGAGCCATGCGGCAGTCATGCCAGCGGATCAATGCTGCGACCTGGCGGATGGTTTCGTTGTCGAATTTCAGACGGCGCAGAATCGCTTTCGCCATTTTCTCCCCCGCCGGTGCGTGGCCTTTAAAATGATCGATGCCGGCCTCATCCGTTGTGCGGCACGCCGGTTTTGCAATGTCGTGGAGCAGCATCGTCCAGCGCAGAATCGGATCTGCCGGAACGTGCTGCAGAGCGGCAATCGTGTGCTCACCGACATTATAGCAGTGGTGCGGATTGTTCTGCGGCGTTTTCATCAGTTCATCAAACTCCGGCAGCACAATTTTTGTAATACCCGCCTCATAGACGGCCTCCATGTACTCCGGCCGCTTCGAGATCAGCAGTTTATTCAGTTCCACACGGATCCGCTCAGCGCTGATTTTTTCAAGCGTCGGCGCGAGTGCTATGATGGCATCCAGTGTTGCCGGATCGAGTTTGAAGCCGAGCTGTGCGGAAAAGCGGAGGGCACGCAGGATCCGCAGTGCATCCTCACTGAACCGCTCGGTCGGATTTCCGACACAGCGGATGACTTTGCGCTGTAAATCCCCGATTCCATCGAACAGATCCACAAGCCCCTCTTCGTTGTTGTATGCCATCGCATTGATCGTAAAATCACGGCGGCGCAGATCCTCGGCGAGGCTGGAGGTAAAGACCACTTCTTTCGGATGGCGGCCGTCCTCATACTCTCCGTCGATGCGGTACGTCGTGACCTCGTGCGCGCCGCTTCCGGCCAGAACTGTTACCGTTCCGTGCTCCAGTCCCGTATCCACGGTGCGGTCAAAAATTTCTTTTACCTGCTGTGGGGAAGCAGAGGTTGTAATATCCCAGTCGTCCGGCTCCCGCGCAAGAATCGTATCGCGCACACAGCCTCCGACCGCGTACGCTTCGAAGCCTTTCGCATGCAGGGAATCGATTACCATATTTACGCTTGGCGGCATTTTTATCTTCAAATTTGTTATCTCCTTTTTCTAAATCTGCTTTTCCAGTATAACAGTTTCCTTTTTTTAACCGCAAGTGTGGTTGCGGTTGTATTTTGGGGATTGCATGTGTATAATAGAGGTTAATAAAATTCGAAAGGGGATTTACATTTTTATGAAACTGGATCGTTACCGAAAATATGTCCGGGCCGGCGTTACTGCCTTTCTGGTACTTGCAGCGTCCATGATTTTTTACTACCTGCTCTTCCACCAGACTTCTGTGCGGACCGCCTTTCACAATGTCCTCAACATTCTTTCCCCCCTGATTGCAGCCCTGATTCTCGCCTATGTGATCAGCCCGATCATTAACTTCATAGAACAGCGGATCATCGCCAGACTCTTTGCCCGGCACGGAAAAACACAGTCGGTACGCTGTAAAAAGCTTGTGCGGGCGCTTTTGATTCTTCTGACGTACGTCTCCATGCTTTTCGCGCTGTACGGACTCATTGCGACCCTGATCCCGGAGCTGTTCTCAAGTATCACAAACATCGTCTCCAACTTCTCCAACTACGCAAACAACATTCAGGATTTTGCCACAAAAGTGCTGGCGAATTACCCGGAGATGCAGCAGACGGCAGACCAGTACATCTCCACGTTCTCCGCAAAGCTTTCCAACTGGCTGACCAATGACCTGATGCCGATGCTCCGTACGTTCCTTCTGAACCTCTCCGGACAGCTCGTCAACATGGTTACGTTTTTCAAAAACATTCTGCTTGGCGCGATCGTTGCAATCTACATGCTGTACAACAAGGAAAGCTACATTGCCAAGCTGAAAAAAGCAGTCTACGCGCTGCTCGGTCTGGATCACGGAAATGCCGTGATCCGCGACTGCCAGTATGTGAACCAGGAATTCAGCGGGTTCCTCGTTGGAAAAGTCATCGATTCGATCATTATCGGTGCCATCTGCTATCTTGTGACGAGCCTGATCGGCACCCCGTACGCACTGCTGGTCAGCGTAATCATCGGTGTGACGAATATCATTCCGTTTTTCGGCCCGTTCCTCGGCGCCGTTCCGTGTCTTCTGCTGATCCTTCTGATCGACCCTCTGCAGGCACTGTATTTCCTGATTTTCGTCGTTCTTCCTGCAGCAGTTTGACGGAAATCTTCTTAGGACCGAAAATCCTCGGCGAGACGACCGGCGTGTCCAGCTTCCTTATCATCATCTCGATTCTGATCGGCGGCGGCTTCTGGGGTGTCTTTGGCATGATCATCGCCGTTCCGGTCTGTGCCATTATCTGCACGGTCTGCCGCAACTTCGCCAACCGTCGTCTTGGAAAAATATCACCTGCCGGATGACGATGCGTTTACTTCCACATGGACCACATTGATCCGGAAACGAGACAGGCGATCCCATATCAGAAAAAGAAGATCGACGAGGCCGAAGTCTTCCACTTTCCGGGCTACCGGCTGCGCAAAGCGCTGACAAAACTGACCACGGAAGAGTCTCCGGTTGATGCGCCGTATACACCGGCAAAGCCTTCGACCGAAGAGAAAAACTCAGATTCTTCCGATTCCGATCAAAAATAAATCTTATCTTACAAAAATGCCTTCTGTGCAGACTGTTTCCATTCTGCACAGAAGGCAATTTTTTTATTTTTGCTTTTTATTTCTCGATTACAACCGTGCTGAGTGTCTCTGCCGGAAGATCGACACGCATGATATGTCCGTTGACACGCAGGAAGCTGCCGGAATCCTCTTTTGTGCGGTTCAGCAGGATCACAACGTAGCTTCCGTCTGGATTGACTGCGGCCGTTACATCCAGGTTTGCTCCGTATTTGCTCCAGCCGATGCGTTTTGCACCCGGAGCAATATATTTGGAAATATGGCCGATGTAGTGGTACATGATCGGTTTGCGGTAATGGAAATCATCATCCACAATCAGACCTGAGGTGAATCCCATCGGTACGTGGCGCGGGCCGCCGTCTTTGTCTACGAGGAAGTTCCAGTCGATCCAGCGGTTCATGCCGGCGTTCAGGTTTCCGATCATATCGTGTGCATAATCTGCGGCGTCAAGGTAATCGACGTACTCTGGTGTCTGGAAGTTCACCGGTCCGAAACCACCGTCGCCAAAACCGATTCTGCCCGGCATGTGAAGGGCACAGCACTCGGAAAGCATGAAGGTTTTGTCCGGGTATTTCTGTTTCATCAGCTCAACAGCCTCGAAGTGGTCGCCGGAATACCAGTGGAATGCGATACCGGCTACCATGTCCATGGTCTCCTCGTCAAGGACGGTCAGAACGTGTTCGATCATACGCTCTTTGTTGTGATCCCAGATGAAGATGCCGATCTTGTCCGTCAGGCCTGCTTTTTTCATCTCCGGATACAGATAATCTTTCAGGTAGGTTTTGGACTCTTCCGGTGTCCATACGCAGCTGTCCCAGGTGGTAGCCGCTACGGTCTCGTTCTGCAGGCTCAGCATCGTCACCGGGATTCCCTCATCGAGGTATGCCTGCAGATATTTTACGACGTATTTTGCCCAGCTTCCGTAATACTCCGGTTTCAGGCTGCCGCCGTGGTTTCTCTGCGGAATCTCTTCCGGAACCGGCATTCCCATTGCACCGTAAACAGCAGCATCATTCTTTGCGATCTTCGGTGCAGTTTTCCACTGATACGGCGGAGACCACGGGCTCATCAGAACACTGATCGGCTCTGCGGAGATTTCGATGGCTTTTTTCAGCATCGGAAGGACATATTTGCGGTCGCGGTCGATCGAGAAGGTTGCCAGATCCGGGTCTGCGATCGGGTCTGCGACTGCCTGATACTCCTCAAGGGAATAGTCACAGCTGTCGATCGGCACGCGGACAAATCTTGCATGAAGGCCGTCCGGTCCGAAAATATCCTGTAATGCCTGATTCTGTGTTTCCTCATCCATACGGGACAGCAGGTATGCGCTGCTCTCGGTCATGGCGCCGCCGAAGCCCTCGATGGTCTGGAACGCAAAGTCCGGATACAGGTTGATGACGTTCGACTCAATCATTTTTACGCTCTTGGACTCGTCCTCTGGTGCCAGCGCTTTTTCCCAGGTTTTTGCTTCCCCTTTTACATGGTACGTTGTAATCTGTTTTGCTTTCATTTTCCACACTCCATTTTTCACATGTTTTGCGGCATTTACTGAAAATCCGCTGTTTCATGCTTCCACTATACCATGCTCTCTTCTTCTTGTTTAGTGCCTTTTTCGGCAGAAAATTAGGGCATTTCCGCTTTTTTGATTCTTACCCACTGGCCCATCGGGCGGTCTCCTTTTTCCTTTTCATACCGCTTCTGCATTTCCTTCATGCTGCAGCCGTACCGCTCCTTAAACAGACGCGACACCGACTTGTAGTTTTCGCAGCCGTGTTTCGGCAGAAGTTCCATGATCCGCGCCTCGGGATGCTGCAGGTCGCGGCAGATCCGGTCGAGCCGGAT
>ENA-OQHN01000176-OQHN01000176.1-human-gut-metagenome-genome-assembly--contig:-NODE-176-length-24725-cov-4.657289_pt1 | contig 24725 bp, 24 predicted proteins | sample MGYA00242564_ERZ504721 | MGnify/ENA primary metagenome ERZ504721 (study PRJEB26092, sample SAMD00036212) | human gut metagenome | host: Homo sapiens | study: EMG produced TPA metagenomics assembly of...
GGCGCATATCAAAGAGCTGCGCAAAAAGGCGATGAAGCTGCCGCTTCACCCGGGCGTGTATATCATGCACAGCCGCGATGATACCATCATCTACATCGGCAAGGCGAAAGCGCTTAAAAACCGTGTCAGCCAGTATTTCGGCTCGGATAAAAACCATAATGAAAAGGTGCGCCGCATGGTCTCAAATGTCGAGTATTTCGAGTATATTCTGACGGACAGCGAGTTTGAAGCGCTCATTTTGGAAAGCAGTTTAATCAAGCAGCACCAGCCGAAGTACAACATCCTCTTAAAGGACGATAAGGGGTACAGTTATATTAAGGTGACAGCGGGTGACTGGCCGCGCATTTCGGAGACGAAGCAGGTCCTGAATGACGGCGCAAAGTATATCGGCCCATACCTTTCCGCGTGGACAATCAAGGACACCGTGGAGGAGGCGCGGAAGATTTTCCGTCTGCCGTCCTGCACGCGCAAATTCCCGCAGGAGATCGGCAGGGGCCGTCCGTGCCTCAACTACTACATCAAGCAGTGCTGCGCCCCGTGCCGCGGGCACGTGAGCCAAAAGGAATACAACGAGGCCGTGCAGGAGGCGCTCGATTTTATCCGCGGCGGCACAAGCGATTCTGTGCGCACGCTGACGGAGAAAATGAACGAGGCGGCTGAAAATCTCGATTTGAGCTTGCCGCGCGCATCCGCGACCGCATTACGGCTATCAACAAGCTGAAAGAGCGCCAAAAGGTTGTCGCAAGCCGCGTGCCGGAACAGGACGTCATCGCGCTCGTGCTCGGCGGCGAAAAGGTGAGCATTCAGGTGTTCCGCTTTGCGGGCGGCAGACTGTATGACCGCGAATCATTTTATTAAACGCCGACGATGAGCCGGAGCAGATCCGCAGCGAATTTGTCATGCAATATTATTCGATGCGCGATAAGATCCCGCCCGTCATCACGATAGACGGCCCCGTCAACGACGACGGCGTCCTTGAAGAATGGCTGACGAAAAAGGCGGAGCGCCGCGTGAAGTTCCACATTCCGCAAAAGGGCGAACAGAAGCAGCTTGTGGAAATGTGCCGCACGAACGCCGCGGAAGCGCTTGCGCAGGCTATGGGCCGCGCCACGGGCCGTGAGACCTCCGCGCTCGATGAACTGCGCCAGCTCTTAAACCTGCCCAAAACGCCGGAATATATTGAATCCTACGATATTTCAAACCTTGCGGGCGGCGAGAACGTTGCGGGTATGATCGTGTTTGAAAACGGCCGCCCGCTGAAAAGCGCGTATCGCAAGTTTAAAATCAAGACTGTCATCGGACAGGACGACTACGGCAGCATGCGCGAGGTCATCCGCCGCCGATTTGAAGAATACCGCGCCGCCGATAAGCCCGAGGGCTTCGGCAGACTGCCCGACCTCATTCTGCTCGACGGCGGCAAAGGGCACGTGGGCGCCATACGTCCGCTTCTGCGCGAAATGGGCATCGATGTGCCGGTATACGGCATGGTAAAGGACGATAAGCACCGCACGCGCGCCATCACGGAGGACGGCGGCGAAATCGCCATTCAGTCTACCCGCGCGGTGTTCACGCTGGTGTCGAGCATTCAGGACGAGGTGCACCGCTTTGCCATCGGCTACCACCGCCAGCAGCGCAAAAAGGCGACCATCTCCACCACGCTCACGTCCATTCCGGGCATCGGTGAAACGCGCGCCAAAGCGCTGATGAAGCACTTTACAACCATACGCGCCGTCAGCGAGGCGACGGAGGAAATGCTGGAGGAAACGCCCGGCATGAACGCCCCTGCTGCCCGCGCCGTCTACCGTTATTTCCACAGTGAAGAAAACGATGGGGAATAACGTTGTTCCTGCGTATTTTTCGACGTTTCTCTGCAAAAACTGCGCAAAAACGGTTGACATATTTCTATTCAAATGAGATAATAACTTGAAGTGTGTCCGTACATGTTTTTTAGATTTCGGACACGGACTTCCAAAAGAGAAAGGAGTGTTCGGCTGTGCGTATCATAACCGGTTCCCGCCGAGGCAGAAAATTGAAAACGCTCCCGGGCGATGCTGTGCGTCCCACGCCGGACCGCGTAAAAGAGGCGCTTTTCAACATTTTGCAGTTTGATCTGGAGGGCCGCGTGTTTCTCGACCTGTTTGCGGGCTCCGGCCAGATCGGTCTCGAGGCGCTCAGCCGCGGCGCAAAGCGCGCTGTGTTCGTAGACAGCGCCAAGGCATCCTGCGGCGTCGTGCTGGAGAACATTCACACCACAGGGTTTGAAAACGAAGCGCAGGTAATGAACGCGGAGTATGCTTCGTATCTGCTGCGCTGCACCGAGACCTTCGACATCGCGTTTCTCGACCCGCCGTATCGCACGGGCACGCTCACAAAGGCGCTCCTTGCGGTCACGCCGCACATGAACCGCGGCGGCATCGTGATCTGCGAGCACCCCACGGACGAAGAGCTGCCGGAGACGGCGGGGGAATTCGTGCGCGTGCGCGACTACCGTTACGGAAAAATCTTGCTGACCGCGTATCGCCATCAAAGCATGGTGTAAGCGCAAAAAGGGCGGTATATCAATGAGAATAGGGATCTGTCCGGGCAGCTTTGACCCGGTCACGCTGGGACACATGGACATCATCTCCCGTGCGTGCAAAATTTTCGACAAAGTCATCGTCGCGGTACCGGTAAACCCGGATAAACGCGCGAGCTTTACGGTGGAGGAGCGCATGGAAATGCTGCGCACCGTCACGGCCGATATGGAAAATGTAGAGGTAGACTGCGTGCGCGGTCTTTTGGCGGATTACGCAAGCGAAAAGCATGCGGCTGCCATTGTGAAGGGTCTGCGCGCAATCTCCGACTTTGAATATGAATTTCAGATGGCGCTCACCAATAAAAAGCTGAACCCGGAGTTTGAAACGCTGTTCCTGCCGACCAGCATCGAGCACATGTTCCTCAGCTCCAGCATGGTCAAGCAGATTGCGGGCTTCGGCGGCGATATTTCCCATTTTGTGCCCGAGTGCCTTTTAGAGAAATAAATCAGAGACTTTGCCGCACGGCAGACTAAATGCGGCTAAAAATACGAAAGGAATGGATTTTTTATGAGCAACACGCAGGCAACCGTAGAAGATTTGATTGATGAATTGACCGACGTACTGGAGAAAGGCTGGCACCTTCCCTTTGCAGGCGGTAAATCGTTTATAGATAGCGAAGACGCAAAACAGATCTTAGATGAGATCCGTGAGGCGATCCCGTCCGAAGTGCGCAAGGCAAAGGCCATTGTTGCAGACCGCGCCCAGATCATCAGCGAGGCACAGCGCGAGGCGGAGACCATCGTGCGCGTCGCAGAGGAGAAGGCAAAGGCACTCGTCAACCAGGAAGAGATCGTGCGCCAGGCACAGGCAAAGGCAAACGACATCATGGCGCAGACGCAGGAGAAGTTCCGCAGCATGCAGAAGGCCTCCAACGACTATGTGGAAGACCTGCTCCGCCGCACGGACGACGCGATGAGCGCAAGCCTTGCAGAGCTGAGAAAGACCCGCCAGTCCATCCACGGCACAAGCGCACAGCAGTAATTTAAGAGCTTTAAACGGCAGTTCGCGGCAGTTGGGCGAGCTGCCGTTTTTTCATAGCAAAACGAGCGAACGGAAACGGCGGTTTAAAGTCTTTAGTCAAGCTTTCTCTGAGAAAACTTGCGGATTTTCAAGGCAGCGCCTTGAGTCGCTTTCCGCAGAAAGCGAAATTCTGTTGCGTTCGCAAAAAGCAGGACGGGAGCATCAATAGTCCGGTGGACTGTTGATGCGCGGGAGACCCAATTAGGGGTATCCCGAAAACCGGGAATGTGAACAAACTGCAAAAGTTTTTTTGCATGAGAATGCACAGAATTTTCAACATACCGCTATTTTGCCGAAAATCGGAAAATATACGAACAAAACCCAAGAAAAATATCGGAAATCCGCGCTTTTTCATCGAACATGGTAAACATAAATTTTTTTGCCGCGGGTTGATTTTCTATGTGGGATAAGGTATAATGGACGTGCAAGCAGCGAAAACCCTGCGGAAAACCGCATGGGCTTTGGATTTTCATTGCCTTTTCGCCCCGCTTGGCGCTCATCAGCCCGGCTTTTTTCGGGTAAAGTTCAATGAGGAGTGTCTGCCGGAACGCATCCGTTCCGCCGGACAAATATATCATGAGTGAAATTCATTTTGAGCATAAACCGGTGTTGTTCAAAGAGACCATCGAGTCCTTGAACATCGACCCGGAAGGCACCTATATAGACGGCACCGCGGGCGGCGGCGGCCACTCCGGCGCGATTTTACAGCGCCTGACAACGGGCACGTTGCTTTCCATCGACCGCGACCCGGACGCCATTGCCGTTGTGAAAGAGCGGTTCGGTAAATATCCCGGCTCCGTCGTTGCCATGGGTAACTTCTGCGATATGGACAAGATCGCGTTAGAGCACGGCATCGTTAATGTCGACGGTGTGCTGCTCGATATCGGCGTTTCGTCCTATCAGCTCGATACCGCAGAGCGCGGCTTTTCCTACCACGCCGACGCCCCGCTCGATATGCGCATGAGCCAAAGCGGCACCTCGGCCGCAGACCTTGTAAACACACTCTCTTGGCAGGAATTGGCCGAGATCATCAGCCGTTACGGCGAAGATAAAAGCGCGGTGCGCATTGCAAAGGGCATTGTGAAAGCGCGTGAAGAAAAACCGATTGAAACTACATTAGAGCTTGCGGAGATCATCCGCGAAAGCGTGCCGGCAGCGGTGCGCCGCGCGGAGGGCCATCCGGCCAGAAGAACGTTTCAGGCGCTGCGCATTGCGGTAAACGGCGAGCTGGACGCGCTCAAAAAAGGTCTTGCGGCGGCGTTCGGGCTGTTAAAGTCCGGCGGCAGGCTTTCCGTCATCACGTTCCATTCGCTTGAAGACCGCATCGTCAAGCAGCAGATGAACAAGTGGTGCGAGGGTTGCACCTGCCCGAAGGATTTCCCCGTGTGCGTGTGCGGCAACAAGCCGAAGGGCAAGCTCATCTACAAAAAGGGTCTTGCGCCGAGTGAGGAAGAGCTTCGCGAAAACCCGCGCGCCCGCAGCGCAAGGCTGCGCGTTATTGAAAAACTGTGAGATTTTGAAAGATTAGGATATCCCTGAGAGAATACAGCTGAATTTGTTGGGATAAGTTTCCGAAAGGAGGAAACAACATGGCATCTACATCAAACGCATACGATTTTGATCTTTTCGACAGCAGAGATCACGGCAGCGCGGTACCGAAGCTTCCGGAGCCGAAAGCGCCCCAAAAACAAAAACAGAAAAACAATGTGGTGAAGCTGGATGAAAAACAGCTGCGCCGCAGTCACAGACACAGTGCAAATACGGTCAAAATGCTCATGAATCTTGCGGTAGTGCTGGTCATCGTCGGCGCCATCGGTGCGGTGGTGTTCAGTCAGGTGCAGCTCACGGAGCTCACCGATGAGATCAACACGGCGAACGAGAGCCTTTCGCAGGAGAAAAGCATTGCCATTCAGCTCGAAATGCAGGCGGCCTCCAAGCTCAATACGGAGGAGATCGAGCAGATCGCGCGCGAAAAGCTCGGCATGGAAAAGGTAGCGGACGGGCAGACCTCCTACATCAGCCTCACGCAGGATGATGAGGGCACCGTAGTGCAGGCCGAAAAGACACCGAACCTGTTGGACCGTATCTGGCAGGTCTTGCAGTCGCTCTTTTCCTGATTTAGCCTTTATACATACGAATTTTTTGCGGATACGCTGCTATTTTGCGGCATGAAAGAATACAAATGGGTTATGCGGCCCCCGGCAGAGGGGAATTTGAGAGGAGAGTTGAGAGTTTATTCTTAACTCTCATTTTTCGGTATACGGCAACTTTTGGCTGCGAATGAAGGGCGCAGCAGAAAGGACGGCATTTTTTACATGGCAAAATCAAATCGTTCCGGCGTCTGGCAGCGCACAATGGTCATCGTGGGCTTTGTGCTGGTGCTCGGGTTTGGCGCCGTTATCACAAACCTTGTCCGCCTGCAGCTTGTCAACGGCGAAACCTTAAAGACCGATGCGGTTGACCAGAGTTTGCAATCCACGCAGCTTACGCCCTCGCGCGGCACCATTTACGACGCCACGGGCACAAAGGTCTTGGCGCAGAGCGCCAGCGTGTGGACGGTCGCCTTGGAGCCGAACTACATCGACGAAGGCGACGACGTGAAGATTGCAAAGGGCCTTTCCGAAATTTTAGGGCTCGATTACGACGATGTCTTAAAAAAAGCGCAGCAGAACAGCTACTTTGTCTATGTCAAGCGCAAGGTGGAGACCGAGGTGCGCGATGAGATCGTGCAGTATATCAAGGACGAAAAGATCGGCCGCGGCATCACGCTGATGGAAGACTACAAGCGCTATTATCCCTACGGCACCACGGCTTCTACGGTGCTCGGCTTCACGGGCACGGATAACCAGGGTCTTGCGGGCGTTGAAACGGAATACGACAGCGAGCTTTCCGGCACGGCGGGTCGCCTTGTCAGCGCGAAGAACGCACAGGGCGATGACATGCCGTTCCAGTATGACCAATACGTGCAGGCACAGGACGGCTACGACCTTGTGCTCACGATCGACGAGACCGCACAGAGCATCGTAGAAAAGCATCTGCAGGCGGGCCTTGAGGCCTGCGGCGCGCTGGAGGGCGGCACGGCCGTTTTGATGAACGTCAAGACCGGCGCCATTTTGGCGCTTTCCACAAAGGGCGACTACGACCCGAACGACCCATTCACCATTTCGCAGGAGGCCGAGGACGCCATCCCGGAAAAGGTGGAAGACGCGCTGCAAAAGGCGCAGGAAAAGGAGCAGCAGGAATTAAACACCTTACAGCTTGCCATCGATAACGCCGAGACCGACGAGGCGCGCGCGGAAGCGAAAAAAGCCCTTGCGGATTACGAGCGCATCGATGTCACCGCACTGCGCGACGAGCTCACCGATCAAATGTGGGCCGAAGCACAGAATAAGCAGTGGCGAAACAAAGCCGTCAGCGATACGTACTACCCCGGCTCCGTTTTCAAAATGGTCACGGGCTCCATGGCAATGGAATCCGGCGTGGCCTCCGAAGACTCCACGTACACCTGCACCGGTCAGTGGGTGTTTGATGATCCCACCATCGACCCCATCAGCTGTTGGTACCACGCCGGTCACGGCACGGAAACGCTGGTGGACGGCATTTGCAATTCCTGCAACCCGTACATGATCTGGCTGGGTCAGAAAATGGGCCGCCACACGTTCTTCAATTTCTTTGAAGCCTTCGGCTTTACGCAGCGCACGGGCATCGACCTGCCCGGCGAAGCAGACAGCCTTTATTTTAGCGAAGACGAGCTCAATATCGTCGAGCTTGCAACGTCTTCGTTTGGACAGAACTTCTCCATCACACCGATTCAGATGATCACGGCCATTGCTGCCGTGGCAAACGGCGGTTACCTTGTGCAGCCGCACGTCGTAGACCGCATGCTGGACAGCGACGGCAACATTGTCAAAACGACCGATACCAGCTACAAGCGTCAGGTCATCTCCGAAGATGTCTCCAAGCGCATGACGGCTATTCTCCAGAAAAACGCCACAAGCGAAAGCGGCAAAAACGGTTATGTCGCCGGTTACCGCGTGGCGGGCAAGACCGGTACGTCCGAAAAAGTCGCGCTGTATTATCAGGATCTGGCAGAGGGCAGCGACCGCGGCATGCAGTACGTCGTTTCCTACGGCGGCTATGCCCCGGCGGATGACCCGCAGTACGCCTTGCTCGTCTTCTACGACGAGCCGCAGATCGGCGGCGCGTCCGGCGGCACGCAGGCCGGCCCGATCTTCGCCGCCATCATGGAAGAGGTGCTCCCGTACCTCGGCGTAGACCCGCAGTATACGGAATCGGAATATGAAAATCTCTCCGCCACCGCGCCGAACGTCATTGGCATGACCATGGCAGAAGCGAAAAGCCATCTGGAAGAGCAGGGCTTCAGCGGCACGGTTGTCGGCGACGCCGAAGACGACGCGCTCGTCACGGTGCAGGTGCCGTCTCCGGGTGCATCTATCCCGAAGGAAGGCATGGTCGCGCTTTACACCGAAGAGCCGGATCCCGAAACGTATGTGGAGGTACCGAGCTTCATCGGCTATGATATCGATACTTGCCGCTACTTGGCGGGCCTTGCCGATGTGCAGGTGCTCGTTGTGGGCGACGGCGATTCCGGCTACGCACAAAGTCAGGATATCGCAGAGGGCACCAAGGTCAAGCGCGGCTCCGTCATCCGCATTTCGTTTGTCAGCTCCGGCGGCGTCGAAGCGGCGGGCAACACCTCAACGAACAGCGAAGAGTAAAAACATACATTGAGAGGGTAGGAAAGGAAGTTCATAACGTATGGATATTGTACTGTATTGCCTTGCAATCGTCATTGCGGCGGTCATCACAGGGCTGCTCGGCTACTTCATGGTGCCGTTTCTGCACAAGATCAAATTTGGCCAGACTATTCGAGAGGTCGGCCCCAGCTGGCATAAAAATAAACAGGGCACGCCCACCATGGGCGGCATCATGTTCATCATCGGCAGCTCCGTCGCGGCGGTCATCTGCATCGCATTTTTGTGGCTGAACGGCGGCGCGGAAACGCAGCTCATGTTCGTCAAGGTCGTGGCGGGTGCGCTCATGGCGGTGGGCTTTGGTATCGTCGGTTTTTTAGATGATTACATCAGCATCAAAAAGCATCGCAACCTCGGTCTCACCGAGATTCAAAAGCTCATTTTGCAGTTCATCATCGTCGGCGCCTACCTGCTTTCCGTCGCACTTGCGGGCGGCACCACCGAAACGGTTATCCCGTTCCTTGGCTCCGTTGACCTCGGCTTCTTCTACTACATTCTGGCGGCTGTCTTCATCGTCGGCATGGTCAACGCCGTGAACTTCACAGACGGCATCGACGGCCTCAATACGTCCGTCACGCTCGTCGTCGCACTCGTCTTCTCTGTTATCGCGATGCTTTTAAACCGCGTGGGGCTTTCACTTTACGCGGCGGCCATCGTCGGTGCGATGATCGGCTTCCTGTTCTGGAACGCCAACCCGGCTAAGGTCTTCATGGGCGATACAGGCTCGCTGTTCCTCGGCGGCGCAGTATGCGCGCTGGCGTTCGGCGTGGATATGCCGATTCTGCTCATCCTCATCGGTATTATTTATATTGTAGAGATTCTCTCTGTTGTCTTACAGGTTACATACTTTAAAATTTCGCACGGCAAACGCATTTTCAAAATGGCGCCGATCCACCACCACTTTGAAATGTGCGGCTGGAACGAGAATAAGATTTGCTTCGTGTTCAGCGGCGTTACACTTTTTGCCGGTATCATCGGCGTACTTTTGGCGGTGTTCGGCTGCTAAACGCCTGAAAATGGGATAAAATAGAAATCAACTGAAAAAAGGAGGTTTGCAGCAATGGCGCAGACAAGACGTTCCACGGCGCGCGGGCTTGAACAGGTCCCAAGTCGCCGGTTATCCGCCGTGCCCGCAGAAGAGGCGGCATCCGAAGCCGCAAGGCGCGGCAAACGGCGCGGGCGCATCAAATATAGAATTTTCACTTTGGGTCTCGGCCTTGATATGACCATGCTGTTTTTGATCCTTGTGCTGCTTGCCGTGGGACTTGTCATGATGTTCTCCGCAAGCTATGCCTACGCGTATTACTACTACGGAAACAGCTATTACTTCATTCTCCGTCAGGGTATGTTCGCCTTGGTCGGTGTTGTGCTGATGCTTGCCATCTCCACGTTCGATTATCACCAGCTGCATAAACTGAACCTGCCCGTTTTCGCCGTCTCCATTCTTTTGCTTTTGATGGTGCTCGTCTTTAAGGGCACAAAATTAGCGCCGAACAAAGGCGGCGCGGTGCGCTGGCTGAACCTCGGCTTCGTCGAATTCCAGCCGTCCGAGATTGCAAAGTTCGCGCTCATCTTGATGTTTGCGCACCTCATCGCGCTGTACGGCGAAAGGATGAAAACCTTCCGCTACGGCTTTTTGCCGTTTTTCGGTATTTTGGGCCTCATCTGCGTGCTCGTCATCGCGGAAAAACACGTTTCCGCCACCATCATCATCTGCCTCATCGCGTTTATCATGATGTTCGTCGGCGGTACAAAGTTCCGCTATTTCGCCGTCATCGGCGGCGCGGCGGCAGCCGCCATCGGCGCGCTCGTGCTGTTTTCCTCAAAATTTGCCTACGCCATGGACCGTGTCCACGGCTGGCTTGATCCGTTCAACCCGCCGGAGGGCGTCGATACATGGCAGACGGTGCAGTCACTCTACGCCATCGGCTCCGGGCAGCTGCTCGGCGTCGGCATCGGACAGTCGAGACAAAAGTATCTCTACATCCCGGAGCCGCAAAACGACTTCGTTTTTGCCGTAGTGTGCGAGGAGCTCGGCTTCATCGGCGCGCTTATTGTCATTATCCTGTTTGCGCTTTTCATCTGGCGCGGCGTATATATCGCGCTGCATGCGCGTGACCGCTTCGGCACCATGCTGGCGCTTGGCATCACGTTCCAGTTCGGCGTTCAGGCTATCCTCAACATCTGCGTTGTCACAAACACCATCCCGAACACCGGCATCAGCCTGCCGTTCTTCAGCTTCGGCGGCACGGCGCTCATCATGCTTCTTGCGGAAATGGGCGTGCTGCTGTCGGTCTCGCGGCATTCCAATACAGAAAAAATGTAAAAGGGGTATTCAATTATGCGTGTGTTATTTGCAGGCGGCGGCACCGCCGGCCACATCAATCCGGCGCTTGCGGCGGCCGGTTATCTGCGCTCCAAGCAGCCGGATGCCGAAATCCTGTACGTCGGCAACAAGGGCGGCATGGAAGAGCGTCTTGTGCCCGCAGCGGGCTTCGATTTCAAAACCATCCGCATCTCGGGTTTTCAACGTAAATTAACGGCGAAGAACATCCGCCGCAACATCAAAACCGTGTTCCGCCTGTTCTCCTCGTCTATCGAGTCCGAGCGCATCATCAAGGCGTTTAAGCCGGATATTTGCGTCGGCACCGGCGGTACGTCAGCGGCCCCGTCATTCGCGCCGCACAGAAGCTCGGCATTCCCAACCGTCATCCACGAGCAGAACGCCTATCCCGGCATGACGACTAAAGCGCTTGCAAAGCACGCGGAGTGCGTCATGCTCGCCGTGGAGGACGCGAAAAAAGTACCTCGACCGCAAAGATAACTGCGTCTTCACTGGCAACCCGGTGCGCGTTTCCGTTTTGCAGGCCGAGCGCGAAGCCGCCCGCAAGGCGCTGAATCTCGACGATCGCCCGCTTGTGCTGTCGTTCGGCGGCAGCCTCGGCGCAGCGGCGCTCAATAAAGCCGCGGCATACATGCTCGGTGAAAGCGCCAAAGAGAAGAAATACCAGCACATCCACGGCTACGGCCAGCACGATGAAAAATTCCTCGACGAAGTGCACGCAGCGGGTGTAAAGGAAGAAGAAAATCCGCAGATTCGCATGCTCGAGTACATAGACAACATGCCGGAGTGCCTCGCCGCCGCTGACCTCGTCATCGGCCGCGCCGGCGCCATCACCTTAACGGAGATCGAAGCCACGGGCAAGTGCTCCATTCTGATTCCGTCCCCGAACGTTGCCGAAAATCACCAGTTCCATAACGCCATGGCGCTCGTGAACCGCGATGCCGCCGTGATGATCGAAGAAAAAGACCTCACCGGTGAAAAGCTGTGGGAAACGGTGAACACAATCCTTTCCGAGCCGGGCCGCGCCGAAGAGATCGGTAAAAACGCGAAAGCCATGGCCGTGCTGGACGCAAATGACCGCATTTACAACATCATCTGCGAAAAAGCAAAAAAGTAAACCGTAAAACGCATTTCAGGCGGACATACCCCAAAATTTTTCCGCTGCATACTATGACCGTATCCAAAGGCGCGCTTTCTGCCGCCTTACAGAATACGGGGTGTGTATATGGAAGAATATGAACTGGAACATACGGGCTGTGCCCGGCAGGAAGCGGTTTTGGTGCGCGGCGGCAATCGCCTTTGCGGCGAGCTCACCGTGCAGGGCGCGAAAAACAGCACGCTGCCGCTGCTTGCGGCGGCACTCCTTTGTGAGGGCGAAACGGTGCTGCACAACTGCCCCGCACTGTCCGATGTGCACACGGCAGTCACCATTTTGCGGCGGCTCGGATGCCGCTGTACCCACACGGGCGATACCTTAACGGTCTGCGCGGACGGCATGACCCGCTGCGATATTCCCCACAGCCTCATGCGGGAGATGCGCTCGTCCATCGTGTTTTTGGGCGCGATTCTGTCCCGCTGCGGCGAAGCAAGATTGTCGTTCCCAGGCGGGTGCGAGCTCGGCCCAAGGCCCATCGATCTGCATTTGGAGGCGCTGCGCAAGCTCGGCGCAGAAATTCGCGAAGAGCACGGCTGCCTTTTATGTACCGCGCCCGGCGGGTTGCGCGGCGGGTTCGTCTCGTTTGCGTTCCCAAGCGTCGGCGCAACGGAAAACCTGCTGCTCGCCGCCGCCCGCGCCAAGGGCACAACGGTGCTCACAAACGCCGCGCGTGAGCCGGAGATTGAGGATCTCGCCGGGTACTTAAACCGCTGCGGCGCACACATTCACGGCGCGGGCGAAAGCTGCATTGTCATCGAAGGCGTGCCGCACCTTTACGGCAGCACATACACCGTCATGCCGGACCGCATCGCCGCCGCAACATACATGGCCGCGGCCGCCGTCACGGGCGGTACGGTGCTGCTGCGTGATGTCAACAGCGAGCACCTTTTGCCGGTTTTGTCGGCGTTTGAAAGCACCGGCTGCGCCGTGATGCAGTCCGGCAGCGAATTATTATTGCGCGCACCGCAGAGATTAAAACCCGTGCGCCACGTGCGCACCATGCCGTACCCCGGCTTTCCTACGGATGCTCAAGCGCCCGTCATGACCATGGCGGCGGTGGGGGACGGCACCAGTATTTTTGTAGAGAACATTTTTGAAAGCCGCTATAAGCATGCCGGTGAGCTCAACCGGCTCGGCGCGAAGATCAAGTTAGAGGGCAAGGTGGCTGTCATAGAGGGCGTGCCGCAGCTTTCCGGTGCGCCGGTCTCGGCAGAGGATCTGCGCGGCGGCGCGGCGCTTGTCATCGCAGGCCTTGCGGCGCAGGGCGAAACACAGGTGATGCACCCGCAGTACATCGACCGCGGCTATGCGCACTTTGAAGAGAATTTAAGGGCGCTCGGCGCAGACGTATACCGAATATAGAGCGAAAAGTAAGAGATAAAACGTGAAAAACGGAGGCTGAACATGGCGCGTACTCCACGCAGCGCAGCGGAAAAGCTCGCAATGAGAAAGAAAAAAAGCAGGGCGCTGCTCCTGTTCAATATAATCGCATTCAGCGTCGTCGTCATCGGCGCGGTCCTTTTGTGCATCTTCGTGTTTTTCAAGGTGGGCAACGTCACATTCACGTCAGATGCCGGCTACGATGAAGCCGATATCCGCCGCGTGTGCGGCATCAACGAGGGCGATAACCTCGTGCTGCTGGAAACGGAAAGCCGCGAAAAAGCGCTTGAGCACCGTTTCCCGTACATTGAAAGCGCAAAGATTGTAAAGCATATCCCTTCCACCATTGAAATTGAAATTACCCCCGCCGAAACGGCGTTTTCCGTCGCGTGCGACGCGGGTTATCTCTATGTAAGTGCTTCCGGCAAGGTGCTGGAGATCGCTTCACAGCCGTGCGAGGGCACGACTGTGGTGCTCGGGGCAAATCCCACGAACACAAAGCCCAGCGAAACGATCACGTTCGGCGATGATTCCGTCAAAGAAGTCTATAACGCCATCGCGGAGCAGATGACGAAAAACGAGACGCAGAACGTCACGGAGATCAACATGACGAACCCCTACGACCTTACGCTGACGTATGATAACCGCATCACGTTCCGTTTCGGCAACATGAACGGCATGTCCTACAAAATGGCGTTTGGCCTCGAGATGCTGCGTCAAATGGAAACGAGCGGCGAGATCACCGAGGAGACCGTCGGCTCCATCGATCTTTCCGTTGTGCCGGAGAAAATAAGGCGTTTTACGAGGAAGACCGCACCGCAGCCTCCGCCACGCCCGCACCCGGTGATGCCGCAGGCCGCACGGACGGCTCAGACAGCACCGCAAACGGCGACGGGGAGAACGGCGATACTGCCAATCCCACGGGTGATGCCGCAGGCCGCACGGACGGCTCAGACAGCACCGCAAACGGCGACGGGGAGAACGGCGATACTGCCAATCCAACGGGTGATACCGACGGCATCACGGACCCCGCAGCAGACGACAGCGGTGACAACACAGGCGACGCCGAAAACGTGTAAAATTTGGAAGCGTTCCCCTGTTTTTCACAAGTTTTTCGGGTAATTTGAACAGCCCCGGTACCATAGATTTCCCGAAAACCGCTGTAAAGTAAAAATATTTGCAAAGGCCCACTTTTTTGCCGCTTTCATCTTGAATTTTGGCGGGAAAAGTGATAAATTATAGTGTATGAAGCTATGTAAAGCTGAAAGACTGTAAAGAACTGTAAAGGTATGGCCCTTTATGGGACGCTATCCGGCGGATTTGATCGAAGCTCGAGAGAAAACCGTTTTGAATCCGGAGGCGGCGTGATGAATGAAAATCCCGGATCCGTGCGGATCGTTAACGGTTAAAGACCAAATCAAGGAGGAACATAAAATGCCGTTTGAAATTGATAACATGCTTGAAGAGACCCCCCAGACCATTAAGGTCGTTGGTGTAGGCGGCGGCGGCGGAAACGCCGTAAACCGCATGGCAGATGCCGGCGTGCAGCACGTCGAGCTCGTCTGCATGAATACAGACCGTCAGGCACTGTCCCGCTCGCAGGCCAAGACCCGCGTGCAGATCGGTGAAAAGAATACACAGGGCAGAGGCGCAGGCTCCAAGCCGGAGGTTGGCGCAAAGGCTGCCGAGGAGAGCCGCGAGCTGATCGCAGCTACCCTCAAGGGCGCAGACATGGTCTTCGTCACCGCCGGTATGGGCGGCGGCACCGGCACAGGTGCAGCACCGGTCGTTGCAGAGATTGCAAAGGATATGGGTGCCCTCACCGTCGGCATCGTCACAAAGCCGTTCGCTTTTGAAGGCAAGCGCCGTATGGATCAGGCAGAAAAGGGCATTGCAGAGCTGCGCAAGCACGTCGATTCCCTCGTTGTCATCCCGAACGAAAGACTGAAGCTCGTCAGCGAGCAGCGCATTACGCTTGCAAACGCATTCAGCATCGCCGATGACGTTCTCCGTCAGGGCGTACAGAGCATTTCCGACCTCATCCAGATCCCGGGCATCGTCAACCTCGACTTCGAGGATGTCAAGTCCATCATGCAGGATGCAGGCTATGCACACATGGGTGTCGGCCGTGCGGCAGGCAAGGACAAGGCAGAGCAGGCAGCTGTTGCGGCTATCTCCAGTCCGCTGCTTGAGACCGCTATCGCAGGCGCTAAGGGCGTCATCATCAACATCAAGTCCTCTCCGGACATCGCCCTCGACGAGATCGATGTCGCGTCTCAGCTCATCACCGAGCGCGCAAGCGAGGATGCAAACATCATTTGGGGTGCTGCATTCGACGAGACGATGGAAGACGAGATGATGGTCACCGTTATCGCGACCGGCTTCGACGGCATGAACGGCGAAAAGACCCAGAAGCCCGCAGCCCCGGCTATCAGCGATGCAGACCTTTTCGGCAACCCGTCTGCGCCGAGCACCGGCAGCACAACTTCCGCGAAGAGCGACGATGATACCTTCTCCGACATCATGTCCATCTTCAACAGAAAGTAATTTAGAATTACAAATCAAGCAGGGTATCGGTCTCGATACCCTGTCTTTATAAAATGTACTTTTGGGAGGAAAACAAAATGAGCTTGATCAAAGGCATTCACCACGTGGCACTGCGTCCGACGTATGCGCAGTTTGAAAAAGCAAAAACGTTCTATCTTGACCTGCTCGGCCTCAAGGTCGTGCGCCGGTGGGGCGACGAAAAATACCCCTGCATGATGATCTCCACCGGGGACAACAGCTGCATCGAAGTGCTGCCCGTCCCGGAAGAGAACGATGTGCCGCCGGAAGGCAAGTTTGCCCATCTCGCGCTCGCAACAGATGATACCGACGGTTGTGTCGCCCGTGTCCGTGAAGCCGGCTACGAGATCACCATCGAACCGAAAGATGTAGAGCTTTCCGACATCACCGCGCGCATTGCGTTCTGCACCGGCCCCTGCGGCGAAATCGTCGAGTTCTTTGATCAGAAGTAAGCCGATTTACAAAATTAAATCACCCAAAAGCAGAGTTTGAGGAGCTTTCCTCAAGCTCTGCTTGCATATTCGGCGGGTTTTCAGCCGCTAACCAAAAGGAGATTTTCGTTATGACCGATCTCATTTTGCGAATCTTTGTCCGCGATCATAAAAATACCGAGGATCCTGCCGTGCGCGACAAATGCGGCCGCGTGGCGGGTGCCGTCGGTATCGTCACAAATTTTCTGCTTTTTTTGATGAAGATTATCGTCGGCACGGTTTTTCACAGTGTTTCCGTCACGGCCGATGCCGTCAATAACCTCACAGATTCCGGCTCGTCCGTCGTCACGCTCATCGGCTTTAAAATGGCAAGTAAGCCGGCGGATGAAAAGCACCCGTTCGGCCACGCGCGCATCGAGTATCTTTCGGGCGTCATCGTCTCGTTCATCGTCATTTTCCTCGGGCTTCAGCTCGGCATGTCGTCCATTGAGAAAATCCTCACGCCGGAGGAAAACGCCCTCACGCCCGTCGCCCTCGTTGTGCTCGTCATTTCCATTCTGGCAAAGCTCTGGCAGTGCCTCTTTTACCGCAAGGTCGGCCGCATGATCAAATCCGAGTCCGTCGAAGCCACGTCCAAGGACAGCCGCAACGATGTCATCGCCACAAGCGTCGTGCTGCTCGGCGCCGTCATTACCATGCTCACCGGCGTGAATTTGGACGGCTACATGGGCGCGGCGGTTGCGCTGTTCATCGTGTTCTCCGGCGTGCAGCTTACAATCAGCACCGCAGATCCTCTCCTCGGCCAAGCGCCGGAGGGAGAACTCGTACAGACCATTACCGAGAAAATGCTCTCGTATCCCGGCATCATCGGCATGCATGACCTTGCTGTGCACAACTACGGCGTGGGCCGCTGTTTTGCCTCTGCCCATTGTGAGGTCGATGCCAAAAACGACATTCTCGTCAGCCACGATCTCATCGATAACATCGAGCGTGATTTCAGCCGTGACCTCTGTATCCACATGGTCATTCACCTTGACCCCGTTATCGTCGGCGATGCCCGCACCGATGCGCTGCACCGCAAAGTGCAGTCGCTCGTCACCGCGCTGTACCCCACCGTCACCATTCACGATTTCCGCGTCATCTGGGGCGTTACGCACAGTAATATCGTGTTCGACGCAGCCGTGCCGTTTTCGGTGAAGGACAGCGACGCCGTCATCACCCAAAAGTTAGAGGCCGAAATTCAAAAGCTCGACCCCGATTATCGCACCGTTGTCACCATAGACCGCAGATAAGTAAAGCACGCCGGTTCCCGAAATTCATCGGAAAGGGGCGTGCTTTTTAATATTTATATCAAATTATAAATATTTATTTCAACCTGCCAAGCAGCGTTTTGAGGAAATCATACACGCGGTCAAACGATTTTAGATTCATGTATTCGTCTGTCGTGTGGCAGTTTTCGCCGATGGGCGCGAACATCACAATGTCCAGCCCCTCCATGCGCGGCAGTAAAGAGCAGCATTCAAGTCCGCCCGGGCACGCCGTCTCCATCATCTCGTGGCCGTACACTTCTTTCATCAGGTCGGCCGTCATGCGGCGCATGTAGGAGTTCGGCTGGTATTCCCAGGAGTCATAGCGCAGGCTCGTCTCAAGCGTGAAGCCGCAGAGTTCAGCCAAGCGCTTCACGCGGCCGAGCACACTGTTTTTAAAGCTGCGGCTCGCCGCACGGTCGGACATCACCAGTTCAAATGCGCCGCCGTTTAACGATACCGTGCCCACGTTGTTCGTCGCCGTCATCTCCTCGCCCGCGGTCCGGATTGCCACCGTGTTCGAGGGCATCAGGTAGATCAAATCGACAATCGCCTGCGTATCGGCATCCGAAAGCATCTCGTTCGCCGCCGCATCGCGGATTTCAAGCGTCAAATTCTGCTTGCCGTCCTGCAATTCGCGGTCGATTTTCTCAAGCTCGCCGTTTAAAATCGCCTTCACAGTGTCCGGTTCGTCGCAGAGGATCACCGTTTTCGTCTCCACCGGCGCATAGTTTTCCGCTTCGCCGCCCGCCATGGTGGAAAGTCGGTACACCGCACCGTTTTCGGAAAGCGCATTAAGCAAACGCGCCGTGATCTTAATCGCATTGAACTGCTCCGGGTGCACCATTGCGCCGGAGTGCACCGGCTGCACGCCGGAAACCGTCAGCATGAGGGCCGCGCCCTTTGCAGGCTCCGTCTCGCACGTTTTCGTCAGTTTCATCAGGTCGCTCGTAAAGCAGGAAACACAGCTTGTGTATTCCACCGTCTCGCCCATCACGTCAAGGCCGATCATTCTTCTGGATTTCAGCTTGCCCGCGTCCAGCGCGTCCACGCCGTTGCAGCCGTTTTCCTCCTGCACCGTAAAGACGAGCTCCAGCGGCGGGTGGGGGAAATCCTCCTCCATCACAGCCAGCATGTACGCCACGCCGTAACCGTCGTCCGCGCCGAGCGTCGTGTCCTTCGCGCGGATGTCGCCCTTGTCGTCGACATAAATCTCAATGGGGTCATGCGAAAAATCATGCGTGCTCTCGGGTGTTTTCACGCATACCATGTCCATGTGCCCCTCCAGCATCACGACAGGCGCGTCTTCGTACCCTTTAGAAGCCGGCTTGCGCACGATGACATTCCAAAATTTGTCCTGCTCGTAGTTTAAATCCGAGCTTTTCCGCAACGGAACACACGTAGTCGCTTACGGCTTTTTCTTCGGTTGAGGGGTGCGGAATGCCGCAGATTGCCTCAAAATATTTCTGGTTCGGTTTTGTTTGGTCGAGTACGAATGCCATGTTAAACGTCCTTTCCGCGCTCACGCCTCCGAAGAGGAGATGAGATATTTGAAAATCTGCAGCTTGTTTTCTTCGTACAGCCCAAGCTGCTCGTATAATTCCTTGTAGTAGCTGAAAAGCGCCGTGCGCGCCGTAATCGCCGTGCGCACCTTCGTCAGATGCACCGCGCTGCCGGGGTTGTCGTAGTAGTTGTAGATTGGCGCGGTCAGCGCAAAAAACCGTTCTGCATAGCGTATGTACGTCAAATTAAAATACAGGTCTTCGCTCCACGTCATTTCCTCGCTGCACCGCACGTCCGTGTGTGCGCGCACCAAATCGGCGCGGTAAAGCTTATTCCACATCACGCCGTAGTAAAAGCTTGCCGGCTCCTGCATCAGCCCGCAGGCGAATTCCTCCTTTGTCATAAAGCCCATCGGCAGAAAGCCGAATGTCTGGAATTTCGCCAACTGCTCCGTCAGCTGCTTCTTTTTATTCGGCAAAAGCGGGTCAAGCTTCGCTTCTTTTTTCGGCTTGTACGGCACAATGCGGTTATACGCCGCAATGACGAGGTCGGCGTTGTTATCCTCCGCACGCTGAACGAGGAGTTCTGTCGCAAACGGCTCCAGTGTGTCGTCCGCGTCCACAAACTGCAAATATTTGCCCCGCGCCATGCGCATGCCGAGGTTCCGCGTCGCCGAAACGCCGGAGTTTTCCTTATCAATCAAAACGATGCGCGCGTCTGCCTTCGAGAGCATCTCGCACACCGGGTAGCTCACGTCCTTAGAGCCGTCGTTCAAAAGCAATATTTCAAGATTTTCATACGTCTGCCGCCGAATGCTCTCCACGCAGCGCACAATGTTGTTCTGCGCGTTGTAGATCGGCACGATAACGCTGACAAGCGGTTTCTGCATCAAAATACTTCCTTTCCTGCATCATGCTCCGTTTTTCCCTATTTTACCGCAGAAAGTTCCGGAAGAAAAGACTTTTTGAACATTCTGCTTGCAAATCCGGTGAACACACCAAATTGACCGGTGCAAAATTAGCCAAAACGCATATTGACTTAAAGTAAACTTTTAATGTTATAGAAATGTATGCGGAGTCACACCCGTACATAACGAATTCTTAGGAGGAATTTTCGTGAAACCCAAGGTTTATTTCACAAAAACGGTCATCCCTGAAAAGGTCATTGAAATGTATAAGCAGCTCGATTGCAAGCTGCCCGGCAACGTCGCCATTAAGGTACATTCCGGCGAGTTCGGCAACAAAAACTTCCTGCGCCACCCGATTGACGAACCAACCTGAATATAGTAGAATACAGGTAAAGAACAACATTTGGAGGATTGGAATATGAACAAAAGTCAAATGGCAAAGCTTGCGGCAGCGGCCGGTGTGAACGGCCTTATGTATGACCCGAATGCAGAGGGCGTTTTCGGCAATGTGCAGGGGTATACTGTCACCATTATGCCGAACGCCAACAACCGCGTCTACTATATGCTTTCGCTTTCGGTCTCGCGCATGGGCATGGCGCCGAACCCCGCGGATTTCAAACCGCTCGAGAAAATGAATAAGGTTTTGAGCGGCTGTACCGTGCAGCGTTTCCGCGTCAATTTCCTTGTGAAGCTCTCCGGCAATAAAGATAAAATGGCAGAGGCCCTGCACAGTGCGCTTGATACGCTCATCACGTTCCTCAGAACAAACGGGTATACAAATTGCTGCGAGCATTGCGGTCGCCCGGAGGGCGTAGACGCCTACACCGTCTCCGGCAACGCGTACCTTTTGTGTGAACCGTGCTTCGGGCAGGTCAGCGAAGCCGCCGCGCAGCAGAACCAGACAAAAATGCAGAAGCAGGAGCAGGTTTTGCCCGGTATCGTAGGTGCGCTCATCGGTTCGCTTATCGGCGCCGTCGTCATCGTCATTGTCGGTCAGCTCGGCTACGTCGCCGCCGTTTCCGGCCTTGTCATGGCCATCTGCACGTTAAAGGGCTACGAAATGCTCGGCAAAAAGCTCGGCACACCGGGCATCATCATTTCCTGCGTTTTGATGCTCCTGATGATCTTCCTTGCGTATCAGGCCGATTGGTCAATCACCGCGGCGCAGTTCTATGAGACCGATTTCTTCACCGCGTTCCGCGCCATGATGGATCTTATCAAAGAAGGCTATGTCGATTCCGGCGATTACTTCGGCGGCCTTGCGCAGGTCTATCTCTTCGCCGTCATCGGTGCCGTGCCTACCATCATCGCCATGGCAAAGGGCGCAAAGCACATGGTCACCACCGCCAAAATGCGCAGCGCCTACGCACCCGTTTCGGCACCCGCAGCGGCTTCCGTGCAGATGCCCGTGCAGCCCGCTTCTTCGCCCACTGCTCCGCAGAACGTCGAAAAAGACATCGAAAAGTAAAATTCAAAAACCATCGCCCGCAGGCAACCGTTTTCCGTGCCTGCGGGCGATTTTTTACGTCTTTTTGTTCTGATTTTTGAGCTTTTCGGCCTCTGCCTGCGCCTTTTTTAACTGCTCCTGCGCAAGCTTGGCGCGCTTCATTGCGTCTTCCATTTTCTGTGCGGCACGCTCCGCCCGGCGCTGCGCTTCCTCCACGCGCTGCCGCGCTTCTTCCGCGAGATGTCTTTCTTCGTCTGCATCGGGATTTTGCACGGTGTCCTGTACGGGTTCAGGTGCAGGTTTAATATTCAAGCTCAAAAATTCTGGCGCAGATGGGGGCGGGCAGGTCCACGGTCAGCGTGCCCTTTTCCGGATTCCATGCGCATTTCGTGTTGTGGTTTGCGGGGTATGCGCAGCGCACATTTACGTGCTCGTTGCCGCGCAGGAAATCCACGGGCAGCGTGCAGCGGCCGTCCGGCGCGCCACGTCTCCACACGGTGATGTACGCCTTGTGCGCGGTTTTAAGGCCCAGCGAGACCCATGTGTCTGCAAAGTGCGACGTACCGAGCGGCCAGAACGGCAGCGCGCGCTTGATGTCGCCGCGGATCGTCTTGTAATAATCGAGCGCTTCCTTGACGAGCGTGAAGTCTTCCTCGGGAATTTCCGCAAGGTGACCGCTCTGGTGAATGCGCTGCATCAGCGCATTGCACATATTAAATACGGCTTCCTCGCGTCCGCCGCCCTTCATCGGGTAGCTCCAAATGGCGCTTTGCTCCGGCGTCAGACCCGAGGGCGCGTTCGCCGCAATGGACGCATAGCGCAGGTAGTCCTCCTGGTCGCTCGTAGACTGAATGCTGTGGCGCGAGAGCATCGCGTAGTCGATGCGCATGCCGCCCGAGGAACAGTTTTCAATCACAAGGTCGGGGTAGCGGGCAAAGACGGAATCAAGCCAAGCAAGATATGCGCGCTCGTGCCCGAGTAAACCGTCGCCCACACTGTCGGCGTTTAATTCCGTGCCGATGCCCGGCTCAATGTTGTAATCCATCTTGATGTAGCCCACGTGGTAGTCGCGTACAAGGCGGTCAACGACCTCATTTGCGTGCTCCACGACCTCCGGGTTGCGGAAATCGAGCTGCCAGCGGCTGCGGTCGTGCACCTTTTTGCCGTGGCGTGTGAAGAACCAGTCCGGGTGCACGCGCGCGGCCTTCGGGCAGCAAATGCCCATTACTTCAATTTCGAGCCACACGCCCGGGATCATGCCCTTCGAGCGGATGTAGTCCATCACTTCCTCAAGGCCGTTCGGGAAACGTTCCTTACTCGGCAGCCATTCGCCCACGTTGTCCCACCAGAAGCCGTCCGCGTACCAGCCTGCGTCCACGCAGAAGTATTCGCAGCCCGCCTTGTGCGCCGCGTCGATGAGCGGCAGCTCTTTCGCCGTCGTCGGGTTGCCCCACAGGCAGTTCATGTAGTCGTTGAAAATGACGCACAGTTTCTCGTTGTCCGCATTTTTGCGGCGAATCATGCGGCGGTACTTCGTCAGCTCGCCCATGGCGTCATCAAATTTGCCGAGCGTGGAGCCTACGCACACCGGCACTGTCGTGAATGTTTCGCCCGGCTGCAAATTCTTCCACCAGTGCGATTCCGTTTCCGTCGGGCCGCTCAACTGAATGTAGAAGTTGCCCATCTGGTCGCTGATCTCCCAGTGCCACGAGCCGTTGTGCTCGATCTGCCAGAATAAATTGGAGCCCGTTTCCGTGTTTTCAAGCAGTCCCATCGGCAGGTATTCCTTTGTAGACCAGTTGCCGATGTTCGTCGCACCAATCACCTTAGAGGAGCGCTGAATTTCCTCGGGCTGGCAGCGGGCGAGACCGAGCTGCGGGAAGGTGTAGCTTTCCCACTGCATTTCGCGCTGCCAGCCGTTGTGCGGGTACCAGACGCGCATTTTGTCGTCGGTCGAAAGCATACCCTCTTTTTCGATGCCGGTGAGGGCAAAGGAGGAAACGTATTCCAGCCCCTGCGGCTCTGTTCCGACATTTTTCACGTCCGTCCAGCAGCGTACAGCCTGAACGCCGTTATAAAACTGCATATGCGAAATCGTTTCAATACCGCAGGTCTTATCTTCCATGTGGATTTCCAGCTTGCGGCCGAACTCGTTGTGCTTGTCTGCAAAATAGACGAGCTTCATGCGGTCGCCGGGGCTTGTGGAAATGTATTTGTTGCCGTGGCGCTCGCCCGGTCGGTTTTGCCCGGAGATCATAATTTCCAAGAGATTGTATCGCTCGGTGTTCAGGCGCAAGCCGCCCGTCTCGCGGTCGTGCACGTGCAGCAGACTGCGCTCGTCAAAGGGGAGCGCAGAGAAGTGCAGCAGCTTGCAGCCGAAATCTTCCGTCTTTTCAAAAACGAGATGCAGCCCGTTTTCGTCAATTTGAATCAAATCCATAGTATAAGCCTTTCCGCAGATAAATCTGCTGTGATCTATGCTGAGTTGTCTGTACAAATAGTAGCACAATCGGAGAGGCTTTTCAAGGGGGTTATCGGTCGCGGCTTTGCTCCGCACGCATGCCGAGCGCAGAATACTGCAAAGCGTGCGAAAGTCGTGCCGAAGCCTTTTGCAGGTGCTTGCACACCGTGCCGCGCGTCAGGTGCAGCTCGTCCGCAATCTCCTGCATTGTCAGCCGCTCGCCGTAGTAAAGCTGCACGCAGTCGCGCTGGCGGTCAGTCAGCTCATTGCCGATGGCGCGCCGCAGCAAAACCTGCGCTTCTAAAAGCTCATTTTTGTTTGTCTCTGCGCCGATGCGGCTGAGTAGCTTCGCCTGCCGTGCACCGGCGGAAAGGGGCTTATATCCGCTCACGAAACCGCCCTCCTTCCGCGCTTTTGCAGCGCATGGCCTGTTACAAGGCACTCCAAATACATGGTGTAAAGCATCTGCACACGCTGGGCCTGCTCGCCTGCAATGTCATAGTCGCGTTCGGCGCGGATGACGAGCAGCCGCCGTTTGATGCGCTCCGCCTCATCCAAATACTCCTGTCCCCAGGAAATGTAATCGTTCACTAGCAGTCACGATCCTTTCGTTTCAAAATAGAACATGTGTTCGTTGACTCTCATCATAAACAAAAAATTTCCGAAATGTCAATCGAACACGGAACAAATGTTCAAAAGATGTCCTACGATGTCCTATAATGTCCTGCGATGTCCGCTTTTCTGCATATTTATATGGAATTATTTACATTTTGGGGCTGTTATTTTGCGCTTTTTTGATATATAATAAAGGTGTATTTAAACTTGAAATGACCGAACGCCTTGGCGTTTTGAC
>ENA-OQHN01000178-OQHN01000178.1-human-gut-metagenome-genome-assembly--contig:-NODE-178-length-24554-cov-4.112212_pt1 | contig 24554 bp, 25 predicted proteins | sample MGYA00242564_ERZ504721 | MGnify/ENA primary metagenome ERZ504721 (study PRJEB26092, sample SAMD00036212) | human gut metagenome | host: Homo sapiens | study: EMG produced TPA metagenomics assembly of...
TGATTGGTGCCGGTAGCGTAGGCGCAACCATTGCATATACGCTTTCCAACGAAGACATCGCAACGGAGATTGTCCTGATCGACATCAACAAGCAAAAGGCAGAGGGCGAAGTGATGGATATCATTCAGGGCACCTGCTTCCGCGACCCGATTTCCATTAAATCGGGAGATTACGAGGATGCAAAGGACTCCAACATCGTCATCATTACGTCCGGCGTGGCCAGAAAACCCGGTCAGTCGCGTCTTGAATTGACGCAGACGAATGTCGACATCATCAAAAGCATTGCACCGAACATCGCAAAGGCCGCACCGAACGCGCTGTACATCATCGTCAGCAATCCGGTGGACATCATCACCTACGTGTTCATGAAAATCTCCGGCATCCCGGAAAACCAGATCATCGGCTCCGGCACCGCGCTGGATACCGCGCGTCTGCGTTTCGGACTTGCCAGCCACTTTAACATTGCGCAGAAGAACATTCATGCCTATGTTTTCGGTGAACACGGTGATTCTTCCTTTATCCCCGTGGTCGTGCGCAGAGGTTTCCGGCGCGAAACTGGACGACTATGTGGAGCTGATGCATGCCCTGCCCGTGGACAAGGACGCCATGGCGGAGTATGTACATAAATCCGGCGGCGAGATCATCAAGAACAAGGGCGCCACGTTCTACGCGGTCACGGTTTCCGTGTGCAGATTGTGCAGCATGCTGCTTTCCGCATACAACTCCATCGTGACCGTTTCCACCATGATGCACGGCGAATACGGGTTAGAGGACGTGTGCATCAGCACACTCGCCATTGTGGGCCCGAACGGCGTGCAGGGCAAGCTGCCTGTGAGACTGACGGAGGACGAAATGCAAAAGCTCCACGCTTCCGCAGACAAGCTGAAAGAAACCATCGGTCAAATTTATTTTGAAGCATAACCCAAAATCAATTTATAGAAAGGATGACAGGAGTAGCTATGAAGTACAGCTATTATCCGGGATGTACCTTGAGAACGAAGGCAAAGGATCTTGACGCCTATGCCAGAGCTTCCGCAAAGGCGCTCGGATTTGAATTGGAAGAAATCGAAAACTGGCAGTGCTGCGGCGGTGTCTACCCGCTCGGGTCCGACGAGATCGCAACAAAACTTTCCTCCGTCCGCGCTTTGAACGAAGCGAAGGAAAAGGGCCAGGACCTCGTGACGCTTTGCTCCGCATGTCATCATGTCATCAAAAGAGTCAACGACGACATGAGAAACGTGGAGGACATCCGCACGAGAGCCAACAACTACATGCAGCTTGACGAGCCCTATGCCGGCGAGACGAATGTGCTGCATTACCTTGAAGTTCTGCGCGACCGCGTGGGCTTTGACGAACTGAAGAAAAAGGTCGTCAACCCGTTAAAGGGCAGAAAGATCGGCGCATATTACGGCTGCCTGCTGCTCAGACCGAGCACCGTGCTGGCCTTTGACGATCCGGAGAACCCGCAGATCATTGAAGACTTCATTCGTGCCATCGGCGCAGAGCCGGTCGTATATCCGTACCGCAACGAGTGCTGCGGCGGCTATATCTCCCTTAAAGAAAAAGAAATGAGCGGCCGTATGAGCTGCAATATCGTAGACAGCGCAGCCGGTGCAGGCGCGGAAATGCTCATCACGGCATGTCCACTCTGCATGTATAATCTCAACAAGAGCGGCAGCGGCAAGATCCCGGTGTATTACTTCACCGAGCTTCTCGCAGAGGCCCTTGGCGTGAAAGAGGAGGCGTTAAAGTGAGCATCAGCAAACAGGCGGAGCAGATCCGCGAGATCAGCGGCGTCAACCCCTATAAGTGCATGAAGTGCGGCAAATGTTCCGCATCCTGCCCGTCGTTCAACGAAATGGACATTAAGCCTCACCAGTTCGTTTCCTATGTGCTGAATGACGATATTGAGTCCCTTGTGAATTCCAAGTCCCTTTGGAAGTGCCTTTCCTGCTTTGCCTGCATTGAGCGCTGCCCGAGAGACGTTAAGCCCGGCAAGCTTATCGATGCGGCAAGACAGCTCGTCGTGCGCCAGCGCGGTGAAGCATACCTTACGCCGGACGAGATCCCGGAGCTTTTGGATCCGGATCTGCCCCAGCAGCTCCTTGTGAGCGCGTTCAGAAGATACAGGAGGTGATAGCGTGCAGAGAATTGGTGTATTTGTGTGCCATTGCGGCAGCAACATCGCAGCTACGGTAGATGTAAAGAAAGTCGTAGAAATGGTCAGTCATGAACCGGGTGTCGTGCACGCGGAAGATTATCAGTACATGTGCTCCGAGGTCGGCCAAGCGAAGATCATCGAAGCCATCCGCGAAAAACACCTGACCGGTCTTGTGGTTTGTTCCTGCTCCCCGCGTATGCACGAGACGACTTTCCGCAAAACGGCGGAAAGAGCCGGCCTCAACCCCTACATGGTCGAGATTGCAAATATCCGTGAGCACTGCTCCTGGATCCACAAGAACATGGAAGAAGCGACCGAAAAGGCCGTCATCCTTGCCAGAGCGGCTATCGCAAAGGTCAATCTTGACGCGCCGCTGTTCCCGGGCGAAAGCCGCGTAACAAAGCGCGCGCTTGTCATCGGCGGCGGTATTGCAGGCATTCAGACTGCGCTCGACATTGCAGACGCAGGCTATGAAGTCGATATCGTTGAGAAGACCCCCAGCATCGGCGGCCGTATGAGCCAGCTCGATAAAACGTTCCCGACGCTCGACTGCTCCGCATGTATTTTGACCCCGAAAATGGTGGAGGCTTCCGCAAACGAGAAGATTCATCTGTATACATACAGCGAAGTGGAGAAGGTCTCCGGCTTCGTGGGCGATTTCACCGTGGACATCCGCAAGAAGGCGCGCAGCGTCGATATGTCTAAGTGCACCGGCTGCGGCGTCTGCCAGGAGAAATGTCCTTCCAGAAAGACCCCGAGCGAATTCAACCGCGGCTTGAACACGAGAAGCGCTATTTATACCCCGTTCGCACAGGCAATCCCGAACGTCCCGGTCATCGACCGCGAAGCTTGCATCAAGTTCAAAACCGGAAAGTGCGGTCTGTGCCAGAAGGTTTGTCAGGCGGGCGCCATCGATTACGAGCAGAAGGATGAAATCGTTACCGAGAAGTACGGCGCTATCGTCGTCGCTACCGGCTTCGATACCATCAAGCTCGATAAGTACGACGAGTACGCATACAGCCAGAGCAAGGATGTCATCACGTCCCTCGAGCTCGAGCGTATCATGAACGCGGCAGGCCCCACAAAGGGTCATCTGGAGCGCCTTTCCGACGGCAAGCACCCGAAGAATATGGTGTTCATCCAGTGCGTAGGCAGCCGCTGCTCCGATAAGCGCGGTAAGAGCTACTGCTCCAAGATTTGCTGCATGTACACGGCAAAGCATGCCATGTTGATCCGTGATAAATACCCGGACGTCAACGTAACGGTGTTCTACATCGACGTGCGTACCCCCGGTAAGAACTTCGATGAGTTCTACCGCCGCGCCGTGGAAGATTACGGCGTAAACTACATCAAGGGTCAGGTCGGCAAGGTCATGCCGCAGCCGAACGGCCAGCTGCTTGTGCAGGGCGTTGACCTGCTCGACAACAAGCAGATCCTGATGGAAGCGGATATGGTCGTCCTCGCAACGGCGATTGAGCCGAACGCGGACGTGCGCCGCATTGCGACCATGCTGACCGCCAGCATCGATACCAATAACTTCCTCACCGAGGCTCACGCAAAGCTGCGCCCGGTCGAGTCTCCGACGGCGGGCGTATTCCTCTCCGGCGTATGCCAGGGCCCGAAGGATATTCCGGAAACGGTCGCGCAGGCAGGCGCGGCGGCTGTTAAGGCCATCGGTCTGCTCGCGAAGGATAAGCTGATGACGAACCCGTGCACCGCTAAGAGCGACGAGCTGCTTTGCAACGGCTGCTCGCAGTGCGCAAACGTCTGCCCCTACGGCGCAATCAGCTATGAGACAAAGCTCATCAACGACCACGGCATCCGTGAAGATCGCCGCGTAGCCGTTGTCAACAGTGCGCTGTGCCAGGGCTGCGGTGCCTGCACCGTTACCTGCCCGTCCGGCGCAATGGATCTGCAGGGCTTTGCAAACAGACAGATTCTTGCGGAGGTGGATGCAATATGTCGATAACAGCAAACGAAGAGTTCAAGCCGAAGATCGTTGCGTTCTGCTGCAACTGGTGCAGCTACGCCGGCGCAGACCTTGCAGGCAGCAGCCGCTTGGTTTATCCGGCAGACGTTAAGATCATCCGCGTGCCGTGCTCCTGCCGTGTGAACCCCATGTTCATCCTGCATGCTTTTGAAAAGGGCGCAGACGGCGTTATCCTGTGCGGCTGCCACCCGGGCGACTGCCATTACAGCACCGGCAACTACTATGCCAGAAGAAGAATGGCGCTTCTGTTCTCTATGCTCGATTACATCGGCGTGGAGCACGGACGCACCCGTGTGGAATGGGTCTCCGCAGCAGAGGGCGTAAAGTTCTCCCAGACCATGAATGAGTTCGTGGCGAAGATTACTTCGCTCGGCAAGAACGTCAGACTGGAGGATTTGAGATGCAGGAAATGATCAACCGCGCAAAAGAGCTGCTCAGCGATGGCACCGTAAACCGTGTGCTCGGCTGGCGTCGTGGCGATATGTCCTATAACCCGGAGCCGTCTTACTTTGAGACGGCGGAGGATCTGGACGCAAACTTCGTCTACAACGGCTTCTGCGGCGCGAACCTCAGTAAATATATGATCGAGGGCTCGAAGCTTGAGGGCAAGACGCTTGTCTTCCTGAAGCCCTGCGATTCTTACAGCTTCAACCAGCTCATAGCAGAGCACCGCGTAGACCGTGATAAGGCTTACATTATCGGTGTCGGCTGCATGGGCAAGCTCAGCTTCGAGAAGATCAAGGAGCAGGGCGTTAAGGGCATCACGAACATCACGATCGATGATGCAAACGAGAACATCACCGTGGAGACGCTCTACGGCGAAAAGACGCTCGCCTATAAGGATTGCATGCTGGAGCGCTGCCATGTCTGCAAGGGCAAGGAGCACCAGATTTTCGACGAGACCATCGGCGAGAGCCGCGACACAAAGGACGCAGACCGCTTTGCAGAGGTCGAGAAGATCGAAGCCATGAGCCCGGAAGAAAAGTTCGCTTTCTTCCAGAATGAGCTCAGCCGCTGCATCCGCTGCAACGCCTGCCGCAATGTGTGTCCGGCGTGCAGCTGCCGCAAGTGCGTCTTCGACAGCACGAAGTTTGACAGCGCACAGAAGGCGAACGTGGACTCCTTTGAGGAGAGAATGTTCCACATCATCCGTGCATTCCACGTTGCCGGCCGCTGCACAGACTGCGGCGAGTGCAGCCGCGTATGTCCGCAGGGCATTCCGCTGCATCTCTTCAACCGCAAGTTCATCAAGGATATCGACGAATTTTACGGTGAGTTCCAGGCCGGTGTCGATCCGGAGGCAAAGAGCCCGCTGACGAGCTTTACCTTCAACGACGTAGAGCCGGGCGTTACCGGGGGAAGGAGATAAGCCATGTTCAAGATTGCAAAAAGTAAGCTGCCCGAGCTGCTGAAAGCGATCGCGGCACAGCAGGAGCTGTTCCTGCCGGTGAACAACAACGGTCAGGTCAACTTCGCCGCGTGGTTTGAAGGCTGCAATGCAGACATTGAAACACTTAAGACGGTGAAATCTCCGAAAGATATGTTTTTCCCGCAGAGCGAGACACTTTACACGGTCAAAAAAGAACAGCACAAGCTCTCTGTTGAGCCGCAGACGCTTGCAGATCAGAACTTCGTCGCGTTCGGCATGAAGGCCTGCGACATTCAGGGCATTAAGGTCCTCGATAAGGTCTTCCTCGCTGAGCCGGTCGATACGTTCTACCGCGCAAGACGCGAGCACGGCACCATCGTGGCGCTTGCCTGCCACGAGCCGGAGGAGTCCTGCTTCTGTAAGGTTTTCGGCGTTGACTGCGCTGAGCCGGACGCCGATGTCGTCATGTGGAACGCAAACGACACGCTCTACTGGAAAGCTGTAACGGACAAGGGCACTGCCCTCACCGAAGCGCTCTCCGGCGTGCTCGAAAATGCCGACGCAGCAGACGAAAAGGCCGTGGAGACCGAACAGGAGAACATCCGCGCAATCGTAGAGAAGCTGCCGTACACGAACCTCTCTCTCGAGGGTTGGAACGGCAACGTCACCGAAGAAAAATTCAACTCCCCCGTTTGGGAGAAGCTTTATAAGCCGTGCCTTGCGTGCGGCACCTGCACTTTTGTGTGCCCCACCTGCCAGTGCTATGATATCAAGGACTACGACACGGGCCACGGCATTCAGCGTTATCGCTGCTGGGACTCCTGCATGTACTCCGACTTTACGATGATGGCGCACGGCAACAACAGAACGAGCCAGATGCAGCGCTTCCGTCAGCGCTTCATGCATAAGCTCGTGTACTTCCCGGCGAACAACGACGGCATGTATTCCTGCGTAGGCTGCGGCCGCTGCGTGGAAAAGTGTCCGTCCTCGCTCAATATCGTGAAGGTCATCAAGGCGTTTGAAAAGGAGGCTGCAAACCATGAGTGATACCTGTCATTGCCATGATAACTATGTAAAAGACGTTCTGATCCCGCAGGTCGGCGTCATCACGGACATCCGTGAGGAGACCCCGGACGTCAAGACATTCCGCGTCAATGCGCCGGAGGGCGGCAAGCTCTTCGAGCATATGCCCGGCCAGTGCGCTATGCTGTGCGCACCGGGCGTCAGCGAGGGTATGTTTTCCATCACCTCTTCGCCGACGAACAAAGAATACCAGGAATTCAGCATCAAGAAGTGCGGTCAGCTTACAGACTACCTGCACAGCCTTGAGGTGGGCGATGAGATTACCGTGCGCGGCCCGTACGGCAACCACTTCCCGGTAGAAGACAAATTAAAGGGCAAGAACCTGCTCTTTATCGCCGGCGGCATCGGTCTTGCACCGTTGCGCTCTGTCATCAACTACGTGCTCGACAACCGCAGTGATTACGGCACCGTAGATATTCTGTACGGTTCCCGTTCCAAGGACGACCTTGTACAGCTGAAGGAAATTCAGGACGTATGGATGAAGACGGAAGGCGTGAACGTATATCTCACGATCGACCGCGAGCAGGAGGGCTGGGACGGCCACGTCGGTTTTGTTCCGGCATACCTCAAGGAGCTCGGCTTCGATACAAACAAAACGGCGTTGCTTTGCGGACCTCCGATCATGATCAAATTCTGCTTAGCATCGCTGATTGAAATGGGCTTCTCGAAAGAACAGGTCTACACCACGCTGGAGCTGCGCATGAAGTGCGGCATCGGCAAGTGCGGCCGCTGCAACATCGGTTCTAAGTACGTCTGCAAGGACGGCCCGGTGTTCCGCTGCGACGAGATCGACGAGCTGCCGAACGAGTATTAAGAAAGGGGTTGGCGTAACATGGAAAATATGGTAAATGTATATTTTTTCGGTAAGAAGTACAGCGTCCCCGCAGACCTCACGATTATGACCGCTATGGAGTATGCCGGTTATACGCTGAAAAGAGGCTGCGGCTGCCGTCACGGTTTCTGCGGCGCCTGCGCAACTATCTACCGCATTAAGGGTGTGAACGAGCTGAAGACCTGCCTTGCCTGCCAGACACAGGTGCAGGAGGGCATGTATGTTGCAAGCATTCCGTTCTTCCCCACAGACAAGCGTACTTATGACATCAACGAGATCAAGCCGAACCAGCAGATCATGATGGAGCTTTATCCGGAAATTTACAGCTGCATCGGCTGCAACGCCTGCACAAAGGCCTGCACGCAGAACCTGAACGTTATGCAGTACATTGCATACGCACAGCGCGGCGAGCTTGAAAAGTGCGCAGAAGAGTCCTTCGACTGCGTAAGCTGCGGCTGCTGCACCGTCAGATGTCCCGCGGGCATCTCTCACCCGATGGTCGGCCTGCTGGCAAGACGTCTTACCGGCAAGTACATCGAGCCGGAGAGCAAGCACCTGACAAAGCGTGTTGAAGAGATCCACGAGGGTGCATACGACGAGCTGATCGAGCAGATCATGCAGAAGCCGATCACCGAGATGCAGGAGCTCTATAACAACAGAGAGATCGAGAAATAAGGAGGGTATAGCCATGTTTACACCGGAAATGCTTGCCTCTGTCAAAAAAGTAGAGGCAACCAGACAGGAACGCCTGGGCATGGAACCCAGACGTATGACCGCAGAAGAAAAGGATGCCCTTCTGAAGGCGTACCATCCTGATTACAGAGAAGACGGCTTCGATACCATTAAGATCGGCCCGAACAAGGGTGAGAAGGTACCGAAGGAGCTTGGTCACCTGCTGCACTCCAACAGCCGTTTGCTCCATCACCCGATCGATCTGACGAAGATTGATTACGACACCGACGTGCTCGTCATCGGCGGCGGCGGCGCAGGTGCTTCCGCAGCTATTGAGGCGGACAACGCAGGTGCAAAGGTCATGATCGTGACAAAGCTGCGCATCGGCGACGCGAACACGATGATGGCAGAAGGCGGCATTCAGGCTGCCGATAAAGAGAACGATTCCCCGGTTCAGCATTACCTCGACGCGTTCGGCGGCGGCCACTTCGCTGCCCGCCCGGAACTGCTGCGCCGCCTTGTTATGGAAGCTCCGGACGCCATCAAGTGGCTGAACGAGCTCGGCGTTATGTTCGATAAGACCGAAGACGGCACCATGGTCACCACCCACGGCGGCGGCACCTCCAGAAAAAGAATGCACGCCTGCAAGGACTACTCCGGTGCGGAGATCATGCGTACCCTGCGCGACGAAGTTATCAACCGCGGCATCCCGGTCGTTGAGTTCACCTCTGCTGTTGAGCTCATCAAGGACGAAAAGGGTCAGGTAGCGGGCGCTGTTCTCCTCAACATGGAGACCGGCGACTACATGGTCGCACGTGCAAAGACCGTCATCATCGCCACCGGCGGTGCGGGACGTCTGCACTACCAGAACTTCCCGACCTCCAACCATTACGGCGCAACGGCCGACGGCCTTGTGCTCGGCTACCGTGCAGGCGCTCCGCTGCTGTATCAGGATACCATTCAGTATCACCCGACCGGCGTTGCGTTCCCGGCACAGATCTACGGCGCACTCGTAACGGAGAAGGTTCGTTCCCTCGGTGCAATGCTCGTCAACGTAGATGGTGAAGCGTTCATGCATCCGCTGGAGACCCGCGACGTTGCTGCGGCTTCCATCATCCGTGAGTGCACAGACCGCCACAAGGGCGTTACCACCCCGCTGGGTTCCGGCGTTTGGCTCGACACCCCGATGATCGAGCAGATCGGCGGCGAGGGCACCATTGAGAAGCGTATCCCGGCTATGCTGCGCATGTACCTGAACTATGACATTGATATGCGCAAGAGCCCGATCCTCGTTTACCCGACGCTCCACTACCAGAACGGCGGCCTCGAGATTGGCGGAGACGGATTCACAAAGGCTATCGGTAACCTGCTCGTTGCAGGCGAGGCTGTCGGCGGCATTCACGGCCGCAACCGTCTGATGGGCAACTCCTTGCTCGATATCATCGTCTTCGGCCGCAACGCCGGTAAGGCTGCTGCCGCAAAGGCGAAGGAGACCGAGCTCGGCACCCTTACCCTCAAGCATATTGAGGACTATGCAGAAGAGCTGAAGAGCGCAGGCATCGAATCCGAGGATGTTTCCCCGCTGCTGCTGCCGCATTACGCTCGTCACGAGAGATAATTTTTTCCGGAAAGGAATGGATAGATCCATGCGTGAAATTGAAGTCAGCCAGATCACAGACATTGTTGAGAAGCTGTGCATCGCGGCAAACGAGCACCTGCCGGAGGACGTAAAGTGCGCCATCCGCTCTTGCCGCGCCTGCGAAGACGGCCAGATCGCACAGGGTATTCTGGACAACATCATCGAAAATTTTGAAATTGCAGATAACGAGTGCGTTCCGATCTGCCAGGATACCGGCATGGCCTGCGTATTCCTTGAGATCGGCCAGGACGTGCACTTCGTCGGCGGCGACCTTACGGAAGCCGTAAACGAGGGCGTGCGCCGCGGTTACGACAAGGGCTATCTGAGAAAGTCCGTTGTTAAGGACCCGGTTCGCCGCGGCAACACCGGCGACAACACCCCGGCTATGCTGTACACCGAGATCGTCCCGGGCGACAAGGTGAAGATCACCGTTGGCCCGAAGGGCTTCGGCAGCGAAAACATGAGCCAGATCCGTATGTTCAAGCCGTCCGCCGGCTTGCAGGGTATCAAGGACTTTATCCTTGAGGTCGTAGAGACCGCAGGTCCGAACCCGTGCCCGCCGATGGTCGTCGGCGTAGGCATCGGCGGCACGTTTGATAAAGCAGCGCTGCTTGCAAAGAAGGCGCTCATGCGCCCGCTTGATTCCGAGAACCCGGACCCGTTCTATGCAGACCTTGAGAAAGAGATGCTCGAAAAGGTCAATCAGCTCGGCATCGGCCCGCAGGGCTTCGGCGGCAAGACGACGGCCATCGGCCTCAACATCGAGACCATGCCGACTCATATTGCCGGCATGCCGTGCGCTGTCAACATCAACTGCCATGTAACGCGTCATAAGACGGAGGTGCTGTAAAATGGAAAAGCGTATTACACTGCCTTTGACTGCGGAGCTCGCAAAGACGCTCCATGCCGGTGACAGAGTTCTGCTGACCGGTACCATCTATACTTCCCGCGATGCCGGCCACAAGAGAATGTGCGAGGCACTTGCACGCGGCGAGAAGATCCCGTTCGATCCTACGGACGCTACGATCTACTACGTAGGCCCGACCCCAGCAAAGCCGGGTCATGTCATCGGTTCTGCAGGTCCTACCACCAGCGGCCGTATGGACGCGTATGCCCCGACCATGATGTCCGTGGGCGCACGCGGCATGATCGGTAAGGGTGCTCGTCTGCCGGAAGTCGTAGAAGCCATGAAGAAGTATAACGGCGTTTACTTCGGTGCCATCGGCGGCGCAGGCGCGCTGCTCGCTAAGTGCATCAAGAAGGCAGAGCTCATCGCGTATGAGGATCTCGGCGCCGAGGCACTGCGCAAGCTGTATGTAGAGGACATGCCGCTCGTCGTCATCATCGACAGCGAAGGCAACAACCTTTACGAAGAAGGCCGCGCGGAGTACCTTGCAGAGCACAAGGCACATGAAGCGGAAAAGAACGCTTAAGTTGTAAAAATAACAGGAGCGGAGCTATGGGTTAGGTTCCGCTCTTGCTTATATTAAACAGGATGTGCCGTGCACAGCTTTCAGAATTTTTTTGCACAGTGCATTCCGAAAATTTAGTTTAAGGGGAATAAACGCATGACACCTGAAATGATTGCTGAAATACTGGAAACCGTAATGATCCTTGCATTCGGTCTTTCCTGGCCGCTTTCCATTTACAAATCCGTAAAGTCCAGAACCGCTAAGGGCAAGAGCCTGCAGTTTGAGATCTTCATCTGGCTCGGCTACATCGCCGGCATTGTGATGAAGTGCATCCAGTTCTTTGTCATCGGCAAGAGCGGCCCGATCTTCGTTTTGAGCTGGGTCTTCTATTGCCTGAACTTCATCGAAATCACCATCGATATGCTTCTCTACTTCCGCAACGTGAAGCTCGATAAAGAGAACGAGGGTAAGTAATTTCACATGTGTCCGAAACGGCAGCCTGCGGGCTGCCGTTTTTGCGTTGCATCAAAAAAAGACGGACACCGAATGCCCGGTGTCCGTCTGCGTTTATTAAGCTAAAATTACAGCATAAGGTCGCGAATGTACTTAATGGTGTACTTAACGCCCTTCTCGCCTTTTTCGCCCTGCCAAGTCATGGAGTGCGGTTCGATCGCGAGGTAGCCGTCATAATCGTGCTGATACAGTACCGCGAAGAATGCGCGCCAGTTGATGGAATCGATGCCTGCCGGCGGGTTGTCGTAGTAACGTCTGTCTGCCGCAAAGTCGCCCATCAGCTCGTCCTTGAGCTCCGGGTGACGAACCATCAACTCGCGGTTTTTCCACTCTGACGGCTCGTGAGAGTCGCCGTACTGGATAACGCCCTTTACGTGGCAATATACGAACTTGTCGCCCCATTCCATACCTTCCTTGAGGTATGCGCCCTTGTCGCCGCCATGTACGAAGCTGTGGGACGGATCATACTTGATGCCAAGGCCCGGAACTTCGTCCAGAACAAGCTTCCACTGCTCCGGCGTGCGAATGTAGTTGCCGCCCATCATGCAGTTGACAATGCCGCACTTCATGCCGTTTTCCTTTGCGTAGGAAACGATCCGGTTCAGAACCTTAATAGCCGCGGTGATATTCTTGTAGTAGGAAAGCTGCGGAACATACGCAACGCTGCACAGATAATGCTTTGCGCCGAGTGCTGCGCCGAAATCGATGGCTTTCTTCACTTCGCTCCACTCCGCTTCGATCACGTCGCCGTTCTCGTCCAAAATATGGCTTGCCCAGCGGCCTACTGCGCCGACTTCAACGCCGGTCTCTTCAATGGTCTTTTTAATCTCGTCCTGGTTCTTGACGACCTCGTCCAGCGGACGACCGAAAAATTCAGACGGGTTCAGGTCAAACTCAACGAAGTCGAGTCCGAGTTCTTTTGCGTGCACCAGTGTTTTGGCTTCCGGTGCACCGATAATACCGAGTTTCATTGTGATTCATCCTCCAATAAGAATTAAAAAATAACTTGATCGGCAAACACTGCCGATTTTTACCATGTTACGCCGAGCACGTGCAAGTCGCGGTCAGTCTGTTCCTTGTTTTCTACCGTGATGGCGTGCAGACCAAATTCCCGCGCAGTTTCGGTGTTTTTCGCGTTATCATCAAGGAAAACGGCGTTTTCCGGCGTGATGTCGAATCGCTCGCACAGTGTTTCATAAATTTTCCTGTCCGGCTTTACGAGCTTTACCTCATACGAAATGAGTGCGCCGTCCGCATACGGCAGGAAATCAAACGTGTCTTTCACACGGTTAAAACCGAATTCGCTGAAGTTTGAAAGTATGTAGACCTTGTAGCCTTTCTTTTTCAAATCGCGCACCCAGTCCGCCGCGTAAGGGTACACGGTGACAAGCTCGTGGCTGTCGTGAACAATGCGCCTGATTTGCTCCGGGTAGTCCGGCGCGTTTTTCGTCAACAGCGCGACAACCTCTTCCTCTGTCAGCACGCCGCGGTCGATCTCTGCCCACTCGGGACTCATCACGGTTGCGTTTGCAAGTGTATCGACAAGATCTTCGCCGAACCACTCCACAAAGCTGTTGTGCCAGTGCCATTCGGTCAGCACATTTCCAATATCAAAAATAACGGTATCAATCATAAAAAATCTTCTTCGCCTCAAACACGGCTTTTCCTTTGTGATGATTTGTGTTATAATAGAGACGGAATTTCAGGTAAAATTCACATTCTTTTGTTTATTATACTATGAAAAGCTCAAAATTGCAATGCCTTTTTGACGGAATACACATACGCATTTAAGGAAAGTTGCCGTGTGTAAAGTCGGGCGTTTATACGGAAAGGATAGCTTTCACAAATTTTGAAAGCCGGGGTAAAAACAGCATGACAAATTACGCGGCCGCGCTGGCGGCGCAGTTTCACTTAAAAGAACAGCAAACGGCAAAGCTCATTGAACTCATCGACGCAGGCAACACCATCCCGTTCATCGCGCGGTACAGAAAAGAGGAGCACGGATCGCTCGATGACCAGACCATCCGCACGGTGTACGAGCGCTTGCAGTACCTGCGCAACCTTGATACGCGCAAGGCGGAAGTGCGCGAGCTTATCGAAGGCACGGGAAATTTGACGCCCGAAATTGGAAAAAAGCCTTACAAATGCGGCAACGCTGGCAGAGATCGACGATATTTACCGCCCGTTCCGCCCCAAGCGCAAAACGCGTGCCGGCATGGCGAAAGAGCGCGGCTTAGAGCCGCTCGCAAAGAAAATTCTGGCGCAGGAAAAGGGTGTTGACCCGATGAGGCTCGCCGAGGGTTACGTCAACGCAGAAAAGGGTGTTAATACGTCGGAAGACGCACTGAACGGCGCGAAGGACATCATCGCGGAGACAATTTCCGACGATGCCGTTATGCGCCGTCGCCTGCGCATGGCTGCCATGGCGCAAGGCGTCATCACGAGCCGCGCCGCAAAGGACGAGGATTCCGTGTATCGCATGTATTATGAATTCTCTCAGCCGGCGGCGAAAAATCGCAGGCCACCGCGTTCTGGCGCTGGACCGCGGCGAGCGCGAGGGTCTTTTAAAAGTTTCGCTCGAAATGGATGACGTGCGCGGGCAGGCAATCTTGACCTCCGCTTACGTAAAGGGCAATTCCGCGTGCAGCGAAGTCGTACGCGAAGCCGCAGTTGACGCATACGGCCGTCTCATTTTCCCGTCTATCGAGCGGGAAATTCGTGCGGAGCTGACCGAAAAAGCGTGCGACAACGCCATTAAGGTGTTCTCCGTAAACCTCCGTCAGCTTTTGATGCAGCCGCCCGTCAAAGGCCGCGTGACCATCGGGCTTGACCCCGGCTACCGCACGGGCTGCAAGGTCGCCGTCGTCGATGCCACGGGCAAGGTACTCGACACCGGCGTCATTTATCCCACGCACAGTGAGGCACGCGTGCGCGAAGCCAAACAGACGCTCGTAAGGCTTATCAAAAAGTACGGCGTCACACTCATCGCCATCGGCAACGGCACGGCGTCGAAGGAAACGGAGATCTTCACCGACGAAACGCTGCGCGAAAACCATCTTGATATCGATTACATGGTTGTCAGCGAGGCGGGCGCGTCGGTCTATTCCGCGTCGAAGCTTGCGGCGGCAGAGTATCCGGAGTACGACCTGACGCTGCGCAGCGCCGTTTCCATCGCGCACCGCTTGCAGGATCCGCTTGCAGAGCTCGTGAAGATTGACCCGAAGGCCATCGGTGTGGGGCAGTATCAGCACGATATGCCCGCAAAGCGTCTGGATGAAGCGCTCGGCGGCGTAGTCGAAGCCTGCGTGAATGCGGTCGGTGTTGACCTCAACACGGCATCACCGTCGCTGCTCGAAAACATCGCGGGCATTTCCTCCGCCGTGGCGAAGAACATCGTCGCGTATCGGCAGGAAAACGGCGCGTTCACAACGCGCACGCAGATCAAAAAAGTGCCGAAGCTCGGGCCGAAAGCGTTCGAGCAGTGCGCAGGTTTTCTGCGTGTGCCGGAAAGTAAAAATATCTTAGACCACACCGGTGTGCATCCGGAATCGTATGATGCGGCAGGCACTTTGCTCACCGCCTGCGGCTATGACCTCAAAAAAGCGCCGGAGGGCGGCTTTAAGGGGCTCAAAGAAAAAGCGGAAAAGCTGGGCATCGCAAAGCTTGCCGTGCAGTGCGGTGTAGGCGAGCCGACGTTAAAAGACATCATCGCGGAGCTTGAAAAGCCCGGCCGCGACCCGCGTGACGAGCTGCCCAGTCCCATCCTGCGCAGCGACATCAAGGACATGAAGGACTTGAAGCCCGGCATGGAGATGCGCGGCACGGTGCGCAACGTCATCGATTTCGGTGCATTCGTCGATATCGGTGTGCATCAGGACGGCCTTGTGCACATCACGCAGATCTCTGATAAATTCGTGCGTCACCCGTCCGATGTTTTGAAGGTTGGCGACATTGTGACCGTGTGGGTGCTTGCCGTAGACGTCGCGCGCGGTCGTATTTCCCTCACGATGAAAAAGCCGAAAGAGCATCAAAATTAAAAAATCGCGGACAGCTTTGCGCTTTTTGTCCGTGAACGGTTGACACGAAGGCATGGACGCGGTAAACTTGTTTTCGGCAAAACACAGAAAACATGGGGGCGAAAGAGGAAATAAGATGACAGAAGAACGCAGTGAAAGTGCAGCGGGGCTTTCCTTTAAAATGGGGGAGGCGCTGCTCAGAAACGGCGCGGAGATTTTTCGCGTGCAGGAGACCATGGAGCGCGTGGCGCGCGCCTACGACATAGAAGAATACGACGTGTACGTGCTTTCCAACGCAATCTTTGCAAACGCGGTGGAAAACGGAGAGAAGATCGACACAAAGCTGAAATTCGTGCCCGGATCCACCGTTCATTTCGGGCGCATTGTGGGCATCAACCAGCTTTCACGCGAGATTGTCGCGGGCAAAGTCTCGGTAGAGGAAGCCTATGCGCGCTTGCACGAGATCGTTTCCATTCCGTATACGCACCCCATTCGGCTCGACCTTGCGTGTGCCGTAGGCAGCGCGTGCTTCAGCTACCTGTTTGGCGGCACCGTGTTCGACGCCGCTGCGGCGTTCATCTGCGGCTTTGTTTTGCAGGTGTTCCTAAACGCCATCGATAGCCGCACGGCCTCTAAATTCATCATCAATCTGGCGTCAAGCGCTGTTGTGGCGGTTTGCGCTGTGCTGCTGTTTACCGTGGGGCTCGGCGACAGCTTAGATAAGATTATCATCGGCTCCATCATTCGTCTTGTGCCCGGCGTGGCGCTGACGACCTCCATCCGCGACTTTTTAAACGGCGATTATCTGAGTGGAACCATCCGCATAATCGACGCATTTCTGGTCGGCGGGTGCATCGCCATCGGCGTCGGTGCCGTGGTGATGACTTACATCAGCCTGACAGGAGGTGCGCCGCTCTTATGACACCGGAAGCTGTTTTCGATTGGGCAATCCAGACCGCGGTGGCGTTTGTGGCAACCATCGCGTTCTCCATCATTTTCCATACCCCGCGCGAGCAATACGTCTGCGCCGGGCTTGTCGGCGCATTCGGCTGGCTCATTTATATCGTCTATGTCTATTTTACGGGTGACGTTGTGTTCGCGTCGTTTTTTGCGGCGCTCGGCCTCACCTATTTGGCGCGTGTATTCTCGTTTGCGCGCAAAGCGCCGCTGCCCGTGTTCCTCATCGCCGGAATTTTTCCCGTTGTGCCCGGCGCCGGTATTTATTATACGGGCTATCACATTTTCATGAACAATAACGTAGAGGCGATGTCCAAGGGCGTAGAGACCATTAAAATCGCCATTGCCATTGCGCTCGGCATCGGCATCGTCGTCTCACTGCCGCGCTTTTTCTTCACACTGCGCCGGAAAGGAAGCACCACTTGAAACAGGTCACCATCGCTCAAAACGACGCCAACCAGCGCGTCGATAAATTTCTCACAAAAACATACCCTAACCTGCCGCAGTCTATGCTGTATAAGGCTATCCGCAAAAAGGACATCAAGGTAAACGGCAAGCGCTGCGAGATTTCCACGCGATTGCAGGAGGGCGACGTGCTGACGATGTACTTGAAAGACGAGTTCTTCGCGCAGGCGCCGAAGGAATACGATTTTCTGAAAGCCCCGCTGAAGCTCAACATCATCTATGAAGACGAGAACATCATGATCCTCGATAAAAAGCCGGGGCTCATCGTACACCCGGACGAGCACTATCATTTTGATTCGCTCATCGCGCGCGTGCAGCACTATCTTTACGAAAACGGGGAGTATGACCCGGAAGCGGAAAATTCTTTCGCCCCGGCGCTCATCAACCGCATAGACCGCAACACGGGCGGCATCGTTATGGCGGCCAAAAATGCTGAGACACTGCGTATCATGAACCAAAAGGTTAAGGACCGTGAGATGGATAAGCTCTATCTCTGCGTTGTGTGCGGCGTGCCGAAGAAGAAAACGGATATTTTAACGGGCTATCTTGAGAAAAACGAGAGCCAGAACCGCGTGTATATCTCGAATAAAAAAACGCCCGAAGCCGCAGCATCAGGGACAAAATACACGGTGCTTGAGACCCGCCGCGATTTCAGCTTGCTCGAGGTGGAGCTGCTCACCGGCCGCACGCACCAGATCCGCGCGCACATGGCGTCCATCGGCCACCCGCTTGCGGGCGACGGCAAATTACGGCAAAAATCGTGCAGAACAAAAATGACGGGATTTCCCCGTATCAGGCGCTTTATTCCTATAAGCTCATCTTCCGCTTTACGACCGAGGCCGGCATGTTAAGCTACCTCGACGGCCGTGAGTTCACGGCACAGGACGTCTGGTTCCTCGATGAATTTCGCGCGTTTCCAAAGTAATTCAAATCCCAATAGAATAGAAACGCTCCCGTTTCCCTGCGCAGTGCAGAGGAACGGGAGCGTTTCTTGTGTGTTATAAGGATCAGAGGAGTGTGATATTAAAAGTAATTGAACGGGTTCGTGGTGCTGCCGTAGTAAATAACTTCAAAGTGAAGGTGCGGGCCCGTAGAATTGCCCGTAGAGCCCACGTAGGCGATCGTTTGGCCGGGGGGAGACGGTATCGCCCACAGAGCACGCAAGGGCGCTGGCATGCGCGTAGCGCGTGGAATAGCCGTTGCCGTGGTCAATGAACACGCAGTAGCCGTAGCTGTCCATCCAATCGCTGTAAATGACTTTGCCGCCGTCTGCCGCAACGATGGGCTTACCGTAGATGCCGCCGCCCGCAATGTCGATGCCGCGGTGGCCGCCGTCGCCGTAATAGCAGGTGATGTAGGTGTAACCCGGCATCGGCCACACAAAGCTGCCCGTGCCGATATACCCGACACCGCTGTCGTAAGAGCCGCCGGAGTTCGTGCTTGCGGCTTTCAGCGCGGCGTAGTAGTCTTCGTACCATTTATCAATGGCCGCATCGGCCTCTTCTTTTTCCTTTTCGAGGCGCTCGGCTTCCGCCTGTGCTTCGGCTTCGTTCTGCTCGGCCTCGTCTAAGAGCTTCTGGTTTTCGAGGTACAGCGCGGAGAGCTCATCGCTTTTGGAATCGAGATCCTTTTTGTCGGTGCTCAGTTCTTCTTTGTCCGCGTTGATTTTTTCCACCTGCTCCTGAATGGAGGTCAGTTGCTCTTCAAGCGTGTCCAAAAGCTCGGTATCGTGCTTTGTAACGGACTGTATGACTTCACTTTTCTGCGTGTAATCCACAAGGCTTGTGCTGCTCAGCAAAATGGAAAGGTTAGAAGCTTCGCCCGCCATGTATAAGGCGCGCAGGCGCTTTTTCAGTTTCGTATAATTTGCGTTGATACTGATGCGTGTGTCGGCAATATCCTGCTCGCCCTGTTCGATCTGCGCATCCAGCTCGTTGATGCGCTGCACCAGAATGTCAAGCTGCTGCTGGATAATATCAATCTTGCCCTGCAGCTCGTCGCGGTAGGCGCGCTTTTGGCTTACGTCATCACGCAGTTCTTCAAGGCGTTTGTTGTTTTCTTCCTCTTGCTTTTCGAGCTCGGCAAGCTGAGATTTTAAGTCCGTGATGGATTCTGCCGAAACGTTCGGCAGCTGCACCACGCCGGAATAAAAGGCTAAAAGACCTGCAAGCGTAAACGCGGTCAGACCGCGCAGAAAGCTGTGCTTACGCAACTGCGTTCTCTCCTTCGTTATTGAGATATTTGCCGATGGAAATGCTGCCGCCGAAAAGGCCGAACAGCGCACCGACAATGGCGTAGCCCGCAATGATGTACATCACATACGGGTCGATATCCACAGCGTTAAGGAACGGCACGATGTTATAAAGCGCCTGTACCGCGTACTTATAGGCAACGAGCAGAATCGCAACGGAAATGCCGCCGGAAATGAGGCCGATGAGCATGCCCTCTACGATGAACGGGATGCGCACGAAGCCGTTCGTTGCACCGACGGACTTCATAATGCTGATTTCCGTGCGGCGGGAGAACATCGTGACCTTAACGGTGTTGGAAATGATGAACAGGGAAACGATGGCGAGGATGACGATGATTGCGAGGCTTGCCACGCGCACGATCATATCGATGTTCGAAAGCTTGGTGGCAATGTCGCTGTAATCGGTGTAGTGATCCACGCCCTCAATGGCCTGTATCTGCTGTATAGTTTCGTCATATTTGGAGAGATCATGCATGGAAATTTGATAAGCGTCCGGCAGCGGGTTTTCGTCGCCGTCCAAACCCTCCAGCACAACGGCGTTTTCGCCGAGCAAGTCCATCATGTCGGCAAGACCGTCGTCTTTCGGCACAAAGGTGCACTCGCTCACGTTTTCAATGCTGCGAATCTGGTCGCCAACCTGCACGGCGGAAAGAGACGGCAAACCGTTCGTCAGATACACCGTGATGCTGTTGTTGTCTTCAATGGAGGACATCATGGAGGTAAGGTTGATGGAAACAAGGCTTGCGCAGCCGGTCAAAAGCAGGCAAGAGATCAGCACGCCGATGGAGGCGATACTCATCGTTCTGTTTTTCCAAAGGTTTTTTACGCCTTCTTTGAGCAAATATCCGAAATTATGAAACTTCATGGGAATCTGTTACCATCCTTTCACACAGGTCAGCCGTTTGCCTGGTCGTTGTTTTGCGGAGCCGTGAATTCTTTCGTTGCATACGGCTGTGCGTCGGCATCCGCCTTGGCGCGTGCTTCCTTTGCACGGCGAATGGCCTCGCGGTCTACGGCTACGGTCTCCTGTGTGGCAACGGCCTGTGCCGCAGCCTGCTGCTCCTTGGAGATGGCAGCGGTATCGGCCACAATCTCGCCGCTGTGAATCTGAATGATGCGCTTGTGGAAGTGCTTGACAAGGGAGTGCTCGTGCGTGACCATCAGCACGGTGGTGCCGCGCTCGTTGATGGCGCTGAGCAGATCTACGATCTCGTAGGAAAGTGCCGGGTCGATGTTGCCGGTCGGCTCGTCCGCGATGATCATGGAGGGGTTATTGACAAGGGCGCGCGCAAGGCCCACACGCTGGCGTTCGCCGCCGGACATTTCGGTGGGGTAATGCTTTGCTTTGTGCTGTAAGCCCACAAGGCCCAGAATATACGGCACGCGCTTTTTAATGGCTTTCGGGGAGGCGCCCACAACGCGCATGGCAAACGCCACGTTGTCGTACACGGTCATGTGGTCGATGAGGCGGAAATCCTGGAACACAAGGCCCATTTTTCTGCGCACATACGGGATCTTGCCCTTGCGGATGTGGCTGATGTCCTGGCCGTCAATGAGCACCTGACCTTCGTTCGGGCGCTCCTCACAGGTAATGAGCTTCAAAAAGTACTTTGCCGCGCCGCTGGAACCGACGATAAAGACGAACTCGCCTTTTTCGACCTTCAGGTTGATGTTGTGCAGCGCTTCCGTACCGTTATTGTAAACTTTAGAAACATTGCGGAATTCGATCAAAGTGTACTCCTCCTTTGGAGATATAAATAAACTCGGCGCGGCAGAATGCCCGCCCGGTCATTTGCAAATGAAAATCTCATTTGGGTGAAATACCGCAGAAAGCCTACGATACCACCTTGCTATTATACCAACATGGTTTGCATTTTTAATTCTAAAAAAGAATTATTCGTTATACTTTTGTAACTTTTGTAACTTCTTGTAATGAAAAATTTGCGCAGAAAGCAGCAGCGCCGCACAAAACCGTGTAAAGGCTCTGTGCGGCGCTGCATTAGGAATAAATAAAACGAGAAATCAATCAGAATTTAGAGGGGCTGCTGGAAAGGTACTTTTTGACCATCAGCGCTACCTTAAAGACGATGGCGTCCTCAAACTCACGCAGGTCAAGGCCGGTAATCTTCTTGATCTTCTCAAGGCGGTAAACAAGCGTGTTTCTGTGGACGAACAGCTTTCTGGAGGTCTCGGAAACGTTCAGGTTATTTTCAAAGAAACGCTGAATGGTGAACAGCGTCTCGTGGTCGAGGGACTCAATGGAGCCGCGCTTGAAAACTTCCTTCAGGAACATTTCGCAAAGCGTGGTCGGCAGCTGATAAATCAGACGGGCAATGCCGAGGATGTTATAGCTGACAATGGTCTTTTCGGTGTCGAATACCTTGCCGACCTCAAGCGCAATCTGGGCTTCCTTAAAGGAGCGCGCAAGATCCTTGATGCTGTCTACAACGGTGCCGATGCCCACAACGCAGTGGGTGTAGAACTCGCTCGAAAGCGTGTCTACAATGGAGCCGGCAAGCTTATCGATGTCGCGCGGGTCGATGTTGGAGCGAATCTCCTTCACGAGCGCGATGTCCGTCTCATTGATGTTGATGACGAAATCCTTGTTCTTGTCCGGGAACAGATTCTGCACCACGTCGTACGCGGAAACATCGGTCTGGTTCGTCACTTTGATGAGCATGCAGACGCGGCTGACATCAGAGTTGAAGCGCAGCTCGCGGCTCTTCAGATAAATGTCGCCGGGCAGGATGTTATCGAGGATAACGTTTTTGATGAAATTGCTGCGGTCATACTTTTCATCGTAATACTGCTTGATGCTGTTCAGAGAAACAGCCAGAAGGCCGACATATTTTGCGGCTTCCGGGTCGTTGCCGGAGACGAACACTGCGTATTCCGGGCGCGGGCGGCTGCCGAAGGATTTATATGTGTAGTTGCCGGAAACAAATGCAGCCTGAGATGCAATGTCTTCCGCCGTTACGGATTCCGTTACTTCGCCGATCTTGCCGAGCTCGCTGCACGCGATAATCACGGAGGACTCGTCGATGACGCCGATCGTGCGGTCAATGGAATCACGCATCTGATGAATGACGCCCTGAAACAGTCTATTGGACATGATTTCCTCTTTTCTCCGTCGCTTCAAATTCAGTCCTGCGCGGTTTTCGACGGCTCCCGCACAGTTATCCATTCTCTATGTTATCTATATTACAGAATTAAAACCGATTTTTCAAGTCTTTTTGAGTATTTTTTTTGAGAGTTCGTAAATCTGCACAAACTGAAAGACTCCGTTTGCTCTGTAAGCAATTTAGACCCCGTATAGCGACTAAAAAACAGGAGCGGCACAGGAAAAAACGCCCGTGCCGCCCGAAATTGCGATGCTCTTTACTTTAAGTATTCGGTGAAAAACATAGCCTGTGCGGCTGCCGTAGCTCACCTTGTACCACTCGCTTGTGGTCTTTTCCAAAAACCGTCACGCTTGCGCCTCCGGGATGACCGTCAGCACATTTGTGTCCGTGCCGGTGCCTGCACGCAGGTTAAGATATGCCGTGGTGCGCATCGTATCGGAAGAAGCGGAGCTGTCCGTGCTGCCGGAATTGCTACCGTTCATTGTGATATATTCGCTGAACATATAGCCGCTCTTGCCGTTCACGGTCACGCCGTACCAGTCGCTCACGCTTGTGTCCGTCACGGTGATGGCCGTACCGTTTGCGATAACGCCGAGGGAGCGGTAGTTTGTGCCGCGGCCTTCGCGCAGGTGTACGTCTTCGTTCGTCTGTGCGGAAGCGGAGCCGTCTGTGCTGCCGGAAGACGTGTTGTTATCGGAGCTACCCGTGTCGGTCAGCTTGATGTATTCGCTGTACATGTAGCCGCTTTTGCCGTTTACGGTCACTGCATACCACACGTCGCTTTTATCCGTTACGGTAATGGCCGTGCCGCCCGGAATCACGCCGAGTGAACTGTAATTCGTGCCCTTGCCGCTGCGCAGGTGCACGCCGGTGGTCGTCTTTGCGGCCTCGCCGTTTGTGCCCGTGTTGGAATTATCGGAGCTGCCGGAGTCGGAAGAATCATCCTCGTTCACCGTGCCGGTCACGTTTAGATATTCGGAGAAAACGTAGCCCTTCTGACCGGAAGCAGTTGTCACGGCATACCATTCGCTGTTCTTCGTGCTTGTTACGTTCACTTTTGTACCCTCTGCCAGCACCGTAATGGTGTCATAGCTAAGGCCCGGGCCCTTGCGCAGGCGCACACCGGCAGTCGTCTTCGCGTTGAATGCGGAGTCTGCTTCGGAGAAGCTGCCGTTTGCGGAAGACGGCGTTTTGTCGGAAACACCGTCGCTGCCGAAGGTATACGTCACACCGTTGATGGTGCGGGTGGTGTTGATGACATATTCGCCGTTTTCATAATAGAAATAGTCGCCGTCAAACTTATACCAGCCTGTCGTGGGGTATGTAATGCTGCCAAGCTTGTGCCATTGCAGCCAACCATGGCCCGGAATGGATTCGTAGCGCATATTAACGCCCCATGTGCTGTTGTCCACCACCATGCCGTTGCCAACGTACACGCCCACGTGGTCATAGTTCGCAATGGTCACAATCAGGCCGTGCGTGCGCGGGATCGTATCGATTGGGCCGGATTCCACCGCGTCGTTCGCCTGCGCCGTAACGGTGCGGGGATAGTTCCAGTTCGGCTGAATGTTGCTGTTATCATCCACCCAGCAGAAGTAAGAATAAATAAGACCGCTGCAATCCGAGGCACGCACACCGTTCGAGTTAAAGTTGCCGTAAGCGCCGTAAGAATACTGCCAACCGTCGCGATAGGCCTTTAAAGCGTGCTCCGCAAGGCCGATGGATGTCAGCTCCGCGGAAGCCGCGCTGACGGTCGTGCCGGTGTTCGGCAGTACAGTGCTGCATATCAAAATAAGCACGGCAAGCAAAAAGACCGCAGCCGTTCGGGAAAGCTTTTCACGTTCTGCATTGTTGTGTTCCTCCGTTCGTCATTACATTATATAAACGTATAAGCGTGTGTTCACGGCGGACGGTCCGCCGCAAAGATGTGGGCAACAGTTATTACAAATCGGTAACATTGTATCACAAAGATTACAAAAATGCAACCCCCATTCGCTTTCACGTGCAAAGAGGCTTATACGATCTGTATACAACATTGAAAACGCAGAATGTTTCACGCTGCGAAATGTTAT
>ENA-OQHN01000181-OQHN01000181.1-human-gut-metagenome-genome-assembly--contig:-NODE-181-length-24349-cov-3.782842_pt1 | contig 24349 bp, 24 predicted proteins | sample MGYA00242564_ERZ504721 | MGnify/ENA primary metagenome ERZ504721 (study PRJEB26092, sample SAMD00036212) | human gut metagenome | host: Homo sapiens | study: EMG produced TPA metagenomics assembly of...
GTGGTTTTGGTCAGTCTGGTGACGTCCCTCGGCACGGTACTGCTGCCGCGTGCGTCGTATTACGTTGAGATGGAGATGAAGGGTGAATTCAGGCGTATTAGTGCAAAGGCTCTGAACTTCGTCATGCTGGTGGCACTGCCGCTGATGATCCTTTTTCATGCTATTTGCCGAGCAGAGCATTCGTTTTCCTGACCGGCGGCACACTGTATGAATCGGCAACCCTGCCTATGCAGATCATTATGCCGACGCTATTGTTCATCGGCATCACAAATGTGTTGGGGACATTCAAATTCTTGTGCCGCTTGGGCGTGAAAAAACGTGCTCGTTTCCGAAATCGTCGGTGCTGTTACCGATTTAATATTAAATGCGATTTTAATTCCGCAGTACGGCGCGTTCCGGCGCGGCTATAGGTACGCTTGCCGCCGAGTTTGCGGTGCTCGTGGTGCAGTATATTGCGCTGCGTTCAGAAGTGCGCGGTGCTTTTCTGGATATACATTATTTTAAAATTTTTGCAGCACTCATTCCGGCTGTGCTTAGCGCAGTTTGGGTCAGTCATCTGCAAATCGGCACATTCTGGTTGCTGGTGTTTGCAGCAATATTGATTTTTTGGCCTCTACGGCATCGTCTTACTGTTGCTCAAAGAACCGCTCGTAAAAGAGATTGTGTTCGGGTTGCTTTCAAAACTTAAAAGAAAAAATAAGGCGGATGACGTAGCTTAATTGCATCATCCGCCGTAAAAGCTCGGTACAGATTGTGCCGAGTTTTTTTATCCCCTTCCCACATGTACCAAATGCGCGATGCCCGGTATGCTCTCGCCCTGCTGCGAAGAGGTTGTGGACATCAGTGCGCCAGTTGCCATAAAGAGAATATTTTTCAGCTCTCCGCGATCCATGCGGTTCAAAATATGCCCGCATAATACACCGGCTGAGCATCCGCAGCCGGAGCCGCCCGCGTGCACGTCCTGTGCCTCACGGTCAAATAGAATCAGCCCGCAGTCCTCGTGGTTGCGCAGAACGATTCCGTTTTCGCGAAGCAGTTCGTATAATAATTTTGTGCCAATCGCCCCGAGGTCGCCTGTGTAAATGCGGTCGTAGTCCTCAGGCTTTGTCGCCGTATCGTTAAAATAATCCAGCAAAGTCTGCGCCGCAGCGGGGGCCATCGCCGCGCCCATGTTCGTCATGTCGGTCACACCAAGGTCGGTGATGCGTCCCACGGTCGCGTGCCGCACTTGAATGTCGCCGCTCATACCGAGCACCGTGCTGCCCGAAGCTGTCGCCGTCCACTGCGCAGTCGGCGCGCGCTGGCTGCCGTATTCCAGCGGCGTGCGGAATTGCCGCTCCGCGGTGCAGAAGTGAGAAGAGGTCACCGCGCAGGCGTAGTTCGCCGCGCCGCATTCCACCATGATGGAGGCCATGATGAGCGTTTGCGCCATCGTGGAGCACGCCCCGTATTGCCCAAGGAACGGAATGTCCATTCCGCGCAGACCAAACGTGCTCGAAATACACTGGTTCAGCAGATCTCCCGCAAACACCATGTTAATCTCTTGCTTTTGAAGCCCCGCCTTGCGTATCGCAAGGTTCGCGGCTTCCGTTTGCAGCATGCTTTCCGCTTTTTCCCAGCTTTCCTGATTCAAATAAGAATCGAGAAACGTCTGGTCAAAGTCGCGCGCCAGCGGGCCCGCGGCTTCTTTTTTTCCGCACACCGCCGCGTGGCCCAAAATCGCCGGGCGGCGCTCAAATAAAAGCGTGTAACGTCCGAGTCTTTTCATAAGCCCTCCTTAAAACAGCCCGATGATATACAGCACGATCCCGTACAAAACCGAAGCCGAAATGCCGAACACCAGTACCGGCCCCGCCACCGTGAACAGCTTCGCGCCGAGGCCCGTCACAAAACCCTCGCTTTTAAATTCCAGCGCAGGGGAGACCATTGAGTTCGCAAACCCCGTAATCGGAACCAGCGTGCCTGCCCCGGCGTATTTCGCTATGTTGTCGTATACGCCGTAGGCTGTCAGCGCGGCGGAAATGAAAATGAGCGAGATTGAAACGCACGTCCGCGCGTCTTTTAAATCGAGCCCCAGCAGCATGAACGTGTTCGCAAGCGCCTGTCCCAGCGTGCAGATGGCCCCGCCGGATAAAAACGCAAACAGGCAGTTTTTCAGTACAGGGGAGTGCGGTGAAGCCTTCTGCACCATCGCGTCATATTGCTGCGGTGTTTTCTTTTTCATACGACCACCCTTTCCGTTTAACCGGGTTTATTGTGCGTATCAAAGTAAAAGATATTCCACATTTTTAAGATTTTAGTTGATTATCTCAAACAGAGCGTGTATAATTAGTTGCAGGTGATATTATTATGTCTAAACTCAGCATCCTGAAGCAGAAAAATAAGCGCGATGTGGATATGACGCAGGGCAGCATCTTCCGCCACCTCATCACATTCGCGTTTCCGCTTCTCATCGGCAACATTTTCCAGCAGCTCTACAACACGGTCGATACATGGGTTGTCGGCAACTATGTCAGCAACGAGGCTTTCTCGGCGGTCGGCACGGTCGGTCCCGTTATCAACATGCTCATCGGCATATTCTTAGGGCTTTCCAGCGGCGCCGGCGTCGTCATTTCACAGTATTATGGCGCAAAGCGGTATGATAAGGTGCGCGATACCGTCCACACCTCCATCGTCATGACGCTCATTTTGGCTGTGCTCTTTACGATTATCGGCATCGCTATGATCCCCTTCGTGCTCAATTTCATGAAGACCCCGGCAGAGGTCATGCCGGAGTCCTCCGCGTATCTCACCATCTACTTCGCGGGCGTCATCGGCCTTATGCTCTACAACATGGGCGCGGGCATTCTGCGTGCCGTGGGTGATTCCAAGCGCCCGTTCTATTTCCTTGTCGTCTCCGCCGTGCTCAACATCATTCTCGATCTCGTCTTCGTGCTGTCGCTCGGCATGGGCGTTGAAGGTGTTGCGTATGCGACCATCATCTCGCAGGGCGTCTCCGCCATGCTTACGATGATTACGCTGTTCCGCACGGATTCCTGCATCAAGGTCGAGCTCAAATATTTGAAGCTCGATAAAGAAATGCTCGCGAAGATTGTGCGCGTCGGCATCCCGGCCGCCATCCAAATGGCGATCACCGCGTTCTCGAACGTATTTGTACAGTCTTATGTGAACTACTTCGGCGCAGACTGTATGTCCGGCTGGACAGCGTACAGTAAGATTGACCAGCTTCTCTTCCTGCCGATGCAGTCTCTCGCACTTGCGTCTACCACATTTGTCGGCCAGAACCTCGGCATCGATCAGGTCGGCCGCGCCAAGAAGGGCGCACGCACGGCGTTCATCATGTCCGTCGTCGCAACCGTCATTCTGACAATCCCGTTGCTCATCTTCGCGCCGCAGCTCGTCTCGTTCTTCAACGGCAAAGCAGAGGTCGTCGCATACGGTTCCATGCTGCTGCGTTATTGCTCGCCGTTCTACGTGTTCTGCTGCGTCAACCAGGTCTACTCCGGCGTGCTGCGCGGTGCAGGCAATTCCCGCGCACCGATGATTATCATGTTGAGCTCGTTCGTCGTCTTCCGCCAGATTTACCTCTTTATCATGGCGAACTTCATCTCCAACACCATCATTCCCATCGCCTTAGGCTACCCTGCCGGTTGGCTCGTGTGCAGCACCCTCACACTGCTCTATTATCGCCACGCTGACCTCTCCAAGAGCCGTCTCGTCGAAGACGCAGAGAAAAAAGCAGAAGCTTCAGGAAAAAGCCGCATAAAAGCTGTATAAAATACAGTTGTACAAAATACAACAAAATTGCCCCTCGAACACCGCATGCACGTGCCGGTGTCCGAGGGGCTTTTTTCATTTCCGCAAAATCGTACTACCTTTCCACCTTTTCTACTCGACAAAACCAAAGTTTTTTCAAAAATCCATCTTTAGATGGATTACATTTCGCCCGAAATATGATATATTGTGGTTATAAACCATAAAAGGGGAGTAGAGCACATGAATGAAGTCGTCATCAAGCCATCGCTGCGCGAGCAATTCTTACAGGGTTGGGCTCAGTGCCGCGTCATTTTCTTCAGCGCGCCGTGCGGCTTCGGCAAGTCTACAGCCGCCACCGCCTTGCTCAGCAATCACAAAAACCTGCGTGTTTTCGGCAGAAGACCCGGAATTTCTGCGCGAGCCCGTGCCGAAAAATGTAGATCGCGATTGTGATCGATTCCCTGCCCGCGCTCAAAGACCCGGAAGACCAGCAAACGCTCTGCGCATGGATCCGCGAAAATCCGGAGCTGCACTTCGTCATTTTAAGCCGCGGCGTGCTGCCCGGCTGGCTCATGCCGTTCCGCTTTACGGGGCTTTTGCAGCTCATCGAGGCCAGAGATCTGCTGTTTGACCGCGATACCGTGCGTGTTTTCTGGAAAAGAATGGCTGCACACCAACGGAAGCAGAGATCAACGTCATCATCCACGATTCTCTCGGCTACCCGCTGGCCCTAACGGCGCTTTCGCGCCTGATGCAAAACGGTCAGCCCTATACGCCGGAGATCGTCGGCATTGTGCAGCAGGAAATCTATCACTTTTTTGAGGATAACATCTTCAACCGCTTTTCAATGCCGCTGCGCCGTATGCTGCTCGACATCGCCCCGTTCGATACATTCGACGCCGAGCTTGCCCAGATGATTTCCGGCGACAGCCACATCAACGAGCTTATTTCCATCGTTCGGCACGATACCACCATGCTTTTAAATGCCGATGCACAGAAATACCGCTTCTGGAGCTTTTTCCAACAGTTCCTCATGTGGGAACTCCGCCAAGTCTATACGCCGCAGGAGCAGGCCGCAGTGTACAGCCGCGCCGGGCTTTACTATGAGCTGCACGAAGATTACGAGCATGCGCTCGAGTGCTATTCGCGCTGCAAAGACCACCGCCGTGTCTCGGAAATGCTCATCCGCAACGCAGAGCAGCACCCCGGTGTGGGACATTACTATGAGATGGAAAAGTATTACTATGCTATCCCGAAAGAGGAGATCCTCCGCTCGCCATCGCTCATGTGCGGTATGAGCATGCTCACGTCCCTCTGCATGGATTACGAAGCCTCCGAAATGTGGTATTCCGCCCTGCAGGAGTATGCAGCCCCGCTCAAAAAGACCGACACCGCCTACAAAGAGGTGCGCGGCAAGCTTGCATATCTCGATATCTCCCTCCCGCAGCGCAGCAGCAAAGGCATCGCAGAAAACATCGGCAACTATTTCAAAATTCTAACGGATAAAAGCTTGCAAACACCCACGTTTTCTGTCACCAGCATGCTGCCAAGTCTTATGAACGGCGGCAAAGATTTCTGTTCGTGGTCCAAGCACGATGAACTGCTCTACAAAACCATCCGCAAGCCGATGGAGGCCATTCTCGGCAAAGACGGCATCGGTTTTGCCGATTGCGCCCTTTGCGAAAGCAAATTTGAAAAAGGGGAGGATAACCTTCCGTGGCTCATGACGCTTGTGGCCCAGTTGCCCGAGATCGAGCGTCACGGTACGCCGGATATGACGTTCGCCATCATCGGTCTCATGGCGCGCGCCCAAACAAAGCAGGGCAACGCCATCATGGCGCTTTCTTCTTTAGACAGTCTGCGAACAGAGTTTGAGGAAGACAACAAGCGTTTCCTGCCGAATATTGATGCCATGCGCTGCCGTATATGGCTGCGCACCGGTGAAATGGGAAAAAGGCAGAGCAGTGGTACCGTACATCTGCCCCCCAGATCACGCCGCGCATCCGTACCATGTGGCGCTACCAGTATATAACGCGTGCCATGGTTGAGATCGCGCTCGGAGAAGAAAATACCGCGCTGCTCACATTGGCCTCACTCATCCCGTTCTGTGAGCGCTGCGGTCGCGTGATGGACCGCATATATATCCGCATCCTAACGGCCGTTTGCTATCAGCGGCAAAATAACGCCCGGTGGCAGGAGGAGTGGATGCAGGCGCTTGATGCCACCCATGAGTACCGCTTCGTTATGCCTATTGCGCAGTTTGGCGCCGCCGTAATGCCCATGCTGACGTTTACCGGCTACAAAAAGGACGAGCCCTTCTTTTCACTCCTTTTACAGGAAACGCGCCGTCAGGCTGTTTTGTACCCGAATTTCTTGCGTCCCATGCCGCGGCTCTCAGAACCGCTTTCGCCCGCAGAAACGCAGGTGCTCCGGCTCCTGTGCGGCAACCGCAGCAACCAGGAGATTGCCGACATCCTCGGTGTCAAGGTCGCCACCGTCAAAACGCATGTCATCCACATCCTCCAAAAGCTCGGTGTCAAACGCCGCGGCGAAGCCAAAGAAGTTGCCCAAAAACTCCATATCATCGAGTTTTGACACAAAAACTCCCGACCGCCGCAAACCGCAGCAGTCGGGAGTTCTTTTTATTTAAATATTTAATTTCAGCTTACTTTTCCAAAAATCCCTTCAGCGCCGCATAGTCCACATTCTCCGGCTTCACTTCGTCAAAGAACTTCAGCAACTTCTCAGCCAGCACGCGTACACCGCCGACGGAATTGCTTTCAATATTCAGCGGTAGAATGGGGTCGTGTACGCTCATGCGCAGCAGGAACCAGCCGTCGCCGTCGTTTTCCGGGAACGAAATGCGGATGCCTTCGCGGTTGTCCGGCGCAATGTTCCAGTTGTGCGCTTTCGCGTAGCTTTCAAGCGCCGCAATGGTGCTCTCACCATAGGGGCGGAAATCCTCCGCGGTAATGGGGAAGCGCAACTCTTTTTCTTCCTTGGCTTCCTTCAGATCGGCGATGAGACTATCGAGCGATTTGCCCTCGCGGCGCAGCTGTGCCGCCTTAATGATGATCTTCGTCACCAGATAGGCACCGTCGTCAAGGAAGTAGTTCTCGCGCAGCGCCGCATGGCCGCTCGTCTCAATCGCCAGCGGGCAGTTCACGCCCTCGTTATTCAGGCGTACCGCTTCGTTGATGACATTCTTGTAACCGCGCTTAAAGCGGTGATGCTTGCCGCCGAGTGTCTGCTCAATGTAGGTCTTGAGTCCGTCGGACGTAATGGAGTCCGTCACAATGGTGCCGCCCGGGTTGCCCTCCAGCGCAATGGCGGAAGCAATCGCCACAAGACGGTTGCGGTTGATCTCTTCGCCGCGGCTGTCCACAGCGCCGCCGCGGTCTACGTCCGTGTCAAAAATTACGCCAAGGTCCGCACCGGCCTTCACGGTCGCCGCGCAAACGCTCGCCATGGCCTCCTCATTCTCCGGGTTCGGAATGTGGTTCGGGAAGCGGCCGTCCGGCTCCAAAAACTGGCTGCCTGTAATGTCCGCACCAAGCGGCTTCAGCACGTCGTTCGCGTAAAAACCGCCCGCGCCGTTGCCGGCGTCCACAACGATCTTAAAGCCCGCAAGCGGGTGCGCATAATCTTCCGCGTTCACGCCCTTGCGGATCATCTCGCGCAGATTATCTGCATATTTTGACATATAGTCCACCGGCACCAGCGTGCCGTTGTCGGTCTCCTTCGGCGCAGCGCCGTTCTGTGCATATTCCAAAATCTCGGAAATATCCGGGCTGTCAAGGCCGCCCGCAGGCGTGAAGAACTTCAGTCCGTTGCGGAAGAACGGATGGTGGCTCGCCGTAATCTGCACCGAGCAGTCACACGGCAGCTCCAAAAGCCGCCATGAACATCGACGGAGTAGAGGCAAGGCCGCAGTCGTAAACCGAAGCACCGTACGTCGTAAACGCGCGGAACAGCGCCGCCGCAATACGGTCTGCGGAAATGCGGGAGTCATGGCCGACGGCAATTTTCAGCCCCTCGGCGCACTTATCCAGGTGCTTTTCGCACCAAACGAGAAAACCGGCCGCAATGCGCTCCACGACCTCATCGGTCAGGTTAATCGGCGCGCCGCCGCCTTCACTTGCAACACCGCGAATGTCAGTGCCGCTTTTCAAAGTTTTATAGGCAAACATGGAAAAGACCTCCTGTTTCATTTTGCATTTTATCCAAGCTTATTATAATACAACTCCCGTAAAATGAAAAGAGCTTTTTGAATTTTTGACAAATACGTTTTAGTATGGCTAAAATCGTCTACAAACTGCAAGCTGTAAACCGAAAAATTGCAAATTTCATGTAAAATCAAAAAATTTTTTCAAAAAAGTGTTGACAAAATGAAATATTGGTGGTATAAACTTAGCATAATAATTCAAGGGCACAGATGAAGAGAAGTACCCGGCAGACCGCTTTGCACAGTGAGCGGGGGAGAGTGTGAACCCCGCGTAAGCACACCGGCGAATAACACTTCGGAGCCTCAAGCCGAAAAGATGCGTATATCTCAGTAGGTGCGACGTGTGGCGGCGCGTTAAGCCGTGCCTGTCTTGTTAGAGACAGTAAAGGTGATCTTCTTTATAAGATAATTTAGGTGGCACCGCGGATACAACAGCTATTCGTCCTAAGAAATTGGGACAAACGGCTGTTTTTTATTTGCGTTTGGACTGAAATTATTTATTTGGAGGGAACCGATATGTGTTCGATTATGGGTTACACAGCAAAAGACATTCGTTTGGAAGATTTACGAAAGGGCTTTGATAAAACCGTTTCCCGCGGGCCGGATATGTCCCGCACACTGGAAACGCCCGCAGGTTGGCTCTTTTTCCACCGCCTCGCCATCATGGGCCTCACAGAAGAAGGCATGCAGCCGTTTGAGCTGGACGGTTCCGCCGTCGTCTGCAACGGCGAGCTCTACGGCTTCCGTTCCGTTAAAGAGGAGCTCCGGAGAAAAGGCTACACCTTCAAAAGTGACTCTGACTGCGAAATTTTACTCCCTCTCTACAAAGAAGAGGGCACCGAGATGTTCAAGAAGCTCGACGCCGAGTTTGCCCTGATTATTTACGATGCCGAGACTGATAGCTTCATCGCTGCGCGCGACCCTATCGGCATCCGCCCGCTCTACTACGGGTACAGCGAAAGCGGCCACATTGTGTTTGCCAGCGAGCCGAAAAACCTCGTCGGCCTGTGCCATCGCGTTATGCCGTTCCCGCCGGGCCACTACTATAAGGACGGCAAATTTACCTGCTACTGCGACATCGCCGAAGTCGAAGAAGTTTGCCGCGATGACCTCGAGACTGTCTGTAAAAACATCCATGATAAGCTCGTTGCCGGCATCGAAAAGCGGCTCGATGCCGATGCCCCGCTCGGTTTTCTTCTCAGTGGTGGGCTCGATAGCTCCCTCGTCTGCTCCGTCGCGGCAAAGCTTTTAAAGAAGCCCATTCGCACGTTCGCCATTGGCATGAGTGAAGACGCCATCGATTTAAAATACGCCCGCGAAGTTGCCGATTACATTCACAGCGACCACACCGAGGTCATCATCACAAAGGACGATGTTATCGAAAATCTCGAAACCGTCATTGCGCTGCTTGGCACGTATGACATCACCACCATCCGCGCCAGCATGGGCATGTACCTCGTCTGCAAAGCCATTCACGAGCAGACCGATGTCCGCGTGCTGCTCACCGGTGAAATTTCCGATGAGCTCTTCGGCTACAAATATACAGATTTCGCCCCAGCGCCGCTGCGTTCCAAACGGAAGCCCAAAAGCGCGTGCGGGAGCTTCATATGTACGATGTGCTCCGCGCCGATCGCTGCATCTCCGCCAACTCGCTCGAAGCCCGCGTTCCGTTCGGCGACCTCGATTTCGTCAAATACGTCATGTCCGTTGATCCTGAGATGAAGCTCAACAAGTACAAAAAAGGCAAATACCTCCTGCGCCACGCGTTCGAGGGCGATTACCTCCCGCTGCCGATTTTATACCGCGAAAAAGCCGCGTTCTCCGATGCCGTCGGTCACTCTATGGTCGATTACCTCAAGGCCTACGCCGAAACAAAGTATACCGATGACGAAATGAAGCTCCGCGCCGCAAAATATCCGTTCGCAACGCCGTTTACGAAAGAATCCCTTCTCTACCGTGAAATTTTTGAAAAATACTATCCCGGTCAAGCGGAAATGGTCAAGGACTTCTGGATGCCGAACAAAGCGTGGGAGGGCTGCGACGTCAACGATCCCAGCGCCCGCGTGCTCGCGAACTACGGTGCTTCCGGCGAATGATTGGAAAGGTTCATAAACTTTCTCAATGTTTAACAAATTCACTGAAAATTTAACCTGAATGCAACACACCTTTTTTCCGTTTAGCCCTTGTGTATTTTCTGCTGTTGTGATAGAATAAAGCCATCATAGGATATTATGGTTTTCCACATAGAACCCTATCGGCAAACCATAATGAGACTAAATCTCATATCGAAGGAGAGATGACTGATGTCCAAGATGATCGAACTTCACGACATCGATGTTCCGGGCTTCCTGTCTGTACTGGATAGCTGCGAGGGCAATGTGTATCTGATGACGCGCGACGGTGATAAGCTGAACCTGAAAAGCAAGCTGTGTCAGCTCATCGGCCTTACGTCTCTGATCGAAGGCGGAAAGATCGCAGAAGCCTTTGTGGTCTGCGATAATGAAGCGGATGAATCCAAGCTGTTCCGCTTTAACCTTTACAAGGACGAAACGCAAGGTAAGTAAAGAGTAGGATTTGCAAAATAAGCTGCTGCAAGTAAAAACTGCGGCAGCTTTTTTGTATCGCGTAAAACAAATTATGTAAACAAAAAGGAGAGACTCATGCCACAAAAAAGAACCGGCGCAGGCCGTCGCCGCCAACCCCGGAACAAAAAAACGCTTTCCGCCGTCATCAGCGCCAGTCCTTGTGCTCGCGGCGGTGCTTGTCTATTATTTCCCGGAGCTTGAAACGTACCTCACCGGTGTACCGAACACAGACTCAAGCGCCCCCGCACAGCCAACCCAAAGCACCGGCACCGACGCCGACTGCGCCGTCTACTTTTTAGATGTCGGGCAGGGGGATAGCATTTTAATTCAAATCGGTACCGATTACAACATGCTCATTGATGCCGGCACCCGCGAAGCGGGGGATACCATCGAAAGCGACCTCGAGGCGCTCGGCGTCACATCGCTTGATGCTGTTGTCGCCACGCACCCGCACGCAGACCATATCGGCTCTATGAAGCAGATTATCGAGGATTACACCATCGGCACGTTCTACATGCCCCTTTTGCCCGACGACCAAACGCCCACCACCGCTACATACGAAAATATGCTCGATACCCTGCTCGACAAAAACGTCCAAACCGAGCAGATCTCCACCGATACAAAAATCTCCGCGCCCGAAAACGCCAATTTTGCCGTCCTATCCCCGGAAAAGGACGAGATATTCGATAACCTCAACAACTATTCCGCTGTTCTGCGCTTCACCTACGGCAATATCTCCTTTATGCTCACCGGCGACGCCGAAACCGAGGTTGAAGAGAATATCTTAGCACGCGAAACAAATATCACCGCTAACATTTTAAAGTGCGGTCACCACGGCTCGTCCACATCGTCCTCCATGGATTTTCTCCGCGCCGTGAACCCCGCTGTCGCCGTCATATCCTGCGGGCAGGATAATAAATACGGTCACCCGCACCACGAAACGCTCGAAAGTCTTTCCGAACGCAACTGCAAGATCCTGCGCACCGATACAGACGGCACCGTCGCCGTTACAACGGACGGCAATACGTATTCCGTCTATACGTGGTCGGCGGAAAACGGCCTTTCTCCGGCAGCGTAAGTTCGCGTAAAAAATTTTGACGAAAACACAAATCTATGCTATACTGATAAAAATAAATTCCGACCCATGACGGAAATAAAGGATGGTTTTTATGCTGACAGAAAGCAAAAAGGCGTTTATCGAGTTCATGATGTCCGCAGACGTGCTGCGTTTCGGCTCCTTCGTCACGAAGAGCGGCCGCAATACGCCGTACTTCGTCAATACCGGCAACTATAAGACCGGCGAGCAGATCGCAAAGCTCGGCAAGTTCTACGCATCGCTCATCAAGGAGACCGTCGGCGAAGATTTCTCCGCCATGTTCGGCCCGGCGTACAAGGGTATTCCGCTTGTCACAGCCGCCGCTGCGTCCCTCTATAACGAGTATGGCATCTCGAAGCCCTACTTCTTTAACCGCAAGGAAGAGAAAGACCACGGCGAAGGCGGCAGCCTCGTCGGCTACAAGCCGAAGGACGGCGATAAAATTATTATCATCGAAGACGTCATCACCGCCGGCACCGCCGTGCGCGAGACCATGCCGATCCTCTATGGCTGCGGCAATGTGAAAGTCAACGATATGTTCATCTCCGTCAACCGCTGCGAGGTAGGCAAGGTTCCCGGCAAAACCGCCATCATGGAGGTCAACGAGGAGTTCGGCATCAAGGTCCACGCTATCGTCACCGTCGAGGATATCCACGAGTACTTAAAGCAGTCCGAAAAATACAACGATATCCTCCCCGCCATGGAAGACTACATGGCAAAATATTGCATCCTGTAAAATTAGCAAGCGCATAAGAACACCCCGGCAAGCCATCCAAACTGCCTGCCGGGGTATTTTCATATTATCTCGACTAATTAAGCTCTTTTACCGTCTCGCACCCTGCTTGGCTGTTCTGTGCGGCGGCGCGTTCTGCGGGCGGCGTGGCGGTCTTTGTGCGCTGCCTCACGCCGCTTTCTGCGGTGATTCTGGAAGAACCTGCTTTGCAGCAAACGCCGCGTGTGGCGCTCTGCAAAATGCTCCATAAAATGGTTTGTCTGCATCATAAAGACGATCGACACAATGAGCAGCGGGATCAAAATAAACAGCATCGGGGCGGTCAGCGGCACCATGGAAACCAGGTCCATGCAGCCGATGTATCCCACAAAGAACGCCGCCACCATCGTGCCGAACAGCGCCCCGCGCAGCGCGTTGAACGGCAGGCAAAGCTTGAACATCAGCATAAACCCAACGGCAAACGCCACAATGACCGAAAGTGTCGAGACCTGCGGGTTCGTCAAATTCAGCGGCCCCTTAAACAGCGTCAAAAACAAAACGCCAAGAATCATCGTCAGGGCAGAGGGGAACGATTTCTTCAAAACGTTCGCTAAAAAGCTGCCGCTTATACGCTCGTTGTTCGGCTCCAGCGCCAGAATAAACGATGGAATACCGATCGTAATCGAACTGATAAACGTCAGCTGAATCGGCTCAAACGGGTAGGAAGCAGAAAGAAAAATGAACAGCACACCCAGCACCGTCGAATAGATCGTCTTCTGTAAAAACAGCGATGCAGAGCGTTGCAAATTGTTGATGGAGCGCCTGCCTTCCTTTACCACCTGCGGCATGGAAGCAAAGTTGGAGTCGAGCAAAACGAGGTTCGAGACCGTGCGCGCCGCGTCGCTGCCGGAAGCCATCGCAATGCTGCAATCGGCCTCTTTCAGCGCCAGAACGTCGTTCACACCGTCGCCCGTCATCGCCACCGTGTGGCCGTGGTCTTTTTAACGCCTGCACAAATTTCAGTTTCTGCTGCGGCGTCACGCGGCCAAACACACTGTATTGCTCAATTGCCCCCGCAATCTCCTCGTCGGTGTGCAGCGTTGTCGCATCGCAGTAGTTTTCCGCGTGGGGCAGGCCGGCCTTCTGTGCAATGTTAGAGACCGTCACGGCGTTGTCACCGGAGATGACCTTCAGCGTCACGCCCTGCTCTGCAAAATAGCGCAGCGTTTGCGGTGCTTCCGTGCGGATCTTATCACTGATTAAAATGAAGCCCACCGGCTCAATGTCGTCCGGCAGCACCTTGTTTTCAAGGAAAGGCTTTGCGGAGTGCGCCAGCAGCAAAACGCGTTCGCCGCGCGCCGCATATTCCTCCGTGTGTTCACGCAGCGCACCGAAGCGTTCGCCCAAAATGAATTCGCCCGCGCCCATCACATACGTGCCGCGCTCGCCGAAATACGCGCCGCTCCACTTCCTCGCAGAGGAGAACGGCACCGTCGCCGCAGCTTTCCAGTCCGATCCGCCGGGAAAGTATGCTTTCACCGCGTTGTACGTCGGGTTGTCGTCCGTCAAAACCTGCACAAGCGCCTTCAGCGGAGCCGTCATGTCCTCTTCGGTGTAGCCCGTCAGCGGGTGCAGCTCGTCCACCTGCATCGTGCCCTCGGTGATCGTACCTGTTTTGTCTAAGCATAGCACATCTACGCGTGCCAACGATTCGGTGCAGTACAGGTCCTGCACCAACGTCTTGTAGCGTGAAAGCCGCAGTACGCTCACGGCAAACACCACGCTTGTCAGCAAAATGAGCCCCTCCGGGATCATACCGAGGATCGCGGCGACCGTGCTCACAACGGCTTCGCGGATCGTGTCATGCAGCAAAAAAAACTGCTTGCAGAAAAGCAAAATGCCAATCGGCACCAGCGTAAAGCCGAGCGTCTTTACAATGAAATCGAGGGAATGGAGAATTTCGGAGTTCGTGCGCTTCACATACTTCGCGCCGTTTGCGATGCGGTTTGCGTAGTTTTCGCGGCCTACGTGCTCCACTTCGGCGTAACAGCTGCCGGAAACGATGAAGCTGCCGGAAAGCAGTTCGTCACCTGCGCGCTTCAAGACCGGATCGCTTTCGCCCGTGATGAGCGATTCATTCACTTCCGCTTCGCCCTCCAAAACGATGGCGTCGGCGCAGATCTGCTGCCCGGTCGAAAGGTGCAGCACATCGTTCATCACAATCCCGCTCACGGGTATCGTCTGCAGTTTTCCGTCGCGCAGCACAGAAGCCTTCGGTGCGGAAATGAGGGAGAGCTTGTCAATCGTCCGTTTCGCTCTTATGCCCTGAAACGAACCGATAATAATATTAGAAAAGATAACGCCCAAAAATAAAAGGTTCTTAAACGAACCCACCAGCAAAACGAACAGCGCCAGTACAAAGTTCAAAATGTTAAAAAATGTGAACGTGTTTTCTAAAATGATCTGCTTTTCGGTTTTGGTCTTAATGCCCTCGTCGGCGTTTGAAAGCCCGTCGCGCACGCGCTGCGCTACCTGCTCCGAAGAAAGCCCCTGTCTACGGTCTAAGCTATCCATCCCGTTACGATCTCCTTTTTCTTATCTAGATATAAGAATACACGATACACCACCCGAATGCAAGGATATAAAACGTAAATTTCTCTTACGATTTTGTGAATTCTTTCCTTTTGCTTGTAGAATATCCGCAAAAAACAAATTAACATTTTATGGAAAAAGTCAATTCAATTTTCAAGTCTATCCTGAAATCTATCCGAATTTTTGACACTTTTCACGATAGAGAGATAAAAACCCGTCAAAATCTGCTGTAAACAGCAAAATTCTCATTGTAAAACCCGCAGATAAAAGCCCTTGCGGCCGATTTGACTTTGCAGGAATTTATGATTATACTTAATTATCGTACATAGAAAATCAGAAAATGATATGCGAAAAGCATAGGTTTATTCATAAAGGAGAGATCATTCATGGCAGAAAAGACAGAAAAGAAATACGTTATCACAAACCATAGAAGCGGTAAGGTTCTCGCTTCCTGCGGCGGCTCTGCCGTGCAGATGACCGCAAACGGCGGCGAAACGCAGGTCTGGTGTGCCGTCCCGGCAGAAGGCACGTCCGTGCAGCTCGTCCATAAGGTCAGCGGTCTCGCGCTCACCGTTCCGGGTGAGGCAGAAAACGGCACCGCACTTGTTCTCGCAGAGGCACAGGGCAACGCTTCCCAGCTCTGGAAGCTGACCACTACCGTCAAGGGCTGCCGCCGCATCACGCATGTCGCGTCCGGCAAGGTCATCGACATCAAGGACATCAGCGATGCAGACGGCGCACCGGCACAGCTTTGGGAGTTCGTGAAGGGCGATAACCAGAACTGGGTGCTCACCGAGGTCGAAAAGGAAAAGAAAGCCCCGGCAAAGTGCGCCGCAAAAACCGCAAAGCCGGCTGCAAAAGAGAAAGCTAAGGCAGAGGTGAAAGCCGAAGCAAAGTCGGAAGTCAAGGCAGAAGTTAAAGCCGAAGCCAAGCCCGCCGCCAAAACCACAAAGGCAGCCGCAAAAACCACCAAAACCGCAAAGAAAACGAAGTAAGTTCGTTTAGCCGAGAGCCGCACCCAAACCGGGCAGCGGCTTTCTTTTTTACCCAACATTATTCTAAAAAGCGTGATCATACCCAAATTTTCACAAAATCGCCTTGCACCGCCCGTCAACAGCTGATATACTAAAGACAGTATGGTTTATCCTGCAATTTTGCGGCCAAAGGAGTTGTCTTTATGATACATGAAAAAATCAAACTGCACGTGCCGGGCTCTGCGGATTACGCAGCCATGTATACGTATTTTCTGGATCTTTCAAAAGAGGTTCCCATCGAAAGCGTCCCACCGTCATCGTCTGCCCGGGCGGCGCGTACGCCTTTACGTCCGACCGTGAAGCCGAGCCCATCGCCATGCGCTTCAATGCCATCGGCATGAACGCCGTTGTCGTGCGCTATTCCGTTGCCCCGGCGCGCTTTCCGACTGCCCTTCTGGAAGTCGCCACTGCCGTGAAATACGTCCGCGAAGAAGGCGTAAAGTACGGCTGTGAACCCCGGTAAAGGTTTCACGATTCGGTTTTCCGCCGGCGGCATTAGCCGCAAGCTACGGCAATTTCTGGAACCGCCCGTTCGTTGCGGAGGCTATGAACTGCCCGTCCGAGCTTCTGCGCCCGAACGGCCAGATCCTCTCCTATCCGGTCATCACGTCCGGCCCGTTCGCCCACCACGATTCCATCAAGAACCTTCTCGGTGAGCAGTACGAGCTCGAAAAAGCGAATCAGTCGCTCGAAAACTTCGTCACGAAAGATACCCCGCCCACGTTCGTCTGGCACACCCAGCCGGATGACTGCGTCCCGGTCGAAAACGCCCTGATGCTCGTCAGCGCCTTGCAGAAAAACGGCATCAAAACGGAGTTCCACATGTTCCCGGAGGGCGGCCACGGCCTGTCGCTTTGCAACGAAGTCACCTCGAACAGCGATGCCCAGCTCCTGCCGCACGTCGGCAAGTGGTTCGACCTCGCAGCGGAGTTTTTGCAGAGCCTTTAATCACCGATTTTCCGTAATCGCGAACGAATAAAGTCTTTGATTGACCTTTTCTAAAAGGCTTCGCCTTTTCGGGAGACCCCCTAATTGGGTCTCCCACGGGCGGAACGTCCACTGGAAGTTCCGCCCTCCCGTCCTGATTTTATGAACGCAAAAAGATTTCGTCGTCTGCGGACGACGACCAAAGGTTTCACCTTTGGAAACGGACAAACTTTCTCGAAGAAAGTTTGAACAAAGACTTTTAACCCTCGCTTACCGACAACTACTATTTATATTTCACACCCGAAAGGAATCATCCCATGAAAGCCATTGATTTGGAAGTCAAGCGCATCTGCGAGGAAAAGCTCGCAAATGACGCGAAGCTCTCGGAGCTCTTTAAAAATTGCTACCCCAACACCATGGATACCACCGTAAAAACCCTCGGCGAAAAAGATACCTTCGTCATCACCGGCGATATCCCCGCCATGTGGCTGCGTGATTCCACCGCGCAGGTTCGCCACTATCTGCCCGTCGCAAAGCACGACGCGGAGGTTGCCGATTGCATTGAGGGCCTCGTGAACCGCCAGTTCAAGTGCATTGATATCGACCCCTACGCAAACGCGTTCAATCAGGAAGCGAACGGCATGTGCTGGCCGAAATACGCTGCGGAAACGCTCGGTCAGACCGCCGGCGGCGAATCCGACGATACCGATTTCGAGACCCCGTGGGTCTGGGAGCGCAAGTATGAGATTGATTCGCTCTGCTACCCGGTGCAGCTCGCATATCTCCTCTGGAAAGAGACCGGCCGCACGGGCCAGTTCAACGACCAGTACAAAAAGAGCACCCTGCGCATCCTCGACCTTTTCACTGTCGAGCAGGATCACAGCAAGTCCCCGTACTATTTCCGCCGCACCAACTGCCCGCCCACCGATACCCTTACGCACGACGGCCACGGCGCGCCGGTCGCCGTTACGGGCATGACTTGGTCCGGCTTCCGTCCCAGCGACGACGCCTGCGTCTACGGCTATCTCATCCCGTCCAACATGTTCGCCGTCGTAACCCTCGGCTACACCGCGGAGATCATGCGTGAGATCTATAAGAACGGGGAAGTCGCCGCCCGTGCCGAAAAGCTCGCGTCCGAGATCCGCGCCGGCATCGAAAAATATGGCGTCGTCGAGCACCCGAAGTTCGGCAAAATGTACGCCTATGAGACCGACGGTCTTGGCAACTACGTCTTTATGGATGACGCCAACGTCCCGAGCCTCATGTCCATCCCGTACCTCGGCTACTGCAGCGCCGACGACGAAATTTATAAAAACACCCGTGCCTTTGTTTTGAGCAAAGAAAACCCGTATTATTACGAGGGCACCGCGGCCAAGGGTGTCGGCAGCCCGCACACCCCGCCGGAGTACATCTGGCACATCGCGCTTTCCATGCAGGGGCTCACAAGCCGTGACCCGGAGGAATGCAAAGCGCTTCTCCACATGTTAAAAACGACCGATGACGGCAAGGGCTTCATGCACGAGGGTTTCCATAAGGACGACCCCTCTAAGTTCACGCGCCCGTGGTTCGCATGGTCAAACTCCCTGTTCAGCGAATTTGTTTTAAAGTGCATTGATGAAAATATTCTGTAATTAAGGAGCTGTTTTTCATGGCAGATTTTTACGCACTCGGTGAACTTCTGATCGATTTTACCCCCGCAGGCAAAACGCCGGCCGGCATCCCGATTTTTGAGCAGAACCCCGGCGGCGCACCGGCAAACGTCGCCGTGCAGGCCGCGCGCCTCGGTGTATCCGCAGGCTTCATCGGCAAGGTGGGACAGGACATGTTCGGCACGTTCCTGCGCGATACGCTCGTTAAGCAAAATGTTGATGTCGAAAACCTCCATTTCTCAAACGATACCGCAACGTCGCTCGCGTTCGTGCAGCTGTCCGAATCCGGTGACCGCGATTTCAGCTTTTACCGTAATCCCGGCGCCGATACGCAAATCACGTTCGATGAGGTCAATAAGGATGCGCTCGCAAACGCCAAGGTGCTGTGCTTCGGTTCGCTTCTGCTCACCGCAGAACCCGGTCGCACGGCTGTGCCGCAGATTGTTTCCTACGCCCGCGAGCACGGTGCTATCACCGCCTACGACCCGAACTGGCGCGCACCGCTGTGGCCAAATGCCGAAGCCGGCATCCACGCCATGAAGAGTCTGCTGCCGCTTGCCGATGTCGTCAAAGCGTCCGATGAGGAGCTTGAAATGCTTACCGGCTGCACCGAGATCGAAGCGGGCGCAAAGGAGTTCTTTAAGCTCGGCGTGCAGGCGGCGGTCATCACGCGCGGCGCAAAGGGCTGCGTTGTCTGCACCCCGAAAACAACCTTAACGCTCAACACCTACGATACAAAAGTCGTCGATACCACCGGCTCCGGCGACAGCTTCTTCGGCGCGTTCCTCACAAAGCTCATGGAGACCGGCAAGCCCGTTTCCGAGATCAACGAAGCCGAGCTGCGCGACGCGGCCGATTTTGCAAACGCCGCAGGCTCCGTCTGTGCGACGAAAAAAGGCGCGATTCCTGCGCTCGCCGACCGCGAATTGATCGAAACGTGCAGAGCGTCTATCCCGCTTTTAAAGCTGTAAGCCATTTCCCGCAAAATCCGCTTTGCACGGCTGCGGCAAGATCGTATTAGAGGGGCACATCAAGCACGGCGTGCGCGACGGCATCGAGCACGGCGACGCAGATAAAACCATCGAAAACTTCACAAAAGCTGTGGAACGCTTCTCCAATATGGGCTGATCCCGGCTGAAAATCAAACAAAACAGCGAAGTGCATGGGGATACCCACAGCACCTCGCTGTTTTTAGTTTCTCTCGTATTCCGTCTTTTTCAGTTTCCTTTTTCGGGCTTAGGCAAAGCTTAATAGTCAAAAACTATCGTGCGGCAGTCTTCGCAGATATTCGTCTGTATCCGCACGCGGTGGCTTGGCTTTAACGGCGTGATCTCCACAAAGCCGTCGGCGTTTTTGGCGTTTTCAAATACGCCGGGCACGGTGTTCGCAAAGCTGAACGCGCCGTCCTTGCTTGTAAACAAGTATCCCTCGCGCATCGCTTTTCCGCATTTCGGGCAATTCATAGAATTTTTCTCCTCTCTGAATGTGTAACAATTTTGCGGAAGCAAACCTTACGGCTCGGCAGGGTGTTGGCTTATCTCGAGCGCTTTCTGCATTTTTCGCTCAAAGTCTTCTGCCTTCACAAGGGCAATGCCTTCACCCTTGTCACCGAGCACGATCAGCCGGTCGCCTTCCTTTAAGTCAAACATTTCCCGCGCTGCCTTCGGAATAACGATCTGCCCGCGCGTGCTGAGTGTCACCGCACCCCAAAGGTGCTTGCCCGCAGGGGCAGGGGCGAGAGCCGTGTGGCCCACTCGGTTTTGGTCGTGCAAAAGCGCGTCCAGCGTCACGCCGTAGTGCCTTGCAAGGTGGTCGCATTTTTCAATGTCCGGCACGGTTTCGCCCTGCTCCCACTTGGAGTAGGACTGCCGCGTCACCCCGGCGATTTCCGCCGCCTGCTCCTGCGTCAGCCCCTTAAGGCCGCGCAGCAAAATGAGATTATCGGCGAGCATAAGCTCCACTTCCTTTCTGCATTCAGTATATCGCTGCGCAGTGAAATTTTCCACCAAACAAACGATACATACTTCTCAATTTCATGTTAAGTTAAACTGCCTTGAGGGCATAAATTGTGCCTGAAGCTTTGGCTTCCTGATGCCAAAGCACGGTCCCTTGCTTGTACAAGACCCGTGATGCACGTTCAGAGATCCAGACGCGCCGACGCTGAAACAGACCGATATCGGCATTGCGATGGGCGGTGTGGGCATGGTCGTTATAATTGTGAAGCTCGTTTTGGATATAAGGAACGGCTAATCGCATCCCTTTCCGAATAAAACCACAACGATAGCTTGCAGAAAATGCAGACTATTTTTGTTTATATGCGCCTAAAATTAAACAGCATATCTTGATTTTGTGGTGAAAACACGCTATACTGGAAGCGATATAAAGAAAAGAGGGCGTGGAAAATGAAACGGAAATTGGAGAGTATGGAAGACCTTTTGCAGGCGGTGGAATACTACGGTTTTCTGCCGTTTTTTCCGAATGACATTCCGGGCTTTTCGGTGGAGGAGATGTGCGCGCCGGCGTATTGGTTCGCTGAAGACCGCGACGGACCTTGGGAGTGGAAAGGCCCGGCGGCGCAGACGAAGCGCTGCGCGTACGGCAAGTTTTTCCGGAAAAAAGCGGGGTTTGTCAGCCGGGAATGGCTGCCGGAGCTTGTAAATTTCCGCCGTGACGGCTATGATTTTGACGCGCGCTGCGATGACGGACTGGTGTTCCACAAGGACGAGGAGCTGTATAACACAGTCAATGCGGAGGGCGAAATTCTTTCAAAATTCCTCAAAAAGAAGCTCGATTACCGCAAAGGCGGCAACACGGGCTTTGAAACGTGCATCACGCGGCTGCAAATGCAGACATATTTGTGCGTTTCGGATTTTATCCGCCTGAAGGATAAAAATGGCAGGCCCTACGGCTGGGCGGTGGCGCAGTACACGACGCCGGAGCATTTATTCGGGTACGATTATGTGACGTCTGCGTATAAGAGCGAACCGAAGGACTCCGAAGAAAAAATGATTGCACACCTTAAAAAACCTGCTTCCGGCGACGGAAGTGCAGATACAAAAATTACTAAAGTAGTTGGGAGGAAAGCGTATGCTTCAACAAGTTATGACAGAGCCGGGCAAGATCATTTTCCGGGAAATTCCCGTGCCGGAAATCGGGGACGGGCAGGTGCTGGTGAAAATTATGGACATCGGCGTTTGCGGCTCGGACATCCACGTGTATCACGGCAAGCATCCTTTCACGAAATACCCCGTGACGCAGGGACATGAGGTCTCGGGTGAAATTGTAAAGTGCGGTGCGAATGTCGAAGGGCTTACCGTCGGGCAGAAAGTGACGATTGAGCCGCAGGTGTACTGCGGCAAGTGCTATCCGTGCCGACACGGCAAGTACAATCTGTGCGAGGAGCTGAAAGTCATGGGCTTCCAGACGACGGGCACGGCATCCGAATTTTTTGCGGTGGACGCAAAGAAAGTGACACCAATCCCTAAAGGCATGAGCTTTGAAGAGGGCGCGATGCTGGAGCCGCTTGCGGTGGCGGTGCACGCCGTGCGGCAGATGGGCGACGTGACCGGCATGAATATTGCGGTGCTCGGTGCGGGGCCGATCGGCAACCTTGTGGCGCAGGCGGCAAAAGGCCTTGGCGCGGCGAAGGTGATGATCACCGACGTGAGCGACTACCGTTTGGAGAAAGCCAAGGAATGCGGCGTGGACGTTTGCGTGAACACGAAGGAGAAGAACTTCGGCGAGGCGCTCGTTGAAGCGTTTGGCCCGGACAAGGCGGACGTCATTTATGACTGCGCGGGCAACAACGTGACGATGGGGCAGGCCATTCAGTATGCGCGCAAGGGTAGCGTGATTGTGCTTGTGGCAGTGTTTGCCGACATGGCGACTGTTGATCTGGCCGTGGCGAACGACCACGAGCTTGACATTAAGAGCACGATGATGTACCGCCACGAGGACTACGTGGGCGCGATAGAGCTGGTGGAAGCGGGAAAAGTGCAGTTAAAGCCGCTTATCTCGAAAATTTTCCCGTTTGCGCAGTACCTTGACGCGTATAAATACATTGACGCGAACCGCGAGACGACGATGAAGGTCATCATTGCCGTGCAGGAAAAATAAACGGAAAAAGACCGGGAAACACGCGCTGTGCTTCCCGGTCGATTTTATGTCGTGGTTTTTACTCAGCCTTCAAACCGCTTTGCGGCATCTTCGAGCTCTTCGATGATGTGGATGTGCTGCGGGCAGTGCGCTTCGCAGGAACCGCAATGGAGACATTCGCTTGCCTTGCCGCCTTCGCGTGTTGCGGATTCGTAGCCGCTGCGATCGACATTACCCTCGGAGCCGAACTGCTTCTGGTGATTTACGGCGCGGAAAATGTCCGGGATGTGGATCTGCATGGGACAGTCGTCTACGCAGTACCGGCAGCCGGTACATGGAATAGTGGGAATGGCGTTGAGTTTTTCGACGACGGTTTTCAGCACCTCGTGCTCCTTGTCACTGAGCGGTTCAAAGTGCTCCATGTAGGAGACGTTATCGTCAAGCTGCGCTTTGGTGCTCATACCGGAGAGTACGGTGAGGATGTTATCGAGACCTGCGCAGAAGCGGACAGCCCAAGACGGGATGGAAAGCTCAGGATTCTGTGCCTTCATGATGCCCTGAATTTCGTTGTTCATGCTTGCGAGGGAACCGCCCTTGACCGGCTCCATAACGATGATGGGTTTATTGTGCTTGACGGCGACCTCGTAGCACTTTCTGGACTGCACGTTATCGTTTTCCCAGTCGATGTAGTTGAGCTGGAGCTGTACGAATTCGGCTTCCGGGTGCTTGGTGAGCGCTTCGTCGAGCACTTCCGCGCTGTCGTGGAACGAGAATCCGCAGTGCTTGATTTTGCCCTGTGCTTTCATCTTGAAAAGGAAGTCCCACGCGCCGATGCGGTCGGCTTTCTCGAACTTCGCTTTGTCCATGGAGTGCAGCAGGTAGTAATCGAAATACTCGACACCTGCGCGTTCCATAGATTCATCGAAAATGCGCTGCATGTCGGCTTCCGTCTCTATGTTGTCCCAAAGGGGCAACTTTGTAGCGAGCGTGAAGCTGTCACGCGGGTAGCGCTTCACAATGGCTTCGCGCGCTGCGACTTCACTTTTACCGTTGATGTATACGTATGCGGTGTCAAAATACGTAAAGCCCTTTGCCATGAAAGTATCGACCATGGCTTTCGTCTGCTCCATATCGATCTCGTCGCCGATCATCGGCAGACGCATGAGACCGAAACCGAGCTTTGGGGTCGTATCGCCAAGATAACCAGTGTTCATTTTGAATTCCTCCCGAGAATAGTTGTGCCGTTTCGTACAACACATTAAAGTTTACTGCAAGTTTGATTATATCATAAAACACAGAAATTGCAAGAAGTTTTTTCGAAAATGCAAACACTTTTTACATAAAGTGTGCAAAAGATAAACAAACTTGCAGCGCTTGACGGTATTCTGCTTTTGCAGTACAATAGAAATGTTAAGTTTAAAAGGAGAGCGAGATATGAGCGGGGAGAGACAAAGACGGATTAAGCGGGCTTTGGCAGCGGTTTTCGGTGCTGCGGCTGTGCTTGTCGTTTTGTATATTCTTCGTCCGCCGTGCCTCGTCCGCAAGGTTTTCGGCGTGCTATGTCCTTCCTGCGGAACGACGCGGATGATCGCAGCGCTTTTGCAATTGGACTTTGCCGGTGCGTGGGCGCTGAACCCCTTTATGCTGTTCTTTTTGCCGTTTGCGCTCCTTTGGGGCG
>ENA-OQHN01000182-OQHN01000182.1-human-gut-metagenome-genome-assembly--contig:-NODE-182-length-24326-cov-6.113145_pt1 | contig 24326 bp, 30 predicted proteins | sample MGYA00242564_ERZ504721 | MGnify/ENA primary metagenome ERZ504721 (study PRJEB26092, sample SAMD00036212) | human gut metagenome | host: Homo sapiens | study: EMG produced TPA metagenomics assembly of...
GAGGCCATAGTCATTGTAAGGCTTACCGTATCCAAATAAAGGCTTCTCAATGATATTTGAAGAACCATGATAGAGTTTTTTGATCATAGGGACATCATCTCCCTTTTTATATTTAAAATACTCCTAAAGGAGTATTTTGTCAATGCGGAAAACGATAATAAAAGACACGGCATAACAAAGACGGGATAGGACTGGAAAAAGCAATATACAGAATGTAATGATTTATTCTAAAAAACTGCCTTTTAAATGCTCCCCTATACTATAGGCAAATTTTCCGAGGCGGTTATTCCGAAGCATGTAAGGAGTACCGAGCATATTTCTGCGATTGTAAATGCCGATGGAGACAAAAAAACATAGTATGTGGATTTTTGTTAGAGAATTAAAGTAAGAAGATGATTTGCTGTCTATGGAAGGGGAAAGAAAAAGCAGGACGGCATAGCAAATTGCCATGTCGTCCTGCATGATATCATTGAATGTGAGTCCAATGGGAAAGATTTTGATTGTTTGTTGTCTGTTTAACAATTCAACTTAGAGTCTCTGCGGAATGCCCGGGCCGACAGGCCAGCCTGTGAGATACCAGAAGATGAACAAGGCGTACCACATGACCAGGAAAGCCATGGCGTAGGGCATCATGAGGGATAAATAGGTGCCGATGCCGCTGTCTTTTTTGTAACGGCGGATGATTTCCAAGAACAGGGGCAGGAACGGGTTGACTAAGGCGACGGTATTCAGCGCGCCGTCGCCGGCCCGGAAGGCGGCCTGGATAAAGGCCGGATGATAGCCCAGGAGCATGAACATGGGGACGAAGACCGTCGACAAGAGGGCCCATACGGCGGAGCCGCTGGATGTAAAGAGGCCCAGGAGCTGGCCGAAGAGCATGAAGCAGATGAGAGCCGGCAGGCCGGTCATGCCTACGTCTTTCAGGAACAGAGCCCCTTTCATGGCGATCATAGTCGACATGTTGGTCCAGGCGAAGGCTGCGATAAACTGGGCGATGAAAAAGGCCATGACCAAAAAGCCCGACAGGCCTTTGACAGCGTTGGTCATACAATGTATCATGTCGTCGGCGTTTTTGATTTTACGGATCGACACGCCGTAGGTCAGGCCGACGGTCAGGAGAAAGCCGCACAGCAGCGGGATGACGCCGCGCAGCAGAGGCGACCCCAGGAGCGAATGGGTCTGGGGATTGCGGAGCAGGCCGTTGTCGGGAAAGGCCATGAGGAAGACGACGGCCAAATACAGGACGGCGGCGATGAGGGTGTGGCGCAGGGCCTTTTTTTCCTCCGGCGACACGTCGGGAATGGTCAGATTTTCCTGGGCGTGGGCCGGGTCATATACGCCCATGCGCGGTTCGACGAATTTTTCCGTAATGAAGGTCGTCACGGCCGTCAGGTAGAATACGGCGAAGGACATGAAATACCAGTTATCGATCGGCGTGACAGTCATCGTCGCGTCGATAGTACGGATGGCCTGGGTCGTAATACCCGACAAGAGGACGTCCGTCGTGACGATGAGGATGTTGGCCGTAAATCCCGAATAGATGGCGGCCAGGGAACAGGCGAAGCCGACTAAGGGATGGCGTCCCATGGAATAAAACAGCATGGCCGCTAAGGGCGGCATAATGACGATGGCCGCGTCGGAGGCGATATGGCTCATGAGGCTGATGAAGACGACGGCCAGGGTCACGTACTTCCGCGGGATATTGTGCATGGAGTGATGGATGAGCGTCTGGAGCAGCCCCGTTTCCGACGCCACGCCCAGGCCGAAGGTCAGGACGATGATCATGCCCAGGGGCGGGAAATTAATGTAGTTTTTGATGAGGTTCGTCAGGAGCCAGTCCAAGCCTTCGGCGCTGATGAGGCTGCGGATATGGATGATTTCATTGGTCTTGAGATTGACGGCCGTTACGCCGGCCAGCTGCAGGACGTAAGAGCAAAGGGCCAGCACCATGAAGAAAATCAAAAAAAGAATAGCTGGATTGGGAAGCTTGTTGCCTACCCGTTCCAACCATTTGAGAAAAGAGCCGCGCGTGTCGTCGCTTACGGCGACGGCGGCAGCGGTGTGTTTCATACGGATCCCCTCCTATGTAATTATGCTGTAAAGGTATACGTTATCATTCCCCTATTGATATAAAGTAATACTTTACTATAGTAGCGTATTACTTTACACGCAGCATGTCAAGAAAAAGTATTTAATCTATCCATAGGAAATTCGTATGGTTTTAATGTAATGGGGATATAATCGAAAAAAATCCCCTGCTTTACCGGCAGGGGACGTCAAATTGTTATTTCCAGATTTCTTTCATAATGTTCTTATACGATTCGTTCAGGTGCTCGATGACGGTCTGGAACAAGGCGTATACGAGGTCGCCGTTCAGCGATTCGTCGGCGCTGACGATGGAAATATCCAGGATCAGGGAGCCCTTGTTGTCAACGTAATACTTAAAGGCCTTGAAGGTCTGGTTGTACGTGTTGAGCAATTTAGCGAGGCCTTCGCTTCCTTCGGGGACTTTCGGGGCGACTAAGATGCGGATAATGCCGTAAATGCTGTCGTCGGCGATGACGATGGTCGGCAGGTTATTGCCGTCGATATTGAGCTGCGAGCGGAAGACGACGGTATGGAAGGGGTCGTCCTTGATTTCGTCGACTGTAAAGGCGGACAGATTTTTTTCTTTTAAATATGCCTGGAAGCTTTCGGCTTTTTTATTCATGACAATCACTCCTAGTATAGTAGAATTAATACTCTTACAGGCTATTATATCATAAATTGCGGCCCCTGGCTTCTGTATTTGCGTCCACCCTGTTGCTTCTTCTGTGATATAAATCACAATATATGATTCGTGCGCATAATTGACTGTTAATGATTGAAAATACGCAATTATGATAGAAAATGATTGAAAAAGAAAGAATTTGATTGTATAATGCAGGTGTAAAGGAACTTAGCAGAAAGGATGAGGGTCATGCTGACCGAAGAAAGACAAGCTGAAATCATGCGCATCGTCAACGTGCACGGTGCCGTGTCGGTTCAGGAGCTGGTCAATTACCTGGATATTTCCGAATCGACAGTTCGGCGGGATTTGGCCGCCTTAGACGAAGAAGGGCTGCTGCGTCGCGTTCACGGCGGGGCGACGTCCTTGAAGGAAGGAGCCTATGACGCCGCCATGGAAGATTTGCAGGACAAATACTCCCTGCATATTGGGGAAAAACGGCGCATCGCCCAGTTTGCCGCCTCTCTGGTCCGTCCGGGCGACTTCGTATATCTCGACGGCGGCTCGACAGTTGAGCAGATGGCCGATTTTCTCGTCGGCTCCGAGGCGTCCTTTGTGACCAACGGTCTCCCGACGGCTCAGAAACTGGCCCGCAGCGGCGTGAAGGTGTACGTCCTGCCCGGCCTGGTCAAGGGAAAGACCGAATCGGTCATCGGCAGTGAAATGCGGGACATGCTGAGCCGCTACCACTTTACGAAGGGCTTTTTCGGCACGAACGGCCTGACGCCTCAGGAGGGCTGCACGACGCCCGACGTGGAGGAAGCGGCCTGCAAGGGCGCGGCCGTGCGGCAGTGCCGGCAGGCGTACGTATTGGCCGACGTCAGCAAGTTCGGCCAGTCTGCGAACATTACCTTTGCAGACCTGTCCCAGGTCACAATCGTCACGGCCAAGGGCGAAGAAGACATGGACTATAGTTCTTATGAATCTTTGACGGAGGTGCATATCCTTTGATTTATACGGTTACGTTCAATCCTTCGCTGGATTATGTAGTGCAGATGAAGGAATTTAAGGCCGGCGACATCAACCGGGCCGAAGCAGAAACGATTTATCCCGGCGGCAAAGGCGTCAACGTAGCGCTGGTACTGGGAAATCTTCACATTCCGGCGAAAATGCTCGGCTTCATCGCCGGCTTTACGGGACGGGAAATCGAACGGCTGGCCCTGGAATGCGGCAGCGACTGCGATTTCATCGTGCTGGACGAAGGCTATTCGCGCATCAACCTGAAGATCAGCGCGGCTGACGAAACAGCAGTCAACGGCATGGGGCCGGCGATTCCCGACGACAAGCTGCAGGCCCTGATGGTTCAGATCGACGGGATGGCCGACGGCGATACCCTCGTATTGGCCGGCAGCATTCCGGCCGCTCTTCCCGACGACATATATGAACGGATCCTGCGCCGCCTCGAAGGCCGCTCCGTACGGGTCGTCGTCGACGCGACAGGCGATTTGCTGAAAAACGTCATGAAATATAAGCCCTTTTTAGTCAAGCCGAATAACTTCGAGCTGGGCGAATTGTTTGATACCGTTCTCAAGACGGACGAAGAAATCGCCGAATGCGCGAGAAAGCTTCAGGATATGGGGGCGCGCAACGTCCTCGTATCCCTCGGCGGTGACGGCGCCCTGCTCCTCGGCGAAGACGGCCGGGTATACCGCATGCAGTCGCCTAAGGGCAAGCTGGTCAACTCCGTCGGTGCCGGCGACAGCATGGTGGCCGGGTTCTTAGCCGGCTTCGAATCGTCGGGCGGAGACCTGCAGGCGGCTCTCAAGATGGGCGTCAGCGCCGGCAGCGCTTCGGCCTTCCACGACTGGCTGGCGACGGAAGACGATATTAAAGAAGTATACGGCCAGCTGCCGTAACGCAGGTCTGTAGGTAAAAGGAGATTGTAAATTCATGCGGATTGTAGACTTATTGAAAAAAGAAAGTATTGACTTGCAGGCCGTTGCCGCCGACAAGGGCGCGGCTATCGACCATCTCGTATCCCTGATGAATAAAGGCGGCAACGTGACGGATCTGGAAGGATACCGCAAGGCCGTGTTGGCCCGCGAAGCTGAAGGCAGTACGGGCATCGGCGAAGGCATCGCCATCCCCCACGCCAAGACGGACGCCGTGTCCGCTCCGGGGCTGGCGTCGATGATCGTCCGTTCGGGCGTAGAATATGAAAGCCTGGACGACGAGCCGGCCTTCCTGTTCTTCCTCATCGCTGCCCCGGCCGGCGGAGCCAACGTCCACCTGGAAGTGCTGAGCCGCCTGAGCCGCATGCTCATGGACGACGAATTCCGGGAAAAACTGATGAACGCCAAGACGGCTGACGAATATTTGGCCGTCATCGACGAGACGGAAACGGCCCAGCTGGCGGCGGAAGCGGAAGAAGAAGCTGCTGAAGCAGAAGCGGCTCCGGCTGATGTACCGGCCTCCCCCGCTCCATCGGACCGGCCCTTCGTCATCGGCGTCACGGCCTGCCCGACGGGCATCGCCCACACCTACATGGCGGCGGAAGCCCTGGAAAGCAAGGGGGCCGCTATGGGCGTCGACATTAAAATCGAAACGAACGGTTCCGGCGGCGTCAAGAACCATCTGACTGCCGAGGATATCGAGCGGGCCGTCGGCGTCATCGTCGCCTGCGACAAGGACGTGCCGACGCAGCGCTTTGCCGGCAAGCCCGTCGTCTTTACCAAGGTCGCCAACGGCATCAAGATTCCGGAAGAACTGATTCAGACCGTCCTCGACGGCAAGGCCCCTATTTTCCACGGCGAAAGCTCGTCGTCCGAAGCCGTATCGCTGGATGCGGCGGAAAAGGAAAGCGCCGGCCGTCAAATCTATAAGCACCTCATGAACGGCGTATCTCACATGCTGCCCTTCGTCATCGGCGGCGGCATCCTCATCGCCCTGGCCTTCCTCTTCGACATGGAGCACGCCGGCACGGCCCAATTCGGCACGGGTACGCCTCTGGCGGCCTTCCTGAAAAACATCGGCGGCCTGGCCTTCAGCATGATGATGCCTATCCTGGCCGGCTACATCGCCATGAGCATCGGCGAACGGCCTGCCCTCATGCCGGGCATCATCGGCGGCTTCCTGGCTACGACAGGCGGCTCGGGCTTTTTCGGAGCCCTCTTTGCCGGGTTCATCGCCGGGTACCTCATTATCCTGCTCAAGAAGGTATTCGCCAGCCTGCCCCAGGCCCTGGACGGCACGAAGCCTATCCTGATTTATCCTGTCCTGGGACTCGTTCTCATCGGGGTCATCATGACCTATATTATCAACCCGCCGACGGCCCTGTTCAACACGTGGCTCTTTGACGTCCTGAACGGCATGACTACGACGAGCCGCATAGTCCTCGGCTTTATCCTGGGCGGCATGATGTCCATCGACTTCGGCGGCCCTATCAATAAAGCGGCCTACGTCTTCGGCACGGCCTCCCTCATGAGCGCCTCCGGCGAAGCGGTCTCTTCGGGCATCATGGCTTCGGTCATGATCGGCGGCATGGTGCCTCCCATCGCCATTGCCCTGGCTATGCTGCTGTTCAAGCAGAAATTCACGGCGAAGGAACGGCAGTCTACGGTGACGAACTTCATCATGGGATTGTCTTTCATTACGGAAGGGGCTATCCCCTTTGCCGCATCCGACCCGGTGCACATCATTCCGCCCTGCGCCGTCGGCGCGGCCGTTGCCGGGGGCCCTGTCCATGCTCTTTCACTGCGCCGTTCCGGCTCCTCACGGCGGCATCTTCGTCTTCGGCGTCGTGACCAATCCGCTCATGTACGTCGCGGCTCTGGCGGCAGGCGTCGTCGTCGCGGCCGTGCTGATGGGAATTGTTCGTAAAAAACAGTGAGCTGATTAATTGCATTCGGCTGTAAAATCAGATACACTTATAGTATGTAATATATTTTCACATAATATATTGGGCGCACGCGCCTGCGAAGGAGGAACTACACATGAAAGAATTTACGTTTACTGTCACCGATCCTATGGGTATCCACGCTCGTCCGGCCGGACTCCTGGTCAAGGAAGCCAAAAAATATGAATCGGCTATTACGATGCTCAAAGGCTCCCGCAAGGGCGATTTGAAAAAGATTTTTACCATTATGGCTCTCGGCGTTAAACAGGGCGAAACCGTTACGGTCCAGGTAGAAGGCGCCGACGAAGAAGCAGCCGCCGCTATGGTTGAAACTTTCCTCAAGGAAAACTTCTGATATCTATGACATAAGGGGGATGTATCCATGCTGACGTTAAAAGGGAAAAGCGTCTTTCCCGGCATTACGATCGGGCCGCTGGCGCTGTTCCACCGCAACACGATTTCGACGGCCCAGCGTCCGATTCAGGATGCCGAAGCCGAAGTAGCCCGCTTTCAGGACGCTCGCAAGGTAGCCATTGAACAGCTGAAGGACTTGTATGAAAAAGCCCTGGAAAAAGTAGGCGAAGAACAGGCCGCCGTGTTTGAAGTGCATCAGATGATGCTGGACGACGACGATTATATCGATTCTATCGAAGGGCAGATCCGCGATGAAATGCTCAACGCCGAAGCGGCCGTCGACCGGACAGCCCAGCAGTTTGCCGAAATGTTCCGCTCTATGGACGACGCCTACATGCAGGCCCGCGCCGCCGACGTCCTCGACATATCGCGCCGCGTGGAACAGCAGCTGTGCGGCGGACCGGGCGTCGATTTCAGCAAATACGACCACGTCATCATCGCCGCCGACGACCTGGCTCCCAGCGAAACACTGCAGCTCGACACAGATAAAATCCTGGGCTTCGTGACGTCGGCAGGCAGCACGAATTCCCACACGGCGATTTTGGCCCGCACCCTGGGCATCGCCGCCGTCGTCAGCACGGATACGCCCCTGCATACGGATGTAGACGGCATGATGGCCATTATAGACGGCCTGACCGGCACGGTATACATCAATCCCGACGAAGAAACGCTGCAGGCTATGGAAGCAAAGCAGCGCGAAGAAGCGGAACGCAAGCGCCGTCTGGAAGAAGTACGGGGCGCGGCGTCGGAAACGAAAGACGGCCGTTCCGTCAAGATCTTCGCCAACATCGGAAATCCCGGCAATATTCCCCAGGTCCTCGACAACGACGCCGAAGGCATCGGCTTGTTCCGCAGCGAATTCCTCTATCTGGAAAACAGCGACTATCCGACGGAAGACCAGCAGTTCGAAGCCTATAAGAAGACGGCCGAAGCGCTGGGCGGCAAGACCGTCGTCATCCGCACCCTCGATATCGGCGCGGACAAGCAGGTCGACTACTTCCAGCTGGACAAGGAAGAAAACCCGGCTATGGGCATGCGGGCCATCCGCATCTGCCTGACTCGTCCGGAACTGTTCAAGACGCAGCTGAGGGCCCTGCTACGGGCTTCGGCCTTCGGCAAGATCGCCATCATGTTCCCCATGATTATCTCTGCAGACGAAGTGAAGCGGTGCAAGGCCATCCTGGCTGACGTCCGGGCCGAGCTGGACGCCGAAGGCGTCGCCTATGACAAGGACATGGAAGTAGGCATCATGGTAGAAACGCCGGCGGCGGCTATCATGAGCGACGAGCTGGCGAAGGAAGTAGACTTCTTCAGCATCGGCTCCAACGACCTGACGCAGTACACCCTGGCGATCGACCGCCAGCAGACGAAGCTGGACGCCTTCTTCGACGCCCACCATCCGGCGGTGCTCCGCCTCATTCAGCAGACCGTCGAAAACGGTCATAAGGCCGGCATCTGGGTCGGCATCTGCGGTGAGCTCGGCGCGGATTTGACGCTGACCGAAGCGTTCCTGCGCATGGGCGTCGACGAATTATCCGTCAGCCCGCCCCTGGTGCTTCCCCTGCGCGAAAAGGTACGCTCCCTTGATTTGAGGAAATAACTTGCAGATAATAAAAAGGTAATTCCCAAGTATGCGATTTGGGAATTACTTTTTTTATGTTATGTATTGCATTTTTACTAATAAATGTTGTATAATTTTGCTTAATTAATTCATATGTATTTGAGATTACTAAGGGGATGAACGATATGAAATTTACAAAATACGTTGTTACAGCCTTGGCCGGTATGATGGCTGCATCGATGATCGCCGGCTGCGGCGGCCAGGATAAGGCGGCTGCTGAAAAGAAGGAGCCGCTCCGCGTCGCTACGAATGCTACCTTTGTGCCCTTCGAGTTTAAGGACGAAGCGAATCCGGAAGATTACAAGGGCTTTGAAATGGATTTGATTAAGGCCGTCGGCAAGGAAATGGGCCGGGAAGTCCAAATCAACAACCTTCCCTTCTCCGGCATCATTCCGGTCATCCAGCAGGGCGATATGGATATTGCCGCCGCCGGCATGACCATGACCCAGGAACGGGCTAAGAACGTCCTTTTTGCTGCTCCCTTCTACGAATCGAAGCTGGTCATCTTAGTTCCCAACGGCAGCGGCATTACGTCTGTCGATGACTTGCAGGACAAGACCGTCGCCGTACAGATGGGCACGACCGGCGCAGGCTACGCCGAACAGAAGGGCCTGAATATCAAGCAGTTCGACCACAACTCCGAGCTCATCATGGACTTGCAGGTCGGCGGCGCCCAGGCCGGCATCCTGGATAAGCCTGTAGCCGATTACTTCCTGGCGCAGGACGGCAAGGGCAAGTACGAAATCATCGACATTCCCGATACGAAATCGGAATACTTAGCCTTCGCCCTCAATAAGAACAACGCAGAACTGCAGAAGGAAGTCAACGCGGCCCTGGCAAAGCTGAAGGAAACGGGCGAATTCCAGAAGCTGTATAAGCAATGGTTCAATACGGACGCTCCCGATCTGCCGGCTACGGCTGAAGAAGCGTTAAAATAATAGTACCTGTGCAAACGGGCTGACTCGCGTATATTACGGCGAGGCGGCCCGATTTTTTTTGCCATAGGAAATACGGGACGTAGCATACCAGCATGACGATCCACTGCAGCCCTTCGGCGTGGGCGATGGCCATGTTGCCGAGATACGGGGCCAGGGCGTAGGATAAGGCGATTCGGGCCAGCAGGGACGCGATGCCGACGATGCTGGAATACAGGACCAGGCCCATCCCCTCTACGGCGCCGCGGAGGGCCGAGGCGATGCCGAAGCACAGGTAATAGACGGCGATTTGCCGGAAAAATTCGCTGCCGATGGACGACGCTTCGGCTCCGACGCCGAACATCGCTACGAGCCGGCCGCCGAAGGCCGCCATGACGATCATGAGCAGGAAGGAGATGACCGCGTTCAGGGCGACGCCGTACTGGCAGAACGATTGGGCCTTGGCTAAATTGCCGGCCCCCTTGCTCTGGGCGACCATCGTCGAGACGGCTGAGCCGAGGTTGATGATGGGAAGAAGCATGATGAGGTCGATGCGGTAAGCCGTCGTAACGGCGGCCACGGTGGCGGAGCCGAAGCCGTTCATAAACTGCTGGAGGGCTATGTTTCCCAAGGCCATGACGCTGCTCTGGACGGCCGGCGGCAGGGCGAACCGCCATCCCTGGGCGACGATATGGGGCTGTATGAGCTTTTCTTTCAGGGACAGATGCAGCAAGGGCCGCTTCGTTTCTGCGTACCAGACGATGAAAATGGCCATAGCGATCTGCGACAGGCTCGTAGCCCAGGCCGCCCCGCCTACGCCCCAGCGGCAGACGGCGACGAAGACGATGTCGAGGACGACGTTGACGACAGACGACAAGACGATGGCGAAAAAGGGCGTCCGGCTGTCGCCGATGGCCCGCAGCAGGGCCGAATAGAGATTGTAGACGGCCAGAAAGGGCATGCCGAGCAGGATGACGCGCAGGTATTGGCCCGTAAACTCTGCGATGTCTGCCGGCGTGCGGAGGGCGTCGAGAAGGGCTTCCTCCCAGATATAGCCGGCAGCGGCGCAGAAGGCGCAGGCCGGGACGAGGAGGACGAGAAAGGCCGACAAGATGCGGGGCAGCGTCTCGTACTCTTTTTTGCCGTATTTCTGGGCGGCTAAGATGGACAGGCCTAGGGTAAAGCCTGTCATGGACATGGTAAACAAATTGCTGATAGCCGTCGTCATGCCGACGGCGGCCAGGGCCTCTTCGCCGACGACGTGGCCGACGATATAGGCGTCGGCCCAGCTGTACAGCTGCTGCAGCATCCCGCTCAGGATCAAGGGCAGGCTGAAGACGAGCAGGACGGCGGCAGGATGATCTTTTGAATACAGGGTCATAGTTCCGACTCCCCTCTGATATAGAAAAACAGCCAGACTTTTCAGCCTGACTGTCGGTAGGTGCTCACCCGTACGTTTACTATATCGTATATTTTTTCACCGGTCAAGATTCAGGACGGCTCCGGCAGTAAAAAAGCAGCCGGGCCCGCAGGCCTGACTGCTTGTATGAATCGTATGCCGTTAGTTCGCTGTTTTTACTGAGCCCGAATGGAGCACTTGCTGTACCTGCTCCGGTTCTTCGGCGTATTCTGCCTTGACTGTAGGCAGCGTAATCGGCGTCTTGTCGACGACGCGGACGATGAGGAGCGTGATAATGCAGATGAGCCATTCGAAGTAGATGACGTGCGGCAGCACGCGGACTTCCGGGAACAGCTGCCAGGCCACGAGGCCGGCGATGCCGACGAGGGTCGTCCAGAAGGCCGTGTTTTTGCGGCACAGGGACGGGCAGAACATGGTGCACAGGAAGACCAGCGTGAAGGCTGTCGTCAGGCTCAGGCCGATGAGCATGACCTTGACGATGCCGACGGCGTTAAAGGCCAGCCACAGCGTGCCTAAGCCGATAATCAGAATAATCAGCCGGTTGGCCTTGACGTAATTAGCCTGGGAAATATCGGGCTTGAAGAAGCGCTTGAAAATATCCTGGGCGACGAGAGTGCCGGCTCCGAGGAGAATCGTGCAGGCCGTCGATACGTCGGCTGCCCAGAGCGCTGCCAGGGTCATGCCCGACGAGAAGGGGTCGAGGCTCATGATGATCTGCGGCAGGGCCATGGTCGGGTTCAGTTCGGGGAACTGGGCTTTGGCCGCCAGCCCCAGTACGGCGCAGAGGAAGCCGACAGGGAAGATCAGGAGGCCGCCTAAGATATAGCCTTTGCGGGCGGCGTTGACGTCTTTCGCGCCGCAGGCGATCTGCACGGGGCCCTGGGCCGTAATGGCCTGGGTCGTCATGACGATGATCCAGCCGATGAGGACGGCGAAGGACAGGCCCCCCATGGGAGTGAACCAGCCGAAATCAGCCTGGGGCAAGGCGGCGTTGATGCCGCTGATGCCGCCGTCGCGGATGAGGATGCGTACCATAGAATAGATAATGCCGAGATAAATGACCGTAACGCTCAGGATATTGGACAGGCCCGACGACCAGAGGCCGCCGATAGCCGTAATGCCGATGAAGACGACGGCGCTGGTAATCATGCCGGCGCGCATGGAAAAGATATCAGGCATGAGGGCGTGCAGGATAGACCCGCCGGCGACGTACTGCAGAGACGTAATGCAGATCATGATGAGAGATAAGCCGATGACGCTGATGACCCGGGCTTTTTTGTCGTAGCTGCGTTCAAAGAGCTCGGGAATGGTCGTACAATTCAGGGCCCTGTACTTGCCGGCGGCGACGAAGCCCATGATGACGGCGCCGATGGCCCAGGCGGCGTTGTACCAGCCGGCGGCCAGGCCGATGGTCGTGGCGCTTTCAGCCACTCCGACTGTAGACGCGGCGCCGACGGCCATGCCCGTAATGCTGACGGCGACGAGGCCTGTAGAGAACCGCCGTCCGGCAAACAAGTATTCCGTCGGGTTTTTGCTGGCCCGCCGCTTGACGTAAAATGAAATGGCGAATAATAAGACGATATATAAAATGACAATACACAACTGAATAGACATCTTCCATTCATCCCCTTTATCAAAGCTGTTTATCGCAACCGTAGTTCCGTACAGCGCAACAACAGTAACATAAGATGTTATTATTGTATTCCAAATCAGAGAAAAATACAAGGTAATTTATTGAAAAAGAAGAAAATATCCGCAGTTTTCCAGTAATTTTTACATAGCCTGGGCCCTTTGTATCAATATTTAATATTTTTTATAAAAAAGTTAAACGTTTGTCTAAAAAGGCCAATCAATACTTGAATAAATAAATCTATTTTCGCGGCAAATAAAACCGGGCCCCTGCGGAAATACTTGCAGGAGCCCGGGTTCGTTATTGGAGTATAAAGAAATATAAGGAGGCTACGGCGGCCAGGATAATCCGGTACCAGCCGAAGACCTTGAAGTCGTTGGTCTTGATGAAGGACATGAGGAAACGGATGGCCAGCACGGATACAATGAAGGCCACGATCATGCCGGTCAGGAGGACGGCTCCCTCCGTAGCCGTGAAATGGAGGCCGAAGTCCAGCAGCTTGACAGCGCTGGCCCCTATCATAATCGGCACGGCCAGCAGGAAGGTGAATTCCGCCGCGGCGACGCGGGATACGCCGATCATAAGGGCGCCGATAATCGTCGAGCCCGAACGGGACGTCCCGGGAAATACGGCGGCGATGAGCTGGAAAAAGCCGATCCACAGGGCGGCCTTATAGGTTAGGTCGGCCGTTGTTTTGATAACCGGCTCTTTTCCCTTGTTCCTGTTTTCCACGACGATAAACAGGACGCCGAACAAGGCCAGCATGACGATGACTACGGGATAGGTAAAAAACAGGGAGTTCAGCTCGTTGCCCCACAGCAGGCCGACGACGCCGGCGGGAATGCTGGCTGTGACGATCTTCGGCCATAAGGCCAGGGCTTCGGCCTTGAGGCGGAAACCGCCGCGGAGGGAAAAGGGCAGGAGCTTGTCGCCGAACAGGACGAGCACTGCCAATATGGCGCCGAGCTGGACGACGACGAAAAACATTTCCATGAATTTTTCCGACATGTTCATCGTCACGAATTCGTTCAGCAGGATCATATGGCCCGTGCTGCTGATGGGCAGCCATTCCGTAATGCCCTGGACGACGCCGAACAATACAGCTTTTGCGATTTCAATAAGCATATGGGGGTCTCCTCTTTTGTGAACTCTGACGGCGACGAAAACGGCCCGTCCCCTGCCCTGGCAGTGAGAACGGCCCGCGGAATCATCGCGCGCCGGCGTTTAATTTATACGATATATATGCATACAGGTAAGAACTATTTTACCGCCGGTAGTGGTAATACATGTCAACTTGCTGCGGCAAATAATAGTTCATTTTAACAGCATGGGGACAATCTTGTCAATTCGTTTTTTTGATAAGACAATACATATTGTTGTATATGCCGCTGCGGTATGGCCAGTGAAGAGGCGTTGCTCTTTTCGCCTTGGGGAAAAGTTTGTGAAATTTTGCTCTTGTTTCTTTCAGCCCGATGTGGTAAGATACGGGCAAGGCAAAAGATGACATCACCTTTGTGAGTTATACTTTTTCGGATCATTATATTTGCGCGATGTACGTGCATCTGCTTGGATCGTAACGGACCGAGACAGAAAGGGTCACTCATCATAATCAGGCGTGCAGGGAATTGCTGCGTTCGTGTCTCTGCGCGCTGGTTGCAGCACTTGTGTATGTGCGCCTTTCGGTCTACGCCGGGAGGCGTTTTTCTTTTGCCCCAACTATTTTATTAGGAGGTTGATACCTTGAAAAAATGTTGCGGCTTTTTAGTGAACAACATGGCTCTCTTCGTCCTTCTCATAGGCGTCGTCGGGGCCGCGCGGCCTCAGACCCTGACCTGGGTCGGCCCCTACGTGGGCTGGCTGCTGGGCGTCGTCATGTTCGGCATGGGCATGACTCTCACCTTTCAGGATTTTAAGCGGGTTCTGCAGCGGCCCTGGGAGGTCCTGCTGGGCGTCGTGGCCCAGTTTCTCATCATGCCCCTGGCGGCCTGGTTTCTGGTCTGGCTCTTTGCCCTGCCGCCGGAACTGGCTATCGGCGTCGTCCTAGTAGGAACCTGTCCGGGCGGCACGGCGTCCAACGTCATTTCCTACCTGGCCAAAGGCGATGTAGCCCTGTCCGTTTCCATGACCATGGCGACGACCCTCCTGGCGCCGGTCGTCACGCCTACCCTGACCTGGCTTCTGGCCGGCTCGTGGATCGAAGTGTCCTTTACGGCCATGATGATTTCCATCGCCCAGATGGTCCTCCTGCCCTTGCTGCTGGGGCTGACGGCGCACCATTTCTTTGAACGGACCGTAGAAAGGATACTGCCCGTCATGCCCGTCGTATCGGTCGTCACCATCGTCCTGCTCGTCGGCGGCGTCGTGGCCTTGGGGGCTGAAAGCCTGCTGGACGTCGGCTTGCTCATGGCGGCTATCGTCGTGCTGCACAACGCCTTCGGACTGATCCTGGGATACGGCATGGCTCGCCTGTTCCGCCTGGATTCCAAAAAGGCTCGTACCGTGTCCATCGAAGTGGGCATGCAGAATTCCGGCATGGCCGCCTCGCTGGCTGTCCTGTACTTTAGTCCGGCCGCGGCCATTCCCGGCGCGATTTTCAGCGTATGGCATAATATTTCCGGCTCTATCGTAGCGAACTACTTCGCCCGCCGGGACGAACGGAAAAACGTAGACGTAAAGAATGTAGAATCAATTCACTTGGCATAAAGGAGCATCTCTATCATGAAAATTTTTACGACTGCAGCAGATATGCAGGCCTTTGCGGCCGCCTTAAAAAAAGAAGGAAAATGCATTGGACTGGTCCCAACGATGGGAGCCTTGCACGAAGGACACTTGACCCTTATGCGGGCGGCGAAGGAAAAGTGCGACGTCGTCGTCGCCTCGGTCTTCGTCAACCCGACCCAGTTCGGGCCGAACGAGGATTTCGACGCCTATCCGCGCCGCTTTGAAGAAGACTGCCGCAAGCTGGAAAGCGTCGGCGTCGATGCCGTGTTCCATCCCGAACCGGCCGAAATGTATCCTGAAGGATACTGCACCTACGTCAGCGTAGACGGCGACATTACCCATAAGCTGTGCGGCGCCCAGCGGCCCATCCACTTCCGCGGCGTGGCGACGGTCGTCACGAAGCTCATGAATATTACCCGGGCCGACGAAGCCTTTTTCGGCCAGAAAGATGCCCAGCAGGTCGTCGTCGTCCGCCGCTTTGTCGACGATTTGAATATTCCCGTCCACATCAACATGGTGCCTATCGTCCGCGAAGACAGCGGCCTGGCCCGCAGCTCCCGCAACGCCTACCTCTCGCCGGCGGAAAAGGAAGCGGCCCTGGTTTTGTCGCGCAGCCTGAGAAAGGCTGCCGCTGCCTATGAAGGCGGAGAAGAAAAGGCCGAAACCTTGAAGCAAATCGTCACGGAAGAAATCCAGAGCGAGCCCATGGCTGTCATCGACTACGTAGACTTGTTTTCCTTCCCGGCTCTCCTGCCCGTAGAGACGGTGAATGAACCGTGCCTGCTGGCCATCGCCGTCCGCATCGGCAAGACCCGCTTAATCGACAACGTTATTTTAGGAGATGCTGTGAAATGATACTGAATTTACTGAAATCTAAAATCCACTGCGCTACCGTTACGGAAGCCAACCTGCAATACATGGGCAGTATTACCATCGACGAAGCCCTGATGGAAGCGGCCCATATCCTGCCGAACGAACGAGTCCAGGTCGTCGACAACAACAACGGCGCCCGCCTGGAAACGTATGTCATTCCCGGACCGAAGAACTCCGGCGTCATCTGCCTGAACGGCGCGGCGGCCCGCTGCGTCCAGCCCGGCGACGTGGTCATCATCATGGCTTACGCCTTCATGACCGAGGACGAGGCCCGGTCCTACGTGCCGACTGTCGTCATGGTCGACGGGCAGAACGCCGTCCGCGAAGTGCGCTGCGCAGAGCACCCCGGCCAGACTCATTAACGCATCAGGGAGAATGTTTCACGTGAAACATTCTCCCTTTTTACATCTTCATATTTTCTTGACAATTTCTTCATGACTTTTTCACAGGCAGGCAGTATACTATAGACGTACTGAAGAATAAAAATAGTTTCTTTTACATACTCACGTATTGCAAGGAGGCGTACCTATGAAACTCTTTTTGGCTAAAAAGCTGCGCGTCGCCCTGGCCGTCATGGCCTTCGCCGGCTGCACGGCGGCCTTTGCCGCCGACGGACAGGCTGCTTCCGTTCAGGTCAGCCCCGACGCCTATTCCTACTGCCACGACGGCTACGGCCGCGGCCATCATCACGGCTGCGGCTGGTAACGACGCTGCAGGACGAGCGTAAAAAGCTTTCTCCCCTTATTCATTGCGAAATGAGGAGAGGAAGCTTTTTAGTATGGCTGTTTTTGGCCGCCCCTTTGAAACGATGAAAATCTTCATAGTTTCTTCATAACTTCTCCATTCTTTGTTCACAGGCCTCTTATATACTGTACTTGTAATCAGGAACACATCATACAATGGATTTTAGCATAGGAGGTACGTTATGAAACACATCGTCATGGCTAAAAAATTCCGGTATATCTTGGCAGTCGTCGCCTTAGCCGGCTGCACGGCAGCCTTTGCTGCCGACAGAACGGCAGATGCGGCCCAGACTACGCAGAGCCAGTATACCTGCCCCTATCATCAGGACTGCCCCTACGGCAACGGACAGGGCCGGGGTCATCACCATCACCGCGGCTACTGCCATCAGAACGACGCCCAGACAGTGACGCAGCAATAACGAACGTGCTCCCTTTGGCGGTTATATCGCTGGAGGGAGCTTGTTTTTTCTGTCACTCATAAATTTATGAGCGACTTATAAATTTGCTAATATATTGTTCGCTGCGAGTTAATTTTTTATAATGAGTTCAGATAAAATCAATTTAAAAGCATTGCATGGGAGGTATGCATCATGATGAATGAACAGGTTGTAGCGTTATTGAAATCGGGCATTTGGGATTTGGCTACTTGCGCGGACGGCGAACCGAACGTCGTGCCCGTCGCTTTTAAAGACGTGACGGAAGATGGCAAATTGGTCGTCGGCGATGTATTTTTAGAAACGACATTGCGCAATATCAAGGCCAACGGCGGCAAAATCGCGATTTCCGTATACGACGGGCAAAGCCTGGAAGGCTATCAGATTAAAGGCCTTGCCGAATACGTGACAGAAGGCCCGGTCGTCGATACCTTTAAGAACATGGTTGAAGCGATGTTCAACGGCGCGGCAACAGCTAAAGGCGCTTTAATTATTTCGCCGGAACAGGTTATCGTGACGACTCCCGGCGCCGACAATAAGAAAGTATTATAAACTAAAGGAAAAACAACGGTACGACGCGGCGATACCTTTAGCTGCGTGAGTATGATACGGCGAGCCTGAAGACATGTCTTTGTTTTCGGGCTCCTTTTATAAGGAAGAGCGGCGTAAGGAGAGATGAAGATGTATACGGCGTATATTGACCAAGCTGTCTGCGTCGGCTGCGGCGCCTGCATAGGCCTATGTCCCGTCGGGGCGATTCGCATGATGCCGGGATGGATTTGCGCAGTACGGCAGGAAGCTTGCATTGGATGCGGCGCGTGCACCGCCGTGTGTCATAAGAAGGCTGTCTGGCTGCGGGAAAAAGGCTCGTAAATTTCATAGCTGCTTAATCATAATGAACCGGCATGGTACAATAAAAGAAAAAAAAAGGAAGTGTCGCCTATGTATCAGAAAAAACTACAGCCCGATATTCGCTGTCCCTTGGAATACGGTTTGGACGTATTCGGCGGCAAGTGGAAATCGCGGATCATCTGCGTGCTGGCGGCTATGGAAACGCTGCGGTACGGCGAGCTGCGCAAGGAAATGAGCAATATTACCGACGCCGTGCTGGCTTCGACGCTGAAGGAGCTCATAGCCGACGAGATGGTAACCCGTAAATCCTATGATGAAATTCCGCCCAGAGTCGAATATTCTCTGACAGAGAAAGGCCGGTCCGTCGTTCCTATTTTACAGAGTATCTGCCATTGGGCCGGCGTCTTTTATAAAGAAGATACGGAGCATAAGATGACGCAATGTCAACGATGCGATTATCTGTAATGCGATGGAAGGCGCTGTGTTTCACGTGAAACATAGGGAGTTTTCAAACAACAATGCAAAAGCTCTCTGTCCGCAGATAAGACGATGTGGAGGGAGAGCTTTTTGCAGCGCAATGAAGGGATACGCTACTGCCTATGGGCAGTCAGCGCAGCAGGGGCATCTGTCCCGTCAATTTGTTTATTTTCTTTTTTACTCCGCACATGGCGATTCCAAAGTAGTTCAGGTCCGCTTCAGGCGCGTCCTTCATCTTCTCTATAAATTCGTCGTAGGTCTTGCAGCCCTGGGCCAAATCGGAAAAGTCGACGACTGTCACGTCGGAAAATTCCGGCTCATACAGTCTTTCGCGGAGGGCCTTTATGCTTTTCGTATCGCCCTTTAAAATGGGGACGGGAAATTCGATAATGCCGGCGTGTTCCCGCCCTGTTTTGTCGGTAACGTCGGCCCCGACGACTTCCGGCATGGCTTTTCCCAATGTAATTCCCAGAATCGCCGCCGTATTCGCTATGATCCCCAAGGGCAATCGTTCGTCGAGTACTATGACGCATTTTTCATCTTGCACGTTCATTGCTTTCAACCTCATTTCTCATATTTTTATTGGAACACTGTGCTGCTGCGAGTTCTATGGGAAAAGGGCCTGCTTCTATGGAGAATCCTGCCCTCCCCCGCCTGCCCCGTCGTTCTTTAGAAAGATGTCCCGATAGGCGCCGGGCGTTAAGCCGATGAAGCGGGTAAAGTAATTGGTGAAATGGCTTTGGTCGGAAAATCCCGTCTGCAGCGCCGCTTCCATAGGAGACGCGCCTTGTTCCAGCAATTTTTTCGCCCTGCCAATGCGGAGGCTTTCCAAATAGCAGTACGGCGTAACGCCCTTTGATTTGGCGAAGGCCCGCAGTAAGGTGGATTTGCTCAAGCCAGCCTCGCGGCATATTTGGTCTAAGGAAATACGTTCGGCAGCGTGTTCCGCCATAAACGCGCAGGCTCGCTCGATTTCCTCCCGGCATTCGGGAATACAGTCTTCAAAGGGCTGTCCGCAGCGCTGCATGAGCAGGGACAGCATGAAGAGGAGGCTTTCTTCTTTTCCAAATTCCAGGGAGCCGTTCATGACGAGGTCATGGAGGGGCCGCAAATAGCAGGACACGTCTTCGTCGCGCAGTACGGCCGGCGAAAATCCCGGCAGCGCCCTTTTCCCCGTGATTTCTTCGGCTAAATCCAGCATGATTTCCGTTGCGATGTTAAATCCCCGATAATCTAAGACGCCGCCGTCTGTCTGAACACAGGCGTGGGTGTCGCCGGGATTGAACAGCAGGATGCAGCCTGGCCCGATTGGGTATTCCTGGTTTCTGCACCATAAGCGGCGCTCCCCTTGCTCTATGAACCCGATCACGTAGTAGTCGTGGAAATGGTTGGGAAAGGGCCGGCCTATCCCCTCAAACCGATAGGCTTCCAGGTGCAGCTCCTCGTCGTAGACCAGGGTCTTTATGTCTTTCCTCATAGATGATTCCCCCTCACGGCTTATTGTATCATTTGGCCTTGCCGGCGGCTTGTAATATATCTTCAACGAAGAGAATTTCGAGGCTGTTCTCTTGGCTTATACGTCAAAATGTTTCACGTGAAACATTTTCCCTATAACGATACAAAGCTCTCTGTCCGCAGATGCATTACTGCGGGCAGAGAGCTTTGTACGATGTCTTTTAAACGAGCTGTCGCTGGGATTGGTGACGACGCCGCAGGCCGACACGGCGATTTCGATTTCGCCGGGATGAACTTCCGGCACGGCGACTTCTTTGACGACGATCTGACGGGGCCCGGCGAGGACGGCTGCTTTCATCATACGAGATTTCATTAGTATGCACTCTCCTTTTTGGTACAGTATATAAGTCGACGGAATATCTTGACGTTTGGTCAGCTTTACTATATCATTGAAGTTAGCTTTAAAGTCAATCTTGCTTTTCAACTATTTTGAGAAATTTTTGCTCAAGCTTCTCTAAGGAGGTTTTCCTATGTATACGATTCAGCAGGTGGCGAAGATGACCCATATTCCGGCGACGACGCTGCGCTACTACGACAAGGAAGGGCTGCTCCCCTTTTTGGAACGGCGCGAGTCAGGCTATCGGGCTTTTTCCGATGTAGATTTGGCTATGCTGCAGGTGCTGCAGTGCCTGAAAGCGACGGGCATGTCTATCAGCGAAATGAAGCAGTTTTCCCAATGGGTGCAGGAAGGCGACAGCTCTCTGAAGGAGCGGTACGATTTATTTGTCCGTCGCAGGGAAGCGGTAGAGCGGCAGATTGCTGAGCTGCAGAAGTCACTGGAAATCATCAATCACAAGTGCGACTACTATCGCCGGGCTGTCGAAGCCGGGACGGAAAAGCACCTGATGGGCAAGGACACCCTGCCCTATGCCGACGAATTTCTCCATGGCGGCGGAAAGTAACATCGTTGTTTCACGTGAAACATAGTTGACTGCTTAACATATTACGGAGGTGTATCCTATGGTCCCCTACTCTATCCTCATCGTCGACGACGACGAGAAATTGTGCGCCCTGCTGCGTTCCTACTTCGAGCAGGAGCAATGTCTGGTCTATATTGCCAATGACGGCATGACGGCCGTCTCGATGGTACGGCGTCATGAGCCGCAGATTATGGTGCTGGATTTGATGCTTCCCGTCATGGACGGCTTTGAAGTGTGCCGCCGAGTCCGCCAGTTCAGCGACGTGCCCATCATCTTCTTGACGGCCAAGGACGACGAGCTGGACCGCCTCGTCGGGCTGAATATCGGCGCCGACGACTACGTGACGAAGCCTTTCAACGTCAAGGAGCTCATAGCCCGCGTCCACAGCCTGCTGCGCCGGGCCCGGGGCGAAGTTATCCAGACCTCGTCCCGCTACGCCGTCAGGGATTTGCTCATCGACAGGGATAAGTTTACCGTGTTCCGCAGCGGCGAGCCCATCGTGCTGACGCCGACGGAGTTCAATATCCTCGACGCCCTGGCCTCTTCGCCGGACCCGGGTGTTCAGCCGCATGCAGATCATGGAAAAGGCCCAGGGCGGTTATGGCTTTGAAGGCTATGAGCGGACCATCGATACGCACGTCCGCAACCTGCGCAAAAAAATAGAGCCGGAGCCGGCCAAGCCAACGTATATTCTGACCGTATACGGCATCGGCTATAAGTTTTCCGGAGGCGGCCTATGAAACGGACGGACAGCTTAGTATTCCGCCTGACGGCGATGGTATTCGTCCTGCTGGCCGTGACGATCGCCGTCATCCTCTTTTTGGTCAACAGCCAGATGGATACGCATTTCACCCAATACCTGCAGATGGCTCCCCGCCGGGGCATGGGAATGGGCCACCACATGATGCGCGGCGCGGCGGAGCTGCAGTACGTCGAATCTATCCATCGCTCCCTCCTGTGGGTCGGCCTGGGCATGACGGTCATCAGCGTCGGTGTCAGCTACATCGTCGTGCAGAAGCTCGTCCGTCCACTCCTCTCCCTGACCGATGCCGTGCGCTCCGTACAGAAGGGGAAATTCGGGCAGACCGTACCTGTTGAACGGATGGACGAAGTGGGCATCTTAGCCAAAACCTTCAACGACATGTCGACGGAGCTGGAACAAAACGAAACCATGCGCCGCCACCTCTTTGCCAGCGTAGCCCACGAGCTGCGGACTCCCTTGGCGATTATCCAGGGAAACTTGGAGGGCATGATCGACGACGTCATACCGGCTAATAAAAAGATGTTTTTGTCTAGGAAGACGAAATCCTGCGGCTGGGGCGATTGGTGCAGGATTTAAACGATTTGTCTCTGGCGGAAATCGACAAGCTCGTCCTCCACAAGGAACGGGCCGATATAAACATACTGCTGGAACGGGCCGTCAGCATGCTCCAGCCCCCTGTGTGATGAAAAAGAATTGACCGTCCGGCTGCACCTATGTCTTGATTTACCGAAGATATCCATTGACGTGGACAGAATCAACCAGGTCGTCTACAATATTCTGAACAACGCCATCCGCTATATCAACCGGGGCGATACGATTTCCGTCGCTACGGAGCGGACCGTCAAGGAAGGAAAAGACTACGTCGTCGTTTCTATTGCCGATACGGGAAACGGCATTTCTCCCGAAGACCTGCCCCATATTTTCCAATACTTCTACCGCGGCGAAAAATCTCGGAGCCGCAAGAGCGGCGGCAGCGGCATCGGGCTGGCCTTGGCGAAGCAGTTCGTCGTCAGCCATGGCGGCCTGCTTGAAGTGGAAAGCGAATTGGGCAAGGGAACGACCTTTTACATGTACCTTCCCCTGGGCTGAGACGGCGGCATACGGGAGCGACAGGCTATGACAATGCGGCAGGAGTCATAGTGTGACGCAGATCCGCAGAGCTGGTACGGCGGAATTTGATGCAGTACGGGCTTGTTATTACGCTGTGATGGACGAAATGAAGAACGCCGAATTTAAGCCGGGATGGGAACGGGACGTATACCCGTCCCAGGATTTTCTGCAGGCGTCGCTGGATAAGGGCGAGCTCTACGTCGGCGAAATAAAAGGCCATCTTGCGGCGGCGATGGTCGTCAATCACGAATACAACGAAAGCTATGACGGCGCGCCGTGGTCTGTTGATGCGGCGGACGACGAGCTTCTCGTCGTTCACGCCTTAGGCGTGCGCCCGTCCTTTGCCAGCCGGGGCATAGCCAAGGCGATGACGCAGTACGCCATCCGGCTGGGACGGGAATGAAGACGATTCGCCTCGATGTGCTGAAGGGAAATGTTCCGGCAGAGCGGGCCTATCGAAAGGATGGGTTTGCCTCCTGCCGGACGGCCTGCATATTTTATGAAGATACGGGGATGGACCGAATTCGATCTGTTTGAATAGCTTCTGTAAGGCCTCCCCTTCTCTTCTGGGAGGGACGTGCATCTGGCTTTCAGCATAATAAACAACCTATTGGCGCATAAAAACAGGGACATATTGTTTCACGTGAAACATATGTCCCTGTGTTGCGCTATATGACTTGGACGACGATAACAGCATATTTTCTGCATACGGAGGCCTTGCTGCATATTGGGCGTTTGCGGGCCTTATTATATATTTTATAGCCTGTATCATCAGCGCAGGTAGGCTATCCTCTGCGGACGGCTTGGATACCCTAGACCGTTTCGACTAGATTATTTTTAGGAACGTTGCGTATCCTTCTATGTTTTCAAAGTAGAAGGATATTAGTCTCTTTTCTACTTCTTCACGAGTAGCCACGTTAGCGAGTTGATACTATTTCATGTAGGGCTACAAAATTCTTTTATGTAGTTTTTCATGCCATGCTCTACAACAAACTTAAATACTCTAGATGCTTTTTGCTTTCGTATGTACCTTTACTTATTTTTCGTTCTAAGCTGCGGCATATGTTCTTAATTTGTTCATAATAGCAGCTGTCGTTTTCAATGGCTAGTTCTAATTCTCTAGTCATGTCGTAGTCAATTTTTTGTTGTCTTGTCATAATGTTGTCCTTCCTGTAGTTGTTAGTGTAAAATAATTGTGGGAAAACTTTACTGCACAAAAGTGAAGAACATATAAAAAGAGAAGGAACTTCTTTGGTATAATGAAATCACCACAATCTCACGCAAAGGAGTCCTTCTCATGAACATTATACAACAGAT
>ENA-OQHN01000191-OQHN01000191.1-human-gut-metagenome-genome-assembly--contig:-NODE-191-length-23596-cov-10.688951_pt1 | contig 23596 bp, 19 predicted proteins | sample MGYA00242564_ERZ504721 | MGnify/ENA primary metagenome ERZ504721 (study PRJEB26092, sample SAMD00036212) | human gut metagenome | host: Homo sapiens | study: EMG produced TPA metagenomics assembly of...
AGATAGCTGGTTCTCCCCGAAAAACTATTGAGGTAGTGCCTCGTGTATGACTCCAGGGGGTAGAGCACTGTTATGGCTAGGGGGACATGGCGTCTTACCAAACCATGGCAAACTCCGAATACTTGGAAGTTTGAGCACGGGAGACAGAGCACCGGGTGCTAACGTCCGGACTCAAGAGGGAAACAACCCAGACCGCCGGCTAAGGTCCCTAATATTGACTAAGTGGAAAACGAAGTGGAAAGGCTAAGACAGTCAGGAAGTTGGCTTAGAAGCAGCCATCATTTAAAGAAAGCGTAATAGCTCACTGATCGAGTCTTTCTGCGCGGAAGATGTAACGGGGCTAAGTCAATAACCGAAGCCGCGGATTCACACTTATGTGTGAGTGGTAGGGGAGCGTTCTGTAAGCCTGCGAAGGTGACTCGTAAGGGTTGCTGGAGGTATCAGAAGTGCGAATGCTGACATGAGTAACGTTAAAGCGGGTGAAAAGCCCGCTCGCCGTAAGCCCAAGGTTTCCTGCTCTACGTTCATCGGAGCAGGGTGAGTCGGCCCCTAAGGTGAGGCTGAGAAGCGTAACTGATGGGAACAAGGTTAATATTCCTTGACCACCGCTGAATGCGAAGGGGGGACGGAGTATTGAAGATCATCCGGGTGTTGGATATCCCGGTTTGCGAGCGTAGGAGGCTGACAGGCAAATCCGTCAGCGAATCTCCGAGGCAAAGCATCGAGCTCTCTTTTGAGCGAAGTGATTGGATGTGCTTCCAGGAAAAGCCTCTAAGCTCCAGTTCAGCGGGACCGTACCGCAAACCGACACTGGTGGGCGAGCTGAATATGCTCAGGCGCTTGAGAGAACTCAGGAGAAGGAACTCGGCAAATTGACACCGTAACTTCGGGATAAGGTGTGCCTTTGTAGCGTGGAGGGAGAAACACCCCGAGCGCGAAGAGGTCTCAGATAATCGGTGGCTGCGACTGTTTATTAAAAACACAGCACTCTGCAAAGACGAAAGTCGACGTATAGGGTGTGATGCCTGCCCGGTGCTGGAAGATTAATTGATGGGGTGCAAGCTCCTGATCGAAGTCCCAGTAAACGGCGGCCGTAACTATAACGGTCCTAAGGTAGCGAAATTCCTTGTCGGGCAAGTTCCGACCTGCACGAATGGCATAACGATGGCCACACTGTCTCCTCCTGAGACTCAGTGAAGTTGAAGTGTTTGTGATGATGCAATCTCCCCGCGGCTAGACGGAAAGACCCCATGAACCTTTACTGTAGCTTTGCATTGGACTTTGAACCGATCTGTGTAGGATAGGCGGGAGCCTGTGAAACCACAACGCCAGTTGTGGCGGAGGCGTCCTTGAAATACCGCCCTGATTTGTTTGAGGTTCTAACCTGGGACAGTCATCCTGTCCGGGGACCGTGCATGGTAGGCAGTTTGACTGGGGCGGTCTCCTCCTAAAGGGTAACGGAGGAGTGCGAAGGTACGCTAGGTACGGTCGGAAATCGTGCTGATAGTGCAATGGCAAAAGCGTGCTTGACTGCGAGACCCACAAGTCGAGCAGATACGAAAGTAGGTCATAGTGATCCGGTGGCTCTGTATGGAAGGGCCATCGCTCAACGGATAAAAGGTACTCTGGGGATAACAGGCTGATACCGCCCAAGAGTTCATATCGACGGCGGTGTTTGGCACCTCGATGTCGGCTCATCTCATCCTGGGGCTGTAGCCGGTCCCAAGGGTATGGCTGTTCGCCATTTAAAGAGGTACGTGAGCTGGGTTTAAAACGTCGTGAGACAGTTTTGTCCCTATCTGCCGTGGGCGCTGGAAGATTGACGGGGGCTGCTCCTAGTACGAGAGGACCGGAGTGGACTCACCTCTGGTGTACCGGTTGTCACGCCAGTGGCATCGCCGGGTAGCTATGTGGGGAAGAGATAACCGCTGAAAGCATCTAAGCGGGAAACTTGCCTGAAGATAAGTCTTCCTGGAGGCTAGACCTCCCTAAAGAGTCGTTCGAGACCAGGACGTTGATAGGATGGGTGTGTAAGTGCTGTGAGGCACTCAGCTAACCATTACTAATTGCTCGTGAAGCTTGATCCTATAACCGTGAAGCTTTTTTGACTGAATGTCGTCAAGAGAATTTCTGAGTCAATGAATCACAGCTCAGCTTTGTTTCTGACCAAGTAAAGAATTCGCTGCTCGCGCAGCAAAGCCTTTGCCTGATGACCATAGAGAGGTGGTCCCACTCCTTCCCATTCCGAACAGGACAGTGAAACACCTTATCGCCGATGATAGTTGGTTGTATTTCCAGTGAAAGTAGGACATCGTCAGGCTCACCATTCCAAGAACCCCGGTTTCGAAAGAGACCGGGGTTCTTGTTTTTCCCGAGCAGCAAAATGCGCAAGGCCCCGCCTTGCGGCAGGGCCTTCCCGTCAGAAAACGCCGGAGTGCGGCCGAGCGGGTCAGGAATCGTTCGACCGGCTCGGAATCACATGCGCTCGCCGCTGCCGATCACGGCCTCGATGACCTCAAGCATGTCGGGGCGGGCCGCATAGGCCTCGCGCAGCACGTGCATCTGCATGGCGTCCATCTCCTCGTCCGAAAGCGTCATGACGCCCATCTTGGACGAGTTGAAAAAGCCGTCGAAGACCATCATGGCGACGTAACCCCTGACGGTGTCGGCCGACGAACGGCCGATCCTGTCGTAGAGCGACTTGTACCATGCGCGGATGGGCTCGACGAGGGCGGGATGGCGCGACGAGAGGCTCAGAAGCTGCGAGCCGAGTCCGACCCAGCCGGCGCGGTTCTCCCTGAAGTCCAGATACCAGAGGCGCATGGCGGGCAGCACGGCGTCCTCGGGACTGAAGCCCGAGGCGATGAAGGGCGTCTCATGACGCTTCTCCTCGGCCTGTAGATGCTCGAGATAGTCGTCGATGAGCGCCTTGAGCAGATCGTCCTCGTGGGGAAGTGCCAGTGGATGGCGCTCTTGGAGATGTCGAGCACCTCGGCGATCGCGCCGTGGCTCAGCTTCCCGATGCCGCTCTCGAGAATGATGCTTCTGGACGCCTCCAGAATCCGCTGCCTGCTTTGTTCGCCCTTCGTGGCCATGTGAATCTCCTGACGTTGAAACAAATCCGGGCCCGTCTCCACTCGGAGGACGGGCCCGGAGATCCACTTAAGTATAAGTCGACCAGACTTCAGCCTACGTCATCATTTGGCAGCTTCCGCACCCGCGATGCGGCCGAAGACGATGATGTCGGTGTAGGCGTTCGAGCCGAGGCGGTTCGTGCCGTGCGTGCAGCCCGTCACTTCGCCCGCCGCCCAGAGGCCGGGAATCGGCTTGTCGTTGGCGTCGAGCACTTCGGCCTTCGGATTGATCTTCAGGCCGCCCATCGTGTGGTGCACGCTCGGAACGCCTCTGTAGATCCAGTACGGTCCCGTGCTGAGGTCGACGAAGCGGCTGCGGTAGTTGAAGTCCAGGTCCTTGCCCGTCCTGGCGAATTCGTTGACGCGCGCAATCGTGGCCTTGAGGTTGTCGACCGGGATCTTGAAGAAGTCGGCGATGCCCTCGATGGTGTCGGCCTTGTGCAGGATGCCCGTCTTGGTGAAGACCTCGACCTCGTCCTGATGGTGCGTGATGGCGTGCGAGCGCTTCTCGATCTCGCCGTTGAAGATCGCGTAGCAGTACTTGCCCGTCTGCTCGAGAATGGCCTTGCTCATCACGTCGCGGCGCTGGAGTTCCTCGACGAAGCGCTTGCCTTCCTGGTTGACCAGGATGGCGCCTTCGAAGCGTGCGTCGTCGATGAGCTCGATGGCGCCCGAGTTCGGGTCGCACATCGGATAGGTCTGGATGAGGCCCATGTTGACGACCTGTGCGCCGATGTTCTTCGCCATCGTGATGCCTTCACCCATGGCGCCGGGCATGTTCGTGGTCTTGAAGCCGTCGCCGTAGAACGGGTTGGCCTCCGTGCGCATCGCAACGTTCGCGGCAAAGCCGCCCGTCGCGATCACGACGCCCTTCCTGGCACTGAAGGTATAGCGCTTGCCGTCCATCGTGGCCTTGACGCCCGTGACGCGTCCCGAAGCGTCACGCACGAGCTCCTCGGCCTTCATGTTCGTGATGATGGGAATGCCGCGCTTCTCGGCCGCAGCGCTGAACTTAGTGATGAAGTCGAGGCCCGTGGCGCCCTTCGGAATGAGCGAGCGCTTCTTGGAGTGGCCGCCGAAGAAGAAGAGGTTGTCTTCCTGGAATTCGACGCCGATGACGTCCCGGCACCATTCGGCGGCGGGAAGCGCATTCTCGACCATGGTGCGCACGACGGCGGGATCGCCCTTCATGTCGCCGCCCTTCATGGTGTCTTGATAATGCAGTTCAACGCTGTCGCCTTCAATGCCGAGCTTCTTCTGGACCCAGTTGCCCGCAGCGGCCATTTCCGCGCCCGAAACGAGCGAGTTGCCGCCAACGTTGGGCATCTTTTCGAGAAGCACGACCTTCGCGCCCGCGTCGCTCGCGGTGATGGCGGCCGAGAAGCCCGCGCCGCCCGCACCGATCACCACGACGTCGTAGACGTTCGTCTCAGGCACCTTCGGCGCGCGCTTGAGAAGGGCCACCGGGCCCGCGAGCGTCACGCCCGCCTTGGCCGCAGCCTCCTTCACGGCGTTCCTGAGGGCGTCCGACGAGACGGTCGCGCCCGTCACGGCATCGATGTCGGCCGTGTTGTGCTTGATCATCGCGTCCTTCATTTCGGTGAAGACCTTGCCCGCGAGGATCGGGTTCTCGTTCGATTTTCTGATGTCGATCGCCTGAATCCTGCCGCCGTCAAAGGTCACTGCGGCGATCACGTCGCCGTGCTTGCCGACGCCCGTGCCCTCGGTCGTGACGGGCGCAGCCATGGCGGGAATGGAAAGCGACGCTATTGCAAGACAGACGAGAGATTTGTTCAGTGTCATGGTCGGCTCCTCTCCGATTGGTGTGGTCATGAGGTCAATGTAGCCAAAAACTGACCCCAAGCATAGTTTTGTATGATTGGGACTTATGCCGTCGACAGACACTCGGTTTTATGATAAAATCATCAAAATCGTTTGCGAAAGCAGACAAAAGCCATTGCCTGATGACCATAGAGAGGCGGTACCACTCCTTCCCATTCCGAACAGGACAGTGAAACGCCTTATCGCCGATGATAGTTGGTTGTATTTCCAGTGAAAGTAGGACATCGTCAGGCTCGCAATTGCAAAACCCCGGTTTCCAAGGAAGCCGGGGTTTTGTCTTTTCGGGCTTTTGTTTTTCAGACGGCAGGGCGCCCGCTCGAATGTTCTCGAGGCCCCGACAGCCGATGGCATGACAAGACAAAGGGCCCGTGCATTGCTGCATGGGCCCTTCGTCATGCTGTTTCAACCAGTCGTATCAGACGGATCACGCGAGACCGGTGATCTTGCCGTCCTTGACGTCGATGGACATGGCGGCCGGAACCTTCGGCAGGCCGGGCATGCGCATGATCGCACCCGTCGTCACGACGACGAAGCCTGCGCCCGCATTGAGGATGAGGCGTTGGACAGGCAGCGTGAAGCCCTTCGGAGCGCCGAGGAGCTTGGGATCGTGAGAGAACGAGAACGGGGTCTTGGCGATGCAGACCGGGAGGCGGTCGAAGCCGAGGTCCTGCAGGCGCTTGAGATCCTTGGCGGCGGCAGGAGCCAGTTCGACGGCGGCAGCGCCGTAGATGGTCTTGGCGATCTTCTCGACCTTTTCCATGACGGGGGCGTCGGCCTCGTACGTGAAGTTGAGCGGGTGCACGTCCTCGGCAGCCTCGATCACGGCGCGGGCAACGTCGACGGCACCCTTGCCGCCGAGCGCGAAGCCGTCGGAGAGGGCCACGCGCACGCCGAGTTCGGCGCAGCGGTTGCGGATGATGTCGAGTTCTTCGTCAAGGTCCGTGTGGAAGTGGTTGATGGAGACCACGATGTTCGGACCGAAGCGCTTGAGGTTCTCGACGTGGGCGTCGAGGTTGCAGAGGCCCTTCTTGAGGGCTTCGGCGTTGGGCTTGCCGATTTCGGGCAGGGGGACGCCGCCGTGCCACTTGAGGGCCTTGGTGGACGTCACGAGCACGACGGCGGCGGGGTTGAGACCGGCCGCACGGCACTTGATGTTGTAGAACTTTTCGGCGCCGAGGTCGGAGCCGAAGCCGGCTTCGGTGATGGCGTAGTCGCCGAGCTTCATCGCGGCGCGCGTGGCGGCGACGGAGTTGCAGCCGTGGGCGATGTTGGCGAACGGACCGCCGTGCACGAAGGCGAGGTTGCCTTCGATGGACTGGACGAGGTTCGGCTTGATGGCGTCCTTGAGGAGCGCGACGAGGGCGCCGCCCACGCCGAGTTCCTGAACCGTGACGGCGGAACCGTCGCGGCGCGTGCCGACGACGATGCGGTCGATGCGGGCGCGCAGGTCGTCAAGGTCCGTGGCGAGGCAAAGGACGGCCATGAGTTCGGAGGCGGCCGTGATGTCGAAGCCCGCTTCCGTCGGGATGCCGTTGGCGGAGCCGCCGAGACCCGTGACGATGTTGCGGAGCATGCGGTCGTTCACGTCCATGACGCGGCGCCAGAAGATTTCCTTGAGCTCGACCTGACCCTGGTGGCGGGCGTTGTCGATCAGAGCGGCGAGGAGGTTGTTGGCGGAGGTGATGGCGTGGAAGTCGCCCGTGAAGTGCAGGTTGATGGCTTCCATCGGAAGGACCTGCGAGTAGCCGCCGCCGGCAGCGCCGCCCTTCATGCCGAAGACCGGGCCGAGGGACGGTTCGCGAAGGGCGAGTACGGCCTTCTTGCCGAGCTGCTTGAGACCCTGGGCGAGGGCGATCGACGTGGTGGTCTTGCCGGAGCCTGCGGGCATGCCGGACGTGGCCGTCACGAGGATGAGCTTGGCCGTGTCGGGACGGGAGGCGTCGAGCTCGACCTTGGCTTTGTCGCGGCCGTACGGCTCGAACTCGGCGTCGGTGAGGCCGGCCTCGTGGGCAAGCTGGTCAATCGGAATGAGCTTGGTTGCCTGAGCAATTTCAATATCGCTGAGCATGGGATCTCCCAAAAAGGTAAATGCCTGAAAAAACTGAAAACCGATGGCCTGCGGCACGGTCCGGGAGCCTCCGGCGCTCGACCCTGAGGGAGCCTTCAACGGAGCGTCTCCTGCCGTCCAGATGGCGGGATTGAGAGAGTATGCCTCAAAAAGCTGGGACGGGTGGACGAAAACCGTAAATATTTCCGAGCGTGCGGGCAGGATGCAAAAATCCCGTCCGAACGCCTTGTTCCGGACGGGATTTGGTGAGAGCTGTCGCTTTAAAGCGGATCGCCCGTCAGCATGAGAAGACGTGCGATTTCAGCAGCGTTGTGCAGGTCAAGCTTGCGGTAGGCGGAGCCTCGGTGGACCTGGACGGTCTTTTCCGAAATGCCGTATTCGCGGGCAACCTCTTTGTTGGAGTAGCCCTGAGCAACCATGCGGATGACTTCGCGCTCGCGCTGCGTGAGCGACTCGAGACGGTTGCGGAAGTCGGTGACTTCGCGCTTGCCGCGGCGCTGGGCGAGGTTGTGCGAGACGGCGTTTTCAATGGTCTTGAGGAGGCGCTGGTCGTCGACGGGCTTCTGAAGGAAGTCGATGGCGCCCGCCTTCAGGGTGTTGACGGCCATGTCGATGTCGCCGTGGCCGGAAATGAAGATGATCGGCAGGTCGCAGCCGGCTTCCCTCAGCTTGAGCTGAAGCTCAAGGCCGGACATGTGCGGCATGCGGACGTCGAGGAGGAGACAGCCGGGGCGGATGTAGTCGTTCGAGGAAAGGAACGTGATGGCGTCGGCATAGGTCTTGACGTCCCAGCCTTCGCCTTCAATGAGGAAGGCCCAGGAGTTGCGCATTGCGTCGTCATCGTCGATGACGCGGATCAGGGGCTTGTCGATTTTCGCAGGATCGTGCACGGTGAAATCCTAGTTATTATGGTTGTGCTTGGAGCGTCCGGCTCGTCCAAGGGGAGGAGGCGAAGGCGGCGCGCGTCCGGCCATTTTTATTGAATCATGAAATGAAGCGGGATGCGGATGGAGGTTGCGCTCCCGTCCCGCAGATTTCATCTTACCCGAAATGAGGTGTTGGGGCGACAGAATCTGGCCGAGAAAACGCAACGGCGACGCAGGATGCGCCTTCCTCTGCTAGTATGGGCAATCCTTTAGACAACACACGACGTCCATGACCGGCATTCTCAACACAACCTCATTATCCCGCGCTGCGGCGGCCGCCCTGTCGGCGCTCCTGCTCTCGGGCTGCGCCGCGCTTTCGGGCGGCGGTTCCGAGGCCATTCCCGCCGATGCGATGAAGCGCCCCGTCGACCTCTCCGTCGTCTGCGTGCTCGTTAACGAGGACGTCAAGAGCGAACCGCTCGTCAAGTCGCTTGAGACGGGCGTGAGGAGCTTCGGCAGCGAGCCGAGGCTGCTCATGCCGGGCGACGGCCCGCAGGCCTGCTCCTTCGTCGTGACGTACGAGGTGAGGACGAATGCCCGCGCGATCGAGGCCGTTCGGTTCCAGACCTTCGAGAACAGCGTGCCCGCCCTCGAGGCGTCGGGCCGCGCCAATCCCGGCAGCGGCCTCACGGTCGACAACGTGGCCGCCTACATGGTCCAGCTTCTCAATCAGACGAAGAAGAGGCTCGGCGACAGGGCCGTTCTGCCCGCCGCACCCGAGCCCGCTCCGACTCCGGCTCCCGCCGCCCGGCAGCCCTGAACGGGCACAACAACAAGCCCGCCGCTTCAAGTCCGAAGCCGCGGGCTTTTTTTCTGAAAAGTTACTCGAACTCATCCTGAGCTCTTCGGAGTTTTGTCCTGTCAGTAGAGCTGCACGACGCGGTACGGCTCGACGTCCCTGATGAAGGGGCCGATGGCTGCGCTCCTGAGCTCCTTGAAGTGCTTCTTCACGATCTCCGCGACCTCCTGGCCGAAGGGTTCGACGTCGATCTTGCGGGCGCGGCGACGGAGGTACTTGGCGATGCTCTGGCTGGCGGCGTAGTCGGATCCTGCGGCCTTGAAGAATTCGTTGATGAAGAGCGCGAGGATGAGCGGCGTGTCGACATTCCTGTCCGCCTTGAAGCTGTTGAGGTCAGCGCAGAGATTTGCGTCGAACCCCAGGGACCTGAGGCCGTTGACGGACTGGGGATGAAGCTCGCGGGGCAGGAAGCGCAGGTTGTTGAGAAGCTGTTCGGAGCGGGTGGGGAGCGTGGCGCGGAGCATGAGCTCCATGGGAAGCGTGATGTTTGACATGGCGGACTGAAACGGAAGTACGGAACTCGAACGAATGTTGACGGCGAGGGCGCGCTGCAACGCGATGCTTCGCCTTGGATTCGAGTATGAGGCAGTTCGCCGAAGGACATCGAACTATTTGAAGGTTGCCTGACCTGCGCCAAAAGTGCCGTATCAGAATCGTGAAATGATCCTGTGAAAAGTGCAGGTTTTGTCGATGAAACCGTTGTGCCGCAATGGTTTTTGTGGATTTTCCACTGGATCATGCCGATGCACGGCATTCCGTCGCCCCTCTTCTAGGCTGTTTGCAGTAGAGCGAAAAGTGCGATCTTAAGGTAGAATCGTCGGTACTTCGCCGGATCCGCGGGAACCGGCAGGGCTTCCAGAACAAGACATGCAGTTGGGGCACCGGATCCTCTCCGGTCAACTTCCTTTCAACGCCCTCGCATGCCGGAGGCTTTTGTCCTGTTTCTCATTATTCAAGGTGGATTAATCATGAAATTCAAGCTTTTCGCTTCTGTGTGCGTGGCTGCCGGCCTCGCCTTCGGTCTTGCCGGCTGCGGTGACGACAATGCGCCCAAGAGCGGCGACGCCAAGACTCTCACGGTCGGTGCGAGCCCCGTTCCGCACGCGGACATTCTGAATCTCATCGCCCCGCAGCTCCAGAAGGAGGGCATCACGCTCAAGGTGATCGAGTTCTCCGACTACATTCAGCCGAACCTCTCGCTCAACGACAAGGAGCTTGACGCCAACTTCTTCCAGCACAAGCCCTATCTCGACTCCTTCAGCAAGGACCGCGGCCTCAAGCTCACGAGCCTCGTCGCCGTTCACATCGAGCCGATGGGCGTGTACTCCCACAAGGTGAAGAACGTCGCCGACGTTGCCGAGGGCTCTGAAGTCGCCATTCCGAACGACCCGACCAACGGCGGCCGCGCCCTCAAGGTGCTCGAGACGGCCGGCCTCATCAAGGTTCGTCCTGAAGCCGGCGTGACGGCCACGATCAACGACGTGGTCGACAATCCCAAGAAGATCAAGTTCCGCGAGATCGAGGCCGCCCAGCTTCCGCGCGCCCTTGACGACGTCGTGCTCGCCGTCATCAACTCCAACTACGCCCTGGGCGCCGGCCTTAACCCGGTGAAGGACGCCCTTGCCATCGAAAGCAAGGATTCGCCCTATGCCAACATCGTGGCCATCCGCACGGGTGACGACAGCCGTGCCGAGATCCAGAAGCTCAAGGCCGCTCTGACGTCCGCCGAAGTCAAGAAGTTCATCGAAACCGAATACAAGGGTGCCGTGGTTCCGGCCTTCTGATCCCGGCATTGAACCTCTGAACAATCAGGGCCCGCCGCAGCATCGTCTGCAGGCGGGCCTTTTGCTTTCCGGGCGCGCCTATTCGTCGGCGGGCGGCTTCATCGAGCAGCAGGACTTCCGGTTTCTTTTCGCCAGATAGGCGTCGCCCCAGCGGTACATGGCCGTGAGAATGGGTTTGATGCTCTCGCCCGTGGGCGTGAGCGCGTAGTCGACACGAGGCGGAACGACGGGCCAGACGGTGCGCGAGACGAGGCCGTCCGCCTCGAGTTCGCGAAGCTGTTGCGTGAGCATCTTGGGCGTGGCGTCGGGCACGGCCTTTCGCAGCGCCGAGTAGCGCATCGTGCCTTCGAGCAGGTTCCAGAGAATGAGCGCCTTCCACTTGCCGCCGATGAGGCTGAGCGTGAGCGCGACGGGACAGAGCACTTCTTCTGCAGGCGTTTTGTCGGTCATGACGGTATCCTTTTGGGTACTGGATATCAAAATTGTGCGTTCTTGCGAAAAGGAACTTGTCAAGGATACACTCCCTGAACCGAATAATCATTCTCATTCAGAACGATGGAAACCAGACAGTTCAACGTGACGGGCATGAGCTGCGCGGCCTGCTCGAGCCGCGTGGAGAAGGCCGTGTGCGCCCTTCGCGGCGTCAGTGCGGCCGAGGTGAACCTGCTCACGAATTCGCTCAAGGCGACGTTTGACGAAGGCGTGCTCGGCGTCGAGGACATCGAGCGTGCGGTGGAGGATGCGGGCTACGGGGCGAGCGAGAAGGGCTCTGCGGGGCGCGGGAGGACTGCGGCCGCGACGGCGCCCGAGGCGGACGCGGAGGCGGCGGCCGAAGCCGTGCGCGTGCGCCTCATCTGGTCCTTTGCGCTGCTCGCCCCCCTCATGTGGCTTTCGATGGGACCGATGGCGGGCCTGCCCGTGCCCGTCATGCTCACGGGGGCGCAGGGCGTTCCGATGATGGCCTTCACGCAGTTCCTGCTCACGCTGCCCATCGTGCTTCTCAACCGCCGCTACTTCACGGGTGGCCTCAGGGCGCTCGTCAACCGCGCGCCCAACATGGACAGCCTCATCGCGGTCGGATCGGGCACCGCGCTGCTCTTCGGCGTCTACGTGATCTACAGGCTCCTTGCGGCTCAGGCCGCGGGGGACGAAGCGGCGCTCCACCACTTTGCGCACAGCCTCTACTTCGAGGGTGCGGCGACGATCGTCACGCTCATTTCGCTCGGCAAGTTCTTCGAGGCGCGCGCCAAGCGCCGCACGACCGAGGCGGTGACGGCGCTCATGAAGCTCGCGCCGCCGACGGCCCTCGTGGTGAGGGACGGCGCGGAGGTCCGCGTTGGAACGGATGAGGTCGCCTCGGGCGACATCGTCGTCGTGAAGACGGGCGAGACGGTTCCCGTCGACGGCGTGATTCTGGAGGGAACCGCGCTTCTGAACGAGTCGGCCCTTACGGGCGAGAGCCTTCCCGTGACGAGAGGGCCGGGCGAGGCCGTGACGGGCGCGACGCTTCTGGCGGCTGGCGCCTTCAGAATGCGCGCCACGCGCGTGGGCGACGACACGGTGCTGGCGGGCATCATCAGGCTCGTTGAGGAGGCGACGGCCTCGAAGGCTCCCGTGGCGAGGCTTGCCGACAAGGTGAGCGGCATCTTCGTGCCTGTCGTGATGACAATCGCTCTGGTGTCGGGCCTTGTCTGGTACTGGATCGGCGGAGACCTAGAGTTCGCGCTCAACGCCGCGGTGAGCGTCCTCGTCATTTCCTGCCCGTGCGCGCTCGGACTGGCGACGCCCACGGCCGTCATGGTCGGCATGGGCCGAGGCGCAGGCATGGGCGTTCTCTTCAAGAGCGCCGAGGCGCTCGAGGTCTTCTCCGGGCTCAAGACCGTCGTCTTCGACAAGACGGGCACGCTCACCGAGGGCAGGCCCGTCGTCACGAAGGTGGCGGCAGCGGTGCCCGGACTCGAAACCGTGGTGATGCTCGTCGCAGCCGCGCTTGAAAAGCCTTCCGAGCATCCGCTCGCGCAGGCGGTGCTCGCCGAGGCCGAGGCGAGGGGACTGACCGCGCAGGATGTCGATGAGTTCGAGCAGATTCCGGGCGGCGGCCTCAGGGGCCTGATGTCGGGCACGCCGGTGGCGGCGGGCAACGCCCGTCTCATGGAGACGCTCGGCCTTGAGGTGCCCGAGGCGCTTTCCGCGCTCGCACTCGCAGAGGCCTCGCAGGGCGCGACGCCGCTCTTCATTGCTTCGGCAGGGAGCGTTATCGGCATCATCGCCGTCGCCGACAGGGTGAGGCCCGAATCGAGGGCCGCCGTCTCGGCGCTGCGCGGACGCGGCCTCAGGGTCGTGATGCTCACGGGCGACAACCGCCGCACGGCCGAGGCCGTCGGCGCAAGGCTCGGCATTGCGTCCGAGGACATCGTCGCCGACGTGAGGCCCGCCGAAAAGGCCTCGCACGTGAAGGCGCTTCAGGCCGACGGACCGTGCGCCATGGTGGGCGACGGCGTCAATGACGCGCCTGCGCTCGCCCAAGCCGATGCGGGCGTTGCAGTGGGCGGCGGCACGGATGCCGCGCGCGCGAGCGCCGACGTCGTCCTCATGCGTGATTCGCCCGAGGGCGTCGTGGGCGCGGTGGACCTTTCCCGCGCCGTCATGCGCAACATCAGGCAGAACCTCTTCTGGGCGTTTGCCTACAATGTGATCGGCATTCCGATCGCGGCAGGCGTCCTCTATCCCATGTTCGGTCTCCTCCTCAATCCGATGATTGCGGCGGCGGCCATGAGCATGAGCTCGGTGAGCGTCGTCACGAACGCGCTTCGCCTCCGATTCTTCAAGGCGCCCGTCCTCGTCTCCGACAGCGGGACGGACGGCGCATCCACTACAGGGAGTTCCATGATGGAAAAGGTGATTCACATTGAAGGCATGCACTGCGGCCACTGCACGGCCGCCGTCGAGAAGGCGCTTCGCGCGCTGCCCGGCGTCGAGTCCGCGGTGGCGGACCTTGAGAAGAAGGAGGCCCGCGTCAAGGCTGCGGCCAGCGTCTCCGACGTGATGCTCTCGGCCGTCGTGACGGGCGCGGGCTTCAAGGTGACGGGCATCGACACGCTCTGAGCCTGAGAACGCACGGAGCATTCTGCAGGGGCCTCTCCACATTGATGGAGCGGCCCTTCGCTTTTCCTGCATCTTCTTTCTTTCCGCACCGCCTTTCGGAGAGGCGGCGTGCGTAAAATCGAAGGATCCGCCCGTGCAACCTCCGCTTCAAGGATCCGCCATGCGCATCATCGAATGGCTTCGCGCCTCCATCGTCCGACAGTGCTTCGTCGTTCTGGCCGTGATCGGCCTTCTGGCCGTGCTCGCCGCGGCCCCCGCTCTGGTTCTCACGGAGCGCTCGACGGGCTCGGGCGGCGCCATCAACGTCTCGGGCAGCATGCGCATGCAGAGCTACAAGCTTGCGCTTGCCGTTGCAGATCCGTTCTCCTCCTTCGAGCAGCGAAGGGAGAAGACCATGACGGCGCTCGACGAGTTCGGCGTCAAGCTCATGAGCCCGGGCCTTCTCAACGGCGTGCCCCACGATTCGGGCAATCCCGCCTACATCCAGTACGTAGCCCTCAAGGATAGATTCGAAAAGGGCGTGCGTCCACTTGCGGAGGCGAGCATCGACAGTCTTGAGGCCAGGCGGCGCTTCACGGAGCAGATTCCTTCGTTCGTGGAGGACGTCGACCGGTTCGTCCAGACGCTTGAGAACGGGCTCAACGAGCGTCTTGCACTCCTGCAGAAGATCCTCACCCTCATTCTCTTCGGCGCCATGGGCGTGAGCTTCGTGATGCTTCTCGTCATGCAGAGGAGCATCTTCAGGCCGTTGCTGGCCATCGGCTCGGCTGCCGATGCGGTGAGAAAGGGCGACTTCTCGGTGAGGGCGAAGGTCCCGGCGCCCGATGAGATCGGCAGGCTCGCGACGAGCTTCAACTTCATGGTCGACGAGCTCGGCCGTCTTTACGGCAATCTTGAGCATGAGGTCGAGAAGAAGACCGAGGACCTCAACCGCCGCAACGCAGGTCTTCAGTTCCTGAGCCGCGTGGCGCAGTCGGCGGCCTGGGGCGCGGTCTTCAAGCGCCATTCGCTCGACGACCTGCTCGAGGAGTCCTGCGTACAGTTCGGAGCGAGAGCCGTGAGGCTCGTCGTCAGCACGGACGGTACGGCCGCGGTTCTCGGAGAATCGGACGCTTGGCCTGAGGACGAACCCGAGACGGGCGTCGTGCGCTTCGTACTCTCCAATGCCAATCCGTCGATGGGCACGCTCGAGGCGGTCTTTGATGCAGAGCCCGAGGACTGGCAGACCGGTTTCGGCGAGGCGCTTGCACAGACGATCGGGCGCGGCATCGAGCGCAGCACCCGGCAGTCGGACGACAGGCGTCTGGCGGTGCTTGAGGAGCGCTCGACGATCGCGCGCGAGCTCCACGACTCGATCGCGCAGTCGCTCTCTTATTCGCGCATTCAGATGCACCGCCTCAAGGTCTTCATCGAGCGCGGCGAGCCTCAGGAGAAGGTGATGGAGACTGTCAACGAGCTTTCCGAGGGCATCACGACGGCCTACAGGCAGCTTCGCGAGGTGCTCACGACCTTCAGGCTACAGATCAGCAGCTCGGGTCTCAACGGCGCCGTCGAGGAGACGGTCGAGGAGTTCCGCGGCCGCACGGGCATTGCGACAACGGTTTCGAACGCACTTCTCGGACTCGAGCTCACGCCCAACGAGCAGATCCACTTCGTGCACATCCTGCGGGAGGCACTCGTCAACGTCGAGAAGCATGCGCGTGCGAGCAGCGTACGCGTGACGCTTTCGCGCGGAGCGGACGACATGTTCGTGCTCAGGGTTCAGGACGACGGCGTCGGCATCCCCGCTGCCCCCGGACGCTACAAGCACTTCGGGCTCTCGATCATGAAGGAGCGCGCCGAGGCGCTGCACGGCACGCTCACGGTGGCGCCGGCCGAGGGTGGCGGCACCTGCGTCACGCTCGTCGTCCCCGAAAGACGGGACTGAAGGCGCCTGCGTGCAGCGGTAGAATTAAAGAATGCAATTTTCTTCAGGGAACGGCCAGCAAATGACCAGCAAGGAACGCCATACGATCGCGATCATCGACGACCATCCGCTCTTTCGCCGCGGCGTGCGCGAGCTCCTCGACCTAGAGCAGGGGCTTGACGTCGTGGGCGAGGCGGGCACGCGCGAGGAGGCGATCAAGCTCGTCAGACGCACCGAACCCGACCTGACGATCCTCGACCTCAATATGAAGGGCTGCTCGGGCGTGGAGATCCTCTCGACACTCAAGGACGAGGATCCGTCGCGCCGCATCGTGGTCCTCACGGTGAGCGACTCGGGCAAGGACCTGACGGCCTGCATCCAGGCGGGCGCGGACGGGTACTTCCTCAAGGACATGGAGCCCGAGGAGTTCCTGAAGTCGATCCGAAGGGCGCTCGAGGGGCAGACCGTCGTGGATGCGTCGATGCTTGCTTTCCTCACGACCACGCTTCGCGCGAAGATGTCCTCCACGCTTGAGGAGCGACCCACGCTCACGGGGCGCGAGGCCGAGGTGCTCGACCTGATCGCCAAGGGCTGCACCAACAAGGTCATCGCCCGCAGGCTCGACATCACGGAGGGCACCGTCAAGGGCCACGTGAAGCATCTGCTCAAGAAGCTCGGCTGCCGCAGCCGCGTCGAGGCCGCCGTCTGGGCCGCACAGCAGAAGACCGCCGAATGAAAGGCGACGGATGACGAATGAACAAAGGCCGCAGGAGCGAATCTCCTGCGGCCTTTGTTCTTTGAGGATGCGTGCCGCCCGATTGGGCGACGCAGCGCTTACTTGGCCTTGGCGTTGGTTTCGGCGGGCATGCTCGGCGCGTGGCAGAGCGTGCAGTTCCAGCGGTCGCCCGTGATCTTGCCGTCCTTGAGGTGGGTGAGCGGGATTTCACCCGCCTTGCGGTCCTTGGCCACGGCGTTCTTGTGGCACATGAGGCAGCTGTTGCGTTCGGCCGTGATCGGGAGGTAGCTCTCGATCGGATGCGGGATGATGCCCGGCGCGCCGATGATGTCGGTGTCGCCTGCCTGGACGACGGTGGCGCCCGAGAGAAGACAGAGGGTCGCGAAAAGCGGGGCGAGTTTCTTAATCATGATGGTTTTCTCCTTGATGGGTATCGGAGGAAGTCCTGATCCTGGGGGCGGGGCCGATGCGGAACTTGAGCGCGTTTTCGCCGCAGGCCTCGATGCAGCGGCCGCAGTTGAGGCAGTCGCCGGCGGGAATGCGGCCCGTTTCCTTCAGGCTGGCGAAGCGGATGACGTGGGGTTCGGGACAGGCGCGCAGGCAGTCGCCGCAGCGGTTGCAAGCTGCGTCGTCAAAGCTGACGCGCACGACGGGGGAGCGCGTCAGGCGACCGACGAGCGACCAGAAGGCGCCGAGCGGGCAGAGGTGACCGCACCAGCCGTGCTTCATGAGCGCAAGGTCGAGCGCGAAGACCGCGGAGGCGGCCGAGAGCGCTGCGAGCCCCGTGCCGAAGACGAGATCACGCCAGATCCAGGCCTGCGGGCTCACCGCCTCGAAGGCGGCCGTGCCCGTGGCGGCGCTCAGAATGAGCGCGGCGGCGAGAAGGCCGTAGCGGACCTTGTTCGAGATGCGCACGACGTCGGCCTTGAGCTCTAGGCGAACGCGAAGCCACTCGGCGGCGTCGGCCACCATGTTCATGGGGCAGATCCAGCCGCAGAAGGTGCGCGAGCCCAGAAGGCTGTAGAGCACGAGGACGATGAGGGCGCCGAGTCCGGCCGTGAGCGTCGGCATGTGCCCCGCCGCAAGGCGCTCGAGGAGCGCAAGCGGGTCGGAGAGTGGAATCGTGCCGGCAACTTCGGAGGCCGAGAGCGTGCCGTCAAGGAGAGGCTCGCCCGCGAGCGTCCACCCGAGGCGCGCCGTGCCCGCAAAGAGCCCGAGCACCGCAAGCTGAAGTGCGCGGCGGGCAAGCGTCCAACGCATGTTGTAGAGCCGCTTCATAGCGCATTCTCATTGAGGTAGTCGAGGCCGCCTGCGCCCTGGGCGGAAGCCTCGGGGGCGTCTGCGGGGGCGTCCCCGCGCCGGTTCTTCGGATCATCGTCGGGTAGCCAGCCGAGGCGGTAGTGACCGCCGATCTCGCCGAGCACGGCCTTTCTGTCCGCAATGCGGATGGCGGGCGTGCCCGTGGGGCAGCTCTTCGTGCACAGGCCACAGCCCGTGCAGTGCTCGGGGTGCACGACCGGGATGAACATCGCGTGACGGCTGATGCCGCGCGGATGCATTTCGATCGTGAGCGCCTTCTCCTCCTCGGGGCAGGCGCGGTAGCACACCTCGCAGCGAAGTCCCTGGTGCGAGAGGCACGAGGCGGGGTCGACGACGGCGATGCCCATGCGGGCGTCGCTGATGCCGGTGAGCGCAGGCGAGAGCGCACCCGTCGGGCAGGCCTTCACGCAGGGGATGTCCTTGCACATGTAGCAGGGGATCTCCTCGGGAACGAAGAAGGGCGTGCCGCCGGGAGCGGGATCGAACGGCCCCGCCAGCCTGAGCGTTTCGTACGGACAGGACGTCACGCACTGCCCGCAGCGCGAGCAGAGTGCGAGGAAGTCCTTGCCGTCGACGGCGCCAGGAGGCCTTGGCATCCAGCGCGCGTTGGCGTCGCGAAGGCTGAGCGAGCCCCAGGCGAAGGCCGTCACGAAGCCTGCAGCCGAAAGTTCGCAGGCCTTCGTGAGGAATTCGCGGCGGGTGGTCTTGGCGCTTCCCGTCATGAGGACTCCGGTCAGATGTCGCGGACAACCTTGACCGCGGTCTTCTTGAAGTCGGGTTCAAGGGAGATCGGGTCCATGGCGTCGATGACGACGGAGTTGCAGAGCACCTTGTCGTCGAAGAAGGCGAGCCAGGTCATGCCTCGCGGCATGATGTTGCGCACCTTGGTTTCGACGACGGCCTTGCACTCGCCGTGGCGGCTCGTGACGGTGGCGGTGTCGCCGCGCCTGATGCCGCGGCGCTCGGCGTCGGCCGGGTTCATGTAGAGCACGGCGCGCGGAGCTGCACGGTCGAGCTCGGGCACGCGGCGGGTCATCGAGCCCGTGTGCCAGTGCTCGAGGATGCGGCCCGTGCAGAGCCAGAGGTCGTAGTTGGCGTCGGGCATCTCGACCGGGTCCATGTAGGGACGGAAGAAGATCTTGGCGGTGCCGGGATGTGCGACGGCGTTCTTGTCCGTGAGCGCATGGCGCGTGCCCTTGCCGACGGGCTTCATGAGCTTGCCGTAGAAGAGGTTGTCGGGCTTGGCGTACGGGTCGTACTCGACGTTGAAGCGGTAGAGCGTCTCGCGGCCGTTGACGACGGGCCAGAGCAGGCCGCGCACGTCCTCGCGCATGTACGTGTCGAAGTCGGCGAGGTCGTGGCCGTTGCCTAGCGTGAACTGACGGTATTCGCCGAAGAGCGCCTTTTCCGGGAAGTACGGGAGGCCGAGGGCCTCGCCCGTGGCGTTGAGCTCCTTCTTGTAGAGCGGGTCGGGCCAGGCGGCCTGACGGGCTGCGGACGGCGCGAAGAGCACGTCGAAGAGCGTGGCGTCGCCCTTGAGACCCATGGCCGCGGCGGCTTCTCGCACGTCGGGGAGCGCATCGCCCGGGACGCCCTTGAGGGGCTGCGCACGGTAGAGCTCGTCGACCGTGAAGCGGCGGGCGAACTCCATCATCATCCAGATGTCGGTCTTCGCTTCGCCGGGCGCCTTGACGAGCTGGTGCCAGCCCTGGGTGCGGCGTTCGGCGTTGCCGTAGAGGCCCCACTTCTCGAAGTGCATGGCGGCGGGCAGGATCAGGTCGGCCGCGCGGGCGGAGTAGGTCGGATAGACGTCGGAGACGACCACGAAGTTCTTCGGATCGCGGGCGGCGCGCACCCAGTGGGTGTTGTTGGGCGTCGACTGGAGGATGTTGACGACCTGGGTCCACATGAAGTTGACGGAGCCGTCCTCAAGGCCGCGCATGATCTCCATGACGGAGTAGCCGACCTTGGGGTTGAGCGTGCCGGCGGGCAGATTCCAGATGCTTTCGGTCTTCTTCCTGTGCTCGCCGTTGGCGACGAGCATGTCGGAGGGAAGACGGTGGCAGAACGTGCCGACCTCGCGGGCAGAGCCGCAGGCGGAAGGCTGGCCCGTGAGCGAGAAGGCGCCGTTGCCCGGCTTGGCGTGCTTGCCCATGAGAAGATGGATCGAGTAGACGAGCTCGTTGGCCCAGACGCCGCGCTGGTGCTGGTTGAAGCCCATGCACCAGAAGCTCAGCAGGTCGCGCTTGCGGTCGCAGACGAGGTCGGCGAGGCGCACGAGGCGGGCCTTGAAGCTTTCGAGCGTTTCGTCGTCATCGCCCTTGACGAGCGGGGCGACGAAGTCGAGGGTGTATGGCTCGACGGCCTTGCGGAACTCCTCGAACTCGATCTGCCAGTGGGCGCCGGCGGAGCCGCCCGAGTTCTTTTGCTCGACCTCGGTGCCGGCCTTGAGGCCCATGGCGGTCGCCTCGGCGGGGCTCAGGCGGATGCGCTTCTGCTTTTCAAGAATGTCGCGTTCGGCGGGGTAGGCGTACTTGTCGGTGTTGCGCAGGCCGTAGCCGATGTCGGTGACGCCGGCGGTGAAGATGGTGTGCTTCGAGACGAAGTCCTCGTCGACGGCGCCGCGGCTGATGATCTCGCGGATCAGGTAGTTCGCGATAGCAAGGTCGCCGTTGGGCTTGAAGATGATGGTCTCGTCGGCGAGGTCGGACGACATGTTGCGGTAGGTCGTCAGGTTGATGACCTTCGTGTTCGGGTCCGTGAGCTTGCGGTTGGCCACGCGCGACCAGAGCACGGGGTGGGCCTCGGCCATGTTGTTGCCCCAGAGGATCATCGTGTTGGCGAACTCGATGTCGCTGTAGTTGTTGGCGGGCTCGTCGACGCCGAAGGTCTGGTAGAAGCCCACGACAGCGGACGCCATGCAGAGTCGGGCGTTCGGGTCGATGTTGTTGGAGCGGAAGCCGCCCTTCCAGAGCTTCGTGGCGGTGTAGGCCTCGGGAATGGTGTACTGGCCGGAGCCCACGAGCGCGACGCCCGAGGGCCCCTTTTCGGCGTAGACACGCTTGAACTGGCGCGCCATTTCGTCAAAGGCCTCGTCCCAGGAGACGGGTTCGAACTTGCCGTTCTTGTCGAACTTGCCGTTGGTGCGGCGCATGAGCGGTTGCGTCAGACGGTCCCTGCCGTACATGATCTTGGCGTTGAAGTAGCCCTTGACGCAGTTGAGGCCGCGGTTGACGGGCGCGTCGGGGTCGCCCTTCGTGGCGATGATGCGGTCGTCGCGGACGCCGACCTGGAGGCCGCAGCCCGTGCCGCAGAAGCGGCACACGCCCTTGTGCCAAGAGATGCCCTCTTCGGACTTGCGGGCGCTGGCGGCCTGAACGGACGTGACGGGAATGCCGATCGACATGGCGGCGCCTGCGGCGAGGCCGGACTTGATGAGGGCGCGGCGCTTCTCGTTGACTTGATGGACTGACATGGAGGTCTCCTTTGCTTGAATGCTGTCGGGGTCTGTCGTGAAGGGAAGGGGACTACTCGGCTGCCGCCTCGTCCTCGAAGTAGTGGGCGTGCAGGCTGACGTCGATGACGCCTTCGGTGCGGCGGATCCGTTCGAAGACGTCGGCCTCGAGTCCCGTGGTCTCGGCTTCGATGACGGCGACAACCCTGCGGGACGTCTCGTCGACGTGGTGGACCTCGAGTCCCTCGAGGGCGGTAAGCGCTTCGAGCGCACGGTCTTCGGCGCCGGCGGCGAGCGTGATGACAACGGAGGAGTAGTTCATTCGGGGGCCTTTTTCACGTTCCGATGAGCTGATTGTAGGGAGCCGAGCACGCATCGCCTAGACGCTTGAAGAGAGGTGCGGGAGGCTCTTTGGAGATAGGGGTTGGCCCCGTGGCGGCATCTCCCCCGGAAGGCGGTGAGACGGCCCGAAGCCCTGAAAGGACTGCGGCAGAAGCAAGGGCGCTATTCCGTAATGGAATTTCGGAGGTACCTCCAAAGAGGTATCGACTTGGTCCGATGGAGATGGGCGGCGTTTCCCTCGGGCGAGAATGTTCTTCTCCGAAGTCAGACTGGCTCGAAATTTTCAAGAGGTATAAAAACCGACCTGAGAGCATGTCGGTTTTCGGTTACCAAAAAGCCCGCCTTCTTCGTGAAGGGCGGGCTTTCGTGGCTGGGCGTCGTCAGAAGGTGACGGTGTCGGGGTGCAGTCCCGAGAAGGCGACCTGCTGCATCGTGTCGAGGCGCGTCATGTCCTCGTCCTCGAGTGTGAGGCCGAAGGCGTCGAGATTGGACTTCATGTGTTCCGCATCGAGTGCTTTCACGACAGGTATGAAGCCGTGCTGCAGGCTCCAGCGCAGGGCGATGAGGGCGGGGGAGACGCCGTACTTCTCACCAAGTTCGATGAGGAGCGGGTGGTGTGTGAGACCGCCGCGGCCGAGCGGGCTCCAGGCCTGAACGGCAATGTTCTGCTTGAAGCAGAAGTTGACGGCCGCGAATTGCGGATAGCCGGGGTGGATCTCGAGCTGGTTGACCATCGGGCGGATGCGCGCGCGGGCGAGCAGCGGCACGAGGTGGTGCGGCAGGAAGTTCGAGACGCCGATCACCTTGACCGCGCCCTGTTCGTAGAGGTCTTCGAGGGCGCGCCAGGTGCCCGCGTTCTGGCTCTGCCAGATCATGGGCTCGCCCTGAGTGGCGGGCCAGTGGATGAGGAGCTGGTCGAGGTACGTGGTCTTGAGCTGCTCGATGATGTCGGTGAAGGCCCGCATCACACCGTCGTAGCTTCGGTGCGACGTCCAGATCTTGCTCGAGATGAAGATCTCAGCGCGCGGCAGATCGCTCAGCAACACGCCGCGGCCGATGGCGGAGGCGTTGCCGTAGATCTGTGCGGTGTCGAAGAAGCGGTAGCCGAGCTTGAGGGCCGCCGAGACGGCGTTTTCAAGCGTGCTGTCGGTGGGCACCTGCCAAGTGCCAAAGCCGATGCCCGGCATCTGGACGCCGTTGGAAAGCACGAGCTTGTCGGCAAGGGACGAGAACACGGGAAAACTCCTCTGCTGTAGGGCGGCCGCGGATCCGGACGGCCTGATGGTTGAATGGAACCAGATCATTGTAGATTAGCTTTTGAGAAAAAGTCTTGACGAATGTCGAAGGCGTTCAACGCAAACGACTGGGGAAAACAGGAAAAACAGTCTTCGGCATGTACCACAAGCGCCCTGAAAGACGCATAATTGAAAGTCGACGCTATCATTCGGACGAAGCGCTCCACAACCGGCCGCCCTCGCGCCGGACGGCGCGGACTCCGCAACTGCAACTACACAGACAAGAAGAGGTCAATAACCCCCGCCTAAAGGCGGAGGCTTGAAAGAGCCTTTATTGACTAGTCTCAGCAAACCTCCTCTGGGAGGCGAGCTACGTTGGTTTGGAATGTACAGGCACCGTGGGATGTTCATCCTAGTCCCACGCTCTGCGGTCTGTGTTTAAAAGTTCTGAGAGGTAGGAACGGTGATGCAGACAAGAAACCCTTTCCAACATTGACGAAGGATGACAATCGGCCTTCGGGCCGAGCAAGCGGAGCCTGCGGGTATCCGCAAAGGAGATACTTTGAAAGTATTTGTTTTGAATATGCGCGGCAAGCCGCTGATGCCGTGTTCGCCAGCAAAGGCGCGACACATGCTGAAGGCGGGCAAGGCCGTCGTCGTGCGTCGAACGCCGTTCACGATCAAGCTGACCATCGCCACAGGCGAGACGAAGCAGGACGTGACGCTTGGCGTCGATGCAGGCGCAAGGCACGTTGGCATTTCCGCCACGACGGAAAAGGAGGAGGTCTTCGCGTCCGAAGTCGCGCTTCGACAGGACATCACGGGACTTCTGGCCGATCGTCTGGCATTCCGACGTGCAAGGCGCAATCGAAAGACGCGCTACCGCGCTCCGCGCTTCAACAATCGCGTTCGATCAAAGCACAAGGGATGGCTTGCGCCGTCCGT
>ENA-OQHN01000193-OQHN01000193.1-human-gut-metagenome-genome-assembly--contig:-NODE-193-length-23452-cov-3.623365_pt1 | contig 23452 bp, 28 predicted proteins | sample MGYA00242564_ERZ504721 | MGnify/ENA primary metagenome ERZ504721 (study PRJEB26092, sample SAMD00036212) | human gut metagenome | host: Homo sapiens | study: EMG produced TPA metagenomics assembly of...
GGATTACAGGGGGAAGTACAGTGATGGAGCTGGCCATGGCGTACCACGAGTGCCGTCCGGTAATCACGGGAGAGATGATGGTGAAAACTTGTCAATGATTGACTGACAGACAAGTTAATTATCGTCAAACTCACATGTTCCAGCGGCGTTTTGCTTCAAGTGTGGCTGCACGAAAGGGGGATTGGGCCGACAAACGCGTGGATGTAGGAAAATAGAACAGAGTGCAGGTCAAGAATTGGCCTGCACTCTGTTTTATATTGTATATTAGATTCATTTTGCGCAAGATTTGTGGCGAAGCCATCCAACGCATGAAGTCATTCTCGGTGCCTTCATGGCAAACCAGTGCGTGATGAGAGGCGGAATGTTTCCCACCTGAACTGAAAGTGAGTGGTAATGACAATGAAAACTGGAAATCCACCTGCCGAAACCAGCAACCTCCGTCCCAATCGGTTAAAGATCAGCTGTATGGGAAGATGTATCCCTCAATCGGCTTAGCCGGAACAACAGATGTCACCCTGAGCCGCGGTTCCTCCTGCCCCTTATACTGCTCCCCGTATAGAATACCGGTCACCGTGACCCAGGAATCGCTCTCCAGTTCTGACACGTTGCCGTAGGTGCAGAACAGGCCGCAGGGGGACAGGTCCGCCACGCAGCAGGCCATGACCAGCCGTGCGGGAACAAACTCGTTGTCCGCCATAACCGGCGTGTTTTTGTAGACCTGGCCGGTCATCGTTACCTGAAAGCCCTCAAGCTGCTCTATGTCCGTATAAAATACGCACAGCCAGTCGTAGAACTCCTCATTGCTGACTGTGATGGTTTGCTGCCTGGAGTTATATCCGTGGAGCTCAAGGGGGGCGCCATAGGCATCCAGGGTCGTATAGCCGTCTGCGGATGCCTCTGCCTGGGCGGGCCCCTCCGCCTCAGTATCCTCCTGATTGGACGGTATGGGGCTTCCGGTGGCCGGTATGCCGCCGCCCCCGCCTGCGGCGCCGCTGACCATGCTTCCATTCAGCAGTCCGGCAGAATCGGAGATATCTCTGAGGCCCACGGTATCGTGTGGCAGCAGCAACAGCAGAAGCGGGATCGCCAGCACAAAGCAGTGGGCGATGTGTTTTCGGTATTGAATACGAAACACGCGTCCTAGGGAAGAAAGGGCCCACACCACCATCACCGCCGCACTGAAGCAGAGATAGGGCGCCCAGCTTTGGCGTCACATAGGCAGAGGTACCGCCCTGAACGCACCAGATACAGCATAGCCCCCGCAAAGGCCAGGTAGCAGCTGATCTCAGCCAGGGCCTGGCTGTTCCAGCAGTTCTTTGTCATAGCAGGCATCCTTTCCAGCCCGGTGGAAAATGACAGGAAAACGACCATTCGCAGATACGAAAGGAGGTCAGGCACAGGCGCAGGACGAACTTACGCGAAAAGCCGCCGGAGAGCAGGATCAGATTCTTGATATCCATCATAGGGCCAAATACCATAAATCCCATCAGGGCCCCCATGGGGAACTGTCCGGCAAAGCTCCTGGCAACCACCGCGTCGGCGGAGGAGCAAAGAGAGAGAAAAAATGCCATTCCCATCAGCACCAGGAGAGGAAGGAACAGCCCATCCCCGCCGTTCCCCCACGGAAATGACCTGTCCAGGGTCTGGAACAGGGCGGATACCAGGGCGCCCAGCACAAGGTACTTCCCAACACTGAAAAACTCCGTTTGCGTATGGCGGAGATAGAGGGAGAGCTTTCCGCCCTCCAGGAATACTGCTCCATCAGGGCGTGGGAGCCGCTGTCGGTGTTGCGGCGGTAGGGCAGCAGCTCCGCGTCCGGGGCCGCCTATCTGATTCCAATTCGTATATTTCCCCGTACACATATATGTCCTGTATTTGCTTTTGGGTCAGCCCGGTGACAGAGTTCTCCGCGTTGGTGAAGAACACCATGGCGTCATAGGCGATGGGAATGTACTCCAGTTCCACCCCCGCCGCCTCCGCTGGGCCTTCAGCTCCTCCGAGGGCCAGGGTGGCGGCGAAGAGGCGTCCACCTCCCCGTTGATGAGCCGCTCGTAGGACTCATGGCTCTTGGAGTGGCTCTCCGGGAACTGCGGATGGTGTCATATTCCAGAAGAGCGCCCCGTACACCGCCCTGGTATAGGGGTAGGTGGAGGTGGAGCCGTCGACGACGGGCATGGTCTCGTCAAAGCCCCAGTCGATGGCCGTCTGGGTGGGGTACCAGGGCAGGCGGGTACGGGCGTCGTCCAGGAGGTGATCGCCTCGCCCCGGGTAGCGGGCCTGTCCCGACTCTGCCCAGCTCCTCCGACTCCGGGCTCCCCGTAGACCGGGTCGGTCTCTCCGGTGGACCGCTGGGTGAAGATGCCCAGACCCTGCTTGTCAAAGGCCAGATAGGACGCTAAAGCCCAGTCCGGAATCTCCCCGGCATCGACCAGAGTCAGCTCCGCCGCCGTTCCCCCCTCCGGTATGGTCAGCCAGCCCACCGCCTCCATGGCCCGGGCAGCCATGACGGTGAGCTCTCCCCGGGTCACCAGCCGGTCGGGGTGGAAATAGGCGTCCTCCGCCGCCAGTCCGCCGGCCCGGGCGGCGGAGGCGGTATCATAATACCAGTCGCCGGGCTCCGCGTCGGCGTAGCCGGGGTCGCCGCCGGGCTCCAGGGACAGCAGGCGGCAGATCAGGGCGAAGGCCTCCGCCCGCGTCAGGGCAGCGTCGGGGTTCAGATTGCCCGCGTGATCCCCCTGGAGCACTCCCCGGAGATACAGCTCCTTTGCGCCGCCGGGGTCGTTGTAGTACTCGTGCCCCTTCCAGACCGTGATGCAGTCGGGGAAGCGGTGCTCCTCCCCCTGAAAGACCTCCAGGGTCCGCTCCGCCTCCTCCGCTGGGACGGTGGCGAAGAGCCAGCCCTGCTGGTAGTCGCTGGTGAGGGGCACTGGCTCCCCCCGTGTCGGCGTACCGCACCGCGAGGAGGGTCTGCTCCGACCAATCCAGGGCCTCCCCTGGGGGCAGGGCACCCGGAGGGTCACATAATCTCCGCCCGGCTCGCTCCGGCTCCACCCCTTCGCCTCCTCTGCCGCCCGGGCGGCGGGGCACAGCAGGGCCAGACAGAGGCCCAGCGCCAGTATTCGCTTCATGGTACACACTCCCTTCAACATTCGATTCCTATTTGTATTATAGCTCCCCTGGTTTTCCCGGACAAGTTACAGAGCAATAACAAATGGTAAAAAAAGCTGGTACAGCCGGGGGGTTGACAGGGGGCGGTCTTTCTGTTATCTTAATACCCGACAGATGAATGCCCTGTGGCTTCCCGTTTATCACCGGATAAATGTGAAACGTGCCTGAACCGATTCCGTAGGTCTTAGAAGGAATCGGCCCAGGCACGTTTTTTGCCGCTCTGGGACGTTTTTAGGAGGGATCGGAGTGAAGCGGAGCTTTTTCCAGTATGTGAGCCTGAATGTGCTGGGCGCGCTGGGCCTGTCCGGCTACATCCTGGCCGACACCCTGTTTGTGGCCCACCGGCTGGGCACCGACGGGCTGGCGGCCCTCAACCTGGCCATCTCGGTCTTCGGCCTCATCAACGGGCTGGGGCTGATGCTGGGCATTGGCGGGCCACCCGGTACGCCATCTGCCGCACCCAGGGGGGACGGAGTACGGGCCGACCGCGCCTTCTCCCGCGCCCTGGCCTGCGGCGGGACGCTGGGCGGGCTACTGGCGCTGGCCGGTCTGCTGTGGGCCGTGCCGCTGGCCCGCCTGCTGGGGGCGGAGGGAGCCATCCTGCCCATGTGCTCGGTCTATCTGCGCACGGTGCTCTTCTTTGCCCCCTGCTTCCTGCTCAACCACATTCTCACCGCCTTCGTGCGCAACGACGGCAATCCCAAGCTGGCCATGGCCGCCATGCTGCTGGGCAGCCTTTCCAACATCGTGCTGGACTATGTGTTCCTCTACCCCATGGATATGGGCATCTTCGGCGCGGCCCTGGCCACCGGCATCGCCCCGGTGGTGGGCCTGTGCGTGTCCTCCCTGCACATCCTCACCCGCCGCAGCCACTTCCGCCTGCGCCCCTTCCGCCCCGCCCTCCGGCCGCTGGCGGATCTGGCCGGGCTGGGCAGCGCCGCCTTTCTCAACGAGTGCTCCTCCGGCCTGGTGCTGGCGGTCTTCAACCTTGTGCCGCTGCCGCCGCTTGACGGCTCCAAAATTCTGGCGGCGCTGCTTAGCGACCGCGCACGCTACAAGTTCTACCAGTACCAGAACATGCTCTCCATGATCGGCATGCTGCTCATTGTTTCCGGTGCGCTCACGGGTCCGCTGAGTGTGCTTGAAAACGCCGTATACGGCGGTGTGAGCTGGCTTGCGGCGTTGCCGTTCCGTCTGGTCGGCGTATTGTGATCGTGTATGAACATGGAAAAACGGAAACACTTTCCTATAAGCTCGATGTGTTTGAGGGTCCACTAGACCTGCTACTCAACCTCATCGCAAAAAACAAACTCAATATCTACGATATTCCCATCGCAGAGCTTTTAGAGCAGTACATGGCGCAGATCCACGAGATGCAGGCGGCAGATATGGACGTTGCGAGCGAATTTCTTGAGATGGCGGCGCGTCTTGTGCACATCAAAAGTGTTTCGCTGCTGCCGAAAAAGGAAGAGGAAGCGGCATTGAAACAAGAGCTGACCGGTCAGCTGCTTGAATATCAGCAGTGCAAGGAAGCGGCCATGCGTCTGCGCGAGCGGTTTTCGCTCGACGGCATCGTGCGTGCGCAGGCGGATATTCCCGCAGATCTCACCTATAAGCGCCATCATAAGCCGCAGGAGCTGCTTTCGGCGTATTTGTCGATGCTCGGCAAAAAGAAGCCGCCGGAGCCGCAAAAGCCGGAGGACACCATCTCAAAGCTCATCACGCGCCGTGTGGTCTCCGTGGCTTCGCAAATTGTTTTCGTGCTGCGCAGCCTGTGGAAAAAGCGGCATGTGTCGTTAAAAGAGCTGTTCCGCGGCAAAAACGACCCCTCGGAGCGTGTGGCGGCGTTCCTCGCCGTTTTGGAGCTTGTCAAGGACAAGCGATTGCGCGTGGACGGTGACGGCGAAGACTGCGAGATCAAACTGACGAACGGAGGCGAGTAAGCTGAATAAAAAGAAAATGCTCGGCATGATGGAGGCAATCTTATTCGCGTGCGGCGACCCGATCGACATCGATAAGCTGGCGCAGGCGCTTAACACCGAGGAAGAGAACGTTCTGGAGCTCAGCCGAACGCTTCAGGCGAAATACAATAAGGAAGAAAGCGGCATCCATTTGCTGCAATTAGACCACACCTTGCAGTTTGCCGTGAATCCCGTGTTTTTGGCACCGGTGCGCACAGCGTTAGACCTCAGAAGCAGCGCGCCGCTCTCGCAGGCGGCCATGGAGGTGCTGGCGGTCATCGCATATAATCAGCCTGTCACGAAAGCGTTTGTAGAGCAGGTGCGCGGCGTGGATTGCTCGGGCGTCATCGGCAGCCTGGTGCAGAAAGCGCTCATTGAAGAGCGCGGGCGACTCGACCTTCCCGGTAAGCCGCTATTATACGGCACGACGGAAAATTTCCTGCGCTGCATGGGTATCCGCTCGCTTTTGGAGCTGCCGCCTTTGCCGCAGGAGGAAGAAACCGAAAATGCACCTCAAAACGACGGGGCAGACAAAGCATGATCGTTTTATGGATTCTGCTCGGGCTTATCGCGCTGATTTTTCTTCTGCTGTGCATCCCTGTGCGGTTCGATCTGAACTATAACGGAGAGGCGACCGTTTTTATACGGTATCTCTTTTTAAAATACCGCGTGCTTCCCGCACCGGAGCCGAAAAAAGAGAAGAAACCGAGCGAAAAAAAGTCTGAAGAAAAAGCCAAGGAGAAAAAGCCGAACCCGCTTTTGCGGCAGGTGAAAAAATATAAGGAAGCCGAGGGACTTACGGGGCTTTTAACGCTCGCGAAAGATTTGTTAAAGGCCACCGGCACGCGCTTTGGAAAGCTTTTAAAGCACATAAAGCTAAAAGATTTCGACCTATACGTGCTCGTCGGCGGCGGGAAAGATGCCGCCGAAATTGCTATCCTGTACGGAGAGGTGTGTGCGGGCGTGTACCCGGCTGTGTCGGTCTTGCTCGGCTTAACAAACTGCAAGTCGCCGCATGGACGTGTTTCCGTCGATCTCGATTACAGCGTGAAGGAACCGAAGGTTTTATGTATGGCAAGCGGCGCGGTGCGTCCGCTGTTCGTCGTGCATCACGGGGTGCAGTTTATACTGCGCACGATATTGCCGTTTTACAATAAATTTCAAAGTGCCGGAAAGCCTGCCGTAAAATCCGCAGCACCGGCAGCAAATAAAAAGGAGAGAACAACATGAGTGAAAATAAGGTCAACAACCTGCTCGGCGTTTCCATGGATAAAATTAAGGAAATGGTGGACGTGAACACCGTTATCGGCGATCCCATCACCGCGCCGGACGGCACCACGGTCATCCCTGTTTCGCGTGTGAGCTACGGCTTTGCAGGCGGCGGCTCCGACCTGCCTTCTAAAGCGCAGCCGGAAAAGGGCCTCTTTGCCGGCGGCAGCGGCGCGGGCATTACCATTCAGCCTATTGCGTTTTTGGTAATCTCGAACGGCAATGTGCGCATTTTGCAGATTGAGCCGTATGTTTCGTCTGTCGATCGTGTTGTGGCGAGTGTGCCGGATGTAGTGGACAAGATCGCCGGACTTTTCAACAAGGATAAGAAAGACAAAGAGGACGAGGATATTTCCCTGCCCCCGCAGTATTGATTGTATAATCCAGCCGCCTGCCGCGTATACATGCCGTGGCAGGTGGTGATTTTTGCGAAAGATACTTTGTGTTTTGCTGGCGGTCGTTTTTGTGTGGGGCAGTCTGCCGGTTTCGGCAGAGACGGCGGAGTCCGTAAGCGTTTCGGCGTATGCCGCCGTACTGTATGAGCCCGTGAGCGGCACGGTCTTATTTGAAAAGAACAGCCGCGAGGTACTGCCCGTTGCGAGCACGACGAAGATCATGACGGCGCTGTTGGCATTTGAAAGTGAGCATAGGGGTGATCCCGTGACAATCACGCCGGAAATGATAAGCGTGGAGGGCTCCTCTATGGGGCTGCGCGCCGGGGAGGTGCTTGCACTCGGCGACATCGCCCGCGGCATGATGATGGCCTCCGGCAACGATGGTGCGAATGCGATAGCGCTGTATCTGTCCGATTCGGCGGAAGCATTTTCCGAGAAGATGAACGCGCGTGCCGCAGAGCTTCATATGATGCAGACGCATTTCGTCACGCCCTCGGGGCTCGATGCCGAGGGGCACGGCTCCACGGCGTATGACATGGCGCTGCTTGCCGCGGAAGCGATGCAAAATGAAGAGTTTGCCGCCGCGGTGGGGCAGACGACGCTTTCCGTGCCGTTTATTTCGCCCGAAAAAACCGTGCGATATGAAAATCACAATCGTTTACTAAAGCTGTACCCGGACTGTACGGGCATCAAAACGGGCTTTACGAAAAAGGCCGGGCGCTGCCTTGTGTCTTCCGCAGAGCGGGACGGCGCACGGCTCATTTGTGTGACATTAAATGCCCCGGACGACTGGAACGACCACATGAATTTGTACGATTACGGCTTTGCACAGCTTGCAGAGCGAACATATACGGCGGATTTTCAGCCGGTTTCGCTTCCCGCTGTCGGCGGTGAAAAAGAGTGCATAAGTCTCACGCTCCAAACGCAGGAAAGCGCCGTTTTGCCGAAAGATGTGACGGTCACGGCGGGGTGCATTCTGCCGCGATTTGTGTATGCGCCGGTAGAAAAAGGCGACGTAATCGGCTGCGTGCGATACAGCGTGAACGGCAAGGTTCTAAAGGAAACACCGCTTGTTTCAAGCGAAGATTGTGCTTTGCAAAAGGACGAACGCACGTGGTTTCAAAAGTGGTTTGCCCGCTTTTTGAGAAGCACAAGCTTTATAAATTGAGAGATACAGAGAAAGGTTTTGAACTATGGCTAAAGATACAAGACTGCAAAAGATGCTTGCGGAGTGCGGCATCGCTTCGCGCCGCAAGGCAGAGGAGATGATCGCGGCGGGGCGCGTTGCGGTCAACGGCGTCCGCGCGCAGATCGGCGACAAGGTGGACGTGAAGAAAGACAAGGTTACCGTAGACGGTCAGCGCGTGCAGACCGTGGACGAAAAGATGTACATAATGGTGCATAAGCCGCGCGGCTATTTGACCTCCATGTCCGACGACCGCGGCAGAAAGTGCGTCAGCGAGCTTGTGGAGGAGCTGCCTGTGAGATTATTCCCCATCGGCCGTCTCGATAAAGACTCCGAGGGCTTGCTGCTCATGACAAACGACGGCGATTTTGCAAATCTCATCGCGCACCCGTCTACACATGTGCCGAAGGTGTACCGTGTTACGGTGCGCCCCGGCGTAACGGAAGAACAGCTGACGCGCCTTGCGGTCGGTGTGGAAATCGACGGCAGAATGACCGCCCCGGCTTCCGTGCGTGTTTTGGAGCAGCAGCCCGGCCGCGTGGTGCTGGAATTCGTGCTGCATGAGGGCCGCAACCGCCAGATCCGCAACATGTGTGAAGCAGTGGGCCTTGAAGTGGCCAGACTGAAGCGCACGGCCATCGGCGCGGTGAAGCTCGGCATGCTGCCGCAGGGGCGCTTCCGTGATCTGACCCCGGACGAAGTGCGCAGATTACGCGCCGCCGCACAGAAAAAAGGAAACGCGCAGAACACACAGCGCGAGGAGGAAAAACAAAATGCTGCAAATCGTACCAATGGCGGAAAAAACAGAAGAAGCCGCCCTGCTGGCAAAAACAGAGGGCGCACCCGATAACGGCCGTGTGCTTGTGATGACGGATGGCGAAGAAAGGCTCGGCTATGTCGTCGTCGCGCTTGAAGACGACACGCTTGTGTTCTACGGCTTTTCCGTCTCCGGGCAGACCGATTTCACAAAAGCAAAGCCCGACCCCATGACGACTTTTGTGCTCGATACACTTATGCGCTCCGCCGCGTCGTTCGGCGAGACGAACGGCATGAATCACATTCGCACCGCGTTCCCGGATTTTTTTGATTTCTTCAAGCAGCGCGGGTTTACGGTTGCGGAAGATCACGCCGAAGCGCCGATGAGCCTCATCGTGCATTACGAATAAACCCCAAAAATGCCGCAAAGCGAAACCTCTTTATGCGGTATTGCCTCAAAATTGCCGCGGGCTGCTGCCTGCGGTGTTTTGTTTTTTCCGAAAATTCCGATTTTCGCCTGCGATAGGTTGCATTTTCCGGCTTAAAATGGTAAAATATCTTGATAGAATTAAAGTCGGGTACTATGTCCTCTGTGAGGAACACAAAATATCCCGAAAAACATAGACAGAATTTTAGAAAAGAGATGATCCTATGCTGAAAAGCATGACCGGGTACGGCCGCTGCGAAGAAACCGTCAACGGCAGACACATTACGGCGGAGCTGAAATCGGTCAACCACAAGTATTTTGAGTTTTCTCCCCGTGTGACGCGCGGCTACGGATTCCTTGAGGATAAGCTGAAAACCTACGTGCAGAGCCGTGTGGCACGCGGCAAGATCGATTTTTATTTGAGCATTGAGACACTGGAGGACACGGATGTCGTCGTCAGTGTGAACCACTCGCTTGCCGCGGGTTATATTGCGGCGTTCCGCGAGCTTTCCGAGCGCTACCATCTGCCGGACACCGTTACCGTCAATTCTCTTTCGCGCTACCCCGATATTTTTTCCGTGCACAAGGCGCCGGAGGATGAGGAAGCCATTTGGGCAGACGTGAAGCAGGTTGCTGAAAAAGCGGTGGACGCGTTTATTCAAATGCGCGAAACGGAGGGGCAGCGTCTTTACGAGGACGTCATGTCGCGTGCAGAGACGATTTTAAACATCGTCGGGCAGATTGAAGAGCGCTCCCCGGAGACCGTCACGGAATACCGCGAGCGTCTGGAAGCAAAGCTGCGCGAGGTACTGAATGACACCACGATTGACGAGCAGCGCATTTTGACCGAAGCCGCCATTTTTGCGGATAAGGTCGCCGTGGCGGAAGAAACCGTGCGTCTGCGCAGCCATTTCGACCAGCTTAAGGCGTTCTTGAGCGCCGAAGAGCCCTCCGGTCGAAAAATGGATTTTCTTGTACAGGAAATGAACCGCGAAGCGAATACGATCGGCTCGAAGGCCAGCGATTCCAAGATTGCCTACATGGTGGTGGATATCAAGGCCGAGATTGAAAAGATCCGCGAGCAGATCCAGAACATCGAGTAAGGAGCGTTTATTATGCAGCTTGTGAACATCGGCTTTGGCAACATGATTTCCGCAGAGCGCATGATCGCCATTGTCAGCCCGGAATCCGCGCCGATTAAGCGCATCGTGCAGGATTCAAGGGAACGCGGCGCCTTGATCGATGCCACGTGCGGCAGAAAAACGCGCACCGTCATCATCATGGACAGTGACCATGTGGTGCTTTCCGCTTTGCAGCTGGAGACCGTTGCAAACCGCTTTAACACCGGCGAAAAAGCAGAAGACCCCGTTGAAGCGGAAGCCCCGAATGTATAAATAACGGAAAAGAAAGGAATGTTTCCGATGAAAAAAAGAGGACTGCTTGTTGTCGTTTCATCGCCTTCCGGCGGCGGCAAGGGGACCATTTTAAAAGAATTGTTCCGCCGCAATGAGAATCTTAAAATGTCCGTTTCCGCCACCACGCGCGCCCCGCGCCCGGGGGAGGAACACGGCGTGCACTATTACTTCATCACAAAAGACGAGTTCAAAACGAACATCGAAAACCATGCGATGCTCGAATATGCAGAATATTGCGACAACTTCTACGGCACGCCGAAAGCGCCGGTTGAAAAGTGGCTTGAGGAAGGGCGCGATGTCGTGCTTGAGATTGAGGTGCAGGGCGGCAGACAGATTAAAAAAGTCGCGCCGGACTGCGTGAGCCTTTTCATCCTGCCGCCGTCCTTAAAGGTGCTTGAAAAGCGTCTGCGCGGCAGAGGCACCGAAACAGAAGAAGTTATAGAGAAGCGCCTCGCTGCCGCGGCAGACGAGATCCGCTGCGTAAAAGATTACGATTACGCCGTCATCAACGACACGGTCGAACAGGCCGTGCTTGATATAGAAGCCATTTTAGCCGCGGAGAAGCTGCGTGTTTCCCGCGAAAAAGATATAGCAGAAAGGATCCTGAACCATGCTTAAACCGTCCTGTAACATCATTAAAACCCCGCACAAGAGCTATTATTCCGTTGTTATCGCCGTTGCAAAGCGCGCAAGAGAAATTACACAGGAAGCGGAAGACAACAATGAAATCATCGTTGAAAAGCCGGTTGATCTGGCCGTGCAGGACTTCGTCGATGAGAAGTATAAGATCATCGAGCCGGACGAGATTGACGGCTAATTTACCGTAAAGGGAGTTTTTGCTTTGCTGGCGCAGTTGGCCTTGGAGAATACCACATATCGGTTTGATAAACCGTTTACGTATAGTGTGCCGCAGGCATTGGAAACGGCGGTACGTCCGGGTGTACGCGTTACTGTGCCGTTCGGCGCAGGCAACCGCACGCGCGTCGCCATGGTGCTCTCTACGTCGTATGAAAGCGGCGCAGGGCAAAAGCTGAAAGCCATCGCGTCTGTTTTGGACAAAGAGCCGCTTTTGGATGACGAAATGCTGGCGCTCATCCCATGGATGAAAAGCCGCTGCTTCTGCACACTGTACGATGCCGTAAAGGTCATGATTCCCGCCGGCATCGGCTATAAGCTCGTAAACCGCTATCGCATGAATGCCGCGTTCAAAAACTATGACCGCGAAGCGTTCACGGATACCGCGTGGCAGATTATCGTGGCGCTGACGGCGGCAAAAAACGGACTTACCGGCGCAGAACTCACCGAAAGGCTCGGCATAGAAGAAAAAAGCAGCGATCTGCTTTCGCTGCTCGAAAACGGCACGGTCATACGCGAAAACGCGGCGTCCCGCAATGCGGCGGATGCCACTACGCGCATGGTCTGTGCCGTGCCGGATTTTTCCGGCAAGCTGACTCCGAAGCAACAAAGCGCGTTCGATACGCTGTGCGCCATCGGCACCGTAACCGTGCGCGAGCTGAGCTACTATACCGGCGTGAGTGCGGGCATCATCCGCACGCTTGCCGATAAGGGCGCAGCGGAGATTTTTGAAGTCGAGCGCTTCCGACGCCCAAAGCAGGAAATGGCAGACATCAGGCTGCCGCAGACGCTTTCGGCAGAGCAGGTGGATGTGGCAAATGACATTCTGCGCGAATGCGATGCGGCAGAACCGATGGTCGGTCTGCTCTACGGTGTAACGGGCTCCGGTAAAACCGCCGTGTTCCTGCATGTCATTCGCCATGTGCTTACGGTTGGCAAGGGCGTCATCGTCACGGTGCCGGAAATTTCTCTTACCCCGCAGACGCTTGCCGTGTTTACGGCGGCGTTCGGCGATACCGTTGCGGTTTTCCACAGCGGGCTTTCCGTTGGCGAGCGCATGGATGAGTGGAAGCGCGTGCGCACCGGCAGGGCGAAAATTGTCGTCGGCACGCGTTCTGCCGTGTTCGCGCCTGTGCAGAATCTCGGGCTCATCGTCATGGACGAGGAGCAAGAGAGTACGTATAAATCGGAGAGCACGCCGCGCTACCACGCACGGGACATCGCGAAGTTTCGCGTGAATTATAACCGCGCTTACTGCCTTTTATGCTCCGCTACGCCGTCTGTTGAGTCCTACTACATGGCGCAAAGCGGCAAGTACCGCTACCACGCGCTGCACCACCGCTACGGCGATGCCGTTGTGCCTGCGGTGCAGCTTGTCGATATGAACAACGAAGATCTCTACCGCGGCAAGCCGATGATCAGCATGGCGCTGGCGCGTGCGGTCTCCGAAAATATCCGCGCGGGCAGGCAGTCCATTTTGCTGCTCAACCGCCGCGGCTACCACACGTATGCCGTGTGCAAGGACTGCAAAACGGTCGCCGCGTGCCCGAACTGCTCCATTTCCATGACATACCACGCGGCGAATAACCGCCTGATGTGCCACTACTGCGGCCATTCCGAACCTGCTTACGTGCGCTGTAAGGCGTGCGGCGGTGAGCTGACCTTTTCCGGCGGCGGCACGCAGAAGGCGGAGGATCAGCTGCGGGAGGCGTTCCCGGAGGCGCGCATTCTGCGCGTGGATACCGATACCACCGCGAACAAATACGCACTTGAAAAGAAGCTCAACGCATTTGCAAACGGCGAGTATGACATCATGATCGGCACGCAGATGGTTGCAAAGGGGCTTGATTTCGAGAACGTCACGCTTGTCGGCGTACTTTCGGCAGATCAGTCCTTATACAGCGATGATTACCGCAGCAACGAGCGCACATTCGACTTGCTTACACAGGTCGTGGGGCGTGCGGGGCGCGGGCGCTACCGCGGCATGGCGCTCATTCAAACGCATGTGCCGGAAAACCCGTACCTGCACCTTGCCGCCGCGCAGGATTACGAAAGCTTTTTTGAAACGGAAATTCGTTTCAGAAGGGCCATGCTGTATCCGCCGTTTGCGGATCTTTTGCAAATCGGCTTTGTGGGCGAAAAGGAAGACACCGTGCGTGCGGCAGCGGAGCATTTCTCCGCGCTGCTTGCAGAGACGTTCCGCCGGGACTATCCCAATTTGCCGCTGCGTTTATTACGCGCCTCTGCGGCATCCGTGTCACGTATGGGCGGCAAATACCGATATAAGATTATTATGAAATACAAGAATTCCAAGGCGTTTCGGGATGCCATCGCGTCTCTTTTAGGCGTTTTTTCAAGCGATAAGCGCTTTTTGAGCGTCACCGCGTATGCAGACCCGAACCCCGACGCGATTTTGTAACAGAAATTTGAATTCACAGGAAAGGAGTGCCGCAAATGGCGCTTAGAAATATTGTGAAAAAGGGCGACGACGTGCTGACCAAAATGTGCCGCCCGGTCGAAAAATTCGACGAGAAGCTTTGTACGCTGCTTGACGATATGTACGAGACGATGGAGGACGCAAACGGCGTCGGCCTTGCTGCACCGCAGGTCGGTTTGCTGCGCCGTATCGTCGTTATCGATGTCGGCGAGGGCCGCATTGAGCTTATCAACCCGGAAATCATCAAAACCTCCGGCGAGCAGGACGGCGCAGAGGGCTGCCTCTCGTTCCCGGGTGAGTTTGGCATGGTCAAGCGCCCTATGAACGTCACCGTCCGCGCACAGGACAGAAACGGTAAAACGTTTGAAATCAGCGGCACAGAGCTGCTGGCCCGCGCGTTCTGCCATGAAATTGACCACCTGAACGGCGTATGCTTTGTCACGCGCGCCAGCCGCATGCTGGAGCCGGACGAGTTGGAAAGCTAAGACAGAATTTAGAGAAAAAGGAGGAATTTCCATGCGCATCGTATTCATGGGCACACCGGATTTTGCCGTACCGAGCCTCAACGCGCTTCTGGAGCGCGGCCATGAGATTTTGGCGGTCTATACCCAGCCGGATAAGCCGAAGGGCAGGGGGCACAAGCTGCTGCCGCCGCCCGTAAAAGAAACGGCAATGGCACACAATATTGAAGTGCGCCAGCCGACGACATTTAAAAATAATGAAGACGAAATAGCGTATTTGAAGGCGCTTGTGCCGGAGCTCATCGTTGTTGCGGCGTATGGAAAGATTCTGCCGCCGCGTGTGCTGAACATCCCGCCGTGTGGGTGCATCAACGTGCACGGCTCTTTGCTGCCGAAGTACCGCGGCGCCGCGCCGATCCAGTGGGCGGTGCTGAACGGCGATAAAATCACCGGTGTGACCATCATGCAGATGGCAGATGGCATAGACACCGGCGACATGCTGGCGAAAGCGGAAACGCCTATTGGTGAAGACGAGACTGCAGGCGAGCTTTTCGACCGCCTGATGGTGCTCGGTGCTGAGCTACTCGTCGATACCATTGATAAGCTCGACACCATCACCCCGCAGCCGCAGAACGATGCGGAAGCAATCCACGCGCCGATGATCCGTAAGGAGATGGGCGCAATCGATTGGACACAGCCCGCCGAGCGCGTTCACGACCTTGTGCGCGGTTTGAACCCGTGGCCGTCCGCGTTTTTCACGATAGAGGGCAAGCGCATGAAGCTGCACAGGACGAAAGTCGTTGTCGGCAAAGGCGAACCGGGAGAAATTGCGGTGATCGGCGGCGAAATGGCTGTTTGCTGCGGCGAAAATGCCGTGCAGCTCATGGAAATTCAGCCGGAAAACGGTAAGCGTATGCGCGGCAGCGATTATCTGCGCGGTCACGCGATAGAAGCAAAGGCGAAGGTTCAATAATATGGCGACTTCTTCCCGAAAAACGGCGCTTACGGCGCTTTCCGAGGTGACGGAAAACGAGGGCTACTCGAACATCGTCATCGATAAAGCCATTCGCGCGGCGGAGCTTTCTCCGCGCGACGCGGCGCTGACCTCCACCATTTTCTATGGCGTTTTGGAAAAGCGTCTGACGCTCGATTTTTATATTCGCAAGTTCCTCGCAAAACCGAAGCAGAAGCTGGACGGCACGGTGCTCAACATCTTGCGTATCGCCGTGTACCAAATGATGTACCTTGACCGTGTGCCGGATTCCGCCGCCGTGAACGAAGCCGTTTTGTGCGCGGCAGAATATCGGCGCGGGCAGTATAAAAACTTCGTGAACGGTGTGCTGCGCAGCTTTGCGCGCGGTTGGCATGAGGTAATAATTCCCGAAGATGACCTCAGCGTTCGCTATAACATTCCGCAGCCGATCATCGAGAGCTTTAAAAAGGATTACGGCGAGACCGTTTGCATAGATTTGTTAAAGGCTATGTCCGAACGGGCGGAAACGTATATCCGCATAAATCCGCTAAAGACCACGGCGGACGATTTGATACAATCGCTGCCGGAAAACACCGCGGAGAAAGCGGTGCTCCAAAACGCCCTTTGCGTGCACGGCACGGGCGATGTTACCGGTTTGCCGGGCTTTGCGGAAGGCAAATTCCATGTGCAGGATCTTTCTTCGCAGCTTTTGTGTGCGTTTGTTTCACCGCAACCCGGAGAGCGGCTTGCGGATGTCTGTGCAGCGCCGGGCGGCAAGAGCTTCACGCTTGCGGAATACATGGAAAACACAGGCGTGCTCGATGCGTTCGATTTATACAAAGGTCGCGTGAACCTCATCAAAAAAGGCGCGGAGAGATTAGGCTTGAGCATCATTCACGCCGCCGTGCGCGATGCCGCGACCGGTGTGTGTGAAAAGCAGTACGACCGCGTGCTGTGCGATGTGCCATGCTCCGGACTCGGGGTTATTCGACGCAAGCCGGAAATCCGCTACAAAAAGCAGGAGAGCTTTAAAGAGTTGCCTGCGTTGCAGCTCAAAATTTTGGAGCATTCCGCACAACTTGTACGTCCGGGCGGTATGCTGTTTTATTCCACGTGCACGTTGCGCAATGCGGAAAACGGCGCGGTGGTGACCGAGTTTTTAAAGCGCCACCCGGAGTTTGAACCGTATGATCTGCCCGAAACGGAGGGCATCTCCCACATGGTGAACGAACCGAAATTCATGCGCACCATGATGCCTATGGACCACGGCGGAGACGGCTTTTTCGCCGCTGCCATGCGCAGAAAAACAGAAACAGGGAAGGAGACGAAGCGTTGACCGATATAAAATCCATGCTGCTTTCGGAGCTGCAGGAGGACTTTGCCTTGCGCGGCTTGCAAAAATTCCGCGCAGCGCAGGTATACCGCTGGCTGCATCAGCGCGGCGCGACCTCGTTTGACGAGATGACGGACCTTTCCAAAGACCTGCGCGTTGCTTTAAAAGAAAGCTTCGAAATACGAAATACGGAGATCGCCATTCGGCGCGTTTCCAAAATAGACGGCACTAAAAAGTATCTTTTCCGCTTGAACGACGGTGAGATGATTGAATCCGTCCTCATGAAATATAAACACGGCTACTCCATTTGCATTTCCACACAGGTAGGCTGCAAAATGGGCTGCACGTTCTGTGCCACGGGCAAAAGCGGTTTTTCGCGCGATCTTTTGCCGAGTGAGATGATTTCGGAAATCCAAACGGCGCAGAAGGACATCGGCGAGCGCATCTCGAATGTCGTTTTGATGGGCATGGGTGAGCCGCTCGACAATTATAAGAATGTTTTAAGATTTTTGGAGCTTGTTTCGTCAGAAAACGGGCTTAATATAGGTATGCGGCATATTTCGCTTTCAACTTGCGGGCTTGTCGAAAAAATTTACGACCTTGCCGACCGCAAATTGCAGCTGACGCTTTCCGTTTCGCTGCATGCGCCGAACGACGAGATCAGAAGCCGCACCATGCCGGTCAACCGCAAGTGGAACGTGGAGCAGCTCTTAAAAGCCTGCCGCTATTATTCCGACGTAACGGGCCGTCGCATCTCCTTTGAATACGCCATGATCAGCGGTGTGAACGACAGCGATGCCTGCGCAAACGAGCTTGCATCCCGCCTGCGCGGCATCATCGCCCACGTGAACCTCATTCCGGTAAATGACGTCACCGGCACGGGCTACCGCAAAAGCGGGGAGGAGAGACTCAGAAAATTTACGGCGATCCTCGAAAAACGGGGCATCACCGCTACCGTCCGGCGCACGCTCGGATCGGATATAGAAGCGTCCTGCGGACAGCTCCGTCGACGCAATGAACAGGGAGGTACAGTCTAATGTACGCGGTATGCAAAACGGATATCGGACAGGTGCGCAGCTCTAACCAGGACATCTGCCGCTGTGGCACTTTTTCGGACGGCAGCGCGTGGACCGTGGTTTGCGACGGCATGGGCGGCGTAAACGGCGGCAACATTGCAAGCAGTGTTGCCTGCGACGCCATCTGCAAAGCGATCACGGAAAACTACACGCCGGATATGGAAGAAGACGCAGTGCGCGACATGATGCTGCATGCAATCAATGACGCGAACGCGGCGGTGCTGCACCGCGCGCAGGAAGACCCGGCCTTAAACGGTATGGGCACCACGGTCGTCGTCAGCATTGCGGCGGGCGGCGTGCTGCACATTGCCCACGCAGGCGACAGCCGCTGCTACTTAAAGACGGCGCTTGGCGTAAAACAGGTTACGACCGACCATTCCTTTGTGCAGCAGCTTGTGGAAAGCGGTGCCATCACGGAGGACGAAGCGCGTGTGCACCCGCAGCGCAACCTCATCACGCGCGTTGTGGGCGTGCACCCCGAGGTGGAGTGCGATTACGGCTGCTACAAATTCGAGCCCGGCGATCTGGCGCTTTCCTGCACAGACGGCCTGAGCAATTACTTAGAGCGCGACACGCTGCTGCTTTTCATCAGCAACTATCAGGGAGAAGAACTCGCCGATGAGCTGATCCGCTATGCAAACAGCAAGGGCGGCAGCGATAATGTGACCGTCGCGGTGATCGAGAACCGCTGAGAAAGGATGAAAACGAATGGATAAATATATTGGTAAACGTTTAGACGGCCGCTATGAGATCCACGAGCTTCTCGGCGTAGGCGGCATGGCGTATGTGTATAAGGCGTATGACAATATTGAAAGCGTTGGGTTGCCATTAAATTTTAAGGAAGAGCTTGCGGGCAACAGCGATTTTCTGCGTCGCTTCCGCAATGAATCGAAAGCCATTGCGGTGCTTTCGCACCCGAATATCGTCAAGGTCTATGATGTCAGCTTTGGTGACCGCATTCAGTACATCGTCATGGAGTATATCGATGGCATCACCTTGAAGCAGTATATTGAGCAGCAGGGCGAGATCAAATGGAGAGAGGCGCTGTATTTACGGTGCAAATCCTCCGCGCTTTGCAGCACGCCCACGAAAAGGCATCATTCACAGAGACATCAAGCCGCAGAACATCATGCTGCTCGAGGACGGCACCATTAAGGTGACGGATTTCGGCATCGCACGCTTCTCGCAGGCAGAAACGCAGACCATGACCGACAAGGCCATCGGCTCTGTGCATTATATCGCGCCGGAGCAGGCGCGCGGCGGTTATATCAACGATAAGGCCGATATTTATTCCGTGGGCGTCATGCTGTATGAAATGCTCACGGGTCAGCTGCCGTTCGTTGCGGATAACGCGGTTTCCGTCGCTATCATGCAGATGCAGGCAGAGCCCACACCGCCCTCGCGCATCAACCCGTCCATTCCGAAGGGCCTCGAAGAGATTACGATGCACGCCATGGAGAAAAACCCGGCGCAGCGCTTCCCCTCGGCAGCGGATATGCTGGAGGACGTGGAGCGCTTCCGCCGCAACCCGGAAATTGTGTTCCGCTACGGCGAGCAGGTTGACCGCGCGTATGCGGGCACCTCTGCGGATATTTACGGCAACGTGCAGCAGAACGCAGCGCCGCAGAAGTATAACGACAACTACGAGTATGAAGAAGAATATGTGCGTTCCAAAAACGGCGCGCGCGCTTCCAACATCATCAAGGGCATCGTGGCGGCTGTCATTGTTGTAGCCCTTGTGGTAGGAGGCATTTTCGGTTGGCGGTATCTTCAGAATCTGACGGCCTCCACAAACAAGACCTCTGATGAGATCGTCCTGCCAAACTTTGTCGGGAAGATTTATGCGTCCGATATTGAGGGGAACAGTGAATATGCGGACCTCACGTTTGAGATCACCTACGGCAACGTGCCCAGCAAGCAGCCGGGCGAGGTGCTGCGCCAAACCCCGGCGGCCGGCATGACCGTAAAAAAGGGCAAGACCGTTTCGCTCACCGTCAACGGCGAGGCCGAGCAGGTCGTTGTGGAAGACGTGAAGGGCTATAAGCAGCAGGATGCGTATGACGCGCTGAAGGCACTGAACCTTTCGCCGAAGATTCAGGCAGTCGCCGATGACGACACCGCAGTCGGTTACGTCGTCAAGACCGACCCGGCGGCAGGCTCTACCGTTTCTACCGGCACCACGGTCACAATCTACGTCAGCTCCGGCCCGTCTACGGAAAGCGCCGTGATCCCGAACATCGTCGGCTACCAGTACAGCGCCGCGAAAGAGGAGCTGGAAGCCGCAGGCTTTGTGGTCACAGCAGAATACGACGACGAGAGTGACAAGGACGAAAACACCGTGCTTTCCGTTTCCCCGAACGAGGGCGAAAAGGCGAAGAAGGGCTCGGTCGTCACCGTAACGGTCAGCTCCGGCAAGGGCGCACAGAAAGATGTCTATTACGATATTCCGCTGCCCGGCGGTGTATCGGATGATCTTACGATGAAGATCTACGTGGACGGTACGCTCATTGAGACGCGCACGGTGAACCCCTCGACTTCTCCGTACTCCAACATGACGTTCACGGGCAAAGACCGCGCGAACCTTGTCATCACGCTGAACGACCAGCAGTATATCACGGCGGAGATTGATTACACCACGCAGAGCATCAACGTGACCTCGCAGCAGTCGTATGCAACGCCGGAGCCGGAACCGACCCCGACGCCGGACAACGGCGGTGACATGAGTGAATCCGACGGCTCGGTCACGGCGCACGAAGATTAATATGGGCGAAATGAAAGAAGGGCTGGTCATCAAGGGCATCGGCGGGTTCTACTACGTGCATTGCGGCGATGTGTTGCACGCCTGCCGCGCAAGAGGCAAGTTCCGTAAAGATAAAATTTCGCCGTATGCCGGCGACCGCGTCCGCATTGAAGTGGACGCGAACGATGAGGGTTACGTGCAGGAGATTTTGCCGCGCAAAAACTTTCTTGTGCGCCCGCCGCTTGCAAACCTCGATAAGCTGTTTGTCGTGTCTTCCGTCTGCGACCCACAGCCCAGCACCCTCATCATCGATAAAACCATCGCCGCGGCGGAGCTAAAGGGCATCGAGCCTGTGCTCGTGTTCACAAAGACCGACCTAAGCGATACGACGGAGCTGAAAGACATTTACGGCAGCATCGGCATTCGGTGCTACTTCGTCTCGGCGGCGGACGGCGTGGGCGTGGATGACCTGCGCCCGGAGCTTACGGGCTGCATCTCCGCATTTACGGGTAACTCCGGCGTGGGCAAATCCACGCTTTTGAACCTGCTTGTGCCGGAGCTGGAGCTTGCGACGGGTGAGACCAGCAAAAAGCTCGGCCGCGGCCGCCACACCACGCGTCACGTGGAGCTGTACCCCGTGGAGGGCGGCTATGTGGCCGATACGCCCGGCTTTTCCACCATGGATATTGAGCGCTACGAGCTGTTCCGCAAGGAGGAGCTGCCGGAGGGATTCAGGGAGTTTGCGCCGTACCTCGGCGAATGTAAATTTACCTCCTGCTCGCATACCTGCGAAAAAGGCTGCGCGGTATTGAAGGCTGTGGAAGAGGGAAAAATTTCCCGCTCCCGCATAGACAGTTACATTGCAATGTATAACGAAGTGAAGGACATAAAGGAATGGCAGTTATCAAAGACAAAAAATGTATGATCATCGGCGCGGCTCCGCTGGCGTCCGGCGCCGTTTTTGAAGAATTCGATCCGAAAGAGCACTACGTCATCTGTGCGGATGCGGGCTACGACACCGCTGTGCAGTACGGCGTTCGCCCCGACCTTGTCATCGGCGATTTTGATTCCGCCGCAAAGCGTCCGCCGGAGACGATCCGCACCATTAAGCTCCCCGTTGAAAAGGACGTTACCGATATGATGGGCGCCGTCATGGTGGGGCAGAAGCTCGGCTACAAGACATTTGTGCTTATCGGCGGCCTCGGCGGCGACCGCTTCGATCACTCCATGGCGAACCTCGATGTGCTTTTGTATATCTCCAAGCGCGGCGGCAGCGCGGTGCTGTGTACGGAAGACACCAAAGTGTTCGTTGTGCGCTGTGGGCGCATTGTGCTGACGGAGCTGAAAGGCGCCACGGTCTCCGTGTTCCCGTTTGACGGCTCTTCCTGCAACCTGACGTATGAGGGTCTTCAGTATCCGCTGGAGAAAAAAGACCTCTCTGCGGGTTCGTCTTTAATGGGCGTGAGCAACTGCATCATCTCCGACCGTGCGGAAATTCGCGTGAACATCGGCTGTGCGCTCGTCATTGTCTACACGCCGAAGGATATGCCGGCAGAACCGCCGCAAAGCGAGATTCAAAGCCGCCTGCCCGAAACGGAAGACAAAAAAGATACCGAAAAATAATCCGTAACCAAATGATGCACCTCCGTATATACTGGAATGACCCCGTAAGGGAGCTTCGGTAAACGGAGGTGCTTTTCTATGCGAATGCCGAAATGCTGCAATAACCCATGCTTTCGGGACCGAAAACTGCGCGCACTGTGCGCCGTTTCATTCGGACTCGGCATGGTGCTTGCACAGATCTCCCCGGAGGGGCTCGTGCTGTTCATCGCCGCCGTGATTCTTGTCGCACTCGGCGTAGCGGTGCTGCGCACATTATGATCTCGGAAAGGAACGGTATTTTATGAAGGTCGTCATCGTCAACGGCAAAGGGTTCATCGGCTTCATGCTGCGGCATATGTTCGGCATCAGAAAGCTGCCGCAAGAGACATAACACAAAACTGCACATAACAAAAAGGCTCACTGCGGGGGAACAGTGAGCCTTTTGCGTATTACGTTATGATTGAATTTAGGAAAGCTTAGATCACGTTATATTCCTTGAGCAGCTTTTCAATGTCCGTATGCTCAATTTTCTTCAGCGCTTCTTTCAGAACAAGGCGCTCGATGAGGCCGAGGTCCATATCGGTCACTTTCTTGCCGTCGCGGAGTTTAACGGTGGCATCAAGTAGTGCGCGTAAATCGTATACGCTGCCCCAGACCTCCGGCACGCCACGGTCTACGTTCAGCAGCGTGTATACGGCCTCCATGCCGGTACGCATGGAGTATTCCGTCGTGAAAATGGTGTCGCGCTTCGTTTCGGCGAACTGACCGAGGAACGCGAAGTTCACAGCGCCCGCAGGCACAACGTCCGGGCGGTCGCCGTATGCGCGAGGCATGAAGAATGCGGTGATATACGGCATCATGCACGGCACGGTGTTGGCGCTCGTCTCCGCAAGATCTTCAATCTGATCCTCCGGTACACCGATGTGATACAGCCATTCCATGCAGATCTCCTTGCCGGTGCACTCGCGCATCGGCTTTTTGACGTAATCGCCGGGCTTGTCGGAGAACAGGCCATAGACCCACACAAGGCAGTGACCCTTCGGCTGTGCTTTGAACTGCGGCTGGCGGTTGATGGTCCAGCTTAAAAGCCAGGAGGAGTCCTTTACGGAAACAATGCCGCCGGTGACGACCTTGCCGGTGAACGGGTCGCGCTTGCAGATGTTCTTGATATACGGAATGATGCGGTCGTCGAGCGTCTCAACGGTGGCGCTCATCCAGTTCGTCTGCTCAGGATCGCTGCAGAACTTATCCGGGTGACCGAAAGAGGGGTCCTGCGCGGCAATTTTGCGCCACATATCCCAGCCGCCGCTCTCGCGGATTCGGTATTGAACTTAGCCGGCGTGTTCTGGTCACCGATAGAGGAATTCTCCACGCAGCCGCCGTTCGTGATGAACACAA
>ENA-OQHN01000195-OQHN01000195.1-human-gut-metagenome-genome-assembly--contig:-NODE-195-length-23339-cov-4.385663_pt1 | contig 23339 bp, 21 predicted proteins | sample MGYA00242564_ERZ504721 | MGnify/ENA primary metagenome ERZ504721 (study PRJEB26092, sample SAMD00036212) | human gut metagenome | host: Homo sapiens | study: EMG produced TPA metagenomics assembly of...
ACACATTGTCGGGGCTTTCCGTAAGCTCGTAATTGTGCATCTTCTCCGTCATTTCCTCCTGCGTATAGTGCGAAAGGTTGAACGAGAAGTCCTCCGGACTCGTCACGGTCACAGCGCCCGCGCCGTCCGTGATCGTCACCCGCGCACAGCCGAAGTGGCTGCCGTTCTCCTGCGGCTTCACGTAGTCCTCAAAAAGGTCGTCCGCCGTCTGCGCAAAGTGACCCAGCGAAGACGCATGGTGCTTGTCGCAGTACGATTCATACGGGCCGTAGCCGTAATATTCCGCCGTGTCAAACGACTTCGGCAGGAACATTCTAAGGCCGAATCTCGGCAGGAACGGACGCTCCATGTCGCGCTTACCGTTGATCTCCGCTCTTACCTTGCCCTCGGCGTCCACCGTAAAGCGGCAGTCAAGGTGCAGGAACGGTCTGCGGTACACCGCCGCAAGGCTCAGCTTGCAATCGATCACAACAACGCCGTCTTCCTCTTTCGCGTTGCAGGCATAGACTTTTATCGCGGGTTCGTTGTAGCCGGCCTGCTCCCATTCCTTGCGCACAAACTGGTCGTTGTCCGTCGGTGCACGCCACACATTCCACGTCATCGGGCGGGTCATGATGTTCACATTGTTCTTCACCATAGACGTAAACACGCCCTCGGTCTTCGAGAACACATAACGGAAGCTGTCGCCCGTCACCGTCACGGCGCGGCTGTCCTCCTCCGCAACAACAAAGCCCTTTCTAAGCGCTTCTTCCTTGCGTGCCCCGCGGGAAACGATCAGCTGGTCAAAGCCGAGCGGGTGTCCCTTCTCAAAGAACACGCTGTCGTTCTTCTTCGCGCTGTACTGCAGAAGCACCGCCACGTCGCCCTCCGTCGGAATTGCATCCGGCAGCGTAATGACACCGCTTTCGTGCGGGGCAATCTTGATGTCGTCCATCACGCCGCAGGCCACCGTATCGCCGTCCTGCTGAATTTCCCAGGAAAGCGTCAAAAATTCTTCCGTGTTCGTAAAATCGCGGTAATTCGTCAGCTGAATTTCCCCCGTTTCGCGGTTCACAAGCGCCGCGCGCACCGGGCGAATGACGTTTTTATATTCGAGTAAACCCGTATGCGGTGTACGGTCGGGGTACACAAGGCCGTCCATGCAGAAGTTGCCGTCGTGCGGATATTCGCCAAAATCGCCGCCGTAGCGGAAAATATCGCGGTTGTCGGGCGTCGTACCGCCGTAAACGGCGTGGTCGCACCATTCCCAAACAAAGCCGCCCATAAAGCGGTCATACTTCATGATAAGCTGCTGGTACTGCTCCGCATCTCCGGGGCCGTTACCCATCGCGTGGATGTACTCGCAAAGCACCAAGGGCTTCGTGTACTTCGGGTCGACCATATATTCATCAATCCACTCCGGCGCCGAGTACATGCGGCTCTCCGTCGTCAGGGAAGACAGGTCGTTCTTGTGGCCGCGCGCATCGTAATACGTGTTCTCGTAGTGCGTCAAGCGGGACGGGTCATATTCGCGCACCCATGCGCCGGCCTTCTCAAAGCTCGGGCCCCAGCCGGTCTCATTGCCGTAAGACCACATCAGCACGCACGCGTTATTCTTGTCGCGGATGACGCTGCGCTGAATTCTGTCCATAATCGCCTTGTCGAAAATCGGGTTCAGTGCATTGTCCGCGTATTCGTCCATGCCGTAGCCGCCGGTCTGCGCCGCCGCACCGTGGCCCTCAATGTCCGCCTCGGCAATAACATAGAAGCCGTATTCGCTGCAAAGCTGTAAGAACCACGGCGCGTTCGGGTAGTGGCTTGTGCGCACTGCGTTGATGTTATGCTGCTTCATCAGGAACAGGTCGCGCTTCGCCTGCTCGCGGCTGATGGTGTAGCCCGTCACCGGGTCGCTGTCATGGCGGTTCACGCCGCGCAATTTGATTTTCACATTGTTGAAATACAGAACGCTGTCGCGGATCTCAATTTTGGAGATGCCCACCTTCTGCTCGATCACTTCATCCGCCGTGCGGAACACGATCGTGTACTGGTACGGGTCCTCGGCATTCCAAAGATGCGGGTTTTCGAGCGCAAAGTTCGGCTCCGCGCCCGCCGTGCTTTCGAGCAGAGCGCCCTCGGCGTCATACAGCTCCGCCGTCACGTCCGGCAGCCCGATAAAGTCCATCTCCACGCGGATATCCGCATGGGAAAGGTCATCGCTCACCGTCGTCTTTACAAAGTAATCGCGGATGTGCGCCAAAGGTCTGCGAATGAGGTACACGTCACGGAAAATACCGCTCATGCGCAGCTTATCCTGGTCCTCCAGGTACGAGCCGTCACACCACTTTACAACCAGCACCGCCACGGAGTTTTCACCCTCGTTCAGTAAATCGGTGATGTCAAACTCGCTCGTCGAGTGCGAAACCTGGCTGTACCCTGCAAACTGCTCGTTGATCCACAGATAGAAGCAGGAGTCCACGCCCTCAAAGTTCAAATAAATTTTCTGCGTCAGGTCTTCCGCGTTCATGTAGAAGCGGCGCAGATAAAGACCGCAGGGGTTCTCGTCCGGCACATACGGCGGGTCATACGGGAACGGATAGCGCACGTTCGTGTACTGGTGGCGGTCATAGCCCGCATTTTGCCAGCAGGACGGCACCTCAATCTCGTCCATATCCTCCTCGTCAAAGCAGATCTCACCCTCGGAGCCCTCCGGGAACACGTCTAAAAACGAGTCAAAATACCGAAACGACCATGTGCCGTTCAAAAGGCACACTCTTGTGGATTCTTCCCCGTCCTCCGGTGCCTTTGGCAAGAAGTAGCTGCGGTTTTGGCAGGTACCCACGTGCAGCACGTCCGGATTTTCGTGCATTTTCTGAAATTCCATTATCAATACCGTTCCTTTCCTGCGTGAAAACGTTTTCCACGCGTGTGTTGAAACACTCCAAAATTCAGTTGAAGCGATTTAGAACCTATGCTATAATGAGCGTACACAGATGGGGATTTTTCCGCATCCCCTCTGCTACAAGATTACATGAAAAAAATGGTGCGGGTCAAGCCCGTAACCAAATAAATTTTGAGAAAGGAACAAAAATCCATGACGATACAAATTCTGCTCGCCGCCCTGTTCCTTGCGGCAGTGCTGTGGCTCGGCTTTCGTGCCGCGCCGGAAACGGAGGGCGCCCCCGTCCGCCGCGCCCGTATAAAGGAAGCTACGGTCTTCGGCCTGCCCCCGTACCCGTCCTTCTGCGCCGTGCTCGCTTTAGGGCTTATCCTGCGCTTTATTCTGGGCTACAACATCAACGGGTTCGAGGCCGACATCTCCTGCTTTAAAGCGTGGGCCGCCTATACGCACGATTACGGCTTTAATAACATGTATTACCGGGACTTCTTCCTCGATTATCCCCCCGGCTATCTCTACGTGCTCTACATCATCGAGGCGTTCCGCCGCCTGTTCGGTGTCGATCAATACGCGCAGAGCTATACGCTCATGATAAAGCTCGCGCCCATTTTGTCGGACATCGCCTGCGCCGCGGCACTTTGGGTACTTGCCCGCAAAAAGCTCGGTGAAAAAAGCGCACTCCTTATTGCGTTTGCCTATCTTTTCTGCCCCGCCGTCATCGTCAATTCCTCCGTCTGGGGTCAGGCCGATAGCTTCTGCGCGCTTCTGCTCCTCTGCACACTGCTGCTTCTCTGGTACAACCACACGCCGCTCGCCGCGTTCGTCTACGGCTTCGGCATCTTAAGTAAGCCGCAGATGCTCATTTTCGCACCGGTGCTCATTTTCTGGGTCATCCGCAAAAAGGACTGGAAAAACCTCGTCCTCGGGCCCATCATCGCCCTTGTGACGATTCTCCTGTTCTCCACACCGTTTATAAAGAATTTCGATTACCTGAAGCTCATCGAAATCTACACCGGCACCATCGATTATTATAATTACTACACCATCAACGCCTATAACGTCTGGGCACTCTTCGGGCTCAACTGGGCTGCCCTGCCGGAACACAGCACTTGGCTGCAATTCGGCGTGCCGCTCGCAACCGTCCTCGCAGGCCTCTTACTGCTGAAATCGAAGCGCGACGACGCCGTTTTCGCCTGCCCCACCGTTTTGATGTTCACGGTCTACATTTTCTGCGTCAAAATGCACGAGCGTTATCTGTTCCCCGTGCTCCTGTGCCTGCTGCTCACCTACGTTTTCACAAAGGAAAAGCGCTTCCTGCTCCTGTTCGCGGGCACATCCACGGTGCATTTTTTGAACGTTGCCTATGTGTTGTACCTCAATAACGCCTACATTTCCCCCACGTCCATTCAAATCCTGTTCCTCTCCGCGCTGCATGTGCTCCTGTACATTTATATGCTCTATATCACGTACCGCTGCTTTATTTCCGAAAAAGCCCTGCGCCCGCTCCCTGCGTTTAAAACGCAGAAAGCCGCCTCGGCCGAGCAGCACACAAAGCCCGCCGCAGCGCCCGAATTCTCCCTCATCACCGACAAGAATCATAACGTCCGCCTGACGCGTGTCGATCTTCTCTGCATCGCCGTCGTTACCCTCCTTTACGGCATCGTCGCGTTCACGAATCTCGGTGATCACGAGACCGCCAATACCACATGGACGCCTCAAAACGGCAAATCCGCCGTCTTTGAGACCGACGACGCGTACAGCGAAATTTTCTACCTGCCCGGCATCGCCCCTGCGGATAACGGCATCGGCCAGCGCGTCGGCACCAATATGAAGATTGAGGTTTCAAACAATCAAACCAACTGGACGACCGCCGCCGAAAACACGGACGGCAGCGTCTATGCGTGGAAAAACGTCTCCGTCGCCGCCGTCGGCAAATATATCCGCATCACATCGATGTGCGACGACCTCGCCATCAACGAGTTCGCGCTCAAAAAGACAGACGGCACCGGCTTTGCAACGCTCACCGCCGTCTCCGGCAACGCGTGGCAGCTCACGGATGAGCAAAACACCGTCCCGCTTTATCCAAGCTACATGAACTCCACCTATTTCGACGAAATCTACCACGCCCGCACCGCCTACGAGCACATTTTGGGACTCGAGCCATACGAAAACACGCACCCCACGCTCGGCAAGCTCATCATCTCGGTCGGCATTCGCATCTTCGGCATGAACCCGTTCGGCTGGCGCTTCATGGGCACGCTGTTCGGTGTTCTGATGCTCCCTGCGCTCTACCATTTCTTAAAGCGCCTCTTTGGCTCCACGTTCCTCTGCACCGCCGGTACCGTCCTCTTTGCGTTCGATTTCATGCACTACGTCCAAACACGCATCGCGACCATCGATACCTACGCCGTGTTCTTCATCATTTTAATGTACGACGCCATGCTCGTGTTTATTCAGCACGATTTAAAAACCGACAGCTTCAAAAAGCTCCTGCCCCCGCTGCTTTTAAGCGGCATCTTCATGGGGCTCGGCATCGCAAGCAAGTGGACGGTCGCCTATGGCGCAGTCGGCCTCGCCGTGCTGTTCTTCGGCAAGCTCATCGTCTCTTACCGCGAAGAGAAAGGCCACGCCGCCGTGCAGAAAGCGCTCCTTAATAAATCCATAAAGCTCTGCCTCTGGTGCTGCCTGCTGTTCATCGCCATTCCGTTCGGCATCTACTTTACGGCGTTCCTGCCGCTCACCACATTGCCGCATAACCGCTACGATGTTTTCGGCCGGTTCATCGCGTACCAAACGCATATGTATAATTACCACTCCACGCTGCAGGCGACCCATCCGTTTGAGTCCCCGTGGTATCAATGGCCGTTCGACATCCGCAACGTATGGTACTACGGCAATTACAGCGCCGACAGCGAGGGCCACATCCGCACCATTTCGGTGCTCGGCAACCCGCTGTTCTTCTGGGCGTGCGTGCCCGCCACCGTGTACGCGTTCGTAAGGGCCGTAAAACGGCACTCCCGTACCGCGCTCATCTGTGTCATCGGCTTCTTGTCCGCGTATCTGCCGTGGGTACTCGTGCCGCGCTGCACGTTCATTTACCACTATTTCACTGCCGTGCCGTTTATTCTCATCGCGCTCCTCATCGCGTATCAGCGCCTTGAAGAAACAGCTTCCCTGCGCCGCGTCGTCTTCACAAAAGGCGCCGTCACGCTCACAGTCGGCAGAATTCTCCTGCTTGCCTGCGTCCTCGTGCACATTCTTATGTTCATCGCGTTCTACCCCGTGCTCACCGGTACCCTCACCACGCAGAACTACGCCAACGCTTTAGAATGGCTCCCCAGCTGGTTTTTTATCTAACGTAAACCACAGTATATATAAAAAGGGCGGCACAAAGCCGCCCTTCAAGAACCCCCTTGATAGGGTTTCTTACGAAGAACCGTCCCCCGGACGGTTCTTCTATTTTCCTGATCTTGCGTTTGGCAAAAGTATTTCGAGCTCTGCGGAGCTCGACCAAAGGCCTTGCCTTTGGAATCCACGACCTTTTGAAAAAGGTCGTCGAAAACTTTATTTGCCCGCTCTATTTCAGCTCACTTACCCCTTCACCGACTCCGTCGCCGCCGCACTGTTCACCGGCTTATCGAGGTTCTTAATCTCCTTGTTGTAGAGAATTACAAAGAATACAACCGTCACAATGAGCGAAATAAATTCGGAGATTGGGAAGCAGAACCACACAGCGCCGAGGCTGATTTTCGAGAGCAGCCACGCCGCCGGCACCAGCACAACCAGCTGACGCATCACAGACTGCACAAGGCTGTACATGCCGTGGCCCGTCGCCTGAAACAGCGTCGAAAGCGCAATGCCGATCGCCGCCATCGGGAAGTGGATCGCGATGATTCTAAGCGCCGAGTCGCCGATCTCGTGCAGCTCCGGCGTCGCGTTGAAGATGGAAATCAGCGTGCCCGGGCAGATTTCAAACACGATAAGACCCGCAATCTCAATAATAAGCGCAATCACGCAGCCGATCTTCACCGCACCCGTCACACGCTTCTTGTCGCGCGCACCGTAGTTGTAGCCCATAATCGGCATGAGCCCCTGCGTCAAGCCGAACACCGGCATAAACACAAAGGACTGCAATTTAAAGTAAACACCGAACACATTCACGGCCACTGCGGAAAATCCTGCCAAAATGCCGTTCATTGCCATGGTCATCAGCGTGCCGATGGCGTTCATCACGATGCTCGGCAGACCCACAACGTAAATGTCCTTCATCGTCTTGCCGTGGAAACGGAAGCCCTTAAATTCCAGCGCAATCGCGTGGTTGCCGAAAAACAAAATGCAAAGGCCCACAATCATCGAAAGGATCTGGCCGCCAACCGTCGCATACGCCGCACCGGCCACGCCCATGTTGAAGTTGAAAATGAGAATCGGGTCAAAGATGATGTTTGCCACCGCGCCCACAAGCTGAATGATCATCGGCATCACCATGTTGCCCGTCGCCTGTAACATTTTTTCAATGACCGCCGCAAAGAAGAAGCCGAACGATGCTACCGTCACAATCGTGATGTACGTCGTGCCCATGCTGAGCACTTCCGCGTCCTGCGTGTAAAGCGCCGTAAACGGACGCGCCACAATCGCACCGAAAACCGCAAAGACCACATACGTGATCGCGGAAAGAATAATGCCGTGCGTCGCCGCGTTGTCCGCCGCCTCCTGGTCGCGCTCGCCGAGTCTGCGGGAAATGAGTGAGCTCACGCCCACGCCGGTGCCCACGCCGAATGCCACCAACAGGTTCTGAATCGGGAACGCCAGCGAGACCGCCGTCAGTGCGTTCTGGCTCACCTGCGCCACAAAGTAGCTGTCCACAATGTTGTAAAGCGCCTGAATCAGCATCGAGAACATTGCCGGCAGTGCCATCGTCAAAATCAGCGGCAGCATCTTCGCAGAGCCCATGCGGTTGTTTGCCGGGTCCTCAAGCTTCACCGTTTTTTCCGCCATAAAATCAAACTTCCTTTCTTTTTTGTAAATTCTTTTGCAAATCTCTACGCTCCAAACACGTTTTTTTCGCATGAAAAGACTTCGCCGCAAGCACGGCGAAGTACGCTGTTTAAAGCCTTTAGTTTTCATTTTGTCCGACCGTTATCCTGTTCAACAGTCTAAAATCGAACTGATACAGTATAACACACTTTATTTTCCGCCGCAACACTTCGCATAAAAACGCGCATTTTCACCAATTCCGCGCCCCAAAACAAGCCCTATCGTCACAGAATATTCACCTTTTGTTCTTGCATTCGACGCAATAAATCGGTACAATAAATACAAACTGGTCATACTCTGCACAAACAGGGGATTTCCGGGAGGAAACGGGGTCGCTTTTCGCCCCGCAATATTGGAATAAGGAAGGTAGAAATTTATGGCATCCGGCAAAATCATGATCGTAGACGACGATAGAAATATCTGTGAGCTTTTAAGATTGTATATTGAAAAGGAAGGCTTTGAAACAGCCATTGCAAACGACGGCAAGGCGGCCGTGCAAATGTTTGATTCCGTCAACCCGGACCTCATGCTGCTCGACATCATGCTCCCGGAGCTCGACGGCTGGCAGGTCTGCCGCGAGATCCGCAAAAAGTCCCAGTGCCCCATCATTATGCTGACGGCCAAGGGCGAAGTGTTCGATAAAGTCCTCGGCTTAGAGCTCGGCGCGGACGATTACGTTGTAAAGCCCTTCGAGACAAAAGAGGTCATCGCGCGCATCAACGCCGTCCTCCGCCGCATTGGCAAAAAAGAATCCTCTCAGGTGAAAGAAGTTCACTACGAGAACCTCTCCATCAACCTCACAAATTACGAACTCAAGGTCAAGGGCGTCCAGATTGACACTCCGCCGAAGGAAATGGAACTCATCTATCATCTCGCCTCGAACCCGAACCGCGTCTTCACGCGTGACCAGCTCCTCGACGAAGTGTGGGGCTTTGATTATTACGGCGATTCCCGCACCGTAGACGTGCACGTTAAGCGCCTGCGTGAAAAACTCGAAGGCGTTTCCGATAAGTGGTCGCTTAAAACCGTCTGGGGTGTCGGCTATAAGTTTGAAGTGAAAGAATAAGCCGGCGAAAGGAAGGATTCCCCTTGCAAAAATCCCTATTCGGAAAATACCTGCGCGTCACCATGGTCATCGTGCTCGCCAGCTTCATCGTGCTCGGCAGCGTCATGATGTTTGTGTTCTCGCAGTACACCAAAAGCGATAAGCGCAAACTGCTTATGCAAAACGCCTCGTCCATGGCGTCCATTACTTCCGTCGTAGACATCACGAATAACGGTGCACCGGAGCTTCTGAAAGTCTTTGTGCGCACGTTCTCTCTCAATATCGATGCCGATATTTTCGTCACCGATCTCGAGGGCAACGTCCTGTTCGGTGCCTATGCCAACAGCACCTCAAATATCGGCACAAATTTCATCCCGCAGACGAAGATTTCGGCAGACATCGTAAAGTGCGCGTCCGAGGGTTCCTATACCGGCGACGGACGCAAAAACGGCATTTACGATACCCCGTACTACGTCGTCGGCGTGCCGCTTTATTCCGTCGCCGAAACATCATCTTCCGAGGCAGGAGGCGAAAACAGCACCAGAGTGCCCGTCGGTGCCGTTTTTGCCGCCATGAACGCTGCCTCCCTCACGGAGTATCAGTTCGCCGCACTGCAAATGTTCCTCATTGCCGCAGCCGCCGCGTTCATTCTGGCGTTCGTTGTCGTCGGCCTCTTCTCCTACCGGCTCGTCAAGCCCCTGCGGCAGATGTCCGCCGCAGCCAAAAGCTTCGGCGACGGCGATTTCTCCATCCGCGTGCCCGTCACAAGCAACGATGAGATTGGCCAGCTTGCCACCGCGTTCAACAACATGGCAGATTCGCTCTCCGGCAGCGAAAGCATGAACCGCAGCTTCGTCGCGAACGTCTCGCACGAGTTAAAGACCCCGATGACAACCATCGCGGGCTTCATCGACGGCATTCTGGACGGCACCATTCCGCCGGAGCGCCAGTCGCATTACCTGCACATCGTCTCCGACGAGGTCAAGCGCCTCTCGCGTCTTGTCCGCACTATGTTAAATCTCTCCCGCATCGATAACGGCGAGCTGAAGCTCCGCCCAAACGATTTCGATATTTCCGAGACCGTCCTCTCCACCGTGCTCACGTTTGAAAAGAGCATCGACGAGAAAAAGATCGACATCCGCGGGCTCGATACCTTGCAGCCCATGCAGGTGCACGGCGATGAAGACCTCTTGCATCAGGTCGTCTATAACCTTGTCGAAAACGCCGTCAAGTTCACAAACACCGAGGGCTACATCTCCTTCAACGTCTCGGACAGCATCGACCGCATCGTCGTCACCATCGAAAACAGCGGCTCCGGCATCCAGTCCGATGAGCTCCCCCTCGTGTTCGAGAAATTTTATAAGACCGATAAATCGAGAAGTCAGGATAAAAACGGCATGGGTCTCGGCCTGTACCTTGTCCGCACCATCATCAAGCTCCACGGCGGCGACATTTCCGTCTCCTCCGTCGTGAACGAGTACACCCGCTTCTCGTTCTATATTCCGAAGCCACAGGAACCCCCGAAGCTGAAGTACAATACCGGCTCCATCCCGGTCACCGTGCCGGTCGAAGATGCCGTCATCTCGGAGCGCCCCAAAAAGGAGCACCACGGCCACAAGGATAATAAAGAGCCCGATCAGAAATAAATCCAAAAGTGAGGTATCACACCATGGACGATTTTGAAAACAAAACCCCGGAAATGCAGGAGCCTGCTTCTTCCGAAGACAATATCCCCGAAACACCGGAAACCGCGGAGACCATTCCCGCAGAGCCCACCGTTTCTGATGAACCGGCCGCTCCCGCAGAACCGACTGTCACCCCGGAGCCGACCGTTCCGATGGCCCCCACGGCAGAGCCGCTCCCGAATGCCGAGCAGGCGCCGGAAGCCCAGCCCATCCCGAACGTGAACATTCCGCCGCAGCCGCAGTCCGTTCAGCATACCGGCTATTATCCCCCGCAGCCGCCGTATCAGCCCTATCCGTACAACACGCAGCCAAACGCCCCGCAGTACGGTAACCCGCCGTATGGCTATGCAAACTACAACACCCAGCCGCAGCCGGGGCAGTACCCGCCGCCCTACGGACAGGGTGCTTATCCCCCGCCGTACCCGCAGAATATGCAAAATCCGTATCCGCATCCCGCGCCGCAAAAAAGGAAAATGCCGCTCGGGTTGCGCATCCTCATCATCGTCATGTCCGTCCTCGTCGCAGGCTCCGTCATCGGCTTTGCTTCCTACGGCATCTACGCCGCCGTGAACCGCGATTACGGCGTCACAACGCTGCCGGGCGATCCGCTCATCCCGAACTTCCCGCATGAAAACGACGGCAGCGACAGCGAAACGCCCGGCGAAGACGAAACGCCCGATACGGACGACAGCTTCACCCCGCCGGACATCGCCGTCACCCCGAATACGGAAGGCATCACCTTAGATAAAGAGCCGAATACCGCCGAGCTCGATATCGATGCCGTGTACGATAAGGTCATCCCGTCCACTGTGCTCGTCATCACGCAGAGCGGCGAAACGCAGGGCACAGGCACCGGCATTTTCGCAACGGAAGACGGCTACATCATCACGAACAGCCATGTCATTTTAAATTCCAAATCCGTTTCCGTGCAGGTCAAAACGTATGACGGTGAACTTCACGACGCCGTCGTCGTCGGGTTCGATAAAACCACCGACCTCGCCGTGCTCAAAATCGACGGCACAGGCTACATGCCCGCCGAGTTCGGCGACAGCGATGACCTGCGCATGGGCCAGTGGGTTGTCGCCATCGGCAACCCGGGCGGCGAGCAGTTCTCCGGCTCCATCACGCGCGGCGTCATCTCGGGTCTTAACCGTTCCGTCGGCTCGTACAGCTCGAACGGCATGACGTATATCCAAACCGACGCCGCCATCAATCCCGGCAATTCCGGCGGCCCGCTCGTCAACTTACACGGTCAGGTCATCGGCATCAGTTCCGCTAAAATCGTCTCCGAGCAGTACGAGGGCATGGGCTTCGCCATCCCGATCACCGGTGCAAAGAGCATCATAGACGACCTGCTTGCAGGCGGTTATGTGCAAGGCCGCGTCCGCTTCGGCATCAAAGGCACCGCCATCACCCAGATGCAGGCCGCCATGTATGACGTCCCGCAGGGCTTCATGATCAGCGAGATTGACGAAGACAGCTGCTTTAACGGCACAGACGTGCAGGCGTATGACATCATCACCGCCATCGATGATACCGAAACGAAATCGCTTGAAGAGCTCGCAAACGCACTTTTAAATTATAAGCCCGGCGATACCGCCGAGATCCACCTGTTCCGCCCGAACGAGAGCGGCGTAGGCGGCGAAGAATTCACCGTCACCGTCACCCTGCTCGAAGATAAAGGCGAAACGCAAGGCTAACACCTGCCTGCGGCAAGCGAACAAATAAAGTTTTGCTCAAGCTTTTTCAAAAGCTTGTCCGGTTCCAAGGGTGAAACCCCTTTGCCTCCCCAAAAACTAGGAAGGTAGATTCAATAGTCCAGTGGACTATTGAATCGTAGGGAACCCGGTTGCATGGGTTCCCTAAAAGGCGGTCTGCGACCGCCTTTAGAAATCCCTGAAAATTGCACACAATACACCAAGAAGCGCGCAGCTCCTCCAAAAGCTGCGCGCTTCTTTTTTTAATGATATATCTCTCTTTGTTCGATATGATATTTTCCTCACGGAAAATGATATAACGCCTTATCTGAACGCCAACACCGCGTACGTTACGCCGCTTTCGTTCAGCGATGCCATACCGCTGCCGTCTGTCGGGGCGGTTTGGGTCTGCCGCACTGTCACCTGCGCCGTGGAAAGCGTCACGCCAAGGCTGTTCTGGCCGTCCGCCGCTATGCCGGCGTATTGCTTTGTGCAGCCCGTCGTCGCCTGCGAAAACGGCTTGTCCACCGCAAAAACGATCACCGCACTCGGACTGAAGCCGAATAAGATCGTGCGCGAGGCCGCACCCGTGCCCGTGTACGTGCGCACCTCCGTCGGCGTATCTAAACGCTTTCTGCGCGTGTCATTTAAATGCAGGTTATCGTTTTGAATGTGCCCGCCAAGCTGCGACTCTATGGCTTCGTTGTCCGCCACAAAATCCACACGGCGCGGCTTGTCCGTCCCCTCCCAAAGGCAAAGGCCGAGAACCGTTGATTTTTTGCTTGCTGCCATGTTTCTCCTTTCCGCTCATAAAACGTCGAGCGCGTTCCAAGTCTTGTTTCGAAGGTCGAGCACATTCCACGAGTTCCCCGCCGCGTCCTGTGCGTCCCACGTGTTTTTGCCGAAATCGAACACCAAACTGAGGTGCACAGGCAAAAACGCGCGCGCTTCGCTTTCCGCCGCCGCTTCGGAAATGCCCATGGTAGAGAGCACATTTATGTTCAGCACGCCGCCCTTTTGCGGGACGAGCTTGCCGTTGATGCCTGCCGCCAAAAGCTGCTTTTGCATCGCTTCCACTGTGTGGTCTGCGGGGGTCACCGCGCCTCGGGTCAGCAGCATCGCGCGCCGGTTTTTCGTGCTGTCCACGGATGGCACCACGCGGAACAGCGATTCAAACGCTTTCAGCCCGTCCTCCTCCGCCGTCTGCACAAACGCGTCGCGCCGCACATGAGAAAGCGTATCATACACGAGTTCAAGCCCCTTTGCATACGCCGCAAGCTCTGCCGAAAGCCACTTGTCTTCTCCAAAATACAGCCCCGTTTTTTCGAGCATCGCGCGCATGCGGGTTTCCAGTTCCGTCATTTGCCCTCCTTACTGCGTCTCCAGCACATTTACAGCGCCCGCCGTGACGATCTCCCCGGCGTTCGGCGTAAAGTCCGCCACGCTCGCCGGCACCGTGCAGTTTTGTGCTATGCCCGTCTCCATCACCGCATGGATTAGCCCCGCCGTCACAAACGGCTCGCCCACCTCAAACGCATTCAGGTACGCCGTGATTGCCGCCGTGCACAATGCTTTCGCGTCTTCAAACGCGCACCCGTCCTCGGCTTCACGTAGACTGTCACCGGCTTTTTCACAGCCACCGCTGCAGCCACCGTCACGTCCACACTGATCTCCTTGAGCTTTTCGAGCGTCTCTCCGACTTTTCCGAGCACCTCGTCCGTCACCGCGCCGTTGTCGCCGTACAGGTACACCGCCACCGTGTTCACACCGTTTGCGCGCGGCACCACCTGAACGCTTTTCACGCCCGGTGTCATCAGCGCCGCACGGCGGTACGTCTCCGTGTTCGAGCCGTTCGGCAGTGCGTAAAAGCACCGCAAAAGGCGCGTGCGCAGCGCTTCGTCGTCCTCTTTATCCGCGCCGCCCGTAAACGGCACATCGTTCGTCACGCTTTCAATGCCCGCTGGCGGCGTGATGAGCGTGTTCACCGCACCCTTTGCCGCGTTGCCGCGCCTGCCGCCCAAAACCGCCTGCGCCGCCGCTGTCACCGTCAGTGCGCCTGCGGGCAGCACAGCCGCCTCCGTCGTCTCATATTCCACCGCGTTTTCGCCGCTTGCCGCACACACCGTGCCCGCGGGGATCTCCGCCGCGTAGCTCAGCGCCGTTCGGCGCGAAAACGTCAGCGTGCCCACAGATTTCACCGCGTCTTTGCGCACAAGCCCGCGCTCTTCGGCATGCAGGTCAAGCGCCTCGCCCGCCGCCGTCTGCGGAAAGCAATTCAGCTTCAGCGATTCCGCCGCGCACAGCACCGTATACAACTCGCCCGCCAGTACCTTCAGACGGATCGAAATGTCCGCCGCATCCTCGGGCTCCACGCCCGCCAGCGTTTTGTATTCCGCCGCCATGTGCGCATAAATTTCCTCAAATTTCACACTTTCGCTCCTTTCACCGCAATCTTCCCCGTGCCGAGCATCGTCCGGAGTCCGAAGATAAACCGCTCCCCCTCGCGCCGCACGGAAACCGCCTCAACACCGGCTAAGGGCAACAGCGCCGCCTGCGCATACCGAAGCGCCCGCTCCTCGGCGTGCTCGTCCGCTGCATCCAGCATATAAAACCGGCTGCCGAGCACGCGGTCATAGCAAAACGCGCCGCGTTTTAGGCAAATGCGATTATACGCGCGCTGCATAAGCGCGTTAAGCCCCTCGGCCGTCTTCGGCAGCCTTGTCGCCGCCGTCTGCGTTATGCCGTTTAAAATCACGACCTCCACGCTATTCCTCCTTTTTCTCAAACACCTGCCCATTGATGACGACCGTGCCGTCGAGCTTCAACACGATCTCCGCACCGCCCGCGGAGAACAGCCGCACCTCGCCGGGCAAAAGCGTTCCCGCGTCGTTCACAACGCCAAGGCACACAGGCGCGGCATCACAGCCTCCGTCCCTGCGGCACGCTCACCGCCATGCCGTACGGCACCGTTACAGTCGGTGCACGGCGCTCCAGCTCGGTGCAAACGGAAATCTCCCCGCCGCCCGTCGTCACAACGCCTGTTTTCACGCTTTCGGCCTTTTCCGCTGTCTCCTTTTTCGTCAGCCACATGTTCATGCCTCCTTTAAATCGGTTCAAAATGCAGCTCGGTCTTCACGTCTTTCCCGCGCAGCAAAACGTTTTTGGAGATGAGCCGCACCTCGCCAAGCTCCTCCGTCCGCATCGTGTCCCCCCATGTTCCCGTCTATATAAGAAGCACACGTCAGCTTTAGTCGCTTTGATGCCCTGCGGCTTTCATTTAAAAGCGCCGTCGGTGCTGTTTTTCGCATAGGCGGAAAGATACCGCACGCGCACCTGCGGGGCCAAAGGATCGTGATATTCCGCGCTGTATGCGCCCGTCTGCGCGTTTTTGCACCGTAATGCCGCTCAGCATTTTGTACGGGCAAAAAATCACCTCCCGCGCTGTCACCCAGTCGGGCTTCACCGTTTTCGGCACGTAGCTTTCAAAGTGCACGCCGCCGCTTTTGTCCGTATACGGCGTACAGTTTAGATATCTCTCAGAGAACGTTTGCAGCGCTTCAAAACAGCTCGCGCCTTTTTCTACGGTCAAAACGCCCTCCACCGGCCGCCTGTCGCCGCCCACGGCGTGCAGCCCCAGCGGCATCAGATACATCCGCTCCAAAAGCCGCAGCGAGGGCAATCTAAGCTCCATCGGTGCCGCCTCGTTGTCGAGCAAAAGCGCCGCGCGGCTGCGCAGGGAGAAGACCTCCGTGCGCGCGCCGTTCTGGCATTTCACGCGGTGTTCGTCCACGATACCGTCAAAGAGCACCGCGCCGTCCTTTTTAAGCACCGCCCCCACGGGCTCTTCCGTAAAAAGCCGCTTTCCCACACTAAACCGCACCGTCAAACTGTCCGCCACCGTATCCGCGTCGCTTCTTAAAAGCCATTCGTTCGGCTCCGCTTTAGGTGAGTGTTTTTCACCGCTTGCAAACACAAACTCAAGCGAAAAATCCGTCACGGAACATGCACCTCCTCGCCGTCCTTCAGCGCCGCAATGCACGCGATATGCCGGTTATTCTCCGCCAAGCGGTCAATCGAAACGCCCGTAAAATACGCGTAATCCCACAGGCTCTCGCCCGCCTTCGCGCGGTATGTCCGGCCGGAGAACGCTTCGCTTTTCCCCGCCGTCTCCACAAAGGCGAACGTGTACGGCACCGTGTTTTTCTCCGGCACGCCGATGAGCGCAAGCTCGCTCAAAACCGCCTCAAACGGCCTGTGCCCCGGCAAGTACAGCGTATCTGTTTCACCGAAAAGCGCTTCCAATTCACAGTAAACCGCCATCGCATTCTCCCCGGTAAAGTGCCCCTTGCCCGCTACGCGCGCCTTGCGCTTGCCGACCGCCTCCACACGTTCTTCGCCGTCAACACCCACCGTCTCACGCAGCAGACACGCCCGCTCGAGTTTTAATTCCGTCGGGTTCACCGGAAACACAAAGCTGCCAAACTGCATCGTCATCAGGTTCATGCAAACCTCCTATCCGCACGAAGCAGCGCGGGATATCGCCGCTCCTCGCGCTCCAAAATGCCGGAGAGCGCCTGTGCGTTTTTGTTTTCTTCTTCCACCTTATGCCTCCGTTCCGCTTTGTGTTCGCTGTGTGATTTTTTCACACGCACCCGCTTCTATCACAAGCTTGTTTTCGCTCGCCGCTTTCAAAACGCAGTGCGTGTACCGCGCGCCGCCTGTTTGCAGTGTGAATTCGCCGGGGAGCGCCTCCTCGCCGCCCGAAAACCCGTGCAGTACGACCGTGTACACCGCTTTGCCCGCCACCGCCGCATACGGATTTTCCTCGCCGATGGCGTAATAGCGCTTGACCTTCGCTTCGTGCGAAATTTTCACCGCGTCCGCCGTAAATACCTTGTCGCCGATTACCACCGCCGCGCGTGCGTTATCCGCCGCACCCGTCGCCGCCTGCACCGTGCAAAGCGTCACAAGGCAACTGAGCGCCGCCGAGTACGTCGTCTCGCTCCGCTTCACACTGCGCAGCGCACACGGCAAAGACGATACCGCCGCACACACCGCGTCAAACAGCCGCGCGTGGTCGTCCCTTTCGCGCGCATACAGCTGCACGCCGAGCACCGTTTCAAACACACCGTCCGCGTTTTCCTCCTGCATCACGCCCACCGTCACCGCGGCACGCTGCGGAAGCCTTTGCAGCGTGCCCGTAAACGCCGGGCGCACCGCGCAGTCCGGCAAAAGCGCTTTCAGCTTTTCCGCAAGCGCCGCACTAAGCTCCGTTCCCGTCATCTTTTTCCTCCTTTTCCAGCACCGCGCGCACGTAAAGCGCCCCGCAAATCCCGCTTTTTTCCTCGGCATATAAAACGCGGAACGTCTCGCCGCCCGCAGTCAGCCTCGCGTTCTCCGCGCCGCAAAGCACTTTGCCGTCGCCGAAGTAGACATACAGCGGCTTCATCGCCCCGCCGAACGTCTCCGTTTCCGCCTGCAAGGCCGTTTTGTCTTCCTTCAGGCAATGCACAACGCCGCGGCAAACGACCTTCACGCCGCTTATCTCCGCCATCATCTGCTGCGCCCTCAAAAATACATTTCTCACACCGTGTCCTCCGTCACGCCGAAGTAAAAATCCTCGTCACGCAAAACCCCGGACACCGCCCGCTCGCACTGCTTTGCATAGGCGAGCGCCCTTTCGCTGCCTTTGTCAAATTCCGCGCGCACCTCGCCCGCCGTCAGGCTTTTCGGCGATGCTGCTTCCTCCAAAAGCCAAAACTGATACGCCGCCTGCGCCGCAGCCGCTGCGCACAGCGCCTCCTCATGCGCGTTTTCTTCCTCCACAGTGCAGCAAAGGCGCGCTTTAAGCCGCTGCACCGCATCGCCGCTCAGCATCAAAAGCAGGTCTTCGCGGTCGTCATTTGTCAAAAGCTTCAGCCGTTCCAGCACGTTTCGTATCTCCATTTGCCCCTCCTTTTTTTATTCGGCAAAGCCGTACCAAAGCGGTACGGCTTGCCAGAATCGAATAAAATCAGTAGCTAAGGCCCTGTGCGGCGCCGCCGTAGATCTGAGCAAAGCCCGCCACGGCGCTCACGGCCGCGCGCTCCATCTGGCGGTCGATGAGCTTGTCGTAGTCGGTCAGCACATCGCCCGCCTGCACCATCTCAAGCGCACAGTTCTTGTCGAGCGCAATGATCTTCTTCGCGTCCATGGACGGCACATGGATGAGCGTCGCGCCAAGCGGCGTGATGAGCTTGCCCGCACCCTTAATGTTAAGGCTCGCCTGCGCGTCCTTAAACTCCGTGATCTTAAGGAGCGCCTGCAAAGCAGTCGTTCCTGCCAGAATCGTATTGAAGTTATAGTCGGAAAGCTTGCCCCACAGCGTCACAAGGTCGTTGTAGGTCGGCGCAGCGGTAAGCGCCGTCACGGTGATGCCCGTATTCGTGCCGTCGCCGTTTAACAGCACGTCCACTGCGTCCTTCATCTGTCTGCGCGCAATGTACGCACCGATCTGGCGCAGAATGACCGTAAAGAGGTCCAGTCTATGGTGGCGCAGCGCTTCGTAGGAGCTGACAATCAGTCTGCCGCGCTTATGCAGTGTCACAAGCGAGCCTGCCGTCTTGATGACTGTCTCCGGAATGGCCGCGCCCTCCGCTACGGGGTCTTCGATCTTCTGGTCAGAAGCCGTCGCCGTCTGCACGGTGCGGTAATCGAGCGTGTCGATCTTCGTCACGGTCGCCGCGATGTCCGGCAGGGAAGACGCCATCTCCATGCCCTGGCGCACTGCGCGGGCAACGTATTCCGGGAACAGTGCCGCGCTCTGGGAGGAGGTGAAAAACTTCTCCACGGTGTCGCAGTTCGCGCCGCTCACACGAATGCCGAAGCGTTTAAGCTGTCTCTGGTACGCGTCAAGCCCTGCAAACGGTGTGCCCGCGTAGTTCTGGGAGCCGTCCAGCTCCTCCAAAACCTGTGTAAAATTCTTGCCCGGCACGCCGTACATGCCTTTTTCGAGTGTAATGTTTTCAAATGCCATTGTATAATCCCCTTTCTTAAATGCGGAACGCGCCGTCGTCTGCCGCGTTCGTGTCTTCCGTCTTTTCCGCTGCCAGCTGCGGCATTACGGGCATTTTGCGCTCCGCCGCCTTTGCGAGCGCCGCCGCCATTTCTTCCAGTTCTGCAATGCCGAGCGACTTTGTGATTGCCTCCGTCAGTCCGCGTTTAAACTCCGGCTGCGCCACGGCGCTCAGCTTATAGATGCGTTCGCACAGCGCCGCACGGTAGCGGTCGCCACACTCCGCGCGGTCGAAAAGCGCTTTCAGTTCTGTTTTGAGCATGTTGAGCTCCTCTTTCGCCACCGTCACGCTGTCTTCGCCGTCCGCGAGCTTTTTAACAATGTCGTACACCGTTTTGACCTCCTTTTTCTTCTCCGATTCTTCAAAGCGCGGTGAAAATTTCTTTACCACGCCCGCCGCGCGCTGTGCAGGCACTGCCACGAATGAGAATTCATACGCGTCCGCCGCGCCGCTTAAAATACGCACACAGCGCTTGCCGTTGTACGTTTTCCCCGGCACGTGTACACAGCTTTCCGCGCCGCACACGGAGCACACGCGCTTTTTCACTGCGCACCCCACGCTGACTTCCTTGCGTATGCCGCTTTCAATGGATTCAATAAACGCCTTCGTCCCGTCGTTTCGCGGCACATACGCCCGTGCTGTGAGCTGCGCATACGGCTCGTTTAAAGATGTTACCTTTCCGGGAATTTCCTTCACCGCAGCGTCAAACACGCGCGCCGTCTGATTTTTGCTCGTCGGCTCGTGGTCTAAAATGCCCGTCTTGCCGACAAACAGCTTCGCAAGCTCCTCGAGTGTCTCTTTCGTAAAGCACTCACCGTCTCTATCCACCTCGTTGTCGCACAAAACGACCGAAAACGTGTACACCTCCTCCGGCTTATAGGCGCGGCGCGTGTAAAGGTTGATCTTCTCCATCGCCGTTTTATCCGGCTGCACAGCCGTCACCGTTTCGCTCAAGCTTCTCCCTCCTTTAAAAGCTGGTTCGTCTTCGCCATGAGATACGCCGCGTTCGCGTGGTCGACCTCGTCCTGCATCGTGATCTCGTCCCAGTCGATCTCCACCGTGTCGTCAAAGCCGTTTAAGCGCAGCCACGTCTTGCAGATCTTCAAGACCGCCGGCTCCAAAATTCTGCGGTACGCCGTCAGCTCGCTCGTCAGCATGTCCGCCTGCTGGCTCGACATGCGCTCCGTCGAGGACCACGAAAGCCCCAGCAAAAACGGCGGAATGCCCATTTTCGCCACAATCTGCTCCAGCATCTGCCGCACGGGCACTTCGCTGTCCATCTGCTGCCCGTCCGCGCCGATGGCTTTAATCTGCACGTCGCCCACCGCCACAAAGTCGCTCACGCCGGGGCCGTGCATCGCACGGCTCCACTCCTTTGCAAGCTGCCCCGCGCGGTCACCCGCGTTCATGTAGCCCTCGTTTTTGCACGTCACCGCAAAGCGCACATTGCCCATACGCTCCCAGTTGATGCCGACGGTGCGGTAAATTTTCAAAAGCACCTCGCTCACAAACGGCAGGCCCTTTAAAATGGAGCTTCCCATCGCGCTGCCCGGCATCGGGTTTAACGCCGAAGTCAAAATGAGCTCCGGGTAGCGGCACGGCTCCGCATGCCCGTCCCTTACGACGAACACGCCCGTTTCAAGCGGCGAGATGAGCCGAATCTCGAGGTCTTCGAGCGACGCATTATACAGCGCCCGAATTTCCCCGTTTGCGAGTACGATCTCCCAATTGCATTGCCGTACGTTAAAAGCTGCTCAAAATAGACCGATAAAAGTTATCGATGCCCATGTTGCAGCCGTTACGGGCACGGCTTTTTAAAAACCCGCGCAGCGCGTTTTCCGTGTGCTTTCGGGGCAATACACCTCAAACCCGCCGATAAGACGCACCAGCTTGTAGATTGCCGCGTCGATGATCGGCACCTGCTCGCGCAAGGCACGGTACAGTGCACGCTCGCCTGCCGTCACCGGCAGCACCGGCGGGTACCCGCCCTGCGTCTGCACCGAAACGGCCGTGCGCTTCTCCTTTTTCAAAAATCCCAAATGCTAACTCCTTTCCCCGTCTCCCTTTGCACCGCGCAGGCAAAGCTTTCGCCCACGCCGAGCACCGTGGAGACAAAATAGCGGATGTCGTCCATGGCATGGTCATTCTCCTTCACAGGCACATCCCGCGCGCCGTCGTCTGCCCAGCGGTAGAGGGAAAACTCCCGCACCGCGTCCATGCAGCCCTTTGTCACCTTGATCTGCCCCGTGCGCAGCGCCGTTGCCGTCATGCGGATGCCGTTTAAAACGTCGTTTTTCGCCGCCGTCACTGCAAAACCACGGCTCTGCAAAAGTGTGATAAAGCTCGCCGCCGAGGGGTCGCATACGATGATATCGGGCGTTCTGCCGCGAATGAGCTCCAAAAACCCCTTAAAGTGCTCCTCGTCCGTGCGCCGCGTGTTTTCAAGCCGCGCGTCAAAGTAATACTCGTCTGCGCGGTACCACACGCCGCACAAAAGCCCCCAAAGGCCCATGGAGGTCGGGTTTACCGTGCCGTAATCGATGGACACCGCGTACCGCTCAAAATCCGCTTTCGGCACTTCGCACAGGAGGTCAAGCGCAAACGGGTAAATCAGTCCTGTCGCCGCCGTCCACTTGCCCTCGATGAACCGGCTGTAAAACGCGCCGGAAAACATCGTTCGGTAGCGCTTGCGCACGTCTTCACTCAGCGACGGATTATCCTCCATCGTAAAGTGTAAATACAGCGCGTTTCGGCTCTCGGCTTTTTGTATCCACTCGCGGTAAAACCAGTGCTGCGGGTGCTCCGGGTTGCAGTTGAACCACAGCTTCGCGTTTTTTAGCGAGCAGCGCGCAATGCCCTGCTCCACAAAAGAGCGCGGCATCAGCGCCACCTCGTCAAACAAAACGCCGCCGAGCGTCATGCCCTGAATGAGCGCCGCGCTCGATTCATCTCGTCCGCCGAAAAGGTAAAAGCGGTTTTCTCTGCCCTGATACGATAGGATAATCTCGTTCTCTGCCTGCCGCACACGCATGGAAAAGCCCATAGACTTTAGCTTTGGTATAAGCTCCGCGACCACATTTCTCCGCACAGAACGGATCGTTTTGCCGCACACCGCAAAGCTCGTATTTTGAAAGCGTGCCATCGCCCACAGAAAAAAGGATATCCCCATACAGGTGGTTTTGCCGCTGCGCACCGCGCCGTCGCAGATGACGGCAAGCTTATCCCGGTGCGGGCTTTTTTCGCCCCACCAGCACAAGACCTGCATCTGCTTTTCGGAAAACGGCGTCACGGCTTATCCCCGTCTTTCAGCGCCGCCGCGCCGCTTTCAATGGCGGAGAGCAGCGCCTGTGCACCCGACCCGCTCGCCTCGAGCTCACTGAGGAGCCGCAGCGCTTCGATCCGGTCGAAAAACCGAATTTCCATGCCGCCGTTTTTCGGTCTGCGAATTTCGGAGACGGCGAACAGATCCATGTTTTTCAGCGTGCGCGGGTTCACTTCCTCGCAAAAGAGCAGCCTTACGGCATCATGAATGCCGCCGAACGCCAATCTGTGAAAGCCCTCCTTCGCCGTTTCGTTCACCATGTTCCACATCCTCTCTGAAAGTTTTGAAGCGCCAAACGGCGTTCGTTTTTTCGCTCGCCTGTTTGTCTCTTCACCCATATCCCCAAAACGCAGAAAAGTTTCCCTCAAAAGGGAAACTTTTCAAATTCATGTCCTCCGATGTCCTACAATGTCCTCTGATGTCCTGCGATGTCCGGCGGTTTTTATTTAATTTCAGGCTCCCTCTGATTGAGGAAAAAGAAGAGATAACGCGCATCAACGCATGCTCACAGCTATATAAAAAGGGCGGCATGGAGCCGCCCTTTCAGGGAACCTATGCAACCGGGTTTCCTAGACTAAACAGTCCCCCGGACTGTTCAAGCAATGCAAAGCATTGCTTTCTACCAT